>ERZ1106963.3344-NODE-3344-length-13803-cov-6.717559_pt1 | contig 13803 bp, 10 predicted proteins | sample MGYA00403681_ERZ1106963 | MGnify/ENA primary metagenome ERZ1106963 (study PRJEB35170, sample SAMEA104062407) | human gut metagenome | biome: human gut; feature: human-associated habitat; material: faeces | place: Denmark | collected 2012-05-03 ...
ATCCGTTTGTCAAAGCCCTCGACGAGGGCGTCCGCGAACCCTGAGGCCGCAGGAATGACGGCGTATCGCGAGACGGTCTGTCTGGTTCTCCGCCATACGCCGTATCAGGAGTCGAGTCTGATTGTGGCGGGCATTTCACCCGATGCGGGCAGGCTCGATTTTTTATTGAAAGGCGCGCGCGGGCTCGGCAAAAAAAAGTTTCCGGAACTCGGACTGTTCCGCGAAGTCTCACTGAAATACCGTCCGCCGGAGCGTAGCTCCACTCTCTTCTCCGTCCGCGAAATCGAACTGCGGACGGTTTTCGATTCCATCGCAAACCATACAGAAAACTATCTGGCCGCATGCGATCTTTCCGCGTTTCTTCAGACAAACACGCGTCCGATGCTGGAAACACCGCAGACCTACCGTGCATTCCGGATTCTTCTGGAAAATTATGCGGCCGGGAGCGCGGCGGAACCACGCAAAATGCTGCTCAAACTGGCTTTTCTGAACGAAAACGGGCTTGTTCCGGAACCGGAGGGAACGAACGAGGAGGAACTCCTCGCGCATCTCCTCGCCGCGTCGCAGGGAGAAGAGGAACCGCCTGCGCTCGCCCCGGAATATCTTGACAGCCTCTCCCGCTGGCTTGATTCCCTGCTGGCTCACCACGGCTTCCGCCGCCCCGGGACCGTTTGAGGCCTCACGCCGTTTGGCACTATAGAGACAAAAATCATCTCTTTCCCCCTCTTGTTTTTTTTCTGTTTTCGAGTATAATTAACAGAAACGACAGGAGACATTCATGAAAAGACCGACCTTGAAAGCGCTTGCGGAACAGAGCGGCTGTTCCCGGAGAACTCTCTTCCGGGTGCTGCGCGGCGATCCGTGCGTCAAACCCGCCACGCGGGAAGCGCTGGTCCGGCTTCTCAACATCCACGGATACATGGTCGAAAACCGGACCGCAACGGAAAAAATCGTGGTTGACGTCTCTATTGACAACCTCTATGCCGAACACCTCGCGGACAAGGTTCTGGAACGGCTGAAACTGGAAAATTACCGGACCGTCAAGACAACCTCCTGCTCGCATCCGGCAAAACTCCGCAAAGAACTTGAAGACGCCGATGCGGTCATCTTCTCCGGCGACAACGGCGACTGGTTCCGGATTGCGCGCGACATCAATCCCGCAATCTACCGCGTCGGTCTCTTCTGCCCCGATTCGCGCGAAGCGGAGCTGAATATCGCGGCGGATAACCTCGGCGGCACGCGGGACGCGGCGGATTTTCTCTGCCGCAAGTTCGGGCGAATCGCGGTTTTCCTGAACACTCTGCAGACCGATTCCGCGGAACGCGCGGCGATTTTCTACGGACACGCCGCCGCGTATTACCCGCAGGTCCGCTGCGACCTGATCCGCTATCAGGACGAGCGCGAACTTCCCCGTCTCTATGCGGAACACAAACTGGATTACGACGCTTATTTTTACCAGAACGGCGCACCCTGGGTGATTCTCGCCCCGCTGCTGAAGCGCGACAAGGCGAAAACCTATTGTCTGATGTTCAACAATCCCGCATACATCACCCGCATCCGCGAACTCGAAGAGAGCCCGAAACTGGACGCCTATATCGACTTTGATGTGGACCGCCTTCAGGATTTCGCCGCGTTCTTCCTGCGGAACCGTCCGCTTCTGCGCGAACAGCCGCGTCTTCTCACCCTTCTGCCCACAAAACTCATTGAAAACAAAAAGAAAACAAACGGAGGACTCACTCAGAAAAAATCATCGCAGCAATCCGACCGAACAGAAACAAAAGCAAACAAAAAGGCTTGAACAGAAATGAACACAAATCAGAAAACGCACAAAACCATCTTCTTCCGCAAATGCAAATTCTGCAGATTCACCCTCATAGAGCTCCTCGTGGTAATTGCGATCATCGCAATCCTCGCCGGCATGCTCCTGCCCGCCCTGAACTCCGCAAGAGAAAAAGCCAGAGCGATCTCCTGCACCTCGAATCAGAAACAGATGGGTGTTTATACTCTGATGTATGCAAATGACAATGACGGCAGCATCATGGTCGGCAAAGCAACCGGCGCCAATGATGCCTCTTCAATGACTCTGCTTTGGAGCTATATCACAAAAAAAACGCCAAACCGTCCACAGAACTTTCTTGTTAATCTCGGGAATAACGAGTATAAACCTGAACTTGCATGCATGACTTGCCCGAGTGCAGATGCAACCTTCAAATTCCTAGAAGTCGGAAATCAGCACATCGGGATCAATTACTTCTTTGCTTCCACCGACTGGGACTTCAATTCAACAAGCGCAAACGCAAAGCTCATGTTCAACAACCGCTGGATTACCCGACTGAAACGTCCAAGTGAACGACTGTTATTCGCCGACATGAAATCTACAAGTGCACAATCCGTTTCAATTGCATATCCGGCATACAACCAAGGAACCATCAGCTTCCGGCATCCCGGAATGACAGCCAATCACACATTTTCCGATGGACATGTTGTCATGCACCGCGAATATTATCTTCAGGATGTAAACCAGCCGGCAGCAACCGGGAACTGCTGGAAAGCCTATTTCTGGGGCGCCGGAATGGGTAATTGAAAAATCGGAAAGGAAACTGCATCATGAAAAAAATCACAACGCTTCTTCTGCTTGCCGGAGTTTCCGGACATCTCGCAGCCGGGGATCTGCAACTGAACGACAAGGGCTACTTCGAGCTTGACGGCTGGCGCGCAACCCCGACCACTTACTCGGAATCCTGGCAGGCGCTTCAGCCGACAACCAGCCGTGAGGTATTCAAAAAAATCGATTCGGAATCCGGCGTTCTGTTTCAGATGAATTTTGCCGGCGACATCAGCGGAAAACTTGCGCTTGCATTGGAGAATGAAGAAAACGCAACGGCTTCCGTCAATATGGAAAACGGAACTCTGGCTAAACCCTTCTGTCTGAACACACTTCTCCCGGTGGATGCTTACGAAGGCACGAAATTCGAAGCCGACGGCAAAATCGGTCATTTCCCAAAAGAATTCGGCAAGACCGTAATATACGCAGGAACAGTCAAACGCTTCCGCATTCCTTCAAAAAACGGGGAAATCCTGATTGAAGGCAATTTCTATCTGCGGATACAGGACGACCGCAAATGGAACGGTTCCTCATTCAATATCCGGCTTGGATTCACCCCGTACACAACCGGCATTCAGAAATCGAAAATCAGCCTGCGCATCCGCCAGGGTAAGACCGGAGAGTTCGGAAAAGAACTCGGCTCTCTTAACAACACGGCTCAAAACTAAGGTCTCTTCATGAAAAAAATCACAACGCTTCTTCTGCTGACCGGAGTTTCCGGACTTCTCTCCGCAGGAAATCTGCAATTGCTCGAGAACGGCAACATTGAACTCGACGGCTGGCGCGCAACCCCGACCACCTATACAGAAAACTGGCACGGTCTGCAGCCCGCCGCCGACCGACAGATTTTCAAAAGAATCAAGTCGGAGAACGGCGTGCTCTTCCAGATGGACTTCACCAACGGAACCGCGGGAAAACTCGCGCTCGCTCTCGAAGGAGAGGAACGGGTTGTCAGCTCCGTTGAAATGGAACGTGGAACTCTTGTCAAACCGTTCTGTCTCAATTCTCTGCTTCCGGTCTCCCGCTACCGCGGCACTTCGTTTGAAGTCGACGGGAAAATTTACCAGTTCCCGAAAGAGTTCACAAAAGAAGCACTCTATGCAGGAAGCGCAAAACGCTTCCGCATCCCCGTCAAAAACGGCGAAATTCTGATTGAGGGCAACTACTATCTGCGTGTTCAGGACGACCGCAAATGGGACGGCTCCACATTCAACATCCGTCTCGGATACACCCCGTACACAGGCGGCATTCAAAAATCGAAAATCAGCCTGCGCATCCGTCAGGGCAAGGCCGGAGAGTTCGGAAAAGACCTCGGTTCCGTCACAAAATCCGTCTACAAAGCCAAAGCGGACGGGAATTGGAAAGCGTTCACATACACACACAATGTCAAACCCGGAAGCGCGCTAGATTTCTCCGCAAGACTCGACGCCCCCGCGGGAAAATACGGTCCGGTCATTCTGAACGCGGACGGGAACTTTGTCTTCCGCGACAGTCCGGAAAAAACCGTCCGTTTCTACGGACCGAATCTGGTCGGAACAAGCCAGATTCCCGACAAAAAACTCGCGGAGGAAATGGCGGACCGTTTTGCCAGCTTCGGCTTCAACGTCATCCGGTTTCATCACCATGACGATGTGCTTTTCGACCACACGGGAAAAGCTCCGGACCGGCTCAATGCCGCAAATATGGACAAGTTCGACTACCTGGCGAGCTGTCTGAAAAAACGCGGAATCTATTACACAACAGACATTTACGTTTCGCGCAACAACATCTCCGCGCCGGAGCTCGGCGATCTGGGAAAAATCACAAACGTGCGCGAATACAAAGCTCTGTTCTACATCGACGACCGCGTATTCAATGAATGGAAACGCTGGGCGGGCGAATTTCTCGGACACGTCAACCCCTACACGGGGCTCGCGCTGAAGGACGATCCCGCGCTCATCACTCTTTCGCTCGTCAACGAAGCGAATCCCGGACGCGTCTGGGGCGCAACCCCGCGAAGCGAAAAAATGTACCGGGAGAAATTCGCGGAATGGAAGAAATCCAATCCGGACAAGAGCTTTGAGCAGTTCATCTCATTCCGCGCCGTCACGCGCTTCGAAGAGATGAAGGCGGCTCTGCGGGAAATCGGATGCGGCACGCTTCTTTCCGATCAGAACTACCGCAACAATCTCACGCTTTCCGCCGACCGCAAGCATTACGACTTTGTCGACAACCACGGCTACTGGGATCATCCCCGTTTTGCGGAAACGCCCTGGAAGCTGCCGGTTCTTGCGGATCAGCGGAATGTGCTCGGCGCGCTCTCCGGAATCCCCGACCGGCTCTTCCCTTCCCGTCTGTACGGCAAAGGCTTCACGGTAACCGAATTCGGGTATGCGAATCCGAACCTCTACCGCGCGGTCGGCCCCGCGCTGATGGCGGCGTATGGAGCGTTCCAGAGCTGGGATGCACTCTTCCCGTTTGCCTATGCGCACTGGCTGCCGTATGCACAGAAGCCGACCCACACCGCAGGTTTCTTTGACATCACCAACGACCCGGTCAAAGCGTATTCGCAGAGAATCGGCGCACAGCTCTTCCTGAACGCCGGAATCCGTCCGGCGGAAACGCGCTTCGCCGGAATTGCAACAGATCCGTTCCGCAAAGACGGCGACACGGAGAGCCCGCTTCCGTTCAACGACCTCGGGTTCCTCGCTCAGATCGGACTCGTCGCAGAACTCCCCGCACAAGGGGAATACGCCGCGCTGATCAATCTCGGCATCGGCTCCGCTCAATCACAGAAAACCTTTCCGACGAAAAAAGATCTGATTGACAATCTGCTCAAAGCCGGTCTGCTCCCGAAAGGATGCTATGATGCGAAAACCGGACGCTTCACCGCGCCCGGCGGTCAGCTTGAACTGATCCGCAAACGGAAAACCTTCCGCGTCACCGCGCCCGGCGGCGAAGTGCTGGCTACCGGAACCGTCCGGGAACTCGACGGCAAAAATTTCTCCGTCGAAAACAAAAACGACTTCGGAGTTTTCGCTCTGCTTCCCGTTGATGCCAAATCTCTGGACAACGCCCGGCGTTTCACTCTGATTCATCTCACCAACACCCAGGCGACCGGAATGGAGTTCGCGACGAAAGACTGCGACCGTCTGGAGAACTGGGGCAAGGCGCCCTTCCTTGCGCAGCACGGAATCGCAAAAGTCACGCTGAATCTCAAAGGCGAATGGAAAGCTTATGCGCTGAACTGCGCTGGCGAGCGCATCGGCTCTCTTCCGGTGACGGAAGAAAACGGAAAACACATTTTGAATCTTGACAACTTTGCGTTCCCCGAAGCGGTTTTCGCTTACGAACTGGAACGCTGACAGAAAGGAACTCTCATCATGAAACGGAAACCGCTTGTTGCGGCTTACTACTTCCCGAACTGGCACTGCGACCCGCGCGTCGAAGAACTCCATGGAAAAGGATGGACCGAATGGCGCGTCGCGCAGTACGCCACGCCACGTTTCCCCGGACATCAGCAGCCGAAAGTCCCCCTCTGGGGATATCAGGATGAATCCGAACCCGATGTCATGGCACAGAAAATCTCCGCCGCAAAAGCCTACGGAGTCAATGCGTTCATCTGGGACTGGTACTGGTTCTCCGACGGACCGTACCGCCACCGCGCGCTCGAAGAGGGCTTCCTCAAAGCACCGAATTGCGAAGACATCAAATTCGCCATCATGTGGGCAAACCACAACCCGATCTACGCGCACCCAGGAAGCTACTGGAAGCCGGCGGAAATAAACTGGAGCGGCGCAGTCAATCCCGAAACCTTCCGCGACTGCACGGACTACTGCATCAAAAACTTCCTCGGGAGACCGAATTATCTGCGTCTCTCCGACGGCTCGCTCTACTTTATGCTCTACCGTCTCGGCGCACTCGTTGAAGAAGTCGGCGGACTCGATACCGCCGCCGCGCTCATCCGCGAATTCCGCGATAAAGTCGAAAAGGCGGGGCTCGGCAAACTGCACATCTCCACCGTCTTCGAAGCGCTCCCGAATGTCTGGCGCGCTCTCGAATCGCCGGAACACGATTTCACCGAAATCAATCACTTCATCGAGACCCTCACAGTCGACAGCATCACCTCGTACGGCTGGGGCTACAAGGATGATTTCCCCGCGACCGACTATGCGAAATGGGCAAAGAACAACCACTACATTCCGCTTGTGTTCAACAAGTATCTCAAGTGCGCCTTCAATCCCAATGTCCTGACCGGCTGGGATTCCTCCCCGCGCACGGTGCAGTCGGATATGTTCGAAAACCGCAACTATCCGTTCGGTCCGGTAGTCATCAACAACACACCGGAACGCTTCCAGGAAGAGCTCCAGTTCGCCAAAGACGTTCTCGCCTCCGAAGAATCCCGCGGCCAGATGGTCAAACTCTCCTGCTGGAACGAGTGGACCGAAGGCGCGTATCTCGAACCCGACACGCAGTACAGCTACGGATTTCTGCAGGCGGTCAAAAACGTTTTCGGTGCGGAATGAAGTTGAAAACCGGCATTCTCTTTGCGGTATTGAGTCTTGTAATCGGCGCACACGCGGGAGAGTTGAAGAATATGGAAAACGGCAAGTTCACAGTTGAATTCAATTCAGCCAACGGCGGTCTGAAAACGCTCGTTCTCAAGAACGACGCCGACCGCATGAACTGGATCGAAGGTCTCGGGACCTGGGGCGTTCCCTCAGGAATGGAGTACCTCGGAGCGGAGCAGAAAGACGGCAAAGCCGTTTCCCGCTACCGCCGCGGCGTCCTTGAGCTGACTGTTGAGCGCAGCATGGGCAGCGATTTTCTGCGGGAGCGGTTCAGCTTCCGCAACACTGCCCCATATGATCTCTACTTTCAACGCGGAGAGCTCGGCGTTTTCGCCACATTCAACGACAACTACACCGACGCCGAAACCTGCGAAAAGCGCCGCTGCAACGCGCATCTCTGGTGCGGCGGCGAAAACTCATACGTTCATGCGCTCAAAATGGGTGAATTTCATACCGAACTCGCACTCATTCTGACGCAGGGGTCGCTTGACACGTACAGCGTCCGGCGGATTGCAAAGGAGATCAGCAACGACCGCGGAGATTTCATTCTGCATCCCGCTCCGTCGCACTTTCTCCCCGGCGAAACAAAGGTTCTGGAGTGGGAGCTCGCCGCGTTTCCGGCGGGCGCGTTCAAGCATGAACTGCTGAAGCGTCCGAACTCCGCATATCTTTCGTTCGAACAGGAAACCGTCTTTCCGGATGAACGGTTCCGCGTCACGGCGGAATGCAGCGCAAAACCGGAAACGGCGGAAGTTTTCTGCAACGGAAACAAAATTCCGTTCCGCATCAAAGACAGTTCCGTTCTTGTCGATTATGCGCCGGAGAAAACCGGAGAACACAAGTTTGAATTCCGGATCAACGGACGTGTCTTCCGTGCGAACGGATTTGTTTCGGAAGATCTGGAAACGGTTGTCGACCGCCGGATCCGCTTCATCATCCGCAAGCAGCAGATGACCGACCCGCGCAGTCCGCTCTGCGGCGCGTATCTGATCTACGACTGCGAAGAAAACGCGCCGTATTTCGACTATGCGAATGCCAACCACAACGCCTGCCGCGAACGGTTCGGCATGGGACTGCTCATCGCGCGACGCCTCCAGCGGAAACACGACGATGAAATGGAAAAATCGCTGAAGCTGTTCGAACAGTTTCTTCTCCGCGAGGTCTTCGACACCGAAACGGGGGAAGTCTGCAACAACATCGGCAAGAACGCCAAATTCAAACGTCTTTACAACGCGCCGTGGCTCATCACCTTCTGGCTGGAGATGCACCGTCTTTACAAAGAAGACCGCTACCTCGTCCGGATTGAACGCTCCATGCGCGATTACTACGGCAAAGGCGGAGCAAAGTTCTATCCGAACGGCAGCATCTTTTCCGATGCCGTCAAAGCGATCCGCGACGCAGGCAAAACCGAAACGGCGCGCGAGCTCGCCGGACTCGTCCGGACGCATGTTGAAAACATCCGCGCAAACGGAATTCTCTATCCTCCGCATGAAGTTCGATTCGAACAGACAATCGTCACTCCCGCGCTGTCGATTCTTTCCGCGTATTACAACCTCATTGAACGGGATCCGGCGCTGCTTGAAGAGGCAAAGAAACACGCCGCAATTCTGAAGCGTTTCAACGGAGACCAGCCCGACCACAAATGGAACAATCTGCCGATCCGCCACTGGGACGACTACTGGTTCGGCAAACGGGCGCTCTACGGCGACACGCTTCACTACTGGAGCTGTCTCTCCGCCTATGCTTCCCTCCTTCATGCGCAGGGAACCGGCGACGACGCGCTCCGCATGCAGACCCAAAAGACTCTGCGCAATCTGCTGTGTCTGTTCTTTCCGGACGGCACGGCGTCCTGCGCCTATCTGCATCCGTATTCGGTGACCATGCTGAATCCGGACGGTTCCGAAATCGCTCCCCCCCGGCGCGGCGAATTTTTCGACCCGTGGGCAAACGACCAGGACTTCGCGCTTTACTACCTTCTCCGAGCGGAGGATGAAACGGGGCTTGCGCTCAAAGACCACAACCGGCTTTGACGGATTGCTTCATTTGCAAAAAACACAAAAAATTGAAGCAAATAATTTCCGTTTTCATTCATTTTTTCATTAAAAAGAGAGAAAACAGGTTGTTTTCGCGCGGGAACACGGGTATATTCTTCCATGAAAATTCCTAACAGAAAGGATTGACCATGTCGGAACAGAATTTTGCCGGAAGAACCGCAATCATCGTCGGCGGAGCCTCGGGAATGGGACTGCTCGCAGGACAGGACCTCGCAAAACAGGGAGCAACCGTCATTCTCGCCGACGTCAACGGCGAAAAAGTCGAAGCTCTCGCCGCGGACATCCGTGCAAACGGCGGAAACGCCTACGGCGTCAAGTGCGACGTCCGCAAAGTCGAAGACATCGAAAACGCCGTCGCCTTCACCAGGGAAAAAGGCGGCTCCGTCGACATCATGATCTACACCGCCGGAGGTTTCGCCGGGCGCATCTTCAACTGCCCCGAACCCTTCCAGAGCCGTCCGTATGAAGTGCTCGACTGGGGCATCGACGTCAACCTCAAGGGCGCCCTCTTCTTCTGCCGCGCCGTGATCGGAACCATGATCGAACAGAAACGCGGCGTCATGATCGTCCTAGGTTCCATCGACGGCGTCACCGGCTCCGCATGGAGCGTCGACTACAGCGCGGCGAAAAGCGGCATGATCGGCATGGTCAAGGGTCTCGCGCTGCTCGGCGCCCCCCACAACGTCCGCGCCTGCTGCGTCTCCCCCGGCCCCGTCCTCACCCGCGCAGCCATGGCGAACATGCCCACCCCGATGGGACGCGCCGCCGAACCGCAGGAAGTCGTCGACCTGATTCTCTATCTCGCCAGCGACAAAGCCGCCTTCATCTCCGGCGACAACTACCTCATCGACGGAGCCCGCGCCTGTATGATCCGCTGACCCGCGCAAACACACGGAATCTCTCCGGGCAGGATATGAAAAACCTGCCCGTTTTTTGTTTTAAAATAGGGAAGACGCTCAGGAATAGAGACGGTAAAGGCGGTTCATCGCGACCGTGAAGAGTTCCGCGGTGATTTCCGCATCGTAAAGCGCGCGGTGTGCATCGCCCGTGACATTCGCGCCGAGAGAGAGGGCAAGGCGCAGAGACTGCAGGCTGTAGCTCGGCATTCCGGGAAACGCCTTGCGCACGATCGCAATCGAATCGTATGCGCCGTACTCCCAGACGGCAAGCCCGCAGCGGTTCAGGCTCTCCTGAAGAAAAGCGAGGTCGAACCGGGCATTGTGAGCGACGAGCTTGCTGTCTTTTGCGAATTCGAGAAACTCCGCGCCGACTTTTTCGAAAACGGGCGCCTCCGCAACCATTTCATCCGTAATCTGATGCACGGCGGTTGCGCGGCGGGGAATCGGCATCTGAGGATTGACAAGCGATGAAAAGCGCGAAGTCGAGCCGTCGGTTTCGATGCGCACCGCGCCGATCTCCACGGGACGGTCCCGCACGGGACTCATTCCGGTGGTTTCAAAGTCGAAGACCGTGTAAGGTCCGAGTTCATGCCATTTTTCCGCCATGATTCAATCCGGTTCTGAAAAAGGGCGCGCGGAGAGGCCCCCGCACGCCCTGAGGGTGTTACTTGGAGTAGCCGTTCGGGTGCTTCCGGAGCCACTTCCAGACCGAAGCGATGATCGCTTCCGCATTCTCGAACTGAGGCTTCCAGCCGAGCTCCTGACGGGCGCGGGTGGAGTCCGCGATCAGACGCGGGGGATCGCCGGGGCGGCGGGGAACGACTTCCGCGGGGATCGGATGTCCGGTAACCTTGCGCGCGGCTTCCAGAATCTGCATGACGCTGAGTCCGCTGCCGGTGCCGAGGTTGTAGTGTCCGCTCTTCGGGGCGTAGAGGGCCTTTTCGTGCGCCTGCGCGAGGTCGAGGATATGAATGTAGTCACGGATGCAGGTGCCGTCCGGCGTATCGTAGTCGTCTCCGAAGAGCATGGCTTTTTCGCGCTTGCCCTGAGCGACCTGAAGCAGAATCGGGATCAGGTGCGTTTCGGGGTTGTGGTCCTCGCCGTACTTTTCCGTCGCGCCGGCGGCGTTGAAGTAGCGGAGAGCGGCATATTTGAGCCCGTAAATTCTGCTGTACCAGTTCAGGACCTTCTCAAAGCAGAGCTTGGATTCGCCGTAGGGGTTGATGGGCAGCTGGGGAGCGTCTTCCCTGATCGGAATCTCCTTGGGCTCGCCGAAGGTGGCGGCGGTGCTGGAGAAAACAAATGTTTTGACTCCGCCTTCAACAGCGGCATCCGCGAGGTTGATCGCGTTCGCGAGGTTGTTGTTGAAGTACTTGCTGGGGTTCTTCATGGATTCGCCGACAAGCGAGAATGCGGCGAAGTGCATGATGGCGTCGTAGTTTCCTTCCTTGACGACCTTCTTGAGATTTTCGCGGTCGGCGAGATTTGCCTTGATGAATTTCGCACGGGGATCAACCGCCTCGATATGTCCGGTGATCAGATCGTCGAAAACTGTGACTTCATAACCTCTGTCGAGGAGATATTCGGTGCAGGCGCTTCCGATGTATCCTGCTCCTCCGGCAACAAAAACGCGCATGTTTCAGCCTCCTGTTGATGAATTGTTCTGAAGTGGCAATTTACCACGGAAATGGCGATTCTGCAAATCGAAAAACGAAAATCATTGCAAAAAAAATGCGCCGCGGCGATCGCGGCGCATTTTTCGATGAATGCAGAACGGTTCAGAACGGCGCTGCCGGGTTTCCGGGCTGAGGAGCCGCCTGCGCCTGACGCGGAACCGGACGCACGATGCACTTGTCCGTCACGGGCGACGTCGGCTGATAGATAATCTCTCCGGTGGAGGAATCCTCGCCGATCGAAGTCAGGCGGATGGTAGTGATTCTGGTCTCCTTCTGCGTAACTTTTCCGGTGCGGCGGTTCCGGATCTTCCTGCCCGGCTTGTAAACGTCAAAGTAGGCGCCGACTTTTCCGACACTCGGCGGAATATCGGTTACAACCTGATTTCCCTCCACATCCAGCACGTAGAAAGGAGTGTGCTTGACAAGCTCGCGGACAATCTTCTGGCAAGCGCTTTTGCAGGCCGCCTGAAGAGCCTGCTCCGAATAGTTCCCGATCTTCCGTTGTCCCTGATATGAGGAGTTGCTTGCAACGCTGGTTGCAGAGATGTTCCCGGAAGCCACCGTCGTCGCAGTCCGGGCATTGACGAGGTTCAGGATCAGCTCCACGGTTGCGACATAGTCGCCGCGCTCGGAGACATTGTAGAAATCGAGTGTTTTTTCATTCGAGAATCCGTATGTCGTAATGGTCATGCGGATATAAAACGCAGGAGAGGAAACGGCGGTTTTCGTTCCGCCGTCGTCCGCCGCGACGGCGAATTTCTCGCTGTCCACAAGCGTCTTCTCCAAATCTTCCATATTCAGCACCTGATAAATGCCGGTCTGAACCAGCTCATGATTCAGACGGTCGATCAGCGCCTGGAAGTTTGCGTGGGGATTGTCCGTTTTGTTTTTGATGTTGGCGACGTCGATGGAGACGATCGGGCGCATGTCCTTGCCTTCGGTGACGTCATCCTCATCATCGTCGTCCGCGAATGCGGAAGGGGCAAAGAGAATCGCCCCGAGCGCCAGAAGACGCAGCAGTTTTTTCAGAGAATTCTTCATTTTCCACTCCTTCATTATTCCACAACGCGCGCCGAAGTCCAAGTGAACACGCGATGAGTTTCCGGTTTTTCATTGCCTGGGACATAGACCCATGCGAAATTGCGTTCAACCGGCGCATCCCACGCGCCGACCGTTCCGTATGCGACGGGAGTGCGGAAGGCTTCCGTTCTCGGCTGCTCGCCGGGAAGTGCCGGAAGGGTACGGACGGCATGTCTGTAGAACTCAATCTTCTGCCCTTTCTGAATGCCGTATTCGCTGCCGGCGGAAATCTGGACGAAGAGTCCGCCGCCGATCGACTGTTTCACATACATCGGCGGTCCGAACTGGAGGGCGTAGGAACGCATCGCCTTCTGAGCGGCGTACGCGACGGCGTCCTTCAGCTTGTTCGGATCCGGATACGGAGCAAGGAAGGGATCCAGCGTTGTAACATCTTCATTGAATGTAAATATCCGCTGTCCGGCCGGGGAGGTCAAAGCGACTTCAACCTGCGCATATGCGGCCCAGAGATGATTTTCGCGAAGGGTTCTTGTGCTCCGCCGGTAGTCTCTGCCGCCGCCGGAAATATCGCTGATGAGATCCGCAGTCCGCAGAAGCCCCTGCGACACATTCGTAAAATAGACCCTCAGAATATGGAACGAAAGCAGATACGGGCGATTCTGCTGCTCCGCCTCGTCATCGACATTGGTAATCGTTGCTCCCGGGGACATGTTGCGCGCTTCGGAGCCGACGATCCGGAAGTCGCGGAGTTTGCCGACCTCGCCCATCAGTGCATTTTCAAAGAGAACGAGAAGTTCGCGTTTGAATTGCGGAGGATACTCGGGGCTGATGTTTCCGGTGATGAAAAGCTGCGCCTTCCCCGACGGTTTGATCTCCACCGGCTTGCTGAACTGCATCCGCTGTTCATACGCCTTCTGCGCCTGGGCGACGTAAGGCATGTTTTCGTTGTCGGTCATGGCGTCCGCCGGTGTCGGGCCGTAA
>ERZ1106963.3347-NODE-3347-length-13793-cov-26.528752_pt1 | contig 13793 bp, 12 predicted proteins | sample MGYA00403681_ERZ1106963 | MGnify/ENA primary metagenome ERZ1106963 (study PRJEB35170, sample SAMEA104062407) | human gut metagenome | biome: human gut; feature: human-associated habitat; material: faeces | place: Denmark | collected 2012-05-03 ...
GTGACCGAAGTGCACACCTGCCTCGAGAAGCTGCTTCATAGAAACGACTGCCATAATAAAATACCTCCAGATATTGTTTTGCCTCCGCACACCGTGATCTGCACGGTACATCGGGTACCGGCGGACTGCCCTCAACCCAAAAGGGCACAAAAGGGCATAGTGATGCGTGTGTAATGCTTTGTTATAATAGCACAAAAAGAATGCGGTTGCAAGTAGTTTTCTCTGTTTTGTATAAAGAATTCCTTGTTTTTTCTCTTATTTGCCCGTATTCATCCCGCTCAAACCCGCAACACCCATACGGTTGAGGGCGTATCCCTTGCCGAACATCAGGTCGTATTGCAGCATCCAGTGCTCGTTCGTCCAGCGCTGCTGGAACTCCGTGGGCTGCTGGGTGGTGGTGCCGTCCAGATTCATGGTGGTGCCGCGGGTGCAGCTGCGGCTGGCGACCCGCAGCTGCCGGTTGAGGAACTGGAAGTACAGCGGCTGCTCCAGCCCGAACAGTTCCATCATCACCGGGGAGATATCGTAAGCGGCAATGGTGCCAAAGTCTACCTGCTGCTGGCTGTAATTCGACCACATCAGCAGCGTGGTCTGGTGCAGACGGGGGTCGGTGCTGGAGCCGCTTGCATAGCCGGTGGTGGTGTAGACATCGTAGTTGGAGTCAATGGGGTTATAGTGGTCGCCCCAGAACACCAGAATGACCGGCTCGTCCACCTGAGAGAAGTACGCCGTCAGCTTGCCCAGCATGGCGTCCGCATCCCGGATGCCGGTGGCGAAATCTTCCAGCGCGCCCACAGTGCTGCTCTTGAGCCCCACCGGATGGGATACAACGTGCACCCGCTCGTCGTCCGGGTAGTTGTCTCTATTATAATTGGTATGGTTCTGCATGGTGACCGCGTGCAGGAAGATGGGCTTATCAGAGGAAGTGCTCATCTTCTCGTACTGCTGAATGATCTGGTCGGCCATGGAGTCATCGGTCACAAGGCCGCTGGTCCAGTAGTGCTTGCGCACCTTGGTCACGCCGTGCATATCTTCCAGACTGATAAAATCGCTGAAGCCGAGGTTGGGATAAGCCTTATCGCGGCTCCAGTATTTTGCCCAGAAGCAGTGCACCGCAGCGGTCTGGTAGCCCTTGAGTTTGAGGTAATTGGGCAGGGCGAACATGGGCTTTGTGACGTGCTGCTGGTAGGGCTTGCTGCCGCTGGGCAGGAAAGACACCGAGTAGCCGGTCAGGGCTTCAAACTCCACATCACAGGTGCCGCCGCCAAAGCTGGGGCTGTATGCCCTGCCGTAGGCGCTTGTCTGCTGCAAAGCGTGGAGGTTCTGCGATACATCGGTATCAAAGGTGATGCCGTACTGTTCCAGCTCGGAAACATCCCAGTAGGACTCGTCCATCACATAAATAATGGTGGGCTGCTTTGCCTGCTCCTCCTTGGGGGTGGTGGCAGCATAACTGCCCGCATACATGGGGCCGGTAGAGAATTTTTCGCTCTCGGCTACATTATTCAGAATATCGTCCACTGCCTGCTCCGAGTAGCCTTCGGGCTTGTCGATCTCCAGATTGGTGAGGTTGGTCATAAAACCGGTAAGTACACCGTAGTAGCGGTAGTAACGGTCCTGCATCCACGCGTCCGGCGTGATGCCCAAAACCTGCGTGACGGCAGGCTGTAAGTAAACGCCAAACACCAGCAGGCATAGCGCCGCTGCCGAAGCACCGGTACCCGCAAGCCTGGGCAGCCAGCGCTGACGCAGCCGTCCACGGTAAATAAAGAAGCTTGCCACCGTCAGTACCACCACCAACACAATGGAGACCACCATGCTGGTCTGCAGCTTGAGCCCGGCAGCAGAGGCCACACCGGCGGCTTCGGACACCTGCATCAGATCCCACGGCAGAAAGGGCTCACCCCGCAGCTGCATGGTGTAGAAGTTTACCGCGCAGGGCGCACAGCCCAGAACCGCCATGCCCAGCGTGGCAAGCGGCGGGATGCGCAGCACCCAGTCCAGCAGTTCCCACACCAGAAACAGCAGCAGCCATGCCAGCAGGTACGCCCCGAAATGGGGGAAAATAAAGCTGATAAAGGTATCAGCGGTCAGTGACCCGCGCGCGATCCACTCGCCCAGCAGCAGCACGATAAAGGAAGCTGCCACCGGGAAGAGCATCCGCAGGGTCAACAGCGGTTTGGATGTTTTCATAGTCGATATTCCTTTCCACGTCCCGAACCCTATTTTCAAAGTGGCTGTGCTATTTGCACAAGCCTTTCGTGCCTATTATAGTCACTTTGCTGAAAATGTCCATTCATGATTTTACAAAAATTATGGTTTTATTTTTCAAAATATTCCCCTATTTTTCACAGACCCAGCTTTGCACGCAGTTGCTGCCAGAAGCCGTGAGGTGCTGCCGGTGCTGCCGGCACGGCGGTATGCACCAGAATGGCATCCGTGCCGATTGTTTCGATCTCCCGCCATGGGATGGTCAGGCTCTCGTCCCGGCCCAGCAGACCCAGCAGCCGCGGTCTGCCCAGCAAGATCAGGCATTGCAGCTGCGCCGTTGCGGGGTCAAACTCCAGATCGTCCGCGCGGCCAAGGCACACCCCCTGCTCCAGCTGAACGACCTCCTTCTCGCACAATTCCCGGATCGTCACGGTGCTCCCCCCTTTCTGCCACAGCATACGCCGGGGCGGCATTTTCTATGCCAAAGGGGTGGAAAGCACCCACCCGGTTGTGGTATACTATGGAAAATATCTGAGAAATATATCCAAAGCAAGCGAGGCAGCAATTATGTATAAAAGCATTATTTTTGATATCGGCGGTGTACTGGTGGATTTCGACCCCAAGGCATACCTTGTAGACCGGCTGTGCAACGCCGAAATGGAGGAGAAAGTTTACGATCTGACCTTTGGCAGCGAAGAATGGCAACTGCTGGACGCTGGCAAGCTTTCCCGCTATGACGGTAACCAGCGGATGCTGGAGCGTGCCCATGCCGAGGGCTGCGCCTTTGAGGTGCAGGGCGTTCTGGACGACTGGATGCACATTCTGCGCCCACGTCTGCGGATGCTGGAACTGGTGCGGCGGCTGAAGAACCACGGCTATTGCGTGTATTACCTGAGCAATATTCCGCAGGACGTGCTGGAATTGCTGACCGAGCGCGGCGTACTGACCCAGTTTGACGGCGGCGTAGCCTCCTGTGAGGTACAGGTGAACAAGCCTGACCCACAGATCTACAAGGCTCTGCTGAAGAAATATCAGCTGAAGGCCAGTGAGTGCGTATTTATCGATGACAGGCTGGAAAACGTGCAGGCGGCCTTTGCGCTGGGCTTTGCCGGTATCCAGATGAAGGACAGCGTAGGCACGCTGATCCGCAGCCTTGCTACCTGTAACGTGGCGCTGCGCTGAATGTTCATATAACAAACAGCAGCCCCTGCCGGAAAGATCTCTCCGGCAGGGGCTGCTTTGCGTTGGTGGGGAACTTACTTTTCCTCGTAGCTCTGGCAGTAGTGCGGGGTCTCCACCTGCTGGGTGGTGCAGTTGCACTGCTCCGTCACCTTGATCTGCGGCAGATCACATTTGCAGCCGTCCACATTGTGGCAGCACGCGCAGACATCACAGGTCACGCCGATGTTTTCCATGCTTATCACCTCTTTGTCCATAGGTTACCCCGTGGACAAAGGGTTTATACATGGGTTTTACCAAGCAGCCAGATCTGCGCCCAGCTTACGGCAGGCAGCCTGCACATCGTCATCAGGGGTTTCGTTGCAGATGAGGCCTTCCTCGCTGAACAGCTGTGCGCCGTCATCCTGTGCGCGCTGTGCCCAGTCGCGCATCCACTGGCCATCGCCCCAGCCGTAGGAGCCGAACAGTGCGATCTTTTTGCCGTTCAGCGAGCCTTCCAGTGCAGCAAACATGGGCTCGAACTCGCTCTCTTCCAGCTGCTCTGCACCCATAGCCGGGCAGCCAAAGGCCACCACATCAAACTCTGCCAGCTTTGCGGGGGTCATCTCGGCGCAGGACACGAGGGTGCCGTTGGCACCTGCGCCCTCGGCGATGCAGTTTGCCATGGTTTCGGTGTTGCCGGTGGCGCTCCAGAATACGATTGCTACTTTGCTCATAAAGCTCTACCTCTTTCTCTGTGTAGTTAGTTTAGAATAACTTCAAGTTCTGAAAAAATGCGTCCATGTTTCATGACGCATTTTTGTAGTTAGTATTTTCTAACTGTCAACAAGATACCACAGCCCTGCCCCGCTTGTCAAGGCATTGGCGCAATGTTTGCACGGTGCAACAATGCCGCCTTGCTCAAAAGTGCATGAAGCGTGTGTTTCAGCCGCCCAATACGCGGAACGCCACCAGCAGCACCCCGTAGATGACCGGCTGGTGCAACAGATACAGCAGCAGCGAGTGCCGCCCAAGCCAGCCCAGCGGCGGGCAGCCCGAGCGGTGCAAGGGCTCCATGCGCTGCCGCCCTACAACGCCGTAGAGAAAGTACCCCGCCCAGAACAGAAACAGCCACGGCAGAAGGGCAAAATAATCCGTAGAATAGAACCACCACGGATAAAAGCCAAAGTACGCTGTAACGTAGTTTGCATACAGTGTCTGCGGCAGCCAAAGGCGCAGGCTTCCAAAACCCAAATAGCCTGCCGAAACATTGCGGGTCAGGGCGAACAGCACTGCGGAGATAGCAAACCCTGCTGCGGGTGGAATGCGCCGCAGTGGCTTTTCCAAAAGGCCGGTCAGCAGCATAGCGCTGCCCAGCAGGGTCAGCACACCAAAGACAACTTTGTCCTCCGGCATAAAAAGCAGTGTGACCGCCGTGACAAGCGCCCCTGCCCCGAACACCTGTGCGCCACGGCGCATGGTATGATGCCCCAGTTGCACACAGAAGCCGGACAGCAGAATGAACACCCAGCAGATGCTCTGCTGCCACAGATGCCCGGGCAGGCCATAATACCAGTTTGCCTGAATGCCGAACAGATTGACCAGATCCCAGCAGCCGTGATAGAGCATCATGCTAACTAAATCCAGCCCGCGCAGCTCGTCCAGAAGGGCGTAGCGGCCAGAAGTATTACTGCACTTCACGGCGTTTTCCTTCCCTTTTGTCATGCTGTTACACCGTTTTCCGGCGCAGCAGGCTCATGGGCGGCAGCTCCGGGGTGGGCATGGTGTATTTTTCCATGGCGTGAGGAGTGCTTTCCACCCGCTCCCCTGCTTCGTTTTCGATCCATTCCGGGGTAAGTGCAATGCTGCGTCCGTCCGGGCACAGCGCCTCCAGCGTATCTCCAAGGCTCCATTTGCCGCGCTGCTGGCAGTGGGCGATGCCGTTTTCCCAGCTGTCCACCGTGCCAACGAACTCCCACTCGCGGATGTAAGTGGCGCTGTCGGTGGCCTGTTTGGCCTGTTCGCGGCCAAAATAGAAGCCGGGAGAGTAGTGCCGGTGGCTGGTACGGGTAAGCTCTGCGTACACCTCCGGCGGCAGTTCAAAGTTATCGTTTGCCGGGTCGGCCAGATAGGCGTCCAGTGCCTTGCGGTAGGCAGCGGTAACGCTGGCCACATAGTAGAAGGTCTTGGCACGGCCTTCGATCTTCAGGCTGTCCACGCCCGCCTTGCAGATCAGGTCAATGAAGGGCGCGGCGCACAGATCGTTGGCGTTAAGAATGTAGCTGCCGTTCTCGTTTTCGCCGATCTCGTACAGCTGGCCGGGGCGGGTCTCTTCGCTCAGGTAATACTTCCAGCGGCAGGGCTGGGCGCACTGGCCACGGTTGGCGTCACGTCCGGCCATGTAGTTAGACAGCAGACACCGGCCGGACACACTCATGCACATCGCACCGTGCACAAATGCCTCGATTTCCAACTCCGGCGGGGTCTTATCGCGCAGGATGGCAATATCCTGTAAGGTCATCTCCCGAGCCAGCACCACCCGCTTTGCGCCCATTTTGTAGGCGGCGCGGGCGGCTGCCCAATTGGTGATGCCGGTCTGGGTAGAAAGATGCACGTCAATGTCCGGGGCAAAGGTCTTGCAGGCATCCAGCACACCAAGGTCTGCCACGATAAAGGCATCCACACCGGCCTTGGCAGCCTCCTTGATGGCCTCCGGCAGACGGTCGGCCTCCTCGTTGGTGGGCAAGGTGTTCATGGTCAGGTAGACCTTGCGACCACGGGCGTGGGCGTAGATGACACTTTCCGTCAGCTGCTCCGGGGTGAAATTGGCCGGGGCAGAGCGCATACCAAACTCCGGCAGGCCGCAGTAAACGGCATCGGCACCGTAGTTGATGGCATAACGCAGACGTTCCGCATCGCCCGCCGGGGCAAGCAGTTCCGGGATCTGTAACATTTGTAGGTTCCTCTCTTATGTATCACAGTTTTTAACGGGAAAGGGGCCGCTGCACTAAAAAACACGGTGCAGCGGCCTTTCCTCAGTTTTTCAGGCTTTTGTTCACAGCTGCGGCAGTTTTGCAGTTTGCGTTATGCTCTGCCAGCGTGTTGGCGTAGTAGTAATTGCCCTTGAGGTCGGTCACAAAGAAGTAAGCGTCCTTGGCTTCCTCGTCGGGCTGCGGCTCCAGCGCCGCTTTGATGGCGGCAAGGCCGGGGTTCGAGATGGGGCCAGCGGGCAGGCCGGTGCAGCTGTAAGTGTCGTAGGCTGCAAGGATATTTTCCGGGATATCATCCCAGCCGCCGTAGTAGGGTGCGACCCAGTTCCAGAGATAGTTGTTGTCGGCATCGCTCTGGATATGGCTGGAGGTGTTACTTTGCAGCCGGGGGTAGGGCGAGCCCTCTGCCAGACGGTTGCGGAACACCTGCGCCACATTGGAGTCCTGACTGTTGCCCGCTTCCTCCTGCACAAAGGAGGCAAGGGTGACCAGCTCCGGCAGGGTCATGTCCTGCTTTTTGAGCGCTGCGTACATTTCCTTGGTAAATTGTGCATCGAACTGGGCGTAGAAGGTAGCTACATAGTTATGCACCGTATCATTCTTCAAAAAATCGTAGGTCTCCGGGAAGAGATAGCCCTCACACTTCATAAAGCGGTTCGGGGCATCCTTATCCTCCGGGACATACTGCCAGAAAGTATAAGCGCTGAAATCGCCCTCGTTAGCTTCCTTCAAAAACTCCTCGGCGGTGCACAAACCGGCGGATTCCATCTTTTGGGCAATGGCAATGGCCGTGGTGCCCTCCGGGATGGTCACCCGCACCGTTTCTGCCTTGGCGTACTGGGAAAGGGTGGCAATGATCGCATCGTAGGAAATCGCACTGGTCTGCAAGACAAAATCGCCATACTGCAGCTTTGCGGCAGCGCCCTTTTCCCCCACATACCAGCGAAACAGGTAGGCAGAGCGGATGACGCCCGCCTCCTTCAGCTTGTTGGCGATCGTGGCTACGCCGCTGCCCTGCGGGATGCTCACCGTTACCTCCGTGCCGGGTCTGCCATTGCCGCTGATCTCGTTGTGCGCAAACAGCAGCGCCCCGCCAACGGCCAGCGCCAGCAGTACCACCAGTACCAGCAGGATCTTCCCTACACCGCCTTTTTTGCGGGTGTTTTTTTTGTGTGCCATAAGCACCTTCCTTTTATCTTAGTTTTCCAGCATCAGGCGCATGTAGCTTTCGCTCACGTCAAAGGGCTCTGCGTCAAAGCGGATCATACCGTATTCCTGCCGGGTACCCTCGCCCAGAAACAGCGGCTGGGCAGCACCTACCGTGATGACTGCCTTTTCCACGATGACTTCCTTCTCGCGGGCGGCTTCCATCAGGATCTCGGCGGCGCGGTCGCTGTCGGCCATCATCTCAACAAAATACAGGGTATCCTCCTTGCGGAAGTAGATGCCGTAGCCATGTTCGTTGGACACGATGGTAGCGCCCCGGGCGTACAGCTCCTGCAACACCACCGCCATGCGTTCCGGGCTCAGCTGCACGGTATCCTTCCAGAACTGTTCCCGCAGCTCGCACAGCTTTTTGGCTGTCACCGTGTCAAATTCCGCCTGGCTCCACAGGTTGCGGCTCACCTCACGAGGCAGGCAACGCAGGGCAAAAGCCTTTGCAAAGCCTTTATCCTGCAGCAGAGCGGCCTGTGCTGCGTCTGCCGGAACTGCCACGGTAAAGCCTGCGCCCCGCAGCTTTTGCTGGGCGCACAGGGTATCCAGCAGACCCGCCAGCAGCAGACTGCCCTCGCCGCACAGGCACAGGTAATTACCCACCCGCCCCTGCAGGGTGACCGGCACAGCCAGCGCAGCCGCCACGATGGTGTCGTTTTCATCGGCCACATAAATGTTCTGCACACCGGCAAAACGTTCCAGTACCATTTTTGCAAAATCTTCGGTATCATGATGCTGGCTCTGCCACAAAGCCAGCACTGCCGCCTCGTCGGACGGCTGCATCAGACGATACATCGTTCAGGATGCCCCCTCTTATCGTATTTTATTGTTCAGCCCAGTGTTTTCCGGGCAAACTGCTGTACCTCTTGCTGGATCTCTTCAATGCTGCGCATGGCGTCCCCGCTGGTGCAGTGCACGGTGTCCCAGCCAAGATGCCGGGCGCAGAACTCGGCAGCGGTGCGGCTGCGCGCCAAATAAGCGGTATCCTTCTCGTGCACGTCCTTTTTGCTTTCGTCGCCGTGGTAGCGCTGGGTCATCAGCCGCTGGCTGACCGCCGGGTCTACCTGTAAATAGATGACCCTGTCCGGTGCGGGCAGACCCAGCAGACGGAACTCGTAATCAAACAGCCAGTGCAGATATTCCTCCCACTGCTTCTGCGGAAGCTTCGAGCACTGGTGCACCGCGTTGGAGGTGGTGTATCGATCAGCGATGATCACACCGCCCTGCTCATAAAAGCTGCCCCAGCTGGTTTTATAGCTGGCATAGCGGTCCACCGCGTAAAAGCTGGAAGCCGCGTAGGCGTTTACATCGTCCGGGTGCTGGCCGAACTGCCCCGCCAGATACATCTTGACCAGTGCGCTGGAATCGCTGGCATAATCCGGGAAGGTGATCTTCTGCACCGGCACACCCTGCGCGGCAAGGTGCTCTGCCAAGAGCTTTGCCTGTGTGGCTTTGCCGCTGCCGTCCAGCCCTTCCAGCACGATGAGTTTTCCCTTGCTCATACGACGGCACCTTCTTTAATGGCAGCATATTTTGCGCGCACCTCAGCGGTCTTACCGCAGCACATCTTGCCCTCCGGGCAGGCGCCGCACAGGCAGGCAGGGCCGGCCTTGGCAAAGATATGGGGTGCCACCGGGTAAACCAGCGTAAACATCTTTTCAGCCAGTTCCCGGATCTCCCACTGGGCGCGGTTGCAGCAGCGCAGCTGGAAGAAGTTCATCAGGCTGCGGGCGTTCATAGTGACCACCATTTTAGTCTCGCAGGCGTTGGGCAGCACAAAACGGGCGTCCTCGTTGGCCTGTTTAGAAGCCTTGGCGCGTGCCTGCTTTTCCGGCATTCCCTCGGCCATCAGGCGGGCGGTGTGCCCCTCCTCCAGCTTATGGGCAAGGTCGAGATAACGCTGGGCATCCTCCTCCATACTGGCAAGGAAAGCGGCCTTTGCTTCCGGGATAGCTTCGATCTCCGGGGGCGTCACATAGCGGAAATCATCCAGACGCACATAGCGCTGGCTCTGCACGCTGAAGGACGCGATGCGGTGCCGGGTGATCTGGGCAAGCAGGGTGCGGCTGACTCCCTCGATGCCAAAGGTAAAGCTGGCGTGCTCGATGGGGCTGGCATGGCCAAGGTCACTGAGCATGGTCAGGAATTTTGCAGTTTTTTCCTCGTCCAGCCCGTCCAGAAGGTCGGTGATGTGGGCGTCGGAATAGCAGAGCTTTGCGGCAGCCGCCACCACCTTTTCCGGTTCCGGGGTGTGGGCGATCAAACGAACAGTCATCATAGGGTCATTCTTCCTCCATAATCTTGGTCAGGGGCGCAAAATTGGCCATCGTTTTCTTGATGCCCACTTTTTCAAAGTTGATCTCCACGATCTGGTCCCCGGCAGCGGGCTTCACCTTCAGCACCGTGCCGCGGCCAAATACTTTGTGCTCCACGATGTCACCCGGTTCATAGTGCTTTGCGCCAGAAGCTGCCGGTTTTACGGCAGGATTTGCCGTAAAGGCTATTTGCTTTACAGCATTTTTTGTCGAATTTCCGTTTGAATATGCAGAACCAAATCCGCCGCTTCTGGTGGTCGGCTGGGCAGAACTGTTGCCGTAGTGACTGCCAAAACCGGAAGAAGTGGTGCTTCTTCCACCGTAAGAGGAGCCAAAACCACGGCTTTCACCGGCGTTATATTCCCGGTTCAGGTAGCCGCTGCGGTTATTCGAACCGTAGCCCGCGCCATAACCGCCGCCGTAGCTGCTGCGGCTGTAACCGGAGGGGCCGGAGTAACCGGATGCCCCGCCGGGCACGGTATCGCTATAACTGCTGCCCCAGCCACCCATACGGGAACGCTGTTCCAGCACCGGGCTGCGGGACTCCTCGATATATTCCGGCTCGATCTCCCGCAGAAAGCGGCTGGGCTCGTTGCGCTGGGTGCGGCCATACAGCATCCGGGTGACGCTGTTGGAGATGTACAGCTCCTTTTTGGCGCGGGTGATGCCAACGTAAGCAAGACGGCGCTCCTCTTCCAGATCTACCTCGGAGTACTTGCTCATCTCGCTGGGGAAAACGCCCTCCTCCATGCCGATGAGGAACACATAAGGAAACTCCAGACCCTTGGCAGAGTGGATGGTCATCAGCACCACCTGATCGCTGCTCTCGTTATAGCTGTCGATATCGCTGATGAGGGCGATATCCTCCAGATAGCCCTCCAACGTGGCTTCCTCGCCGTGCTGGTCGCAGTAATTTTTGACGTTGTTTACCAGCTGGCCAAGGTTCTGCAGCCGGTCGGCGGCATCCTCGTGCCCCTTGGCGGCGTCTGCTTCCAGCATGGCTTTATAGCCGGTCAGTTCAATGACATCGGAGGCAAACTCGTCCAGTGTGCGGGTGGCAAGAGAATCCTGCAGGCGCTGGTAGATCTGCCAGAACTTGAGCAGCGGCATCACCGCGCGGGAGAGCTTCGCGTACTGGTCTGCATGACTGATGATATCCAGCATATTGACGCCCTGCTGCCCGGCAAGGTCTGCAATAACGTCCACGGTGGTGGCACCGATCTTGCGGGCGGGCTCATTGATGATGCGGCGCAGCCGCACATCGTCCCGGGGGTTGGCCACGATAGACATATAAGAGTGGATGTCCTTGACCTCCTTGCGGTCGTTGAAGCGCTGCCCGCCCACGATCTTATGCGGGATGCCTGCGCGAGTGAAGTAGCTTTCGATGGGGGCAGACTGGGCGTTCATGCGGTAGAGGATGGCGTGGTCTGCCAGATGCCCGCCCGCTTTCAGGTGCTGGCCGATGACATCCGCGATATGGCTGGCTTCGTCCTGCTCATTCTCGGCGGTATACACCTGCACCTTATCGCCCTCGCCGTTGTCCGTCCACAGGGTCTTGCCCTTGCGCTCGGTGTTGTGCTGGATGACGCAGTTGGCTGCGTTGAGGATGTTGGAGGTGGAGCGATAATTCTGCTCCAAACGGATCGTCTTGGTACCGGGATAGAGCTTTTCAAAATTGAGAATGTTTTCAATGGTAGCGCCGCGGAAGCGGTAGATGCTCTGGTCGTCATCGCCCACCACGCAGATGTTGCGCTCCGGCCCGGTGAGCAGGCTGACCAGACGGAACTGCGCCACGCTGGTGTCCTGATACTCGTCTACCAGCAGGTAGCGGTACTTGTTCTGGTAGAACTCCCGCACGTCCGGGTGGTCGGCCAGCAGCTGCACGGTCTGGTAGATGAGGTCGTCAAAATCGAACGCACCAGCCTCCTTCAGCTTTTTCTCGTAAGCTGCGTAGATGCGGGCGGTCTGGGTACTTTTCACGTCTCTGGCGTGGTCTGCAAGGGCCTGTTCCGGGCTGACCAGCTGATCTTTCCAGCGGCTCATCTGATTGATGGCAGCTTTAATGGGCAGAAATTTATCATCGATGCTCAGCTCTTTATACACCGTTTTCATTACACGCTGAGCATCGTCTGTATCATAGATGGTAAAGCTGCGGGGGTAGCCGATTTCCTCCGCCCAGCGGCGCAGGATGCGCACACAGGCCGAGTGGAAGGTGGAGGCGAACACTTCGTCCCCTTCCTCGCCGCCCAGCATCCGGCGCAGGCGCTCCTTCAGCTCCCCTGCTGCCTTGTTGGTAAAGGTAATGGCCATCACGTTCCAGCTGCGCACCGCGTTGCGGCGCAGCATCCCGTCCAGCCAGCTGGGGGCATCCGTACCGGTCATGATGGCGGTACGCAGGGCTTTGACGTCCTCCTCGGTCACCGGGCGGGGCGTTTCCTTAGAGCCGTGTGCCGAGCCGAACCGGATAAGGTTGGCGATACGGTTGACCAGCACGGTGGTCTTGCCGCTGCCGGCACCGGCAAGGATGAGCAGCGGGCCGTCTGTGGTAAACACAGCCTGCCGCTGCATATCGTTCAGGCGGCCGAATTGCTTTTCAATGTAAGTATCACGCAGGGTGCAGAATTCCTGCCCGAGAGATGCTGCCATGGTTTCACCTGTTTCCTTCGCTGTTATTCATACCGTATAGTATAACACATTTCGAAAAAGTTGTACATAAAAACTGCCGGGAGTTACAGCTGCTTTTCCAACAGATAACGGTCGTAGCCGCCGTACATCTCCCGGCGGCAGCGGATGACAAAGCCGCCGGCCTGTGCATTACGCAGGCTGTAACTGTTATCCGGGCTGACAGTAGCCCCCAGATGGGTGATCTGCGGCGGCAGCAGCGGCAGAGCCGCCTGCAGCATAGCGCGCTGCAAACCGCTGCCCCGCCAGTCCGGGTGCACTACTGCGCTGTCTGCGTTGGCCCAGTGCTGCCACTGACTTTGCGGCACGCCCAGAAAGGCGGCATAGTTTTCACTGCTCTGCCCGCACAGGCGCAGGATGAGGTACGCGCCCAGCCGCCCCTGCTGCCACGCGCCGATGCACACCCCGGTGCGCAGATAATCCACGATATTTTCCAGCGTGTCCGGCACAAACTGCTCCGGATGCGGCATGGCGGCGCGCACTTCGTTTTGCAGCGCGAACACCGCCGGAGCCTCGGCGGGGGTGCAGCGCCGCAGGGTAACAGCCTGCCGGGCGGGCTTGCCGCCTACTTTTTGCAGAAAATAGTCCATCTGTACTATGCCCTCCAAAATAAAATCGTACTTTTCAGCAGATTCCAGTATAAATGACGCTTTTCTAAATGTCAAATTATGCTATAATAGGAGAGAAGGGGCTGTGGAGGAATCCTCCCTGCCCGTTTGTATGAAGTTCGGGGCGGCTTGCCGCCCGGAAACGGAGGAACCATCCATGAAAGATCCCGCACTGGCATCGTCCAGCCGTCTGGGCGGCGCTGTGATCAGCGACCGTGTTGTTGCAAGCCTGCTGGAGGAGCTGACCAACGGGCGCTATGCCCAAGCCGACCGCCTGCCCGCCGAGGTAGACCTTGCCACCGAGCTGGGGGTAAGCCGCACCGTGATCCGTGACGCGCTGAGCGAGATGGAGCGCGCCGGTTATGTGGAACGGGTGCGCGGCATTGGCACGGTAGTGAACCGTGCTGTGCTGGGGCTGCGCAGCCGCCTGGACCAGAAGCTGGAGTACTACCCGCTGATCCGCAGCTTTGGCAGCTACCCCCATGCAGATGGCATTCAGGTGATGCTTCTTCGTGCAGGCGAGGAGATGGCCCACGCGCTGGCGCTGGAAGTTGGTGAAGAGGTGATCTGCATCAAAAAGCGCATCCTTGCCGACACCACCCCGGTGATCTACT
>ERZ1106963.3356-NODE-3356-length-13742-cov-3.666837_pt1 | contig 13742 bp, 10 predicted proteins | sample MGYA00403681_ERZ1106963 | MGnify/ENA primary metagenome ERZ1106963 (study PRJEB35170, sample SAMEA104062407) | human gut metagenome | biome: human gut; feature: human-associated habitat; material: faeces | place: Denmark | collected 2012-05-03 ...
TTCATTGATTTTCCCGATATAATCAGGGGCATAAGCGATAAAGGCAGCGGACATCTTCTTCAATGAATGTGAAAAAGCCGATTATTCTTATTTGGATTATATGTATTATGGGCACTTGCTGGAAAGTCTGAAAAAATATGATGATGCAGTAATACAATATGAGAAAGCGGTAAAGATGGATCCGACAAAGACGGATTTATATAAAAATATCTCTTCTGCTTACGAACAGAAGAATGATTATAAAAAAGCAATCAGTGCTTACCAGAAATATTATGCATCTCTTGATAAGGAAAAACAGACTCCGGACTTACAGTTCCAGTTTGGTAGACTTTATTACGGTGCTGGTACGCAACCTGATTCATTGACAATCACTGTTGAAGAACGCAAGCAGGCGTTGATGTCCGCCGATTCTGTTTTCCATGCAATTGCAGAAGCAGCACCGGATAGCTACTTGGGTAACTTCTGGAGAGCTCGTGCCAATTCAGCACTGGACCCTGAAACCACTCAAGGACTTGCGAAACCTTTCTATGAGGAAGTGGCCGCTTTATTGGAAAGCAAAAACGATCCTCATTACAATTCAGCTTTGGTTGAATGCTACAGTTATCTTGGATATTACTATTTGTTAGCTATCGAAAATCCGGCATTGAAAGCCGAAGCAAAGGCTAACAAAGATAAATCCATAGAATACTGGAGTAAAATTCTGGCTATAGACCCCGCTAATGCTACTGCTAAAAGGGCATTGGACGGCATCAAATAGTGAATAATTTTAGTTGTTTGTCGTGACAGGAGGAGTGGAGAGTGATCTTAGCTCCTCCTTTTTTGCACTTTTTTCTCCTTTTCTATTGGAATATTCAAAAGATTGTCTACATTTGCGGTGTACTATTACACTAATACACTAAGAAATATTGTTCATTAAACAGAAATGCTATGATTACAGTAGAAAATCTTTCATTTACTTATCGTAAATCGAAGCGTGCGGTATTACATGATTTTTCGCTTTCGTTCGAGTCCGGCAGGGTATATGGACTGTTGGGAAAGAATGGCGCGGGAAAGTCTACTCTTCTCTATCTGATGTCCGGGTTATTGACTCCTAAAAACGGCAAAGTGGTGTTTCACGATACAGATGTGCGCCGTCGGTTACCGGTTACTTTGCAGGATATGTTTTTAGTTCCCGAAGAGTTTGAATTACCTTCAGTCTCTCTGGTTAGCTATGTGGAGTTGAACAGTCCTTTTTATCCCCGTTTCAGCAAGGAGGAGATGATTAAATATCTCCATTATTTTGAGATGGATATAGATATTGATCTCGGATCACTTTCTATGGGACAGAAAAAGAAAGTATTTATGAGCTTTGCGCTTGCTACAAACACTTCTCTTTTGTTGATGGACGAGCCGACTTCCGCGTTGGACCCGATTTCAACCAGTAAGATCGAGGATTTGATACATGAGCTGAAAAATGATTATACGATCGTAATCGTTACCCATAATATGCAACAAGCGGCTCGTGTTAGCGACAAGACCGGATATTTCTATTTAGGGGAATTGATTGAATATGATAATACCCGGAAGATTTTCACCAATCCGGAGAAAGAGTCTACACAGAATTACATTACCGGACGGTTTGGGTAATTGAAAATTAAAAATTGAAAATTAGAAGAGTATGAAGGTTATAGAGCAGGAGATTCATTCTTTAAAAAATAGTATCAGTGAGATGTGGGCATTGGTTCACCAGCAATTATACAACGCAGGGGAGGCTATGCTTACCGGAGATAAGGAACTCGCTTATAAGGTAATCAGCCGGGAACGCCGGGTAAATGCTTTCGAGCTAAAGATCGACAGTGATTGCGAGGATATCATCGCCTTGTACGCACCGGTAGCGATCGACCTACGTTTCGTATTGGCGATGTATAAGATTAATACAAACCTAGAGCGTCTGGGAGATTTCGCAGAAAGCATCGCCCGTTTCGCAGGAAACCTTCCCGAGGGGGAACCGATTGACCCGCAACTGGTCAAGGAAACCCGGGTAGAAGAAATGCTGTCGGAGTTATTAAGCATGATCTCACTCACCAAAGAGGCTTTTGAGAAAGAAAGCTCAGAGATCGCTTCCCGTATCTTCTTGAAGGATAATTTGATCGATGAGATCAATCATAATTCTACCGCTATTATCGCCAAATATATAGAGGAGCATAAAGGTAGCGCATTGGCAGGGTTATATATGGCCGGTGTTATCCGGAAAATGGAACGTTTCGGAGATCATTGTACGAATATAGCGGAAGAGCTCATTTTCTATCTGGACGCTAAAGTCATGAAGCATATGGGCAAAACCGAGCAATAATTCGTATCTTCGCGGCCACTTTAATAATTAACATCAGTAAATGAAACGACTCACAGTGGCTTGGCTGTCGGCCTTCTTATTTATCGGTTCCGCGTTAACGTCTTACGCTCAGACAAATTCTCCGATCCCAGAGCGGGATTCTTCTTCGGTATCTCTTTTTGAATACGCGACTAAGATTCCGAAACGCAACAAGGTTTTCAATCTGGACTTGGAAATGCACGCAGGATTCAACGCGGACTTTTTCTCGGGGAAGCTGGATGAAGCCGCCTTTCGTTTCAGGGATGTCAAAATTGATGTTACCGGAGAAGTGAACGATCGGTTATTCTATTGGTATCGCCAAACGCTGAATGGCGGTTATGAGGGACAAGCCTTGGAGAATTTGAATGAGTCGATCGAATATGCGTATATTGGCTATAAACTGAATGAGCGTTTTACCTTAACCGCCGGAAAACAAGATGTGTTCTACGGTGGTTTTGAGTACGACGAGAATCCTTTGCTTATTTATGAGTATAGCGATATGAATGAATACTCCCTTTGCTACCTTACGGGAATCGGGCTGGGGTATCAGCCGAATGAGTCACAAGAGATCCGCTTACAGGTGACGAACAGTCGTATGGGATCGATGGAAGATGAGTATGGACGTCTGCCGGAAGGATTTAAGAAACCGAGAGTTCCCTTGTTTTACACATTGAACTGGAACGGTAACTTTCTGGATGAGTTGATTCATTTACGGTACTCCGTATCCGCCGCGGAGCAAGCCCAAGGGAAATATATGTATAGCGTCTTTACCGGTCAAAGTATAGAGGCCGGACCGGTCTATGCTTATTTCGATGTCATGTATTCACGAGGAAAATTAGACCCATTAGGATTATTGACCGAATTGACCCAGCCCGAAGTCTCCGGAGAGGAGGAACCGGAACCACCGGTTCGTATGCAAAACATCGATTATCTTTCGCTGGTGGGGGAAATACAGTATCGTTTCCATCCCAAATGGCAACTATTCGCAAAAGGAATGTATGAAAGCGCATCGATCTATAAAGCCTACGATACTTACGAGAAAGGAAAATACCGTACGGCATGGGGGTATCAAGGAGGACTAGAGTTCTATCCGATGGCCGATGATAATCTACATATCTTCTTGACCGCCATAGGTAAAAAATATAACCTCTCTGAACGAGCGAAGGCGCTCGATGCCTCTTTGGACGACACCGCACGCCTTTCGATCGGTTTCATTTATAGATTACCGTTATATTAAATTTTTCTCATTTGTTGTAGAGACGCAGCATGCCGCGTCTCATCCCCTCAGAATGGTAACTTAGAATTGCAACACAAACTCTTCCCCTTGTAACAAGTCCACTGTTACTTTTCCATCGACTACAGGTAGGGAAACCGGCTTTTGGTTCTTTTTGAGGCTCATGTTCGCGGAATTCGCCGGAAGCTTGATCTGGAAAGAACCGGGAACGATCGCTTTCAATCGAGCTTCCGTCAACAGACCTTCCGTCCATTTAGCCGACACCTCTCCGCCATTCCGGACTTTTAAACCACTAAAGCTTCCGTTTTTCCAAGCAGATGGCAAAGCGGGCAAGAACTCGATCAATCCGGATTGACTCTGTATCAACATCTCCGCAATACCGGCTGTTCCTCCAAAATTACCATCAATCTGGAAAGGAGGATGGGCACAAAACAAATTAGGATAAGAGCCTCCTCCCTTCACCTCCTTCGTATGCTCATCTACACAGGGACGTAACAAATCACCCAGCAATTTATAAGCATGATCGCCATCCTGTAAACGGGCCCAGAAATTAATCTTCCAAGCCATAGACCAGCCCGTGCTTTGATCGCCACGGACCTCCAAGGATTTACGAGCCGCCTCTGCCAACTCCGGCGTATGCTCTATCGATATCTCATTCCCGGGATAAAGCCCATATAAATGAGAGACATGACGATGGGTAGGCTCTACCTCCTCATACGGCTCGAGCCATTCCATAATACGGCCGTCTTTACCGATCGTCGTAGGCATCAAGCGATCTCGTTTCGCCGCCAACTCAGCAGCGAACGCGCTATCCACACCTAAAATCCCGGCGGCCTCAATGGTATTCGTAAATAATTCCCGCAAGATCTGATTGTCCATCGTCGATCCGGCACAAATACTCACGACACTTCCGTTTGGCATTTTATAAGCGTTCTCCGGAGAGGTAGTAGGTGCCGTCACCAGATATTTAGTCCGGGGATCTTGCACCAGCATATCCACAAAGAATTGGGCAGCCCCTTTCATCGTCGGATAAACATCCCTCAAATACGCCTTATCTAATGTATACTGATAATGCGTGTACAAATGCTCGCATAGCCATGCGGCGGATGTATTCGTGGCTCCCCACGACGGATGTTCGCCCGGGGCGGTAAACTCCCAGACATTACCTAAAATATGCGTGCCCCATCCCCGTGCGTTATAAAAAGCTTTGGCCGTACGTTCACCGCTAGGGACTTGCTGTTTCGTCCATTCGATCAGCGGAAGGTGCAACTCGGAGAGGTTCGTGACCTCCGCTGGCCAATGATTCATCTGTAAATTAATATTTAGGTGATAATCCCCGTTCCAAGGCGTATGAATCGTATTACACCACAAGCCCTGCAAATTCGGGGGCAGTAATCCCTGCCGGGTCGAGGAAATCAATAAATATCGACCGAACTGGAAATATAAAGCCGCCAATCCCGGATCGTTCTTATCTTGAGCGAAAGCGGCCAAACGCTCATGGATCGGAAGATGATCCCTTTCGCCTTTTCCCAAATCCAAAGAGACCCGATCAAACAGGGAGCGATAAGCGAATGTATGTTCCCGGCGCAAGGTGGAGAAATCCTTAGATTCCGCTTGCGATAAGTATTTTTCCAAGGATTGTCCGACGCCGTCTTTATCGAAATAATCCGTACCTAAACTTACCAAGATAATCGCTTCCGAGGCACTTCGCACCGATAAACTACTATCCGTTGCGGTCAAATCTCCCCCCTTCGGCAAGACGATACGGACACGAGAGGCGAAACGCATCCCTTTCATCTCCAACGTATCCACCCCGTCCGGCAATTGTCCCCGCATCAGCAAGTCCTTTCCGTCCAAAGAGATCGTCGCATGTTCCGGACGATTCATACCTAATGAGAAATTCAAGGCCCGATCCGCGTCCGCTACCAAGTGGATAACTCCCAGATCCCCGGAAAAAGAGGTAAACATTTCCCGTTGATAATTCACATTCCCCCTTTTAAAAGAGACGGAAGCGATAGCCTCGCTTAGGTTCAACCGCCTGCGATACTCAGCGATAGAATCCGATTCATTCGGATACGTATATCTCAGCACTAGATTTCCGAATAATTGGTAACTCCCATACGGAGCGTTCGCACCGTCACCCAGATTACTTCCGGTCCCTTTGCAGACGAAAGTTTTATACATCAAATCCTGTGCCTCGTCATTCCGTCCCTCAAATAAGAGGCGACGAATATTCGCCAAAGAGTAATACGCATAAGGATTGTCCGTATCTTGCTTACTTCCGGACCACAGGGAGATCTCATTCAGGACCACATTCTCCCGCTCAATACCACCATCCGGCATCATACCGATACGGCCGTTTCCCAAAGGCAAGGTTTCTTCCCATATCTGCGCTGGTTGGTCAAAATAATAAGAGACCTCCTTCCCAGTCTGCATATCCGGCAAATTACAACCGAAAAGGAACGATAACAAAATCAAATAAAGTCCTTTCATATTCATACGATTATTCCTTGTTATTGTTTTTCCATCAAAAGCCGAAGAGGCGATCCACTGCAACCCGGGTTGCAGTATCACCCTAAAAGCTTTGCATATCACATAGTCGTTTATAATAGCCATCCAAAGCCAACAACTCCTCGTGTTTGCCCCGTTCTACGATCTCACCCTCATGCATCACACAGATCTCATCCGCATTACGGATCGTAGAGAGACGGTGGGCGATCACTACGGTCGTACGATTCTTCATCAAGTTCTCCAACGCTTCTTGTACCAAACGTTCGGATTCCGTATCCAAGGCGGATGTGGCCTCATCCAAGATCAAGATCGGGGGATTCTTCAAGATCGCACGGGCGATACTGATTCGCTGGCGTTGTCCGCCGGACAGTTTTCCACCCCGGTCGCCTATATTGGTATCGTAACCTTTCTCACTCGCTATGATAAAATCGTGAGCGTTGGCGATGCGGGCGGCTTCCTCCACCTGTTCCATCGTAGCCCCTTCCACTCCAAAAGCGATATTGTTGAAGAAGGTATCGTTAAACAAGATAGCCTCTTGATTGACATTTCCCATCAATCCCCTAAGATCGAAAAGGGTGGCCTCACGGATATCCGTATCATCAATACGGATATTCCCTTTATTCACATCATAAAAGCGAGGCAATAGATCCACCAAAGTACTTTTGCCCGAACCGGACTGACCGACCAAAGCCACGGTCGTTCCTTTCCGGATATCCAGATTAATCCCTTTCAAGACCCAAGCTTCCTGATATTTAAACCAAACATCTTTATAACTGATTTTCTCTTTCAAGGCGATCTTCTTCGGATGTTCCGGGTCATGGATATCCGTCTCCGCCTTCAAGATCTTATCGACACGCTCCATAGAGGCCAGACCTTTCTGGATCGCATAAACCGACTTACTTAGATCTTTCGCAGGATTGATAATGCTATAGAAAATAACCAGATAATAAATAAACGTAGGAGCGTCGATCGGGCTATTCGCGCTCAAGATCAGCGTACCTCCATACCAAAGTACGATAGCGATCGTAACGGTTCCCAAAAACTCGCTCATCGGATGCGCCATTTGTTGGCGGCGATAGATACGGTTCGTCAACCGGCGGAAAGTATCATTGCTTCGCTCAAAGCGGTCTTGTATCTTCTTCTCGGCGTTAAATGCCTTGATAATACGGAGTCCGCCTAATGTCTCCTCGATCTGGCTCATCAGGAATCCCCATTGTTGCTGTCCTTCCAAGGATTTCCGTTTCAATTTCTTGCCGACTTGTCCCATTACGTAACCCGCCAACGGCAGCAGGATCAAGACGAACACGGTAAGTTGCCAACTGATAGCGATCATACCCACCAGATAGATCACGATCAGGATCGGGTTCTTGAATAACATGTCCAATGAACTCATGATGGATGTCTCAATCTCGTTCACGTCTCCGGATACACGGGCGATAATATCCCCTTTTCGCTCCTCCGAGAAAAAGCTCAACGGCAACTGCGTAATCTTCTTGTTAATCTGATTACGGATATCACGAACGACTCCGGTTCGAATCGGGATCATCGTATAAAAGGCCAGATACATGGTCGCCACTTTCAAGAAAGTCGCCACGATCAGGAAGATTCCCAACATAATCAAGGCGAACGAACCTCCGTGTACCTCTATCAGATCGGATACATACCAAAAAAAGTTATTTTTGATCAACTCCGGCAAGGCTTTCCACGACTCCCAGCTTCCCGCATTAAAATTCCAATCCATAAAGGTGTAATTCCCCTCATCCATCTTAAACAAGATCTGAAGGATCGGGATAATCAAGGCGAAAGAAAACAGGTTCAAGATAGCGGAAAGTACATTGAACACGATGTTCAGAACCATATACTTTTTGTAAGGGGGAACGAAACGCTTTAAAATACGTATGAAATCTCTCATAAATTGATCTGTTACATTGAAGTGGCAAAGATACAAAAAGTCATCACATTTTCTTACGCATTCGCATGCAACTATTTTGCTGCCCCATTCATCAAATAAATAGAATCGTAAATAAAAATAATTTACACCATGAAAAGGATGCACTTGCAATTGTTGAAAAAAGCCAACTGCGTATTGGCGAGTTTATTAATGCTTTTAGGTTTCTCCTGCACTGACGACGAGGGAGAAGGTCCCATAATTTGTGAATATGGCACTCCTTACGCCAATTTTCAGATAAAAGGAAAAGTCGTGGATACAAACGATAATCCGATACCTAACACCCAAATACGTATCAATCGAAATGACGCAAGAATTTATCCTTACGGATGGCTGCATACCGATACCGTAAGGACTGACGCTAACGGAGAGTTTGATTGGAAGAAAACTGATTTTCCGATCCTAAAATACCGATTCATCACGGAAGACATAGACGAAGAAATGAACGGAGGACAATTCGCATCCGATACGACTCAAGTAATCTTCGACAGCGAGGAACTTACCGGAGGTGATGGATGGTACGAAGGTAGTGCCTCTAAGGAAATCAAGATCACACTTAAGGAATATGTAGATACACATACGGAACCTTACGCATTGTACACGATCTACGGAAAAGTAACTGATGATCAAGGCTATCCGCTGGCCGGAGTCGCAATCTTAACCTCACCGGCATATACCCCTACTCTAGAGGACGACCTTTCCTGCTTTCCGGCCATCACGGATGAGACCGGACGATATCAATTCACCTACGATAAGGCTACGGCTATCGAACATACCATCTACACAAAATTATCTTCGTATTGGAATGACCCAAACGCTTGCAAAACTGATTCTATTATCGTAAATTTCGCCGAAATTGAATTATCACAAGGGAAAGGGATGTTAATGGGTAAAGGATCAAAAGAAATTAACTTCCAACTAACACGCAAAAACTAGAAAATGGAAACAGTTTTTCATTTCATATTAAAAGGTTTTAACTGGATTTTAGCGGGGCTCCTTTCTCTACTAGGCTTCAGCGTTACTTCCTGTGGCGCTACAGATGAGTATGGTAGCCCCTACGCAGAATACGAGTTGAAAGGAAAAGTTACAGATATGAACGGAGATCCCATCCAAGGAATAGAGATCAACTATGGGGGCATATATAATAACGTATTATCTCCCTCATATATAAGCGAAATATATAAATCACCCCAAACCCAAAAAGACGGAAGTTACGATATAAAATTCGAGGATTCCCCAATGGGTATCGTACGCATTATCGCTAAAGATATTGACGGGCCTGAAAACGGATCATTCGAGACGGATTCGATAGATGTCAAGATCGAAGGATTTAAGGGAGGTAAATCTTGGTTCCATGGGAAAGCGGAGGTTAACATCCCCGACATCAAACTTAAAGAGAAAAAAGAATAAAATATGGACAAACGCCCAAACATCAAAAAACGTATCGCCCTAGAGCTTTTTCGAAGTATCAAGAAGAACAGGGCTAAATTACATGAATTGCGTACACTCTTTTGGGAGTGTACGCTTCGTTGTAATGTATCCTGCCGTCATTGCGGGAGCGATTGCCATGTCTCGGCCTCTGTCCCAGATATGCCTGTCGAAGACTTCCTGAAAGTCATAGACGATATCACGCCTTACGTCGAGCCGAACAAAGTGCTCGTCATCTTTACCGGAGGCGAGGCGCTGGTTCGTAAGGATATCGAGAAATGCGGGTTGGAACTGTATCGCAGGGGATATCCTTGGGGGATCGTCTCCAATGGTTATCTGATGACCCGGGAACGGCTCGACTCGCTCTTGGCTTCCGGATTGCACTCGGCGACTATCAGCCTAGATGGTTTCGAGGAAGCGCATAACTGGCTTCGCCGTAATCCTAAAAGTTTCGAGAAGGCACTGAATGCCATCTGTATGTTGGCCGAGGAAAAGGAGATCATTTGGGATGTGGTGACTTGCGTAAACCAACGCAACTTCAAGGATTTGATGCTCTTCAAGGATTTCTTGATCGAGATGGGCGTAAAACGGTGGCGTATCTTTACGATCTTCCCAGTTGGACGTGCTGCGACTGAGACGGATTTGCAACTGACGAACGAACAGTTCACATGGGTCATGAACTTCATCCGCTTCAGCCGGAAAGAGGGTAAGATACACGTTAGCTACGGCTGTGAGGGCTTCCTCGGGAATTATGAGGCAGAGGTGAGAGACTCGATCTTCCAATGCAACGCCGGCATCAATACGGCCTCTGTCCTCGCTGATGGCGCTATCTCCGGTTGTCCCAGTATACGGGCGAACTTCCACCAAGGGAACATCTATAAAGACGATTTCATTGATATCTGGAATAATGAGTTTAAACCGTATCGTAACCGCCAGTGGGCTAAAAAAGGGGAATGCGCGGATTGTAAGATGTTCCGTTATTGCGAAGGCAACGGGATGCACTTATACGATGATGAGGGGAATCTGCTCGTATGCCACTATAAAAGGCTAGTTGACAGTTGACAACTGTCAACTAATTCCTATCTTTGCCCTAGTTAATATTCTAAAATAAGCAATCGTATGAAAAACACTTTCATCCTTTGTGCCTTTCTGGCACTAAGTTCTTTTACCGTAGCCCAGCAATCCGAGAAATACCCGCTAGGCGACTATACGGAATTGACCGACACGAAACCGCATGACAGCGACGAGATCTGGGACAAGTTATCGGCCCCAACCCAATTAAGCTGGGGCACGACCGATATACGATATCCGAAACTCAGTATTCCCGATGTCAAGAAAAGCAATCGCTGGCAGACGAAAGCATGGAAAGGGGAACGGGTAAACGCACAAGCCGTGTTATGGACCAAGGTGGGACTCGAGGATGCCTCTATCACCGTGAGCGACTTAAAGAGCGGTTCTTCCATCATCCCATCCTCCGCGATCACGACGAACTTTGTCCGATACGTCATGACCGATGAGTTGAATAAAGACCGTAAAGGCGGTTGCGGCCACCGAGAGAATAAGGCGGAATGGGATTCCTCCGTCGTAGCCGATGTATTGGATATCGTAAAGATCCGTGATATCAAGGCACGCACCACCCAGCCGATCTGGATGAATATCTGGGTACCTCAATCCGCGAAAGCCGGTAAATATAAAGGGACATTGACCGTCACGGGAAAAAATGCCTCCCCCATGGAATTACAAATAGAAGTGGACGTATTGAACCGCACACTTCCCGCCCCGAAGGACTGGGCTTTCCATCTGGACTTATGGCAGAACCCGTATTCCGTGGCCCGTTACTACCAAGTTCCTCTTTGGAGTAAAGAGCATTTCGACGCTATGCGCCCGATCATGAAGATGTTGGCGAACGCCGGACAGCGCGCTATCACCACCAGTATCATGCATAAACCTTGGGCCGGACAGACCGAGGATCATTTCGACAGCATGATCACCCGGATCAAGAAGATAGACGGCACTTGGGCATATGATTACGCCGTCTTCGACAAATGGGTGGAATTCATGATGAACGAGATCGGTATCGATGATATGATCAGTTGCTACACCATGATCCCTTGGGCTTTATCTTTCGATTATTACGACGAGGCGACAAATCGTGTACAATTCCTCAACACGAAACCGGGTGACGCCGCTTACGCAGACTATTGGGGTACTTTCCTAAAAGATTTCTCCCGCCACCTTCGCGAGAAAGGTTGGTTCGAGAAAACCGCTATCTCTATGGACGAGCGTCCGATGGAGGCGATGCGTGAGGCGATCAAGGTTATCAAGCAAGCCGATCCGGAGTTCAAGATCACGCTGGCCGGAAATTATCATCCGGAAATTCAATCGGACTTATACTATTTAAGTATTCCCTATGGGCATAAATTCCCAGAAGACGTAAAGGCTGCCCGTGATAAAGCGGGACAGATCAGTACCGTTTATACCTGTTGCGCGGAAGCGTTCCCGAATACCTTCACCTTCTCCGACCCGGCGGAAGCGGCATGGACGGTCTTGCACGCCGTAGCCGGTGGTTACGACGGTTATCTACGTTGGGCAGTTAATAGCTGGACCACCGATCCTCTGCGTGACTCGCGTTTCCGCACTTGGGCGGCAGGCGATACATACAGTATTTATCCCGGTCCACGCAGTAGCATTCGCTTCGAACGTTTGGTCGAGGGTATACAAGATTGCGAGAAGATCCGCATCCTCCGGGAAGAGCTGACAACGAAAGGAGCTAAAGGCAAACTCGAGAAGTTGAACAAGACGGTTGCCAAGATCACTCCGGAAGGTTTATCCGAGACACAAGAATCCGCTACGCAGATGGTTAATGAGATTCATAAACTTCTGAATACATTATAAATAGTACCGGACGCCGACTGCGCAGTCGGCGTCCCCTAAATATATCATCAAACCCCTACAATGTTTGATATTCATCAAAAAACGAAATCCTTACCTCCGATACCTTTCTTTTTCTTTGTCCGCCTCGATTCCTTCGCCTACTTTTGGGGCACTGAAAAACACAAAAACCATTCTATATGAACAAACTATTAATGGGCGCATGCCTTACGATGGCCATGCAAGTAGGGCACTCCCAAACCTTGCCGCAATTGGGTAAAGATCCTATCGAGAAAATCGTAGCCGCCATGACTGCCGAAGAGAAAGTATCCCTGTTTGTCGGAACCGGAATGCCCGGGTTCGGCGGCCAATCAGCCGTAGTCGGCAGCACGCAAAATCTAGTGCCGGGAGCCGCCGGAACGACCTTCCCGATCGAACGTCTGGGAATCCCCGCTATCGTAGTGGCCGACGGTCCCGCCGGATTACGTATCTCCCCGACTCGCGAGGGGAACGAGGCGACCTATTATTGCACGGCATTCCCGGTCGCTACCTTGCTAGCCTCCACATGGAACACCGCATTGGTCAAAAACGTAGGCAACGCCATGGGCGACGAGGTGAAAGAATACGGTTGCGACGTACTCTTGGCCCCCGCGCTGAATATCCACCGAAGCCCTCTCTGCGGACGTAACTTCGAGTATTATTCCGAAGATCCCTACTTGACGGGCCGGATAGCGACAGCGATGGTAAACGGTATCCAAAGCAATGGCGTGGGAACCTCCATCAAGCATTTCGCCGTCAATAATCAAGAGACCAACCGGACGGGAACGGATGCCCGCCTCACCCCTCGTGCCTTGCGGGAGATTTACCTAAGAGGTTTCGAGATGGTCGTAAAAGAGGCAAGCCCGTGGACGGTCATGTCTTCCTACAATAAGATAAATGGTGAATATGCCTCCGAAAGCCGTGATTTATTAACGACCATCCTCCGTGACGAATGGGGTTTTAGCGGCCTTGTCATGACCGACTGGTTTGGCGGCAAGAACGCCCCCGCCCAGATCCACGCCGGAAACGATCTGCTGATGCCCGGACGGCCGGACCAGAAAGAGGCCCTCCTAAAAGCGCTTGAGGACGGTTCTCTCTCTATCGAAAACGTGGATACGGACGTAACCCGTGTATTACGATTGATCCTTCAATCCCCCCGCTTTGCCCAATACGCCTATTCCGACAAACCGGACCTAAAAGCTCACGCCGAGGTAACCCGTGCGTCCGCTTCCGAAGGTATGGTTTTATTAAAGAATACGAATAATGCCTTGCCGCTGGCCCCGGGTATCAAGAAGATAGCGGCTTACGGTACCACCTCGTACGATTTTATCGCCGGAGGCACCGGCAGTGGCGACGTGAAC
>ERZ1106963.3368-NODE-3368-length-13709-cov-7.848909_pt1 | contig 13709 bp, 15 predicted proteins | sample MGYA00403681_ERZ1106963 | MGnify/ENA primary metagenome ERZ1106963 (study PRJEB35170, sample SAMEA104062407) | human gut metagenome | biome: human gut; feature: human-associated habitat; material: faeces | place: Denmark | collected 2012-05-03 ...
TCCGCATGGTCTAAGCCATACGGAGGATTAACTGTTTTACGGACACCCGTCTATCCGGGGTGCGCTTTTTACAGCTTGTCAATCCAACCCTGTACATACTCGTAGAGTCTTCCGATATGAAGGCCGTCGACGGTGCGGTGGTTGACCTCGAGGCAGATGGGAAGCGTAAGCCTTCCGTTTTGCTCCTGATATTTACCCCAGCCCACGCGGGGGATGCAGTCGTCCGGGTCGACGCGGCGCTCGTTGGTGAGAGACAGCACCGGCAGCCACGGCAGGCACGAAAAATAGATGAGATCGTCGCGCGACTCCATGTTGGGGTCAAGCAGCGTCTTCTGCGCCGCGTTCAGCGCGTTTGTGCGCTGGGAAAAATCGGCAATCGTATTGCCTGCCGGAAGAGAAAGGATACGGAACACCTCCTCGCCGGGGCTTAACACCGTGCAGCTCGGGATGAGCTCATCCATGACGAAGAGCCGGCCCTCCCGGATGCGGATACAAAACGCCTCCTGCTGCTCCATTCCCTTGGTCAGCAGCCATGCGAGCGTATAGTAAAACGACAGTCCTTCTTTTTTCGTGTACGCGCGAAGGTTTGTCACGTCCAGCGGGAAGGAAATTTGATAAAACGGCCAGTCGCAGCCGGAAAACAGCTCATAGACCGCCCGGCGCGGCCACGTTTGCAGGTCAAGCTCGCGCATGCTCAGCCCTCCTCCAAAAATTGTCCGAGGTCCTGTACGGTTTTAAAATAGAAATCGCAGTTTTTGCGCATGAAGCCCTCGATCTCCGGCACGTCGTACGCCCAGCCCGCCGCCGCGAAATCCACGCCCGCCGCGCGCGCCATGTCGTAACCGGGCTTGAGATCGTCGAGCATCAGAAGATCGGATTTTTGGAGGGAAAACCGCTCCATAATCTGATACAGCGCCCATGGCTCGGGCTTTCTTCTTTCGGGCGGAAGCTCCCAGCCGAAGATGGCGTCGGGCATGGGAAGGCCATTTTCCCGGTAGTCGCGCTCGATCGTATCTTTGACCGAGTGGGACACGACGGCAATGAGACCGCCAAGCGCTTTGTGCCGCGCGAGAATTTCCCGCATGCCGAAAAAGGCCTGCGGAATCCGGGATTTTACGTAATTCTGCCAGAAGCGGTACTCGTAGTCCATTTCTTCCTCGGAAAGCCCAACCTCTCCCATGAAAAAGGGGATAATGCCGGGCGCAAAGTTCCAGCGGAAATAGTCCTCCAGCGTATAATGCTTTGCCTGCGGGCGAACCTCCTTGAGAAATTCACAGAAGCAGGGGTAATGAATCGTTGCGGTGCTGTTGACCACGGTATCGTCATGGTCGAGCACCAGACATTTGTAGCGCATGCGCGGCCTCCGGTTTTATAAGTAAGATGAATGTTTTCCCTATCATACCAGCTTCCGCGCCCGCGCGCAAGACGAAAAGCATCCCGCGAACCGTGTCGAACGGTTTTTCTGCAGGAATTCTTAATTTTCCGGGATTCGGTTTGCCAAGCGGGAAAAAGTGTGTTATACTCAGGGCATAAAATGCATGGAGTCTATCCGACAGACAGTTTACTTGTACGAATGGAGGAATCTCGATGAAAAGAAGAAGACGGCAGCGGCAGAGAATGCTGGTTCTGCTCGGCGCAGTGGTGCTTCTGGCCGTTGTGCTGATCGTCATCATTTCCAGCTGCTCGAAGAAAAATCAGGGTGCAGGCATCACCGCGCAGGCCTTTTCCACCGGCTCGGAGCTGACGCTTCCGGTCAACGCCGATCTCAACAGCGGAGACTATGTCTCCTACGGCGGGTATCAGTTCGAGACGGGAACAAAGCTCGCCAAGATGGCAAAGCTCATCACGAAAAATAACGAGAACGTCACGGCCACAAGCTACGATAACGCCTACGGCTCGGCCTACCTCTTCACGCGGGACACCGGCTCCGGCGTTGAAAGCTGGTGTTTGTACCAGAAGGACCCGGCGCACATCTCCAAGTGGTACATCTTCATGGGCAACCACCGCGAGGTCGAGCTGCCGGACGGAACGCTCGATCTTCTCTTGCCGCTCCACCTGATCTCCGACAGCTATCTGCGTGACAACATGGGAAGCAAGCTCTCCCTCGACACGGCCTATGCCTGCGGCACAAAGAGCGCCGACCAGACGATGCTCGAGCAGTTCAAGGAATTCTACGCGAATTCCGGCCTCTACAATATGATCACGCTCGAAACAGGCTTCATTCTGACGGATAAAGCCACCGGCCGCGAGGTCGAGTTCAGCTTTGAAGAGAACGACGAGTCCTCGTGGTTCACGCTCAAGAGCACCATCCCCGAAGAGCCCGAGCCCTCGAGCCGCGTCCAGCTCAGCAGTACCGACGCAGCCTCCACGGACGAGCCCACCGAGCTTTCGGAGGCCGACGCGCTCACGCTCAGCAAGATCCTGATCGATGCAAACTACAAGACCGGCACGACCGCGTCCGAGTATCCCTATAAGGCGAGCCTCAATGGTACGGATTACATGCTGGAGCTCACATGGAAGGACGACACCTGGTCCGCCTCCGTCCAAAGCGGCGACCAGACCGCGCGCCTGACGACCAAGCAGGCCTGCACCGTCGCAGCCATTCTTGCCTCCAATGGCGTGATGAAGGTCGAAAGCGACGAGAGCTCGTGGCCGGATGAGGCCGGTACCGTCAGCCCGATGGGCGCGTGCATGGTCACGACAAACGACGTGAACGTCCGCTCGCTGCCGTCGACCAACGGCAATGTCCTCATGACGATGCTCGAGAGCAGCGCCGTCGCCGTCTGCGGCCAGACCGAGAACGACTGGTACCAGATCGTCTATAACGACAAATTCGCCTACATGTCCGCCCAATACCTTAAGGCGGCCGAGTAAAACGTACCGAAGCGCCGGGAAGCGTTGCTTCCCGGTGCTTTTGTGCATGTGAACACGTTTGAAAGACAAGAAACAGCACCTCCGGTTATGCCGAAGGTGCTGTTTCTTTTACACTTATGAGAGAAGGACCGAATCGGTTTCCTCCTGCTGCCCTGCCAACGCAGCAAAGCGGTCGAGAAGGTCCTTTTTCGTGAGCTTCTTCTTTTCCTCGCCCGAGATGTCAAGGATGATGTGACCCTCATTCATCATGATGAGGCGGTTTCCGTGGGTGATCGCGTCTTTCATGTTGTGGGTGATCATGAGCGCCGTGAGGCCGTTTTCCTCAACGATCTTGTCGGAGAGCTCCAGGACCTTTGCCGCCGTCGCAGGGTCGAGCGCCGCCGTGTGCTCATCTAAAAGCAGCAGCTTCGGCTTTTGGAGAGACGCCATCAGAAGCGTCAGTGCCTGCCGCTGGCCGCCGGAGAGAAGGCCCACCTTGTCGGTCATGCGCTTTTCAAGGCCAAGGCCGAGGGCATGGAGCCGCTCATAGTAATCCTCGCGCTCCTGTTTCGTCACGCCCCAGCGGAGCGTACGCTTTTTGCCGCGCCGCAGCGCAAGCGCTAAGTTTTCCTCAATCTGCATGTTGGGCGCGGTGCCAAGCATCGGGTCCTGGAAGACGCGGCCGATAAACGCGGCGCGCTTGTACTCGGGAAGCCCCGTCACATCGACGCCGTCAATGAGGATGTTTCCCTCGTCGACCGGCCACACGCCCGCAATGGCGTTTAAAAGCGTCGACTTGCCCGCGCCGTTGCCGCCGATGACAGTGACGAAATCGCCGTCATTGAGGCTTAAACTCAGGTTCTGCAGCGCCTTCTTGGCGTGAATCGTGCCGGGATGGAACGTTTTCGAAATCGACTGTAATTCAAGCATGGCGGCTGCCTCCTTTCGCGTGCTTTGCAAACGAGCTTCTTCTCTGCTCACGTAAGTAAGGGACCGCGAGGAAGATCGCGACGATCAGGGCTGTAAAGAGCTTGAGGTCGTTCGGGTCAAGCTTGAGCCAGAGGATGAGCACCATGACCGCGTAGTACACCACGCCGCCGAAGACGACGAACAGAAGGCGCACCGCGAAGTTGCAGCCCTTGCGGAAAAATGCATCGCAGAGGACCTCGCCGATGATGATGGCAGCTAAGCCAATGACGATTGCGCCTCTGCCCATCGACACGTCCGCTGTACCCTGGAACTGGGTCATGAGGCCACCGGCTAAAGCGACCATGCCATTGGAGAGCGCAAGGCCGAGGAGCTTCATGTTGCTGACATTGATGCCCTGCGCGCGGCTCATCGAGGGGTTCGCGCCCGTGGCACGCATCGCGCTTCCCTGTTCGGTGCCGAAGTACCAATATAGCAGCGCAACCAGTGCGGCAGAAAGAAGCAGTCCTGCAATGAGCGCCTGCGGCACATAGAGCGACGACATCAGAAAGCCCTTGCCGTTTGTCTCCCAGAACATGCCGAAATTTTTGATGCTGGCCGTCTGGTTCGCCTTTCCCATGATGCGAAGGTTGATCGAGTACAGGGCGAACTGCGTGAGGATACCGGCGAGAATCGCGGGGATGCCGAACTTCGTGTGCAGAAGCCCCGTGCAAAGGCCGGTCAGAATGCCGACCAGCACGGCAAGCAGCAGCGCCGCCCAAGCGGGAAGCCCCTGCAGAAGCAGCATGACCGTGACAGCCCCGCCTGTGGCAAACGAGCCGTCGACCGTCAGGTCGGAGACATTGAGAAGCCGGAACGTGATATATACGCCCAGAGCCATAATGCCCCAGATAATGCCCTGCGCAGCGGCAGCGGGCATGCGTGAGAAGAGGTTCGGTATGCTCAGCGAGGACAGGTAGGTCAGAAGCTCCATGGGGGCTTATCTCCTTTCAGTTTGGTTCCGGGTCAGCCGATTGCAACGTAATCGGACGGAACGGTGATGCCAAGCGCTTCGCAGCGGGCAGCGTCATACTTCTTGACAGGGTTCTGGTAGTATTCAATCGGCATTTCGGAGACGTTTGCTTCGCCGGTCAGGATCTTCGCGGCCATCGCGCCGGTGGTGCGGCCGAGCTCATAGTAGTCGATGGAGAGCGTTGCGATGCCGCAGCCCTTGCAGATGCCTTCCTCGCCTGCGACGATGGGCACGCCGGCAGGCTCGGCAACATTGTTGATGGCCTCGGTGCAGGAGGCGGCGGTGTTGTCAGTCGGGATGTAGAGCGCGTCATTTTCCGCGCACGCAGTCTGGGTGACGGTCGCAACGTCGTTGGAGTCCGCGAACGTATAAACCGTGACATTTACGCCCTTGGCCTCCAGCGCAGCCTTCACAACGTCCGCCTGATAGACGGAGTTCGCTTCTGCCGAGCAGTAGAGGATACCGACGTTCTTGGCATCCGGCAGAAGCTCGAGGAGCATGTCGGCCTGCTGGTCGAGGGGTGCAAGATCAGACGTGCCGGAAATATTGCCGCCGACCGTTCCGCTAAAGTCCTTGATGTCAAGCGCGACGCCGTATTCGGTGACAGCCGTGCCGAGAATCGGAATGGTCTGGGTCGCGGTGGACGCAGCCTGAAGGGCAGGCGTGGCGTTTGCAAGGATCAGATCGACGTTGCTCGCGACAAAACCGGTGACGATCGTGCCGCAGGTTGGGATGTCGTTGGAAGCGTTCTTGAGATCAAACGTGACCTGACCGGGCAGCGCTTCTTCGAGCGCGTCCATGAAGCCGTTCGTGGCAGCGTCGAGCGCGTCGTGCTGGACGAGCTGGCAGATGCCGACGACATACTGCTTTGCGTCGGAGGAAGCCTCTTCGGCGGGAGCCTCGGCGGTTTCGGTCTCGGTGGGCGCCTCAGCGGCGGTTTCGGTGGAGGCCGCGGGGGTCTCGGTGGTCGTGGCGTTGGATGCGCAGGCAGCCAGGCTCAGGCAGAGCACGGCGCACAGCAGCAGGGCAAGCAGCTTTTTCATAAATCATTTCTCCTTTGCATTTGGTAAGGAAGCTCAGGATTTGGGTTTCCTCAAAAATAAAAGCGGCCCCGTCCAAGCGAGGCCGCTTCGTTTACAGGTACGCTACCCAAAAACGCTCACGCTTCGTAGGACGGACAAACACGCACGGCAAAATAACGGCCCGCATAAAATCGCGCCGCGTAAATAAAGTAGGAACCGATGGACTGCTTCATGGCCATGCTCCTTTCCGTCCGGTAAGACGTTTTTGATTACTTTTGCAGTATACTGCTTTAAATGCCTGAAGTCAAGAGGCGTTCCGTGTAAGCTTTTTCAAAAATATCGCACTATTTTTAGCTATATTGACGAAGCGCGGCAGCCGATTCCGAAAATCAGCTGCCGCAGCGGATCGATTCAGAACAGCAGCGCCGGCACATTCTGCACGACGCGGTAAAATGGCTGATCAAAATGCACAAAAAAGGCCAGATAGAAAATCATCTCATTCGGCGCACGCAGGTCGCGGATGGGCTTTCCGATGTACTGCTCGACCTCGCCCGTGTCCTGCATTGTGTCCCAGCAGAGGTTGCAGAGCCGGACAATCTGGCGGCTGACGGCAGTCGTTGTCTTCCCGAGCCGCGCGGCCGTCGGCGCGTAAATGTCCCGCGTCACGCGGATCTCGTCCATCGCGATCTTCCGCACAAAAAGCAGCTCCATGGCTGTATCGATCGCCAGGCTGAACGAAAGCGTATTATATCGGACAGGTCCGACCAATGCGTAGATCGTCCGCTCTGTTTTCGTCATACCATGGTACCACCTTTCCGCAATTCAAACAAGACTCTACCATGATATGATACGCCATCCTGATTTCGACAAGTTCAGACACAGTTCGACAAATCATCCAATTTATTGGTGTCTTTCAGAGCGCGAGAAAAATCCCGGAGAAGGAATTCTCCTTCTCCGGGATTCCGATCAGTCGACGATTTCTACCGATACCTTCTGGCCATTGCGCTGGGCAACGGACTTGACAATGGTTCGGATTTCCTTGGCGATACGGCCCTGACGGCCGATGAGCTTGCCCATATCCTCGGGCGCGACGCGCAGCTCGAGCACGGTGGTCTCGCCCTCGATCTCGGTGACGCTCACGCTGTCGGGATTATCGACGAGGTTCTTTGCCATGTACAGCAAAAGTTCCTTCATAGCAGCCGCTCCTGGCGCTTACAGCACGTTTGCCTTTTTCAGAAGTCCGCGAACCGTGTCGGTCGGCTGCGCGCCGTTCTTGATCCACTGCTTGGCCTTCTCGGCGTCCACGGTGATGGCGGATTCCGCCTTGGGATCATAGGTGCCGATTTCTTCGATGCAGCGGCCGTCGCGCGGGAAGCGGGAGTCGGCAACAACGATGCGGTAGTACGGAGCCTTCTTGGCTCCCATTCTTCTGAGTCTGATCTTAACCATGAAATATTTCCTCCAAAAATTCTTTGTTCTTTTATTCGTAAAGCTACACTATCTTAGCTGAAACGACGTTTTACATGCCCGGGAAGCCGCCGGAGAAGCCGCCCATGCCGCCCATCTTGCCCATGCGCTTCATCTTCTTCGAAGCTCCGGGGCCGGAGAACTGCTTGACCATCTGGTTCATCATGTCAAACTGTTTTAAAAGCTGGTTGATCTGTTCGACCTTCACGCCCGCGCCCGCGGCAATGCGGCGTTTGCGGCTGTGGTTGAGCACCGACGGGTTTTCCCGCTCAAAGGGGGTCATCGACTGGATGATTGCCTCCGTACGCGAGATGGCCTTTTCGTCAAGCTGCGCGTTTTTGAGCGCGCCCATATTCATCCCCGGCATCATGCCCGCCAGATCCTGCAGGCTTCCCATGCCCTTGAGCTGGACAAGCTGATCGTAGAAATCGGCGAGGGTGAACTTGTTGGACTTGAGCTTCTGCTCGAGCTCGGCGGCCTTTTTCGCGTCGAACGCGGCCTCTGCCTTTTCAATGAGCGTCAGCACATCGCCCATGCCGAGAATACGCGACGCCATGCGTCCGGGGTGGAAGGGCTCGATCTGATCGAGCTTTTCGCCCGTGCCAATGAACTTGATGGGCTTTCCTGTGACGGCCTTGACCGAAAGCGCAGCGCCGCCTCTCGCGTCGCCGTCGAGCTTCGAGAGCATCACGCCGTCAATGTCGAGATAGTCGTTGAATGTCTGCGCGGCATTGACCGCGTCCTGGCCGGTCATCGCGTCGACAACGAGGAGAATTTCGTTCGGCTTGACGGCAGCCTTGATGGCCTTGAGCTCGTCCATAAGCGCTTCATCGACGTGCAGGCGGCCTGCAGTGTCCAGAAACACCATATCGTTTCCGTGCCGGATGGCGTGCGCGACCGCGGCCTTCGCGATATCGACCGGGTTCGTCTGTCCCATCTCAAAGACAGGGATATCGAGCTGCGCGCCCACGACCTGCAGCTGCTTGATGGCCGCCGGACGGTAAATGTCGCAGGCGACGAGCAGCGGGTTTTTGTTCTGCTTTTTGAAAAGGCCCGCAAGTTTCGCGCCGTTTGTCGTTTTGCCCGCGCCCTGAAGACCGACCAGCATTACGATCGTGGGCGGCTGGGAGGCCATGTGGATCTTCTGGTTGTCGCTTCCCATGAGCGCCGTGAGCTCTTCGTTCACGATCTTCACGATCATCTGTGCCGGCGTCAGGCTCTCGAGCACATCCGCGCCGACCGCGCGCTCGGTGGTTTTCTTGATAAAGTCCTTGACGACCTTGTAGCTGACGTCGGCCTCTAAAAGCGCCAGACGAATCTCGCGCATGGCCTCTTTGACGTCGGATTCAGAGAGCCTTCCTTTGCCGCGCAGCTTTTTGAACGCCGCAGACAGCTTTTCGGTCAAGCCTTCAAATGCCATATATTACTCCTTTATGCTCGCGCTCGCCCGCAGAATTTCCTGCTGGGCCTCTTTCGCGTCTGGAATGGTTTGCAGTCTTTCGCACGCAGCTTTGATGTCCGCCAGCGCGATTGCCGTGCGCCGGTCGCGCGCGATGCAGCCGGTCACGCGCTCGAATTCGCCAAGAGACGCCTCCGCCCGGCTTAAGAGCTCATGCACGCCCTGTCGGCTCACGCCGAGCTCCGCGGCAATTTCACTCAGGGAGAGATCCTGATTGTAATACAGGTCAAAACAGGTACGCTGCTTCTGACTCAGAAGCTCTCCGTAATAATCCAGCAGCAGGGACATTTGCAGCGCGTCTTGCTTCATGGAGCCCCTCCTGAGCTGTCAATTTTTTCTCTTTACAGCCAGTGTATCATACTAAATCAGCCGCCGTTTGTCAAGCAAAAAGATTGACAGACCCAAGTTTTTTCTATTTACATTTTGATGACAACATGTTAAAATTGAGGAACAAAATCAAGTGCAGCCGCGCTCTGCGGCGCAGATGTATTGCAAAGGAGGACGCATATGAAACGAGTGATCGCCTGTGCGCTGGCGCTGTGTCTGACGGTCTGTCTGTTTTCCGTTCCCGCAGCCGCCGTTTCGCGCGATGGAATTGTAAAATGGACGATGCCGCTGGCTACGAGCGTCGATCTGATCGAAATGACCCATGCGGAGGAAACGGCGGACGGGCCGAAGAACCTCTTGCAGCAGAACGTGCTTACATACGAACCCAACCTCACCGTCCGTCCGATGGTGATCTATGGCTCGACGCTCTACGGCAGAAGCACCATGAGCAAGATCGCAGCCTATCTGGAAGACGAAAATCTCAGCTTGGTCGCTGGCGTGAACGGCTCGTTCTTCGACATGTCGACCGGCATTCCCTACGGCTTCGTTGTAACGGACGGCGTTCTTCGCACGAGCGGCAACGTCAACTCCGTCGGTTTCAGCAGAAACGGCGGTGTTATTATCGGAAATCCGGACGTGCACATCTTTGTAAGCGGTGGCCCGCTCAATAACGCGGAAGTCTTCTATAATAAGGTGCTCACAACCGGAAACGGCATCGGCCTTTACTCGCGCGACTATGATACCGCGACCAAGAACCCGATTTCCGCCTACAACGTCGTCCTTACCCCCACCTCCGACAGCAAATCCGAGCTGACCCTTCCGGGCGAAATGACCTTGAAGGTAACAAAGATTGTGGAAAACACAGCCTCCTGCCCGATTCCGGCAAACGGCTTTGTTCTGTCCATCGCGGAAAAGTCGACCTACTCGAGCGCACTTTCAAGCCTCAAGGCCGTGCAGGTCGGTGATACGTTAACCTTCTCCGCGCTCTGCGACGATATGTGGAAGGGCATTGCCTACGCCTGCGGCGGCGGCGATATGCTGGTAGAAGACGGCGAGGCACTGACCAGCTTCACGCTCGACACGAAAGACGAGCAGCGCGCCAGAACCGCCATCGGCCGGAAATCCGACGGCACTCTCGTCATCTACACCGCCGACGAGTCCAGTAATTCTGCCGGTATCGATCTTTACGATCTGGCTGAAAAAATGGCCGAACTCGGCTGCGATACGGCGCTCAACTTAGACGGCGGCGGCTCGACGATGGTGGGCGTGCAGTACCCGGGCTACGACAAGTGCGCCACGGCAAACTCCCCCACTGACGGCTCGATGCGCGCGTGCGCCAACTTCATCTTCTTCGTGCGCGAAAAGACCGAGGCGGAAGCGGCTGACCGTCTGTTCCTCTATCCCGCGCACTCGTTCGCCCTGCCCGGCGCGACGGTCGGCTTCTCGCTCAAGGCAACCGACGCAAATTACGTGGCGACCAGCCTTCCCAGCCGGCTCAGTTGGTCTTCGAACTACGGCACGCTCGGCAGCAACTCCCTGACGCTCGACGCTGCCGCGGGCGGCTCGATTTCCGAAGCTACCGTCACCGTAAAATCCGACGGCATGAGCGGCCGCGCCTCCATTACCGTCTTGAAAGAGGTCACGGGCATCACCGTCACCAAGGAAGACGGCAAAACGAAGCTCAAAACGCTCCATGTCCCGGGCGAATCCGACACGCAGCTGGCCGCGGGCGCGACGTATTACGGAAGAGCTGTCATTTCTGCCGCGAACAGCTTTACCTGGGACACAACCGGCGGCGTCGGCACCATTACGCAGGACGGCAAATTCACCGCCGCGTCAGTCTCCAAACTCACCGAGGGTACGATCAAAGTCTCCTACGGCCAGACCAGCGTTTCCGTTCCCGTGACCGTCAGCCCCGCGAACCCCTTCTCCGATACGAAGGGACATTGGGCAGAGGACTATATCAACGATCTCTACTTTGAAGGCACGATCACGGGATCGACCGGCAAGGACGGCAAGCTTCTCTACCGGCCGGACGACTCCATGACGCGGCAGGAGTTCGTCGTCGCGCTCATGCGCTACCTCGGCACGAACCTTGCAAGCTACGATTCTGTCGCGCTTCCCTTTGTCGACAGCAAGGAGATCGGCACGTGGGCGCTTGACGCCATGAAGGCGGCCTACAGCCTCGGCTACATGGGAGGCTCCAACGAGCTCGGCAAGCTCTACGCCCACCCGACCGCAACCATCACGCGGCAGGAGGCCATGGTCATCCTCGCGCGCACGATGCAGGCCGATACCGGCTCGTCCGTCGACTTGGACAAGAAGTTCTCCGACAGCGCCAAAATCGCCGACTGGGCGAAGGACAGTTTAGCGCGCATGGTGTCCGCCGGGATCATCTCCGGCTCCAACGGCAAGCTGAACCCCACCGGCAAGGTTACCCGCGCCGAGGTCGCCAAGATGCTCTGGGCGCTCGAAAATCAGTAAGGAAGCTATCATGCGTAGGGGGCGATTGAGCACATCGACCCGGCAAATAAAACCGATTTTGCGGTAATCTCCGGCGAATTCGTAACTTCCCAAAGGGGGGCGATGCTTGCATCGCCCCCTTTTCGCGCCTCTATGCCTTTTCGTTATATCTCCCGATAACAACCGGGCATTTGACGAATGTCTGCGTGCAGATTATAATATGGGGTATAAAATTCAGAATGCAGGAGGTATCTGTTATGGCAGTAAAACAGACCGCTGGGCGCGAAAAGCTCGGCACATTTGCTCCAAAATTTGCAGAACTCAACGACGACGTGCTCTTCGGCGAGGTCTGGAGCCGGGAGGATACGCTCAGCCTGCGCGATCGGAGCCTTGTTACGGTCGTCTCCCTGATGGCACAGGGTCTGGTCGATTCCTCGTTCCAGTATCACCTGATGACCGCGAAGAAAAACGGCATCACGAAAGCAGAGATCGCGGAAATTTTAACGCATGCCGCGTTCTATGCCGGTTGGCCGAAGGCTTGGGCGGCATTCAACATGGCAAAGGAGGTCTGGGCGGAGGACGAAACCCCGGATGACGCAAAGGCCGCGCACGAATAGGAGCATTCCAGACGCTATTTTCGAATTTCAGGAGGAATTCACATGTCTAAAACATTGGTTGCTTATTTTTCCGCCAGCGGCGTGACCGCGAAGCTCGCCAAGGCGCTGGCAAAGGTGACGAACGCGGACCTTTTTGAGATCAAACCCGTCACGCCCTACACGGCCAAGGACCTTGACTGGATGGATAAAAAGAGCCGCTCAACGATCGAAATGCAGGACAAGGCCTCGCGCCCCGAGATGGCAGAGAAGCTTTCGTCCTGCGCGCAGTACGATACCGTCTTCGTGGGCTTTCCCATCTGGTGGTACGAAGCGCCGCACATCATTGAGACATTCTTGGAAAGCTGCGACTTAAGCGGCAAGACCGTCGTCCCCTTCGGAACCTCCGGCGGAAGCTCTATGGGAAAAACCGCACAGATCCTCGCCCCCAGCTGCCCGGGCGCAAAGGTGCTTAGCGGCAAGGTGCTCCGCGCCTCAAGCTCCGAGGCGGACGTGAAAGCATGGGCCGAGAGCCTGCATCTGGCATAACTGCGTTTCATATGCGCTATAACCTGCCTGCTTCCCTTTCCTGGCGGCAGGCGGTTTTTTTGAAATTCTTTTGGATTTTCAAAAATTTTATCCCCCGGGGGAGCTTAAAATGGGCCGCGCGATCTGATAAGATACGAGCATGACAGTGACGTCCTGTCAGATTTCACTTGATTTCAGGAGACGAACCATGAAAAAGCTTCTCTCGCTTCTTTTGGCGCTGACCATGCTGCTTTCGCTCTGCGCCTGCGCAAAGACCGAATCTTCCGGCGAAACAGCCAACGCTTCCACACAGGAGCCTGCTTCCGCGCAGGAAGCTGCATCAACCGATCCAGAGCCCTCGACGCTGGTCTATGGCTCGGGAGATTATACCCGCATCAACCCCGCGATGGACGAGCACGGCGAGATCAACCTCCTCATCTTCGACGGCCTCACCGCCCACGACGGCGAAAACAACGTCGTTCCGGGCCTCGCCGAAAGCTGGGACTTTGATGAAGGAACCAACACCTACACCTTCCATCTGCGCTCCGACGTCACGTGGCACGACGGCGAGCGTTTCACCGCAAACGACGTGAAGTTCACGATTGAGGCCATCATGGACCCCGACAACGGCTCGGAGAACGCGCCGAACTTTGAAGATGTCGAGGAAATCACGGTGGAAGACGATTACACCGTCTCTTTCCGCCTCTGCGCCCCGAACGCCGCGTTCCTGGACTACATGACGATGGCGATTCTGCCGCAGCACCTTTTAGAAGGCGAAGACTTCCAGACCTCCGATTTCTTCCGCAGCCCCGTCGGCACGGGCGCATATAAGCTCGCATGCTGGGACGTCGGTCAGTCGATTGTTCTTGAGAAAAACGAGAGCTATTTTAAGGGCGCGGCAAACATCGACCGCATCATCTTCAAGATCGTCCCCGACGACAATGCGCAGGCCATGCAGCTGGAGTCCGGCGAACTGGACCTCGCGCTGCTCGACCCCAAAAATGCCCAGCAGTTCCAGGGAAAAGACGGCTTTGCCTGCTACGATCTCAAAACCAGCG
>ERZ1106963.3405-NODE-3405-length-13577-cov-11.950451_pt1 | contig 13577 bp, 9 predicted proteins | sample MGYA00403681_ERZ1106963 | MGnify/ENA primary metagenome ERZ1106963 (study PRJEB35170, sample SAMEA104062407) | human gut metagenome | biome: human gut; feature: human-associated habitat; material: faeces | place: Denmark | collected 2012-05-03 ...
CCTCTGCGGAGGCGACCAGAGGGCTTTGCGGTCGCCCTCTGGACTGCTTCGCAGCACACTCCAATGTTACTTGATTTTTATTGTTGCAGGGGGATTCGCGCCTGTGGGCGCGACAAGGGGGCAGCGACGGCGTTACCCCTTCCTTAAATACAGTCCCCTCTGCTGCACAATCCCGTCCGCCTTCTGCACAATCGCGGGGCGGCGCTGCTGGGTGATGTCCGCGTCCATCACGTCGTAAAACATCGCCGTTTCCGGCGTGTAGTCTACCGCTTCGCAGCCGACCGCGTTCAGCAGACGCTTTGCGTTCGACAGCGGCCACGAGAGCGCGTTCTCCTGATTCGCGTCGCCATCCAGCCGGGCATCCTGTGCCATTTCGTACAGCGAGGCATATAGCTCTGCCGCCGTTTCCGCGCCCGTGCTGATGATGGTAACAGATTCCTGCGCGAAAAGCGCTTCGATGGTCTGCGCGTCCAAAGCGATTCGCCCTTCCACTTCCACCAAGCGACGGCGAAGCTCAGGCTCATCCGCCACCACAACAGGCTTGGGAGGCTTGCGGCGCATGGCGCTCACAATGCTCCCGATGGCGGCGCAGAGCGATACCGACTGCGCAACGATGCACAGCGCGAATCGCCCCATCCAGCCGCTGTTTTCCGGCGTCACGCAGTTGGGCAGCGTCAGCCAGAGCGCCAGCGCACCCAGATTCAGCACCGCGGCGGCGAGCGGGAAAATCAGCGGCTTCCAGTCCCGCTTTTGGGTGGCGGGAATTTCAGCGCGTACCAGTGTCATGGATTGCAGCGCGGCGGCTTCCCGCGCATAGAGCAGATGCAGCAGCTGCCGACGCGCAGGGTCGGTTTCGCTGGTTAGGCGCGCCTGCTCCGCAGTTTGCAGCTGCTGTACAGCGGCTTGCAGCATTTCTTCGGTCGATTTCATGTCGATTTTCTGCCTTTCGGGGGATGCTCTCCCCAATACAAGGGTACTGCATCTGACTTTCTTTGTCAAGTGCGGCGAAAAAAACAAGGATTTTCGGGATTTTTGCAGAATATTTCATTCGGTATGCTCTGAAAGGGCTTCCATGCGTAGAGAGAATGAGAAAGGCAGGGCAAATCCTATGGCGATGAGCGCCGAAGAAAGACAGCAAATGCTCCTGACGCAGCCGGTGGAGAAGATTATCCCGAAAATGGCGCTTCCCACCATCTGCTCAATGCTGATTACCTCCATTTATAATATGGCGGACACCTATTTCGTCAGCCAAATTGGCACGGCGGAAGCCACCGCAAGCGGCACATCCGCCTCCGCCGCCGTCGGCATCGTCTTTTCCGTGATGGCGATGATTCAGGCGCTGGCGTTCATGTTCGGCATGGGCAGCGGCACGAACGTCAGCCATCTGCTGGGCATGGGCAAGCGCAAGGAGGCGGAAGTGTACAGCGCGGTCGGCTTTTTTTCCGCAGTAGCGGCGGGTGTGCTGATTGCGGTGCTGGGCAATGTGTTCAATGAGCCGCTGATGCGCCTGCTTGGCGCGACGGAGACCGCTATGCCGTATGCGCTGGATTACGCACGGTATATTTTCCTCGCCGCGCCGTTCATGATGGGGTCGTTGTCAATGAACAACCTCCTGCGCTTTCAAGGCTTGGCGACGTATGGCATGGTCGGCATCATTTCCGGCGGCTTGCTGAATATGCTTCTTGACCCGCTGCTGATTTTTGTGTTCGACATGGGCATTGCGGGCGCATCGATTGCGACGGCAATTTCGCAGCTGACGAGCTTTGTCATCCTGCTGGTGATGTGCAGCACGCACGCCGACGCCATCACGATTCATCCGCGCAACTACCGCCCAACGAAGCAGATGTACGCCAAAATCCTGAACAACGGTCTGCCGTCGCTGGGGCGGCAGGGCATCATGAGCGTGTCGACGTCGCTGCTCAACAATGCCGCGGCGGTCTATGGAGACCCTGCGATTGCGGCGTTCGCGATTGTCAGCCGCTGCCTGAATTTCGTCAACTCCACCGTCGTCGGCTTCGGGCAGGGCTTCCAGCCGGTCTGCGGCTTCAATTACGGCGCGAGAAAATATGACCGGATGCACCGCGCGTTTTCCTTCAGCGTCAAGGTAACGACGATTGTGCTGCTGATGCTGGGCGCGGCGGGCTTCGCCTTTGCCGAGCCGGTCGTCACGCTGTTCCGCCGCTCCGACCCGGAGGTCATCCGCATCGGCACGGAAACCTTCCGCATTCAGATTCTGACCGTGTGGGCGTGGGGCTTTATTACGCTGAGCAACATGTACACGCAGGCGATTGGCTACGGCATCCGCTCGACGATTCTGGCGGCGGCGCGTCAGGGCTTGTTCCTGATTCCGACGCTGCTGGTGCTGCCGAACGTGTGGGGGCTGCGCGGGCTGGAAGTCTGCCAGCCGCTGGCGGATGTGCTGACGCTTGCCCTTGCCGTGTGGATGATGACGAAGGTCATTCGTACGCAGAAGGCGCAAATGGCGCAGGAAACCGCGTGAAGCCCTTGCAAATCGCATGACAGAATGGTATAATAGCCCTTGCGATTGACCCCATTTTGTGCGAAATTGAAGGGAGCAGCCTTTATGAAGCAGATTACATCCGCCCAGCTGCGGGAAATGTTCCAGCAGTTCATGGAGTCCAAGGGACATCATCGGATTCCCTCCGCCTCCGTTATTCCGGAAAATGACCCGACCGTCCTGTTCACCACCGCCGGTATGCACCCGCTCGTGCCGTACCTGATGGGTACGCCCCACCCCGCCGGCACGCGCCTGACCGACGTGCAGAAGTGCATCCGCACGGGTGATATTGACGACGTGGGCGACCCCAGCCACCTGACCTTCTTTGAAATGCTGGGCAACTGGTCGCTGGGCGACTATTTCAAGAAGGAAATGATTCCGTGGAGCTGGGAGTTCCTGACGAGCGAGAAGTACCTCGGTCTGGATCCCGACAAGCTGGCGTTCACTGTCTTTGAGGGCGACGAGGACTGCCCCCGCGACGAGGAAGCCGCCAATCTCTGGCGCAGCTGCGGCGTGAAGGATGACCACCTGTTCTATCTGCCGAAGGAACACAACTGGTGGGGCCCGGCGGGCATCACCGGTCCGTGCGGCCCGGATACCGAGATGTTCATCATCACCAAAAAGCCCTGCGGCCCGAACTGCTCGCCTGCCTGCCACTGCGGCGCGTATCTGGAAATCTGGAACGACGTGTTCATGCAGTACAACAAGCAGAAGGACGGTACGTTCATTCCGCTGAAGCAGAAGAACGTCGATACCGGCATGGGCCTGGAACGCACCATCTGTGTGCTGACGGGCAAGAAGACCGTCTATGAGACGGACGCCTTCACCGACATTCTGGCGAAGATTGCCGAACTGTCCGGCAAGGAGTACGGCGCGGATGAGGAAACGACCAAGGCGTTCCGCATCATTGCCGATCACATGCGCACGTCCACCTTTATTCTGGGCGACGACCGCGGCGTGTCCCCGTCCAACACGGATCAGGGCTATATTCTCCGCCGCCTGATTCGCCGCGCGGTGCGCTACGGGATGCAGCTCGGTATGCCCGACGGCTTCACCTGCGAAATCGCGAAGGTTATCATCAACCAGTACAAGAATGCATATCCGGAGCTGGAGCGCAACGCGGCGTTCGTCATCGACCAGCTGACGCTGGAGGAAGGCCGCTTTGCCCGCACGCTGAAGCAGGGCAACAAGGAGTTCGACAAGGTGGCGTCCCGCGCGGCGGATGGCAAGATTGACGGCGAGACGGCGTTCCACCTCTACGATACCTACGGCTTCCCGATTGAGATGACCGTGGAACTGGCGAAGGAGCGCAATCTGACGGTGGATACCGCCGGATTTGAGGAAGCGTTCCGCAAGCATCAGGAGCTGAGCCATCAGGGTGCGGAGCAGAAGTTCAAGGGCGGTCTGGCGGACACGAGCGAGGAAACCGCACGCCTGCACACCGCGACCCACCTGCTGCACGCGGCGCTGCGCAAGGTGCTCGGCGACGAAGTGGCGCAGAAGGGCTCGAACATCACGGCGGAACGTCTGCGCTTCGACTTCTCCTTCGGCCGCAAGGTGACCAAGGACGAACTGGCGCAGGTCGAAAAGATGGTCAATGAAGCGATTCAGGCGAAAGTGCCGGTTGTGTGCGAAGAGATGACCGTGCCGGAAGCGAAGGAGAAGGGCGCAATTGGCCTGTTTGAGTCCAAGTACGGCGAGAAGGTTCGCACCTACAAGATGGGCGATTACTCCTTTGAAATCTGCGGCGGCCCCCACGCGCAGAACACCGGCGATCTGGGCACGTTCAAGATTCAGAAGGAAGAATCCTCTTCCGCTGGCGTCCGCCGCATCAAGGCGGTTCTGATTCCCGACCAGAAATAAAGGACGGGGGAGACCCAAGGGGCTTTGCCCCTTGACCCCAGCAGGGCGCTGCCCTGCACCTGCGAAGGGTCTTCGACCCTCTCGACACCCTTTTCGCGATTGAGATGAGCGCATCTGCATACTGTATGCGCGTGTTGCTCCCAAAGATCTACGAACGAAAATGCACCCCTCTTTCGGTGATTTGCCGAAGGAGGGGTGCTTGCTATCAGAATCAGGAATATCAGTAGTTTTCCGCCTTGACCATGAAGTAGCTCTGCGGATGCGCGCACACCGGGCAGATTTCCGGCGCTTTCTTGCCCACAACGATATGGCCGCAGTTCGCGCATTCCCAAATCACGTCGCCCTCCTTGGAGAACACAAGGTCATTTTCCACGTTCGCCAGCAGGCGGCGATAGCGTTCCTCATGCGCCTTCTCGATGGCGGCGACCATGCGGAATTTATGCGCAATCGCCGGGAAACCCTCGGCGTCCGCTTCCTCTGCCATGCGGACGTACATGTCTGTCCACTCGGCGTTCTCGCCCTCAGCGGCGTGCAGCAGGTTCGCTGCAGTATCCTTGATTTCGCCGCCCTCCAGCAGCTTGAACCACATTTTGGCGTGTTCCTTCTCGTTCGCCGCGGTTGCTTCGAACAGTTCGGCAATCTGCACATAGCCGTCCTTGCGCGCCTTCGATGCGAAGTAGGTGTACTTATTGCGCGCCATAGATTCTCCCGCGAAGGCTTCCAGCAGGTTTTGTTCGGTTTTTGTGCCCTTAAGTTCCTTAGCCATGGTGAATTTCCTCCTGATTTTTGTTGAACGTGCGTTTGCAGAAGTCTGCTGGAATCATTATACCACAAAATTGAGGATTTTGAAACGGGATTTTTGCAGAATCGCAGGGGCGATATTGCTGCTTAGTGGAACGAAAGGCACACTAACTAAAAACTTCCGATAAAGTTCAATAAGCATGGGAGTGCACTGCGAAGGGGTCAAGGGGGCGACCGCAAAGCCCCCTTGTCGCCTCCGCAGAGGCGAAATCTCTGCGCTTCACGCGCATATAGTATGAAAGTAAAGTCAACGCAACTGCGAAAAGGGTCAAAAGTTAACATTGACGCGGCATGGAGTTCGTGGTATAATTCACAATGTATTCATATGCCAAGATAAAGGAGCAGTATGGATAAGAAGAACTATTGGGTCATTGCGCTGATGGTCGCACTTGCCGTCGGATTGCTGGCGGCGGTAACGCTGCTGCGTCCAAGCGGGGGTCAAAATGGCGAAATCGTCGTGACGGTGGATGGCGCGGAGTACGCCCGTGTGCCGCTGGGGCAGAAGCAGACATTGACCGTCACACAGGAGGACGGCAGTGTCAACGTGGTTGAGATCAGCGAGCGCGGCGCGGTGATGGCATCCTCAACATGCCATAATCAGCTGTGCGTCCAAATGGGCGAAGTGACGCTGGACAACTGGGAGACGCGCCCCAATCAGCAATTCATTATCTGTCTGCCCAATCGGGTAAGTGTGGAATTGGTGGTGAAGGAATGAAGAAAACAGCGGTGCTTTCGGGGCTGATGGCGTTGACGCTGCTGCTGGGCGGATGCAGTGCGCAGCAGGCAGGCGGCGAAACCCCGACGACACCCCCCGCCGCGGCCGCCACGGTTGACCCGGCAGAAAAAACAACGGGCGTGGGTTTCTACTTTGACACGGTTGTGACCATCACGCTCTACGGCGCGGACGACACCCTGATGGAGGACATCTGGGCGGCTTGCAAGCGCTACGAGAACATGCTCTCCAAAACGGTGGAGGGCAGTGACGTCAGCCGCATCAACAACGCTCACGGGCAGACCGTGACCGTTGATGCGGAAACGTGGAACGTCCTCAGCGAAGCGAAGAAGCTCAACCGCTTGACCGGCGGCGCGTTCGCCATCACGATTGCGCCCCTGACCGCGCAGTGGGACTTCACCGGCGGCACGAACCGTATGCCGACCGACGAGGAGCGAATCGCCGCCCTGCCGCTGGTGGACGACGAGCAGCTCACGCTGGGCGAGAACAACACGGTTACGCTGCCCGCTGGAATGCAGATTGACCTCGGCGGCATCGCCAAGGGCTACATTGCAGACCAAGTGGCGGCACTGGTGCGTGGGCGGTGCAGCGGCGCAATGCTGAATTTCGGCGGCAATGTCTACGCCGTTGGGACGAAGCCGGATGGATCGGCATACCGCGTTGGTGTACAGGATCCGGACGAACCGAACAGCAGCAACCCCACCGGCGTCATGTCCGTCACGAACAGCAGCGGCCCTATCGGCGTCGTTTCTGTCATCGACCGCAGCGTTGTGACCAGCGGCATCTACGAGCGCGGCTTTACCATCGATGGCGTGCGGTATCATCACATCCTCTCGCCATGGACGGGGCTGCCGTCCGATTCCGACTTGGCATCGGCAACCATCATTGCAGAAAGCTCCATGGACGCGGACGCGCTGGCGACAGCGTGCATCGTCCTCGGCAGCGAGAAGGCACTCCAGCTCACGCAGGAGAACGGATATCCCGCGCTGATGATTCTGCGCGACGGCACGGTGATGATGAACGACCTGATGAAGCAATGGGGCTATACGTCCCTGCGATGATACGCTATTTTCCTCTGAAAATAGTATCAGCTTTCAATTTCACTTTTTCATAGTTCTCAGGAGGAGGCAATAAACCATGAGTGAAACCAAGACAACTCGGAAACAGCTTCCGGCGTACCTGATTCTGGCGCTGATTGCGCTGGCGGCGGCGCTGCTGCTGGCGGTGACGAATGCGATTACGGCGGGTCCCATCAAGGCGCATGAGGAAGCGGCGCAGAACGCGGCGTTCCAGAGCGTCATGACGGCGGATTCCTTCAGCACCATGAGCATTCCGGATGGCTGCAATGTTACATCGCTGGTGGAAGCGAAGAAGGACGGCAAGACCATCGGCTACTGCGCGGTGTCCTCCGCCAAGGGCTACGGCGGCAATGTCGCTGTGACGCTGGGCGTTGATATGGATGGCAAAATCGTCGGCTGCCAGATTGGCGACACGAACTTTGCCGAGACGGACGGCTTCGGCGCACGTTGGAAAGAACCGGCTCGTGCGGAGGCGTTCATTGGTCTGAGCGCGTTCGGCGGCGACACCATCGAAGCGATTACCGGCGCGACCGTCACCTCCAAGGCGGTGCTGGCGGCATCCAATGATGTGCTGAAGTGCATCAGCCATGTGCTGGGCAAGGACGTCGAAGGCGACGTGCTGGCGTTCGGCGTGAAGGAAGAAAAGCCTGCGCAGACGGTTGAGCTGACAGGCGACGTGCATCAGGGCAAGGCTGTTGGCTTTGGCAACGGCGAAGTGACGGCGCGCCTGACGCTGAATGATGATGGCACGATTGCGGCGCTGGTTATCGACGCTTCCACGCAGACGCCCGGCTTCGGCACGCGCTGCGCGGACGAAGAGTTCACGGCGCAGTTCATCGGCAAGAGCGGCCCGTTTACCCTGAATGAAAATGTGGATGGGCTGACCGGCGCGACCATCACCTCGACGGCGGCAGTGGAAGCCATCAACGCGGCGCTGACTTCGCCCGCGATGGCAGCGGAGGATCTCGAACCTGTGGCGACGGAAGCCCCTGCTGCGACGGAAGCGCCCATGGTGCTGGAAAACGCGAAGACTGCGACGATTGCGGGCTTCGGCGGCGCGGACATCACGGTGCAGGTGACGGACGACAACGGCGTGATTACGGCACTGACGGTGGATGCGTCCACTCAGACGCCGGGTCTGGGTCAAAAGTGCGAAGAAGAAGCGTTCACGGCGCAGTTCATCGGCAAGAGCGCACCGCTGACGCTGGGCGAAGGCATCGACGCGGTGGCAAGCGCGACGATTACGTCTCAGGCGGTTGTAGACGCGGTGAACAGCCTGTATGCAGCGGCTGAACCCGTGGAAGAGCCGACGGAAGCACCTGCTGCGACGGAAGAACCCGCTGCGCAGACTGCGGAAGTTAAGACGGCAACGGCTGCGGGCTATGATGGCAACGAAATCACGGTGAAGGTGACGGACGAAAACGGCGTGATTACGTCCCTGACGGTGGATGCTTCCACGCAGACGGCGGGTCTGGGTCAGAAGTGCGCGGAGGAAGCGTTCACGAGCCAGTTTGTTGGCAAGAGCGCGCCGCTGACGCTGGGCGATGGTATTGACGCGGTGGCAAGCGCAACGATTACGTCTCAGGCGGTCGTAGACGCGGTGAACAGCCTGTATGCAGCGGCTGAACCTGTGGAAGAGCCGACGGAAGCGCCCGCCGCGACGGAAGAACCCGCTGCGCAGACTGCGGAAGTTAAGACGGCAACGGCTGCGGGCTACGATGGCAACGAAATCACGGTGCAGGTGACGGACGAAAACGGCGTGATTACCGCCCTGACGGTGGATGCGTCCACGCAGACGGCGGGCCTGGGTCAGAAGTGCGCGGAGGAAGCGTTCACGGCGCAGTTCATCGGCAAGAGCGCGCCGCTGACGCTGGGCGAAGGCATTGACGCGGTGGCAAGCGCGACGATTACGTCTCAGGCGGTCGTTGACGCGGTGAACAGCCTGTATGCGGCGGCTGAACCCGTGGAAAAGCCGACGGAAGCACCTACTGCGACGGAAGAACCCGCTGCGCAGACTGCGGAAGTCAAGACGGCAACGGCTGCGGGCTACGATGGCAACGAAATCACGGTGAACGTGACGGACGAAAACGGTGTGATTACCTCCCTGACGGTGGATGCGTCCACGCAGACGGCGGGTCTGGGTCAGAAGTGCGCGGAAGAAGCGTTCACGAGCCAGTTTGTTGGCAAGAGTGCGCCGCTGACGCTGGGCGAAGGCATTGACGCGGTGGCAAGCGCAACGATTACGTCTCAGGCGGTTGTAGACGCGGTGAACAGTCTGTATGCGGAAGCGCCCGCGAAGGTGCTGACCGCGACGGTCAAGGGCTGGCACAAGGGCGTGGTCGTGACGGTGGAAATTGACAAGAATCATGTCATCACGGCGCTGACGGTGGATGCTTCCGGCGAATTCTACGCGCTGGGCGGCAAGTGTGCCGATGAAGCGTTCACGAGCCAGTTCATCGGCAAGAGTGCGCCGCTGACGCTGGGCGTGGACATCGACGCGGTGACGGGCGCGACGCTGACCTCTCAGGCGGTTGTCGATGCAGTCAACCAGCTGGCGAAGTAATACAAGAAGAACGGGCAGGACGTGTGTGATGCGTCCTGCCCGTTTTGTGTTGCGGTGATATGCGGTTATCAGGCTATTTGGTCGCGCCCATCTGGCGCGACACAGCATAGGTGATGGAAAGAGTGGCTTGGGGGCGCGTCTGAGGACGCGCGAAGTTATACTATTTCCAGATTCACCTGCGCCATCTGCTTGCGCCTTTTCCCTTCTGGCGTCCGCTCATTCCACTTAGCGTAGCGCTGCTACGCTGCGTTTCATTCACGTTAGCCAGAATGAAAAATTCGCGGCGCATCTTGGCGCATTCTTATCTGGAAATAGTATTACTGGCAGGGACGCTTCGCTGCCTGCGCCTTGTTGGCGGCTTCCTTGGAGTTGAGCGTCCGAGGAACGGTTGGGGCATTGCCCCAAACCCCACCAGAGGCGCTGCCTCTGGACTCCGCAAGGGGGGATCCCCCCCTTGACCCCTCCGCGCGATTGAGTTGGTTTCACTCCCATACTGCTTCCGCGTGTTTATTTTTTCGGCGTCAAGCCCAGTTTCGCCGCGCATTCATCCATATCCAGCGTCGCAAAATAATCCTGTGCGGTCTCCGCGCGGCGAATCAGCCGATAATCCCCATCCTGCGTGTAGAGCACCTCTGCCGACCGCAGACGACCATTATAATTATACCCCATCGCATGACCGTGCGCACCGGTGTCATGAATCACCAGCAGGTCACCGATCTTGATTTCCGGCAGGGCGCGGTCGATGGCGAACTTGTCGTTATTTTCGCACAGACTGCCGACGACGTCATAGATGTGGTCATGCGGCAGGCTTTCCTTCCCGCAGACGGTGATGTGGTGGTACGCGCCGTACATCGCGGGGCGCATGAGGTTCGCGGCGCAGGCATCCACGCCGATGTAGTCCTTGTAGGTGTGCTTCTCGTGAATCACGCGCGTGACAAGCCAGCCCATGTTGCCGGTCATCCAGCGGCCGAGTTCGGTTTTCAGCGCGACGCCGCCGTTCGGGAAGATTTCCTCGTATACCTTGCGGACACCTTCGCCGACAGCGAGTACATCTGTGGCGGGCTGGTCGGGGCGGTAGGGGATGCCGATGCCGCCGGAGAGGTTGATGAACGCCAGCTCCAAGCCGGTTTCGGCGGCGAGGTCGCGGCCGCAGGTGAAGAGAATCTTCGCCAGCGCGGGGTAGTAGTTGTCGTCCGTGTTGTTGGAGGACAGGAACGCGTGAAGCCCGAAGCGCTTTGCGCCAAGTTCTTTCAGGCGCTTCAAGCCCTCCTGCAATTGGGCATAGGTGAAACCGTACTTCGCGTCGCCCGGATTGCCCATGATTTCGTTGCCGATTTTGAAGTCTCCGCCGGGGTTATAGCGGCAGCAGATGGTTTCGGGAATGCCGCCGTGCTGACGGAGAATGTCAATATGGGTGATATCATCGAGGTTGACGAACGCGCCGAGACGGCGGGCATCGTCGAACTCATGGTAGGGCATGGCGTTGGCGGAGAACATGATGTCCCGCCCGGAGAATCCGCAGGCGTCCGCGAGCATCAATTCCGTGTCGCTGGAGCAGTCCACGCCGCAGCCCTCTTCCTTCAGAATGCGGAGGATAGCGGGGTTCGGCAGGGCCTTGATGGCGAAATATTCCTCAAAATCTTCGCACCATGCAAATGCCTGCTTCAGCGTGCGGGCATTGCGGCGGATTCCGGCTTCGTCGTAGAGGTGGAAGGGAGTCGGGTACTTGGCAGCGGCATTTTCAAACACCGCGTCAGAAAGCGAAAAATTCGGCATGGCAGTTCACTCCGATTAACTTATTGGATTCCGCGTCAATATAGCACAGAATGCGGGGGAATGCAAGTTTTTCTGCTGTACAGGTGAAGAAAAGGAAAAAATGCGGCTGGGAAAAATCAAATTCAGGTATGATTCCGGCGAAACCCCAGCAAAATACTCGATTTTTTCCGGGAACCCTTGTAATTTCGGGGGAATGCCGTTATAATGGTGCAATGCCCGGTATCATATTTTCTCGGGTGATACTACTTCCGGATTCGTCAGCGCCGCCTGCTTGCGCCTTTTTGATTCTGGAAATGGTATAGAATGGAGAAGGAGGAAACGATTCTATGGAAGAAGCAACGACTCGCAGTAATTTTGTCTGGGAGGCCGTCGAACAGGATTTGAAGGATGGTCGCTACACGCAAGTGCATACGCGGTTTCCTCCCGAACCCAACGGCTATATGCACATTGGCCACTGCAAGGCGCTGATTACGGACTTCCTGACGGCGGAGAAATTCGGCGGCAAGTGCAACCTGCGCTTTGACGATACGAACCCCGCGAAGGAAGACACCGAGTTTGTCGAAGCCATCAAGAACGACATTCACTGGCTGGGTTTTGACTGGACGGGCGGTCTGTATTACGCTTCTGATTATTACGATAAGTGCTACGAAATCGCGGAGGACTGGATTCGGCGCGGTCTGGCGTATGTGGACGAGCTGAACAAGGAGCAGATGCGCGAATACCGCGGCACGCTGACCAAGCCCGGCAAGAATTCGCCGTGGCGCGACCGTCCCGCCGAAGAGAGCCTTGATCTGTTCCGCCGGATGCGCGCGGGCGAATTTGCCGAGGGACAGTACACCCTGCGCGCCAAGATTGACATGGCGTCGCCCAACATCGTCATGCGCGACCCCACCATGTACCGCATCCTCTACAAGGAGCATTGGCGCACGGGCAAAAAGTGGTGCATCTACCCGATGTACGACTTCGCGCACCCGATTGGCGATGCGCTGGAAGGCATCAGCCACTCCCTCTGCTCACTGGAATACGAAATTCACCGCCCGCTGTATGACTGGGTGGTGGAGCACAGCCAGTCCATGCTGCCGGCACGTCCTCGCCAGATTGAGTTTGCCCGCCTGAACATGACCCGCACCGTGATGAGCAAACGCAAGCTGCGCGCGCTGGTCATGGGCGGCTACGTCAAAGGCTGGGATGACCCGCGTATGCCCACGCTGTCGGGTCTGCGCCGCCGCGGCTGCACTGCCGCTGCGATTCGCGATTTCGTCAGCCGCATCGGCTTGAGCAAGGCGGATTCCACCGTGGATACCGCGCTGCTGGATGCCTGCATCCGCGACGATTTGGGTGAAAAAGCGGCGCGCGTGATGGCGGTGCTGCATCCGCTCAAGGTGGTGCTGACGAACTGGGATGCCGACAAGACGCTCACGCTGACGGTCGAAAATCACCCGAAGCACCCCGAAATGGGCAGCCACACAGTCACGTTCGGGCGCGAGCTGTACATTGAGCAGGAGGACTTCATGGAAGTGCCTGCGAAGAAGTTCCAGCGCATGTACCCCGGCTTCGAGGTGCGCCTGAACGGGGCGTACATCGTCAAGTGCGATGGCTGCAAGAAGGACGAGAACGGCAATGTCACCGAAGTGTACTGCACGGTGGACATGGACAGCCTGTCCGGCAGCGAGGGCGCTGACCGCAAGATTAAGGGCAAGACGCTGCATTGGGTGAGCGCGGCGGACGCTGTGCCGTTTGAGGCGCGCCTCTACGATCCGCTGCTGGCGGATGACAGTGCGCTGGAAGATGAAACCGAGCCGACCGCCGAGGATGCGGTGGATGCGGAAGAAACCGAAGAGGCAGAGGAAGCGGACGCGAATCTGTCCCGCGCGGATTATGACTTCCTGAAGAAGCTGAATCAGCACAGCCTGACGGTGGTGCGCGGCGTGATTGAGCCGTATGCGAAGGAATGCGCGCCGGGAACGGCACTGCAGTTCCTGCGCACGGGCTATTTCTGCAAAGACCCGGATTCCACGGCGGAACTGCCGGTGTTCAACCGCACGGTTGGGCTGCGGGATGCGTTTGCGAAGGCGGCTAAGTAATTTCTAAGTAGGTAGAATTGCTTTTCTGCGGAAAAGGGCTTTTGTGAAGCAGGGGGCTCGCCTCTGCGGGAGCGAAATCCCCGCATAAACACGCGGACACAGCATGAAAGTGCGCTCAATCCAATCGCGAAAAAGGGTCAAGGGAGGAACTCCCTTGCAG
>ERZ1106963.3412-NODE-3412-length-13559-cov-2.881072_pt1 | contig 13559 bp, 13 predicted proteins | sample MGYA00403681_ERZ1106963 | MGnify/ENA primary metagenome ERZ1106963 (study PRJEB35170, sample SAMEA104062407) | human gut metagenome | biome: human gut; feature: human-associated habitat; material: faeces | place: Denmark | collected 2012-05-03 ...
CGCAGGCCGTAGTCATTGACTACCACCAGAGGGAGGGAGATCTCCCTGGCATAGTCCTCCAGGCAGGTTTTTCGGCTGCGGTACTCGGTATAGGGGTGGATATTGGGATTGTACCAGAAGCCGGCCAGCTCGATGCCCTCCTCCCGCAGGGCGGCGATGGGGCGGTTGGCGCAGGGGGCGCAGCAGATATGCATCAGCGTCTTCATGTCAGTCTCCTTGTTCTGGGTCGAGGATCTGGACGGGGACGCCCTGACGCATGGCGTAGGCCAGGGTCTGGGCGGTTCCGCCCTTGGGCACGCCGTCATAGACCGACAGCACCAGGGCAGAGCGGTCCACCATATAGCGGTTCCGCCGCTGCATACAGAAGCGGTCATAGCGGTGCTGGACCAGAGTCTCGAAGTCGCACTGGTCCAGAATGGCCTGATACCGGTGCCGTTCTGCCTCAGGCCAGGCGTCAGCCTGGCTCTCGCAGGGGCGGGCGGCCTCCAGGGTGACGCCGGAGCGGCACAGGCGCAGGGCCAGCACCGCCTCCGCAAAGTACAGGTCCGTCCCCCGGGCCATGCCGCAGATGAAGTGGCGCATCCCCTGGGTGTAGGCTCCCTCCACCGCCTGGGTCAGACGGCGCTTCAGCGTCAGACAGCGGGGGTCCGACTCCCGGCTGCCCCAGGGCAGCTTGTCCGGGCGGTGCCCGGTGAAGCAGCAGGTGGTGGCGCTGAAGCGATCGGCGCAGCAGACGCAGCGCTCTACCACACAGTCGTCAAAGTGCTCCGGCACAATCAGGGCTATGCCTTTGCGACGTTTCGGGATTCTTTCAAAGAAAACTTCCGGCAGTCCGTTCCCGCTACGCTTTTGTTCCTGCTCGCCTATGTGATGTTCGGTGCGACCTGCTATTTCTGCTATCAGCAGCCAGACAATCTGATCGCTGGCGTGTACGTCGTATTCAGCATGCTTTCGATCCTGCTTCTGATCTTTGCACAGCTTCATTATTTCGCGCTGCTCGGACGATTCAACCTTTCTAAAAAAGAGCGGCAGACGCTTACAGTCCGGCTCACATTCCGGCAGCTGCTGTCCAACTTTTTGCTGCTGTGTATTCTGATTTTTGCGGCAGAGCTCGCCGTCTCCTATCCGCCGACGCTGTTCATCGTCCCAGCTGCAGCCTGTTATTTAAACTCTCTCATTCAGGAGCGGCTGTTCCCGAAGTACATCCGGTATCAGGACGAAGAGAAACTCTGTAAGGAAGCTGAGAATCCGAGCGAAGATGAAAACTGCCCTACGACAGAGAATCTGAGTGGAGTGGAAAACTGCAAAGAAGAGGAAACTGTCACAGATGAAACCATTTAGACAGGGGACACTTGAGGCGATTGCAGAAATCATCGACCCAAAAGCACCGGGCTGCCCATAACTCAAAACCCCGGAGTTTTCCTTAACAAGAGGGACTGCCGCACAGTGAGACAGCCCCTCGCTTTTTTATACCGTCGGTGTCACCGACAGCACATCTCCATCAATTTTTAATTCATCAATTCTCGCACACCGCAGATCCTCTGTGACCGCAGGATCGTGTTCTACGTTATCGCGTCCATGATATACGATATACGCTTTTCCATCATCGAAAATCACACTGTTATGCCCCATACCCTCGATCTCTTTTGTTTTGGACAAAAGCGGCGCATACGTATGATCGTCCGGATATTTCGTCCACGGAAGTGTGCGCAGGTCTGCATCCTCCGGTCCATGTGCGATGCTGTAGCCGATAAAATATGTCGGATTCTGATAGCATGCGCCGGAATACATCAGATAGTGCGTGCCTTCTTTGTAAAAATAGAACGCACCCTCGATCGTATGCCAGTGCTGTCCTTTTTTGAAACGGTCTTTCTGATAAATCTCTTCATCGATCGTCGGACGCACGACGGCAACCGGCTTTCTCTCCAGGGTATATGGATCTGTCAGCTTATCGCACTGGATAAACGTTCCCGCGCGCTCCGCCTCATAATCGTTGTTGCAGTAAAACAGATACAGCCCCGACGGTGTTTTGACCGCATGCGCGTCAATGGAAAACGGCGGCAGGAGCTTTTTTACCTGTTTGAACATCCCGGACGGCGAATCGGAAACCGCAACCCGCATCGTCTGTCCGTGCTCATCCTCGCAGTCTGCATCGAGACAGGAATAGTACATGTAATATTTTCCGTCCAGTTCGATCACACTCGGTGCCCAGCATTCCTTCTGCCCGGTCATGTCCAGACAGCGCCCCTCATATTTCCAGCTCTCTTTTAAATGGTCGCTGGAATACAGCTGTGGACCTTCTCCACCGCTCGCGTACAGATAATATCTTCCGTCCCCGGCTTTGATCATATAGGGATCAGCCTGCCCCAGAGGCGCCAGGTCATTTGCTTTTCTCTGATATAATTTCACATTTTCCTCCACATCTGTCAGAATTTCGCCCTTATTTTACAGAGCTGTCGATCTGACCTTCGATGATATATTTTTGCAGGAACAGGTACAGCACAATAACAGGCAGCAGTCCGAGCGCACAGGTTGCACACGCTTTCGGCAGGTTTCCAACGCCGTTAGTACGGTTGAACGCGGATTTGATGACGAGGATAATCGTAAACTTCGACTTATCCTGCAGCAAATACATCGGCATCAGGTAGTTATTCCAGCAGCCAGTCGCAGACATGATAATTCTCGTTACCGTAACGGCTTTTAACTGCGGCATGATGATCTGTGCAAACGTTCGAAGGACGCCCGCGCCGTCAATCGCCGCCGCTTCATCCAGTGCAACCGGAATCGAAACGACAAAGTTGACGTACATGAACATCGTTCCGGGGATTCCGCCTGCCGCGGATAGCAGCGCCAGTCCGTAGAGCGTATTTGTCATATGAAATTTTACCATTAAACCGTAAGTACCGACCAACAGTGCAACGCCGGGAATCATCATGATGCCCATGTTGACATTTCGGATGGATTCTGCAATTTTACCGTTGCTTCTCGCAAGACCGTAAGCTGCAAGCGCGGAAAAAACGATTTCCAGAACGACAGTTTCCACAACGAGGACAATGGAATTCTTAAAGCCCAGCCAGAGGTCGCCGCTTTTGAATACATCGATATAATTCTGGAAATTCCACATCGCAGGAAGGGATAATTTCGAGCCGACGTCCTGAATCGTCCGAAACGACAGGTTCAGCATGATGTAAATCGGCAGCAGATAAATCAGGATCAGCAGAACCGCCACGATATAACACCACCATGTGGAATGGGTATTCGGGCCTTTTGCTTTTTTGAGTCTGGCTTTCATTTAATATTCCACCTCCTTCTTCCGAAGGTACATATTGACCGGAAGCGCAACGATCAGAATGATGAAAAACGTCATGATACCGACTGCAGACGCATAGCCCGCTTTTTCATCATTGAAATACAGCTGCGAAATGTAGAACGAAAGGGACATGGATTTCCGGTTCGGACCGCCGCCCGACATCGCAACGATCGCATCGAACAGCTTGAAGCCGCCGATCAGGTTCGTCACAACTGCCGTCGTAATCGACGGAATCAGAAGCGGAAGCGTCACATAGAAAAATTCCTTCACACGGTTTGCGCCGTCCAGCCACGCCGCCTCTTTATACATCGACGGAATATTCTGCAGGCCGGCAAGATAAATAATCATACAAAGTCCCATGTACTGCCAGGAGTTTGCAAGCGTAATCATGATCGTGGACGACAGACCGGTCTTCATCCAGTACACACCGGAAAGTCCGAGCAGCCCGAGCAGCTCGTTGAATACGCCGCCTTCCACCTGCACGAAATAGTACAGGATCTGACCCATAATAAATGCGGAAATCATGATCGGCATATACAAAATCACGCGGACCGCATTTCTTCCTTTAAATTTATTGTTCAAAAACAAAGCGGCCGCAAGACCGAGAATATTCTGCAAAATGGTAGATCCAAAGCCGTAAATAAACGTGTTGAGCGTAGTCAACCAGAACAGTTTGTCGGTAAAAATGTTTTCAAAATTTTTGAGTCCGTACCAGCGCATTTTCTGAGAATATCCGTTCCATTTAAAAAACGAAATACGGACAGCATTGACCAACGGCGCAGCGATAAACAGAATCATCAACACCAGCGCCGGGATCGTCAAAGCGAGGTACATCCATTTCCTCTTTTTCAATTCAGAACCCCCTTTAGCCAAAAGAGGTGAGATGGCATTGCCACCTCACCATCTTTGTAAAATCCGTTCAGTTATTTCGGTTCTTCTCAACCTTCCTGTGCAGCATCGTAAAGATCCTGATAGTTCTCAAGCAGATACTCGATCACTTCGTCCTGTCCGGCTTCGCTGTCATCATCAAAGAGCATGTCGCTTGCATTGCCGAAAATAGACCACATGCCGGACGGCATATACTGTCTGTCCCAAAGGTTCTCATAGAAGATATCGCAATCTGCGCATTTTTCTTTCATTTCCTGGAATACCTGCAGGCCATAGCTGTCGTCGATTTCCATCGTGGACTTTAAGCAGCTGATCTTACCGGTTGCAGCGTTCATTTCCTGTGCAACTTCCGGACGTGCCATGTATTCAAGGAACAGCTTTGCAGCATCTGCATTCCCGGTGTCTTTCCAGATACCGAACGTATCGCCCTCACCGATGCCGACATGCTCTTTGCCGCCTTCTTTGGATGCGAAAGAGGGCATGAATGCGAAGCGGGCATCAGGATTCAAGCTTAAGCAGGTCAGCATAACGGACGGGTCATTGCCAAGGCTGAATGCGCCCTTACCAGCTGCAAAACGCTCTGTCAGGTCTGTGTCCGCCATGGTCAGGATGTCGTCATAGTAATATCCGGAGTCAATCCAGTTTGCCATGTATTTTACAAGAGAATCCTTGTAATCCTGCCAGTCGAAGGAACCGTCCAGCATCGCTGCGGAATCCTCAAACATTTCGCCCTCATAGCTTACGAACGTACCGGCGAAGTTTGCCAACAAACCGGGGTTAGATACTACGTTGAGCGGTGTAAGTCCGCTTGTTTTGATCTTGGCACATGCTTCTGTAAAATCATCCCAAGTGTGGATCGCATACGGATCTACACCAGCCGCATCACAGGCATCCAGATTTACCAGCGTGCCGTTGATCAGTTCAGAAATCATCAGGACATAAATTGCACCGTCGTCGTCCTGAATAACGCCGAGTGCGGATTCATCATAATCGGAAACCCACGGCTGATCCTGTAAGTTCATCAGATATTCTTTGTAACGTAAGAGCGACCATCCGTGTGTCTGGAAAACGTCAGGAAGCTCGTTGGATGCCATACGAGTCTTTAACGTATTCTCATAGTCGTCGCCGTATTCTGCGATATTTACCGTAACACCATATTCTTCTTCAAATTTATCAACCAGTCCCTGAAACGTCGTCGCCTGATCGCCAGTATAGGTAACTGCAACTTCAAGAGTCGATCCGCTGACATCTGTATCCGCTGCTACTGCGCTTTCCGCAGGCGCTACAGCTTCTTCTTTAGTTGCAGAGTCATCGGTTGTTGCTGCCGGTGCACTTGTGTTCTGGCTTCCGCAGGCTGCCAGCGACATTACCATTGCTGTTGATAATAAAATACTCCCAAGTTTCTTCATACTCATACGAAAGTCCTCCTTCAGAGCTATGAATCCAAATACCCTTTGTATACCTTCTGCCTGTTCCCCTTTTCACCACATCGTTACGGTTTTTCTGTATTAGCAAACAAATCCACTGCAATGCTGCTGTTTTATCCCTTTTTAATTTGATAGACAGATGTTTGCTTTTTTCAGCTAAAATAATCTTTTTGACGAATTGATAGCGCTATCTTTTATGTCAAGTTCATTATTTATGTACTTATTGTATATGAGTATTCTGAAAATTTCAATAGTTATCGTTTAATTTGCATAAGATATATGTCAATGCAAATTTTAGTACATTTTTTGTGTAGCTTTCATTTTGTCATGGACCAAACAGTGCAGTCAGACCGAATCCACGGACTGGCTGCGCCTGTTTTTTGACTTTTCACATATTCCGTCGATGTATCGTTTTCCGTCGCCCGGCGTCTGCTTTTTGATCTGCTCGCCGACTCATCGCTTTCTACCGCCAAGTGCCTTACGCACTCACCGGTATATTCCACCGCCCGACTTCTTACGTGCTCGCCGATGTATAATTCTTCACCGCCTGATTCCACACCGCCCGTGCGATCAAAAAGAATACGATCGGTGCAGCGACGCCCCAGACTGCCATCGGAGCAGACAACTCGCCCATCAGAAACAGCCCCGGAAAGTTCGTGATGACAAACACCGGCAACAGAAACGTTCCGATACGCTGCATCCACTTGCCGTAAATGAGCTGCGGCATGTTGTTGAAGTCCCACACCGCCGCCGTCAGATCCGCGATGCCGTTCGTCGCCGTCGTCCAGAACACCAGAAGATGCGGCAGCAAAAACAGGCTGTAGGTCAAAAGCGCGCCGCAGATCAGGAAAAAGAGAAAGCCTGCGATCGAGGCAACCGTCACGGGAAGTCCTGCCCGATGCCAGCCGATCCCGATCATGACGATTCCCGCAGCCGCATCCGGCACAAGCAGCGACAGATCCAGTCGCTGCATTGTCACCAGAAACTGCGCCGCAACCGGTTTTACCAGATACATGTCGAGTTTTCCATCCCGAATCATCGTCGTCAATGACGTAAAGTTCGGGTAATATAGCATGTAAACGCCGGTCAGCAGAATGTACACCCCAATGAACAATAAAATATGATCCGGCGTCAGGACTCCGATTTTGATGCCTGCCCGGTAAACCACCGCCACATACAAAAGCTTGATCAACAACCAACCGGTTTCCACCAAAACGCCCGCTGCAAAGTTGATCCGGTATTCCAGCTGCGCCATCAGGGACATTTTCAGAAATACAAACAGCAGCTTTCCATACCTTATAAATGTATTCAAAATACCAGTTTTCTTCTCCATCCGTCAGCCTCCTACCGCAGCAAAGCGCTGCAGTCCTTTTTTCCACATCATCTGCCCCAGTCCCCAGAAAAATGCGATCCACGCAAGCTGGCACAGCATTCCGGTGCCAATTGCTCCCATCGAAAGCTTTCCATTGATAATGTTGACCGGAAACTGCGTCGTATACCCGAACGGAAGCAGAGAGATCAGAAGCGCCGCCGTTTTTCCGAAAATATCCATGGGGAACACGCCGCCGCTGACAACAACCAGCACCACGCTGACTGTTCCGAACAGCAGATGCACGTCCGTCAGCCAGAAGCTCAACAACGCCACGCAGTAAAAGATAAAGAAATTCAGGATCACTGCCAGAACCAGCCCCACCAAAAACAGCACGATTCGAACCAAAGACAGCTTCAGTCCGAGAAATATGCTTGAAAATGCAACCAGTACAGACGTACAGATCAGCAGTAAAATCAGCTGCGGCATCTTTTCCCCGAGATAGCTGCAGAACCGGTAGCCGCAGTAGTTGACCGGGCGGATCAGATATTTATTCAGCCCGCCGTCCTTGATGTCCTCGTTGATCTGATATTCGAACCCGGTAATAACCAGCTTCGACACCAGCCCTGCAAGCAGCGTATACACGATAATTTCCGTATAGCTATAGCCCGTCATCGCTCCCGCATCCCCGTTGCCGTACAGATAATTCCACAAAAAAGTCTGAATGATGATTGGAAAAATCGTACTCAACAATGTCAGCACCATATTTGCCCGGTATTCCAGAGCGGTTTCCACTCCCATCTGATACACGCATCGATACAGCTTCATCCTGCCACCTCCCCGGTGAAAATTCTGGCAATGCTCTCTTCCAGCGGAACCTCCGTCACAGTAAAATCATCCACCGGAAACAGGGAAAGCATCTGCGATGCCGTTTCCTTGATCCGCTCCTTCGGGATTTCCAGAACTGCCGTCAGATCTTTATTTTCCCGCACCCGCCCGAATATGGACAGCTTCCCGTTTTCTACCGGGCTGGAAAAAGAAAGGGTCAGCAGGCGTTTATCCCCCATTCTGTGGTTGATATCAGAAAGCGCGCCGTCGTAGACCAGCGTGCCGCTGTTAATAATGACTGCCCGGCTGCAAAGTGCTTCGATATCCCGCATATAATGGCTCGTTAAAATGATCGTTGTTTTCGTCTGTTCGTTGTAATAGTGTAAAAAGTCACGGATTTTCTGCTGGGACACGATATCCAGACCGATCGTCGGCTCATCTAAAAACAGAATGCCGGGGCGGTGAATCAGCGCCGCCAGGATTTCCATCTTCATCCGTTCTCCGAGAGAAAGTCTGCGCACCTGAATATTCATCAGCTCCCGCACGCCAAGAAGCTCCGACAGCTCGTCCACGGTCTTTTTGTATTCCCTGTCATCCACATCGTAAATGCATTTATTCAGATACAGGCTGTCGCTGGCAGGCAGATCCCACCACAGCTGATTTTTCTGACCCATGACGATGGCAAAGCTTCGCTTGAACTCATTTTTCCGTTCCCAGGGCACAAAGCCATTCACCAGAACCTCCCCGGATGTCGGATACAAAATACCGGACAGAAGCTTTAATGTCGTCGTCTTTCCTGCGCCGTTTGGTCCCAGCAGCGCCATCATTTCCCCTTTTTCCACGGAAAAAGAAACGTCCTTTACCGCTTCCTTTGTCAGCATCTGCCGGTGGAACAGGTTATTTAACGATCCCTGCAGCCCCGCGCCCTTTTTATAATAGGAAAATTCCTTCCGCAGATTATTGACCGAAATCATCTCTTCCATTGTTTTCCCTCTCTTCTCTATTTTGGTTCACTCGCTGTCTCACTCCAGAAATTCCGCATGCTGGATCCACGCCTCGTAGCGCGCCATGACTTCCGGATAGCGGTAGCGACTGACCGGAAGCTGGCTGCCATCCTCCAGCTCTATCATTTCCCTTCCAATCCGGCTGATCTGCCCGGGATTGACCAGAAAACTTTTGTGGACGCGTAAAAACGACCTGACGCGCAGCTTTTCCTCCCAGTATCCGAGCGTTTCCGCCGTCAGGAACACCTTCTTTTCGCAGTGCACCCAGATCTCGTGCCGCATACTTTCCAGATACAGGATTTCCTTTTCCCGCACCCGGATTCTGCCGTCGGACGAAGGGCTTTCCCGATACGGAAAGCTCCGGTAACCGCTGCCCGTGCGCCTCTGTTTTTTCAATTTTGCAAGCGCCGCCTTCAAATCCTGCTCCAGCGCGTATCCCCGCACCACATGAAAAAAAGGCTTTGTCAGTGCATCAAACACCGCTTTCGGGCTGTCCGCCACAAAAATCACCGCAAGGCGGGGATATTCTTCCAACAGGCTGTCTGCTTCCTCCGACAGGACATTTTCACAGCTGCCCGACCAGATCAGACAATCCAGAGCTTCCAACGCTTCCGCAGATTTTTCTGTGATCCGCACAAACTCTGTCTGTCTGTTTTTTTCGCCTGGACTGGATCTTCTTCCGAAAACTGCCCCTGCAGGGAAAGCGCCTGCATCATGTATTCAATTTTTTCCAGGGCTTCCTTCGGCTCTCCGCACAATCCAACAAGCGGCATTTTATCCTCCATCCCACAGATGTTCTGCTGCTACCTTTTCATCTTAGCAGACCTCATTAAAAAAACAATCCGCTATGCACCAATCGCAGTCCGTGCGCCCCAATGGTATGCGAAAGCACAACGACAACACAGCGTAAAACCACTGTCGGTCGCCGCTCCTAACGCACTGCACTGGATTTTCTCACAAAATTTTCTCTTGACAAATTTCAAATCCCTCTATATTATTATCAATGGTAATTATCAAAGATAATCATATAGAAGGATTTAGTGTGAAACCTAAGCGTGATCGCTTATTTTTCACACAGCTATTCATGACAATAGAATGCTCGCAGAGCGTGCATTCTATTGTTTGTGCCGCAGGCGTCACAAAGTAGCTATGATCGCAGAGCCGAACTGGACGTTCGCCTCGCGATTCTTTCGGCGCAAAGCGCCTGCGGAATGGAGGATTTTATGACAATCGAACTCATCAAACGGCTGCTGGACGCCTGCTATGAGGCAAAGCGCATCCGCGATATGCTCCCGCCGCTGCCGGACGGCGTGACACCATCCTATATCCATTTTCTGGATGTCATCGAACAGATGGAAAAAAACGGAACTTCCGTAAAAGTATCCGACATCAGCGATGCGCTGAACCTTCCGCGTCCCGGCGTGACCCGGACAGTAAAGGAGATGGAGCAAAAAGGCTATCTGACCAAAAAGCCGTCCGAAGAGGATGCACGCATCATGTACCTTTTCATTACAGACGAAGGCAAAAAGCTCTCTGCCAAGTACAACCAACAGGTTTTTAACGCACTGCTGCCCGATCTGGAGGCCATCTCCGGCGAAGATGCGGAATGTACCATCCGTACCATTGAAATATTTTATCAAGTAATGTGTGAAAGGAGAAACGACCTTGACAAGTGATAAGACAGATTTTACACAGGGAAATATTTTAAAGAAACTGGTACCTTTTATGATTCCGATTCTGGGCGCGCTGGTACTCCAGGCCGCCTACGGCGCGGTCGATCTGCTCGTCGTCGGCAGATTTGGCTCCACCTCCGGGCTTTCTGCAGTTTCCACCGGCAGCCAGGTGTTAAACCTCGTCACCTTTGTTGTGACACAGCTCGCAATGGGCGTCACCGTCCTGATCGCCCGTTATCTCGGGGAAAAGAACCCTGAACAGATCGGCTCCGTCATCGGCGGCGCAGCGGTTGTGTTCACGCTGCTTTCTGTCTGCCTGTTCGCAGGGATGGTTTTCTTTGCCCGCCCCATCTCTGTACTCATGCAGGCTCCTGCTGAAGCAGTCACTCTGACCACAAGTTATGTTCGTATCTGCGGCAGCGGTATTTTCTTCATCGTCGCCTACAACCTTCTGTCGGCGATTTTCCGCGGACTTGGCGACAGTAAATCTCCGCTCCTGTTCGTCCTCGTCGCATGTATCGTCAACATCGTCGGCGACCTCGTTTTGGTTGCCGGTCTGCACATGGACGCAGCGGGCGCAGCATTTGCAACCGTATTTGCACAGGCGGTCAGCGTTGTCTTTGCGGTGGTTATTCTTTTCAAAAAGCAGCTGCCCTTCCACATTGGCAAAAGCGATCTTGGCTTCAATTCCCAGTGCAGCAAATTTTTAAGCATCGGACTTCCTCTCGCCCTGCAGGAATTTCTGACCCAGGTTTCGTTCCTCGCCCTCTGCGCCTTTGTCAACCGCCTCGGCCTGGAAGCCTCCTCCGGCTATGGTGTCGCCTGTAAAATTGTCAACTTTGCAATGCTGATCCCCAGCTCCCTGATGCAGTCCATGGCGTCCTTCGTTTCCCAGAATGTCGGTGCAGGCAATCTGAAACGGGCCAAAAAATCCATGTTCACCGGAATCGGCATTGGTCTGATCTTCGGCTGCCTTGTCTTTACCCTCATCTGGTTTAAGGGTGACCTGCTCGCATCTTTCTTTTCCACAGACGCTGCCGTTATCCAAAACGGCTTCGCGTACTTAAAGGGCTTTGCGCCCGAAACCATCGTCACCGCTGTTTTGTTCAGCATGATCGGCTACTTCAACGGTAACAACAAAACGCTCTGGGTTATGCTCCAGGGTCTGATCCAGACCCTCTGCGTCCGTCTCCCCTTCGCCTACTTCATGAGTATCCAGCCCAATGCCAGCCTGACAAGGATCGGACTTGCCGCACCGGTTTCCACAACTGTCGGCATCCTGTTGAACGTTGGATTTTATCTCTACCTGAACAAGAAAGAAAAACGCGCCTGACGGCGCGTTTTTTTATGCATCTGATCTGGAATATGCGTTTTTCATCTGGCTGCTCAGCTCAAACAACACCTTATCAAGCGTATCGTCTGTTTCCTTCTGCAGCATCGCAGCAATCTCCGCATTTGCCTGCTGCCGCAGCGCTTTTCTTGCCGCCGAATCCTGTTCTGCTGCCAAACGTGCATCATAGCGGTTGATCAGCTCGTGTCCCTTTGCTGCAACCCTTTCCTGATAACGCTCCACATGGAACAGAGATTTATTATAGGAAGCGTCCGCCATCGCTGCGATCAGACGGCTCGACCAGTAAAAGTTCTCTGTCGAAACCCGCCCGGTCGTGTTGTTTAAATACTCCGGTGTTTCCTCCACATCTGCATAAAATGGAACAAGGGCGTTAAATGCATTGGACCCGTAGGCAATCCATTCCACCGGTCTGCAGTCCGCTTCCATATCCGGTCTGATCTGGATCAACGCCATGAAATCATTTCGGTTGATGCCGATAGAACGGTATGCACCACGCATGGATTTATCGCCATAAGATCCATAGGGATCATACAGCGTCCCCTGATAGTGACCGGACAGGACATATTTCACATCCTCGACTGTGATCTTTTTTTCGGGAACCATGCACCACGGCAGATCGTCGGAAACCGGTGTAAAATCAGCAAGCGCACCGTCCCAGCGATAGGTGTTCGGATTCAGATACCGCTCCATAAACCATGCCCGGGGTGTGTTGTATACATGATCTGCATCGTCATGACTGCCGAAGACGTCCCGCGGATTCAGCGAACCGTCCATCGAAAGGTTCAGATGGTAGGTTTCGATAAATTCTTTCAAATCTGCAGAGCAGAGGAAATTTTTCTGTTCTCCGTAAGCATCTTCCAGATCAAAGCTGTCGATTCCGAGCTGGTTTGGCATCACGACATAAACCTCATCCGGCACTTTTCTGGCAATCCAGTGATGTCCGCCGATTGTTTCCAGCCACCAGATCTCATTTACATCCTCGAATGCAATTCCATTCATCTCATAAGTACCGTATTTCTCGAGAATACTTCCAAGTCTCTGCACGCCTTCTCTTGCGCTGTGGATATAAGGAAGCACGATATATACAATGTCCTCTTCCCCGATTCCACCTGCAATTTCTTCCTGGTCGTCCGACTTCGGCTGATATGTAACCAGCGGATCTGCCCCAAGCACACGTGGATTGGATGTGATCGTTTCGGTTGCCGTCATTCCTACCTGCGCTTCATTTACCCCGCTTGCCGCCCAGATTCCTTCCCCCTTGACTGCGTTCGGCATGGCAGTATAACGCATCGGATTCTCCGGTAATTCTATTTTCACATGCGAAATCACTGATTCATATACCTTCGGCTGATCTTCCGGATGAATCACCACAAATTTTTTCGGCATATAAGCGCCTGACGGTGAATCATCATTCCTTGCGATCATCGTAGAACCGTCATACGATGCCTTTTTTCCAACCAGTATTGTTGTACAAGCCATTTCATTTTCCTCCTGTTATCTCCTGACAAAATCTTTTTCGTCTAATTGAAATTATAGAATCATTCCTTCTTTTTTTCAACCACCAGACAATTTGTTTGTATTTTTAATTTTTCGTGGACGAATTCGCAAAAACAAGGTAAAGTAATTTTATAAACTTTACACTTTACTTGAGAGGGACTTCCTTATGAATAATGACAAGGATAATGCAACTTTATATGCTGAGCTAGAAGCCGAACGTTTTATGACAGATCAGATTTCCCTGCTTCATGAAGCAGAAGATCTGGCTGACG
>ERZ1106963.3418-NODE-3418-length-13530-cov-3.061447_pt1 | contig 13530 bp, 23 predicted proteins | sample MGYA00403681_ERZ1106963 | MGnify/ENA primary metagenome ERZ1106963 (study PRJEB35170, sample SAMEA104062407) | human gut metagenome | biome: human gut; feature: human-associated habitat; material: faeces | place: Denmark | collected 2012-05-03 ...
CCGCGTGTGTTCCGCCGTATCGCATACGGTTGACCATGCACACCACGGAACCCGGCTGAGCAGCGGCGATGCAGTGTTCCTTTGCTTTGCAGTAATAGCACTCAGGCGTTCCCATCCCAAATCATCTCCTTCCTCAGCTCCTTGAGCTTGTCCGTCAGCAGGCTCTCGGCCTTGCTCCCGGCTTTCAACTTGCCGCCCTTGTCGCAGAGATTGAAGCGCGGACGATTGACGTTATGCGTACCGCCGCCCGGAAAGAAATCGTCGCCCTCGTACTAGCTGGCGGTGAAAAAGCTGCCGTCCGGCAGGTCGAGCCGGTACACGCTAAGCCCGATCTCGGGCGCCTTGTGCCATATGCCCCAGCTGCGCCAGCCGGAAAGGATAGCCTTGCGCTTGCTCTCATTCGTCAGGTTCAAGATGTTCTGTTTGGTCAACTCTAAAATCATACTTTCCCTCCCAACTCCTTCAGCCGTACCATCGGGCACTGCTCGCACTTGTCTACCAACGCCTCATAGTCCATCTCAAACGGAAACTTGCAATACTCATCGCAGAACTCGCTTGCAAGTTTGTTCACCGCCTGCTCCCAGCAGGCCAGATGGAACACGGGTGCAGTCCGCACACCCTGCCCACAGAATTTACATTTTGCCATTGTTCTCCTCCTCAAAACATCGTTTCAACTTCCCCGACGATCTTCTTCACCTCGGGGTTCTCGCTCTGCCGCAGCAGCTTCATTGCCGTACCGGCACGCAGCCACTCGGCCTCCTGCGTGAGGTTACGCTCGTAATCTTTTTTCAGCTCCTGCTTATACGTCACGCCCTCCTCACGGGTCAGGCCGCCGTGAAAGTGCAGCTCATACAGCAGCCGCAGCGCCAGCCAGATCATGCGCTCGGCGGGTGTCAGACCGTCCGGCTCGGGTTTGCGGTCGTATGCCCGCTGGTTCATCTCCTCAAAGTCCATATCAGCCCTCCACCGGCTCGATGTGAATCCAGATGCCGGGCGTGTCCGCCCAGAATTTCTCCGTGATCTCCGAGCACACCAGCGCATCGTCCGTCCAGAAGTGCTCGGCGGTCATGCAGTCCTTGAGCAGCTTCTGCAGGTTGTCCGTATCCGGCTTTGTCGTGCGGTAGCTGCCGTCCGGGTGTTTTCCTCGCGGGAACAGCCACTTCACTACGAGCCGCACACCGCCTGTATACGGCTGTTCCGGCCGGTGCTGCCCGAGGTGAGCGCACAGCTTTGCGCGGGCGGCGGCGAGCGCCTGCGGCTCGTAGAACTGCGGCTTGCCATGCACCACGCGCACCTGCTTCTCCTGCGCCGTACACGTCGGCGGGCGCATCGCCATGAAAAACTGCGTTACCATTTTCTTCTTCTCTCCTCTCGCGCGACGGGTCCAGTCGTGTGTGCGCTCTCCAACCATCTGTGAGGGGCGCCTTCAAAGCCCCCTCACATGGTGAGTGCGTTCACACACTGACCCACCTGGTTGTGTCACTTGTGACATTGTCAAAAATATATACGTAGTATATATATGGTCGTGGCGACACTGCCGCCATGACCTAAAATCAAGGTCGTGTCAAAGGTCGTGACACTCTTGCCATGACCTTAAATTTCAGGTCGTGTCATTCAAGATTTTGCCAGTATTTTTATCTATCGTATATCCGTAGTCCTTGACCCAGCGGTAGACTGTCCGCTGTGCCGGTGCCTGCATTTCTCCGTCCTCGTTCTGCTCGGTGTAGTATTCGATTATGTCCTGCACGGTCGGCGCATCCCCGCCCAGGCACAGGGCGTTGTACGCCGTATCGAACGCTTCCTTCTTGCTCTGCTTCGCTTGCTTTGCCTTGCCCTTGCGGGCCTTTGCACCGCGCTGCCATGCCGGAGAAGCCTCGTCCGGATTGATGTCCTGCAAAGCGCCGTTGCCGTCCAGCCGGTGCACCGGAAACTCGAACCACAGGTTGACTGGCGGGAACTTCGGGAACTCACGCAGCGTGCCCTCGATGCGCCACGCCGTCCGTGCCTGCACCTCTTTTCTCGTGTCCGCGATGCGGTCGAGCAGGTGATTGTAGTCCACGCCGGAGAGCAGCCGCTTGCAGGCATCCATGGCGGCACGCTGGCTGCACAGGTCGTCCTGCGATACCTCGTCGCTCTTTCCTGCTGCCTCGAGCGCCGCGCCGCACACACGGCAGACGGCGTTGTTCTCCATCTGAGTGCGTAAATCGTCCGATACCTCGAGTTCGATGAGGTCGAGCAGCGCATCCGGGTCGCGGGCGAACACGCCGGAGCCGCTCGCGCGGTCCATCGAGCGCTTGCCGCCCTGTGCACCCTTGGAATGGTGGTGACAGTAGATGGTCGCGCAGCCGAGTTCGGTGCACACCTTGTCAAACTGGTTGCAGAAGTTCGCCATCTGGTCAGCGGAGTTCTCGTCGCCGGTGATGACCTTGTAAATCGGGTCGATGATGACCGCGATGTAGTCCTTCTTGATGGCTCTGCGAATCAGCTTGGGCGTGAGCCTGTCCATCGGCACGGACTTGCCGCGCAGATTCCAGATGTCGATGTTGCACAGGTGCTCCGGCTTCCAGCCGAGGCAGCCGTACACGTCCCTGAAGCGGTGCAGGCAGGAAGCGCGGTCAAGCTCGAGGTTGACGTACAGCACTCTGCCCTGTGCACAGTCGAAGCCGAGCCAGCTTTTGCCCTCGGCGATGGCGATGGTCAGCTCGATCAGTGCGAACGACTTGCCCGCCTTGGACGGTCCGGCAAGCAGCATCTTGTGTCCCTGCCGGAGCACGCCGCCGATGAGTGCCGGAGCCAGCGGCGGCATCTCGTCCCAGACCGCGCTCATGCTCTCCGGGTCGGGCAGATCGTCCGTTGCGCTCTCGATGAACTCGCGCCACTCGGCAAAGTCCGTCTTGCCGATGTTGGTGTCGATGAGGAACTGCTTGTGTCCCTTTCGCATCACGCCCGGCATACGCGACAGGCGCGACGGATTGCGGTTCTGCTGGTCGAGTTCCAGACCGTTCTTGCGGCAGACCGTGTACAGGTATTCGACCCGCTTGCGGTACTCTGGGTAGTCGGGTGCATCAATGTGTACAATGGCGTGCACGCTCTTGCCGCCCGAGTGCACCAGACACGCCACCGGCAGCTCCAGCTCGCGGATGAGCGCGTTCTGGCGGTCGATGTCCATGCCGTCGCACTCGACGAGCGCGTAGCGGAACGCGGTGACGTTCTCGTTGCGGATGCCCTTGCCGTCGAGCGGGTTGAAGCGGATCCACGCGCCGACCGCCGGGTCGTAGTCACCGAGCACGCTGCCGATGTCGTCGCCGCAGGCAGAGAGCGCCTGCACCAGCTGACCGGCGGTTCGCGCCCAGTCGCCCTTGGTCGGCATGGCCTTGCCGTCCTCGTTCGAGAACGAGCGGGTGACGTAGCCGACGTGCTCCTCGCTGTCGAACAGCGTTTCGAGGTAGGTGATGAGCTGCTGCGCCGGATGCCACTCGGCGGGTTCGGCAATCTCCTGCGCCTCGACCCAGTGCGGGTCAATCACGCGGTAGGGTTCGTTCCCGCCGATCTCATCGTCCCAGCCGAGTTCACAGTCGCCGCCGTTCGGCTGCCAGCCACCGCGCTGCGCCATCTGCACAATGGTTCCCGCCGTGATGGGCGTGTCCGTGCCGCGAAAGCTGTCCCACTTGCGGGCGCACTCGCCGGTGCGGTAGCGCCCGCCGTCCCGTCTTGACCAGTCCTCCCACAGACCGACGGGATAGCCTGCTTCTTTCAGTCCCATGCCGACGCCGACCCACTCGCTGTACGAGAGTTCTCTCGGGTCGATGTAGTCCAGCGCCTGCCGGAGATCGAGTTCGTCCTGCTTCATTTATCCTCCATTACTCCGGAATGTACTCCTGCGGATTGACACCGCGCGGTACGTGCCACCGGTTCGCTGCAATACGGTCAATCATCTGCTTTGCCTGTTCCAGTGTCCATGTTCCTACGTTGTGGAAACCGCGCTGTTCCAACAGACGAATCTGCTTGGGCGTTGTCAGACCCTCGGTGCGGCGTGCCGCCAGACGGTCGAGCAGCTTTGCCGCCTTGCCCGCGCATTCGATCTCGTCCGGACGGATGCCCCACTTTTCCAGTGCGCCGAGCTGCTTTTCACTCGGCGGCGCGATCTCCCAGCCGAATGCGGGCGTGTAGCCTGCTAAATCCTCCGCCTGAATGGACAGCTCAAACTGTAACGGGTCCACCAGACGGCGCTTGCGGCTTTTCATCTCCGCCAGCTGCTTGGCGAGGGATTCCTCGCGCTGCTGCACCACATCGCTCTCGGCCTGTTCGGCGGCTTCCAGAATGTCCACCGGACCGCCCTGCTCGGCTGCACTCTCGGTCATGCTCTCGGCCACCTCGGCGGTTTCGCAGACCAGATGCGCCGGTCTGCAAAGCTCGTGCCGCTCGGTGTGCCACAGGAAATCCAGCAGCAGCAGGTCGGTCTTGCCGGGAAACAGGCGCGTGCCGCGGCCTACCATCTGGCTGTACAGGCTGCGTACTTTAGTCGGGCGCAGCACCACAACGCAGTTGACGCTCGGGCAGTCCCAGCCCTCGGTGAGCAGCATACTGTTGCACAGCACGTTGTACTCGCCGCGGTCGAACGCCGCAAGGATTTCCGCGCGGTCGGGCGATTCGCCGTTCACTTCTGCTGCACGGAAGCCGCGCGAACACAGAATATCGCGGAATTTCTGGCTGGTCTTAACGAGCGGCAGGAACACAACGGTCTTGCGGTCAGCACAGGTCTTTGTCATCTCGTCCGCGATCTGGTAGAGGTACGGGTCGAGCGCACTGTCGAGGTCGCCCGGCTTAAAGTCGCCGGACTGCACGCCGACACCGGTCAAATCCATTTTGAGCGGCACGGTCAGCGCCTTAATGGGCACAAGGTAGCCCTCGCGGATGGCCTTGGTGAGCGAATACTCATACGCCAGCGACTGAAACACGCTGCCAAGATTTCGCATATCGCCTCGGTCGGGCGTTGCGGTTACGCCGAGCACCTTTGCGCTGTCGAAGTGATTCAGGATACGTCCGTAGCTGTCGGATACCGCGTGATGCGCTTCGTCGATGATGATGGTGCCGAAGTAGTCCCGCGGGAACGCCGCCAGCCGCTTGGGCCGCATAAGGGTCTGCACCGAGCCGACCGCTACACGCAGCCAGCTGCCCAGACAGCTCTGCTCGGCTTTCTCGGTCGCGCAGGAAAGTCCGGTTGCGGTGTGCAGCTTGTCGGCGGCCTGATCGAGCAGCTCGCCGCGGTGCGCGAGGATGAGCACGCGGTCGCCCTGCCGCACCCTGTCCTCGGCAATCTTCGCAAAAATGACAGTCTTTCCGCAGCCGGTGGGAATAGAAAGCAGGGTGCTGTCGTCACCCTGCTCCCAGCGGTTCTCGACCGCTTCACGCGCCGCCTGCTGATACGGTCGCAGTTCCATATTAGAATGCTCCCGGCGTAAAGCCGCCCGCCTGCTGCATGGACGGCGCACCCAGCGGGTCGAGGAACTCGTCCAGATCATTGGTTTCGCGGTCTGCGCCGGTCTTGTCCTTGTAAGTACGCTTGGTGATGCGGCAGCGGCCGGTCTTGCCGGTGACGGCTGCCCAGTTCATACGCAGCTTTTCGCCGTGCTGGCGCAGACCGATAGACGTGAAGAACTGGCACAGCTTCCACTCAAAGCGCTTAAGCAAGAACAGGTTGACGTTCATCTCGCTCTCGCCGTCCGGCGCATCCACGCGCAGGTGCAGGATAGCCTGATTGCACGGCGCTACCTTTTCGCTGCCGGCGTAGCGGGCACGCTCAAAGCCCAGTACGGTAAACGGGTACTCGCCCGGCTCGAGCACGCGGCGCGGACTGCCCTCGTTTTCAATCTCGTCTTCCCAGCCGAGCTCCTGATCCAGAATGTTGTCGTTCATAATAATTGTCCTCCTTGATTAAAACGGAATGTCTTTGCGCTCTTTCAGAATGACCTGATAGAGCTGATCCCACGCACCGATCAGGCAGCCGCTCACGAAATCCGCCGGATAGTCGGTGATCTCCATGCCGAGCGGGAAATATCCCTTGGCGGAAACAGCGGTCTGAATATCGGTCGCGGTGACGTTGTTGGCCTGCATCAGGTCGCGCAGCGCCTGCGGGATACCAGCCGGAATGTCCGGCACGGTGCCGTCCGGTTTCGCCGGTTCGCTTACTGCCGCCTGTGCGGGTGCATCGGAAATGTCCTTACACTTATCCGGCGTTTCGTCCGAAAAATTGACCACAAACGGTTCATTCGGTTCAGTAATTGACCGAATATTTTTTTCGTCCCCGATGATATGGGCGATTCCGGCATAATCGAACGGCATTTCGCCAGGCAGGCCGAAGCGGTTCTTGGCATCCCAGCACGGGTGATGGGTGGTGTACATCCGGCGCTCGCCGCCCTGCCCCTTGGTCTTGCCGTTCTCGGTCTTGACGGCGAACGTCTTGTAGTTGGCGAACAGCACCATGTCTGCCCACTCCTTGACGAGCGGAGCGGTCTTGGCGGACAGCTTCATCTCCCAGCGGTCGTATGCGCCGAGCTCGTCCGGCTGCTCAAATTTCCGCATCTTGGCGTGCGCCGTCACGACTACGTTCACGCCGCGCTCGACCAGCTCACCCAGCGTATTCAGCAGGCTGCCGAACTCCTCCATCAGATAAGTGTAGCCCTTGCCGTAGCCGAACTCCTCGATGCTCTTTTTCTGTGCCTTGTCGCAGACGTAGCGGCTGCACAGCAGCTCCGCCCAGTCCATCGTGTCGATGATGAGCGTGCCGCACAGGCTCGGGTCGGCAATGCACTCCTTGACCAGACCGAGCAGCATGACCCAGCTGGTCGGCTTAGGCGTGCGGGCGACGTCCATGTGCTTGGTGCCGCCCTCGGTGTCGATGAACAGCGGATTCGGGAACTGTGCGGCAAACGTAGACTTGCCGATGCCCTCCGGACCGTACACGACAACCTTGAGCGCGGTCTTCTGTTTTCCGCGAATGATCTGCATTAAAATGCACCTGCTTTCCATGTACTCTGCGGCTCGTCAGGTAAAGGCTGTTCCTCGCCCTGCACATAGCCGTCCTCGATGATGATGGAGCACTCGTCACCGGTCGAAACGCGCGTTGCGATGGCCTGTAAGCCCTCGCTCTCCAGCCACGCGCCGAACTCACGCAGCGTGCCGAGGTCCATCTGCTCCAGCTTGTCCAGCAGCACGAAGCCGCACTGCGGTTTCAAACAGCGCACAATGGCGGTCGCCACCCGCAGCTGCTCACTGCCGGACATATTATCCCATTTCTGGCCGTGATAGGTCAGTGCGCCGTCCGCAACACCGAGGCCCTCCATCGGCAGCTTGGCGCCGTCGAGCAGCGCGCGCTTGTCCTCGCGGAGCTGTTCAATTTCGGCGGTCAGGCTGTCGTACTGCTGCTGATAGGCACGGGCATCCTCCTCGGCCTTTTCGCGGTTGAGGTTGTCGCGCACCTTGGCGTTGATGGTTTCGATGTCGGCAATGCTGCGCTCCAGCTCCTCGGTGCTCTCGTCCACCAGCTGCTCGGCGGTCTTGCGTGCGGTGACCAGGTCAGCCGTCTTTGCGGTGAGTTCGTCCTCGGCGGTTTGCAGCTGACGGCGCAGCTCGTCCACACGCGCGGTGAGGGTGCTCACCTGCTGCTCGAGCAGGCTTGCCATCGCACGCTTGCTCTGGTTCTCGCCGTTGCGGGCAAGGATTGCCTGCTGCTGACGGATGAGGTCACTTGCGGAGATGAGTTCGTCCGGTGCATCCGGCCAGTACGGCTGCTCTTTCGCGTACTTGGCTTTCTGGTCGGCAATGCGGCCAATGGCAAGGCGCTCGTTGTACTGCTCCTGCTCTTTGCGTTCCAGTGCGGCAAGCTGTTCGCCCACGCCGATGATGCGGAGCAGCGTGTCCGCCTTTTCGCGGTCGCTCGCCTGCATAAAGCGCGGCAGATCGAGTGCAAGCTGCTCGATAAAGGCATTGAGAAGCTGCTGTCCGGCCTTGCTGCCCGACGGGTCGATGACCTTGAGGTCGCTGTTCTTGCCGCGGCGCTCGACGATCAGGCCGTTGGACAGCGTGACCTTGATGTGCGGCGGGATCGTGCTGCCCTCACGGGTCGCCATAGAGGGACGGAAGCGGTCGCCGCCGAGCGCCCATGCGATCGTGTCCAGCAGCGAGGTCTTGCCCTGGTTGTTGTTCCCGCCGATGATGGTCAGGCCGGTTGCGCTCGGATGCAGCTGCACCGCACGCACGCGCTTGACGTTCTCCGCCTCGAGCGAGGTGATCTTGATGGGGTCGGTCATGTTACATCTCCTCCAGCAAAGCCTTGATAACGTCCTTGGAAGCGCCGCAGCGGATTGCGTTGGCAACATCCTCGCTGGTCAGCTTGCCCGCACGGACGATGGATGCGTTGACAATAACGCCGTCACAGCTGTCCTCGAGCCACATCGGCGAATCCTCGCTCGTTACGAACTGAGTGAACATCTTGCGGAACGCCTGCGCGGCGCGCTTGTCCTGTGCAGCAATCTGCAGATACGCACTGCCGATTGCATTGACCAGTTCGGAAACAATCGCTTTCATGTTGCCCGCCAGCTCTACACTCGCCTTAACGTGGTCGCCTTTTACGTTGCTGATAATCTTTACCATTGAAAATCTCTCCTGTTCATGCTATTATGTGGTTGAATACTTTTACCTGCCGCTGATCGGGATTGCCGTCCTGACAGCGGCGTTTTTCATGCGCGCGCCGCCCTGTACGCACAGACGGCGAACACCGCCAGCAGGAACAGCGCGAGTACCGTGTAGGCTCCCATCGACAGCTTGTCGAGTTCAGCGTAACCTGTGGCAGACAGTAAGCCCAGAAAACCCAGACCTGCGGTAATTACGTGAATACGGTTCATACCCTGACCCCCTCTCTGAATCCTGCGGATTGCGTCACCCAGAGATAAAAGGTCAATGTCGGAATGTAAAATGCGCGGTTGTGGGCATTTTTCTTGAGCCAGCCCAGTCCGAACGGACAGGAACCATGCTCCAGACACGCCCGCAGGCTTTCGCCCGCCATGCCGAGGAACGCTGCGCACTCCTCAATCGGGATTTTGCTGGGGTACTTCTCGCAAAGCTGCTCCAGCTCGTCCAGCTTTGTGGTGATTGTTGTAGGTACGGTCATAAATGGTCACCTCCCTGCTTATGTGATAAGATTGATCACTGTCCGTGCAATGCAGATCAATCCTACCGAACTAATGGTCAGTATCGCACCGATTTTGTCCAACTGTTCACGGAACAGCTTATACTTGAGCAAGTATACCTGCCCCAGAATCAGCAGCGCCCAACCAGCAACTTCGGATGAAATATAGTTCATTGGAACCACCTCACTCTCTTTATCTTCGTTGCCCCTTTCCTAAGCCCTGTGTTATACTGAAACGGAAAGGAGATACAATATTATGGATAATCAAACTTTGAACAGATTAAATAATCTGCAGCAAAACCTTTCAAGACAGACGGACATACAAAATATGCTTAATGCCGCTAATCTGCAATCGCAAATTCCGGTGCCATCGGAGGCCATGCAAAATGCCCTCGCTGCAGCCAATCGAATGAGTGAAATTGCCAATGCTGAGAACAATTCTCTCCTGTCCGAAGAAGTGAAAGATACATTGCTTGAACTCTCCACAGACCCAACAAGATTGAAGCCATATATGAAAAAACAGATTGAGCAGAACGACCAACACACCGAGCAAATCGAGCACTTGAAAGCAGCTCTGCAAAAGCAGATTGAGCAGAATGATACGCATACCCAGCAAATCGAACAACTTCAGGCAGCTTTGCAAAAGCAGATACTTGACGCTGCAGAAGAACGCCGTTTGCGTGAAACAGCCGATAAAGAAGAACATCAATTCACATTAAAATGGAATTGGCGTAATCTTACTGTTGCGATTGCCGGGGTTCTATTCGGTCTTGCCGGATTTGTTGTCGGACTGCTTGCGTTGCTCGCAACGCATTAACGCAATCTGATAAACCACGCTGCACGAGCCCCAGCCCAAAGCAAAGGCTGACAGACACAGCGCAATGATTTTTAAGGTCATGTTCTCACCTCTTTACGCTTGTACTCTAATCCAGTATTTGCTATAATATTGACAAAGGAGGTCTTATTATGACAAATTCTTGCTTTGTTGTTATGCCAATCGGTACACAAATCTACAATGGTGTAACTGTTTCCGAAAATGATCTGCGTAAACGATACGACTACATTATCAAGCTGGCTATCCAAGCTGCCGACCCCACGCTTGAAGTCATCCGAGCAGATGAAGAACTGAATCCCGGTTCAATGAGCAATGATATTTTCATGAAGTTGATGCACTCCAAATATGTTATTGCTGACATCACATATCCTAATCCGAATGTATTTTATGAACTCGGTATACGCCATGCCATCAGCCCACGCACCATTCTTATCCGTGAGCAAAACGCACCTTCAATTCCTTTCGATATTTCTCACTTGCGCTATATCGAATACTCTTTGGAAGCAGGTGGTATGGAAGATTTGAAAACAAAGCTCATTTCAAGATTTGGTTTCTATCAACGAAATCCCAATAAGCCTGATAACCAGTTTTTGGAGTTGTGCGCATTTACCAATTATGTACCCACTCTTTTCGGACAAAAAGCAGATCCACAACAGGAAGTAATGAAAAATTTTCTCAATTTCTGCTGTACCCAACCAACCCTGTTGCAGCAAATGCTCCGTCCTGGCTTAACATCCGAAGATCAGGAGCGAATTATTATGCAAGAACTGGCTAAACATCCAGAAGAAATGGCTAAAATTATCCTTCCTTTAATGAGAACATAACTCCATTTTTGCATTAACGTAGAGCTCATCCAACCATCTGATTATGGTATCTCGCTCGCGCTTCGGAGGAACATTTGCAATACTAATCTCAACTGCAAATGTTTCTCCGTTTTTTTCAAAACAAAGTGCCTTCTTAATAGATTTTTGCGTGTTTTCAGTCATTGTTTCTCACCTCGCTTTCCTGATCTTCGTTGCCCCTCCTCGACCTGTGTGATATACTGGAAGCCGAAAGGAGGGATAGTCTTATGAAAGAAATTGATTTTGAAGCGATTCGTCAAACTGCCTTTGAGAACTGTACAAAGCATTTTGACGATGATGATCTGAGCAAGGCTGTTGTTCTGCAAGCCAAGCTCGCTTCGGTCATCGCAAAAGAAATGCTCATCGAATACCATCGACAGATTTCTGCAAGCGAGTAAGCATTTCTGCTGACACGGCTTCGACAGCCGAAGTATTTTGCCGTTCTTGTACCGCTAATACAAGGGCGGCAATTTCTTTTGCCTCGCCTTCGATGATGATTTTCATCTCCCTCACCTCGCTTTCAGTGTATCATCTTTTCAAGATACTTTTATGCGAAAAAAATTTGGTCTACCTGTTCGGGCTGGAGCTTGAACAGGTTTTTCATGCTCCGAACTTCTCCGAGAGAAAACTCATCCCCTCCCGTTTCGTTCAATTTGGCGTTAAATCGCGATAAACTCAGCCCAATTTTGTTTGCTACATCTTCCTGGGTCATATCGTTTTCCTTGATTTTGCCCTTCAGCATATTGACATTCATACCTATCACCTCTTTTCACCTTTTCAGGATACTTTTATTTTAGCACACATTTTCATTTTGTCAAGATACTTTTTGTTGACTTTTTGAAAAAATGTGTTACTATTAAGATACACCAACAAGAAGGGCGTGATATAATGACCATCGGTGAAAAGATAAAAATGCAGCGCAAATCCCTTGGATTAACTCAGACAGAGTTAGGTGCTAAGCTGGGCGTACAGAAAAACGCCGTTAGCAAGTGGGAATGTGGTCGTGTTGATGATATTCCGAGTTCAAAAATCAAAGTTATGGCACAACTATTCGGTGTGCAGCCATCTTATTTAATAGATGATGAAATCACCAACCTCCCCTCCCCCGCCATCACCGAGGACACAATAACCTTCCCGATCGTGACCAGCGTGGCCGCGCACTACGACAGCGTATCCACAGACGAGAGCGCCACCGGCGAACACATCGAAGTGCCGGCTGTCTACCTCAAGGGCCGCAAGCCCGAGGACTTCTGCGCAATGCGTGTCCGCGGCGACAGTATGTATCCCGATTTCCGCAACGGCGACATTGTACTGGTGCTCAAGCAGTCAACCATGAACCACAGCGGCGAGATCGGCGTGATCAGCTACGGCGATGACGAAATGACGATCAAGCGCATTAACTATGTGGACGGCGAGGACTGGCTCGAGGTTGTGCCGCTCAATAACCTGTATCCGCCCAGGCGCATTGAAGGTGTTGACCTGGAAAGCTGCCACATCATCGGCATACCGCGCGTACTGGTGAGGGAGTATTAAAAAAAGTTATTCGCAATTCGCATATATGGTAGAGTTCATATAAACCTGCCTATATCTTGCGGTTGCATTTATAACTTATAAGTTATAAAATGATTGTGTGGTGAATATATGGATATTATAAAAGATGAGCAGTTTGAACGCGTATATATGGTCGATGTGTTTGAAAAGGAGTATCGCAAGCTCTTCGGAAAAAGCAAGGCAATCTATCAAAAAGAAGCCGAGCAGCTCGCCGTAAACCTCACCTTGTTAGATGCGCAAGGCACTGCTGCGCTGGAACAGGATCAGTTTCACGCTGTCCGCGGTCATTCTCCGCTGTATTCTATCCGCCATGTCAGCGTGGCAAATCCTCGTGTCCTGTTTGTGTTCACCGAAACAGATGGTGCAATCGTTCTCTTGTCCTGTGCGCTCGAAAAGAGCACAAGCGACTACGATGCCGCTATCAAGCAGGCGGAAAAACGACTGCAGCTGTTAAAGGAGGAGTAAACATGAGCCTATCTGATAAAATTAAAAATGCGAAGCGTGGTCATTCTCTTTTTGATGGCATCCCGCCGGAACGAATGCACGCATTGAAAATGCGTGGTCGTGTCGCTTCAGTCATCGCGAAAAAGCGTCAGCAGCTTGGCATGAACCAATCGGAATTTGCAAAGTTCTGCGGTGTAACGCAGCCTATGGTCTCTAAATGGGAAAGCGGCGAATATAACTTCACGCTTGATACATGGGCAGAATTGTGCTTCCGCCTGGAACTACCTTTTGACGCAATGCAGACTCCGCCGATAGCTCACTCAACGATTGGAACGTATAATTCGATGTCCTCATGTTCAAACAGCTATGACAAAGTCGCTACCGCGCCAAACGTCTATGATTTTGCACAATACCGTGACAAATATTACAGTGAGTGCAAAGAAGAATAAAAAGGGGGTTTTCTTATGTTGCAGTATGTCAATCAGTTCAACTGTGCTGTTAACGACAGACACAACGAATGTGTAATCAATTTTTCTCAGGAACGTCCGGCTATGGACGAAACCGGCAAAATCACTGGTGTGGAGTCTAGCGTCATTTCCTCTGTCGTAATGACCATGGATAACGCACGGGCGCTTCTCAGCGTTATGCCTCAGTTGCTCGACGCACCGGAA
>ERZ1106963.3421-NODE-3421-length-13491-cov-3.572715_pt1 | contig 13491 bp, 8 predicted proteins | sample MGYA00403681_ERZ1106963 | MGnify/ENA primary metagenome ERZ1106963 (study PRJEB35170, sample SAMEA104062407) | human gut metagenome | biome: human gut; feature: human-associated habitat; material: faeces | place: Denmark | collected 2012-05-03 ...
TTACCCTCCAGATTGATACCCATCACACGGGCACCCTTTCCGTTACGGCGTTCCATCAGCAGGTTATTATCCTCGTCACGGCCGATCTCCTCCAAGATAAACACGTTCCGCAAATCCGTATAGAAACCTTCCACCAAGAAATTCACCTGAACCGGGCCGAAGCGATGATAGAAATCTACGGAAGCACTCACGCTCTGCGAATTCTCCTCCTTCAAGTCCGGGGAGATCTGGATGATCGCCACGTCGCCACCCACGGCGGTGATATGCAAATCCTCGTCGAACGCTTGAGGAGCCCGGAAACCGCTGGAGTACGACATACGCAGGTTGATATCCTTCGTCGGATTGAAACGCACGTTCGCACGAGGGCTAAAGATCACGTGATCCATCATATTATGCTTATCCAAACGGCCACCGATCAAGAAACTCCAACGATCATTCTTCCACTCGTTCTGGGCAAAAGCACTACCGATATGCACGGTCTGGGCGATCGTACGGTTATAACCAAGCATCTCGTCCTGCAAATCATCGTAGCTATACTCGGCACCTCCCGTAAAGGTAGCGGGCATAAAAAGGCATTTGTCCCATTCGTAGGAGTATTGGGCGCCACCGATAAAGGTCATGTCCGTCGTGTTACCATAGGCGTTCGGGTCTTTTCCGGCGCCGTAATAACTCTGGCGTTTCGTATGCTGGGCGGAGGTGTACACATTCAGCCGATGATGATAGTCACGAGAGAAAAGATCGAATTTCAGGCCTCCCCCGTTGATCTGGTGGTCGGTCTGCTCGGTGATATCCGTCTCGTGAGGCGGAAGATCCAATAAATTACCGCCCCGGCGGAACTCGCTGATGTTATGGTACTCGAAAGTGAGCTTGGAGTAATTGCTGGTCTTTAGGTAGGAACGGAATCCGAGGGTCTTCGCCTCCAACTTACCAAGCTCTGAGTAGCCGTCGCCATCATGGTCGTAAGAGGCACGGTGGCGGCCCTGCCCGAAGAGGTAGATACCCGCCTTATGATCGTCCGTCACCAACGAGGCGTTCACGGTGGTATTGTTATCCGGACGGCTTCCCCCGATCATCGTCAACGAATGGGCGATCTGGGCAGAGTTGCGCATCGGCTCCTTCGTGATGATATTGATCGTACCGGCGATAGCGGACGAACCGAACAAGGCCGAGCCTCCTCCGCGCATCACCTCCACCCGCTCGATCATATTCGCCGGGATCTGCTCCAAGCCATATACGCCAGTCAGGGCGCTGAAGATCGGCCGGCTATCCACCAAGATCTGGGTATAAGGGCCTTCCAGACCATTGATACGCACTTGTTGGAAACCGCAATTCTGGCAGTTATTCTCCACACGCACGCCGGGCTGGAAATTCAAGCCGTCGGCCAAGGAAGTCGCGTGTGTGGTCTCGAACACCTTGGAGTCGAGCACGTTTACCAAGGAAGGAGCCAGACGGCGGGTCGTCTCGTTACGGTTTGCCGATACGACAACACCGTCCAAGGAGACAGCGTCTTCCTCGGCATTGAAATTAATCTCCAATGTCTTCCCTTTCTTAAGGTTCACCGTCTTCTCCTCGGTTTTATATCCGATAGACTTCATGACCAAGGTATATTTCCCCTCAGGAAGATTTTTCATATAATAATGACCGGTCGCGTCGGTAGTCGTACCGATTGTCGTACCGTGGAGATAGACATTGATAAAAGAGAGATGCTCTCCTGTTTTCTTATCGAGGATATGACCTACGATATTAGCGTCGGAAGGATTCAGGGAAACATGATCGTCTCCCTCTGCCCACGCTGACGTAAAGATACAGCACAGGCATAGTATAAGTGTAATAAACTTATTCATTGCTTGATTAATAGTTGTTTGAATATTAATGATTACGAATTGCCGAGGAGACGGGGCATGCCCCGTCTCTACAAACGGATATTGATTTCTGGATATGTAATCAAACAACTGGGGGAGCCCGCAGGTATCGCAGTCCCTCAACGGAAGTGACATGATCCGGATAGACCGGAGACTCGGAAAGATTAGATACTTCTAAAGAATAGAATTGTAAACGTAACGGGTGAATCGCCCCGTCCATCACGTGAATAGACGAGAGTATCTCCGCCAGAGAGGCATGATGATGGCAAGTACCGTCCGCCGTCTTCTTGAAAGGGTGCGCATGCACGATGGTCGTACCATGCTCCACATGGACGTGCGTAAAAAGCGAGACGCTGCTATAATACGCAATAAAAAGTACCGGCAGCAACCACTTTATATATTTAACCATCGTTTCCCTCACCCTGTATCATCGTTATTTCGTGGGCAAAGATACTACAATTTTTTTAATTGCTTTGTTTTATGTATTTTCGCGCTTCTAAAGCAAAAAAGAAACTCTTATGAATTGGTTACTTGAGACGCTTGCAGAACCCTCGATGATACAGGCCGTGGCTGTCATTTCTATCGTGGCGGCGGTTGGCGTGTATTTAGGGCGGCTAAAGATATTCGGCATTTCATTAGGCATTACTTTTGTATTCTTCGCCGGTATTATGGCAGGGCATCTGGGCATTACCGTAAATAAGGACATGCTGAACTTCGCCCAGAATTTCGGGCTTATCGTTTTCGTATATACCTTGGGATTGCAGGTAGGTCCCGGTTTCTTCTCTTCCCTAAAAAAAGGCGGGGAGGAAATGAATACGATGGGATTAGGGGTGATCGCTTTAGGACTGATTTTGACGTTGGTGTTTCATTGGATAACAGGAATCTCCGTCCCCGTTATGGTAGGGTTGCTATCCGGTGCCGTAACGAATACCCCGGCCCTAGGTGCCGCCCAGCAAGCGCTCTTACAGATGGATCCGGAAAATACGAGGAACGTAACGGATATGGCTCTGGCCTGTGCCGTAGCTTATCCATTAGGTGTCGTAGGCGTAATTCTCGCTATTATCATCTTGAGGTCCTTATTCGCTAAAAAGACACAGGACACGCATAAGGAGCAAGACACGACAACAAACGTAGCGGAATTTCAGGTATTAAACCCCTCTATTTACAATAAGAGCATCCAGCAAGTCATGAAATTGACAGAGAAACATTTCGTGATCTCCCGCCTCTGGAGGAACGGAAAGGTGACGATCCCTACCTCTGAAACCATCTTAAAGGAAAAAGACCATTTGCTTATCATATCCGTAAAGGCGGATGTCGAATCCATCAAGGTACTTTTCGGAGAACAAGAGACTACGGACTGGAATAAGGAAGATATTGACTGGAACGCTATCGACAGCCAATTGATCTCCCGCCGTATCGTCGTAACCCGCAACCGGGTAAACGGGGTAAAGCTAGGCTCGCTCCGGCTCCGCAACCTATACGGGATCAACATCACCCGGGTGAACCGCGCGGGTATCGATCTGGTGGCCTCCCGTGACCTCCGTCTACAGATCGGGGATAAACTAACGATCGTAGGCGAGGCCAATTCCGTGAATAACGTGGGTAAGATCTTGGGAGACGAGCTGAAACGGCTGGATAACCCCAACCTGCTTGCCATATTCGTAGGACTTACGCTGGGCGTATTAATCGGGGCGATCCCAATTGCCATACCGGGAATGAGTACCCCCATCAAGCTGGGTATCGCCGGAGGACCGATCATCGTTGGAATCTTGATGGGTGCGTTCGGCCCCCGTTTCCACCTAACGACTTATACCACCCAGAGCGCGAACCTGATGATGCGGCAGTTTGGTATAGTGATCTATCTGGCGGGACTGGGAATCGACTCCGGAGCTCATTTCTTCGAGACCGTCTTCCGTGCCGAAGGATTGTTATGGATCGGCCTCGGTTTCCTATTGACGATCGTACCGGTCTTGATCGTCGGGTTCATCGCCTCTCAATTCTTCAAGCTAGATTACGCCCACAACATAGGTATGCTATGCGGAAGCATGGCCAATCCGATGGCCTTGAGTTATGCCAATACGACCGTCGAGGGTGACGAGCCTTCCGTATCTTACGCTACGGTTTACCCGTTATCCATGTTCATCCGGGTGATTTCTGCCCAATTATTGATCATGTTATTCACTTGACTGCTTAAAAAGTCTAACATTCGACCTGTTTTTTGTTTCACTTACCTTATCTTTGCAAGACATTTGAAACAATACTTTGATGAATGAATGAAACTATACTCAATGGGCTACTGAACTTGTTCGCTATATTTGCTTCGTTGGCAAAAATAGAAAGTGACCAAGCGCGTCAGGCCGTCAATTCTTACTTAACCAGTCACTTTGGTATCCGCTCCCATAAAGAATATATGGAGCTATTTGATGAGATACAAAGTGTTTACGATGATCCGGACTTCGATATCGATAGAGAGAGTGTTATTATCAACGTATGCAACCAGCTCAAGCCCAAATTGATTGCGGAAGACCAGCTATTGCTTCTTCTCCGTTTCATGGAGTTCGCCCATGGCAACAATGAAGGATTGAACGAGAACTTAGCCATTTTCCATAAGATCGCTACGATATTTAATATCGACACGGATACCTTCGACAATCTATACGCCTTTGTTGTCGGTAAAAAATCTCCCTCCATACTTACGATCAACGCTGATGATAGCGATAAAGACATCAACCATATCTACAGAAGGGGATTGGAGGGCGAGATACGGGTGTTGAGACCGACCCGGTTCGACCGAATGGTCTTTATCTACCAAGGCAGCGGACGGGTATTCATGAACGATATCCCGCTTACTTCCGGTATCTTCTATGGCTGGCAACGTAGCAGCGTAATCAAAAGCCCGCTATTCTTGCCGGTTTATTATAGTGATGTCCTCGATGTATTCAATCAGAATGAGCATAAGGAACGTATTTTATTAACCGGGAGGGATATCGAGTTCAGCTTCAAAAATAGCGAGAACGGTATGCACAATTTCTCTTTCAACCTTGAATCCGGCCAGTTGGTAGCCATCATGGGAGGAAGCGGCGTTGGTAAGTCTACCTTGTTAAGCATCTTAAATGGGAATATTATCCCCGGGGAGGGAAGTGTATGCCTAAACGGACATCCGCTGAGTGATCCGGAATGCAAGCAATTGATCGGTTTCGTGCCTCAGGATGACTTGCTGATCGAGGAGCTGACCGTATTCCAAAATCTATGGTATACCGCCCGCCTTTGTTTCGCAAACCTGACCGAAAAGGAGATCGAGGGTCGTGTCAATACGATACTGGAGGATTTGGATCTGAGCAAGATCCGGGATTTGGCCGTCGGGTCTCCAATCCGGAAAACGATCAGCGGAGGACAGCGTAAACGTTTAAATATAGCATTGGAACTTATCCGTGAGCCGGCGATCCTTTATTTGGACGAGCCAACCTCCGGCCTCTCGTCCACCGACTCCGAGAAGGTCATCATGCTGTTAAAGGAACAAACGCACCGGGGACGGCTCGTGGTTGTCAATATCCATCAACCTTCGTCCGAGATCTATAAGTTGTTCGATCGCCTGTGGTTATTAGATACCGGCGGTTACCCGATTTACGACGGTAACCCGATCGAGGCGATCACTTATTTCAAACGGATCGCCAATTACACCGATCAGGATATCAGCGTGTGCGGCACTTGTGGAAATATCAATCCAGAATTAATCCTAACTATTATCGACGCAAAAAAGATAGACGATAGCGGAAACCAGACAAACATCCGGAAGATAACTTCAAAAGAATGGCATGAGTTATATGTAGCTTCCCGCCCGAAGTTCCAAGAGGTTAAGCCTACTCCCCTGCCCCCGAATCATCAGCAGAAGCCCTCGATCTGGAAGCAATTCTGTATCTTCTTGGAAAGAAACATAAAAACCAAGCTGACCAATAAGCAGTATTTGTGCATCGCCTTACTGGAGACTCCTTTATTGGCGGTGATCGTGGCCCTGCTCACCCGCTTCGTACCCGATGACGGGTATTCTTTGCTGGCGAACAAAAACCTGGTATCCTACATTTTCATGGCGGTGATTGTCGCTACTTTCACGGGATTAAGCATCAGCGCCGAAGAGATCATCAAGGACCGGACGCTCCTAAAGCGAGAACGATTCTTGCGATTGAGCCGAGGCAGTTATCTCTCGTCAAAGATGTTCTACCTGCTTTGTATCTCAGCGATCCAAAGTTTGTTATTCATAGTGGTAGGAAATTTATTGATAGGCATCGGAAGCGAGATGTTCCTTACTTGGTGGATCACGCTATGGGCAACCTCATTCCTCGCCAACCTGACAGGTTTGATACTATCGCAATCTTTAAACTCGATCGTAGCGATCTATATAACGATACCGCTGCTTTTAATCCCGCAGATTTTACTTTGCGGCTTAGTTGTCAAGTTCGACGATTTGAGCAGGAGCGCATCCAGCCGGAACATAGTGCCCCTTATCGGTGAGGTTATCCCCTCACGTTGGGCATTCGAGGCGTTGGTTACGGAACAATTCCGGAACAACAGCTACAACCGCCTATTTTTCACGGTCGAAAAAGAAAAGTTCCTAGCGCAATATTACCGGAATGTCCATGCCGACGAGGTGCGCAGCCTCATAAACAGCCTCAACCTGATCCCGAATAAACGGGAAGAAAACACCCGGACGATCCACAACGAACTGGCCGTACTATCCCGTGCCGCCCGTATCGCCCCCTATACGTCCAAAGAGAGTTACGAGAGCTATATGGATAAAGTGGAAAAAGCCCTGCATACCCGTAGCGATAATTTCACGGCGTTATTAGAGAAAAAACGGAAAGAGGTCATTCAAGAACATGGCTCCGAATGGTTGAACACCTTGAAAAAAGAGCACCATAACTCGGCCATTGAGGAACTGGTACTTAACTCAACCAGTACCCAATTCTATAAGGAGGCTCACAACCGGATCTATCCTAAAATCGGGCAGATTTATCTGGAACCGGACAATAATTGGGGACGTGCGCCTTTCTATAGTCATGAGAAAAAATTCGCCGGTTATACATTTTCTACTTTTACATTTAATTTATTAATGTTAGGAATCTTTGCTTTATTGGTAATTATATCTATCTTCGCAGAGTTTCCCGGCAAGTATTTAAACAAAGGGAGCGATTAATGACAAAATATATAATCTAAAAATAAAGAATAACATGAAAAAGAGTTTTGTTAGCCTGCTAACCATAGCAGCGATTACATTTGGAATGGTATCTTGCAACAGCAGTAAAAAACAAGACGCCGCTGAGCAAAAAGTAGAGGAAGAAGCAGCTATCGCAGGAGAAGTATCTAAAGGTCTGCTTACTGCCGAGTTGAAAGACGAGGTTACTCGTTTCTTGAAAGATATGCCGGATTCGGAGTTGCCTTACAAAGTATCTACCGGCGAGGTTACGATCTCTGTCGCTAATACTGATTTTATGTTGCCGGTCAGCAAGGTTTCCGAATTGAACACACAAGCCCAGAAAGCACGTGCTTGCGGTATCTACTTCGCAGACTTGAACGTATTGAAGGCTATGAAAAAGCCGACTACAGATATCGAGAACGTATTGGTTAAATTGACTACGGATCTGGACATTCCATTCGCTATCGACATCATGAAAGAGTCCGCTCCCGCTAACGCCAGCAAAGAGGAGTTAAGCAAATTCATGAAAGACCAAGAAAACAAATTGATCGACGCTATGATGGAAAATGATAAGGCTGACGTTGAACTTGAGTTGTTAGGGGGCATGGCTGTAGAATATGCCATTGTATACGCAAACCCGGGCTTGGTTGTTAAAGGCGACGCTATTTCCGCCGGTTTGAGCGAGAATATGGAAAAACGTATCGGTATCATCCAGCAGATCACAGCCGACTTAGCTAAATATTATCCAGACTTGGAGCAATTAGGAACTACAATCGCTCCGTTAAGCGGAATGGTAGCAACCATAAATACGGCTCGTGAGTCAAAAGCTAAGATTGAGGAAATGCGTGCGAATCTATTGAAGTAATATAAACCTCATATCATAAAAAGTGTATGGTGATAACATCATACACTTTTTTTATATCCCTTCGGATATCACTGCAACAGGCCTTGCAATAGTACTGCAACCCTTATGCAGTAATGCTGCAGCACCTATGCAGTAACACTGCAACGCCCATGCAGTATCCTATATCTTATGAGTTTTGATAAGTACCTTATCCCCATTTTCCAGAGTAGTAGCGAAAAGATAGATAGTTCCTCCATCCACAATTTTAGTTCGCTTACGTAACTCATCCACCGAGAGGGGGAAATTACGGACTGTGATATTCGCTTGGGGAATCTGCCTCGACAAGGTCTTACATTGTTTATTCGTAAAGGGGATCACTTCGTCTACCACAAAAGAACGTCCCGGAAAACTAGGGACAACCTCATCCGACGTATATAAATGACTGCTGACATGCAATTTATTCAATCCAAAACGAGTGGCGACCGCTTTAAACGCACCCGCCTTCAAGATGGAAGCGTTCGGTTCGTATAAATAACGCTTGACTTCTCCACGGATGGAAGCGACAGCTTCCCGTTCTTCCACCAATGAGAACGCAAACAATTCCGGCTCTTCCTCCGAAGTGAAATTCACGCAACAGATTTGAGGACTCCCGCCTTTCGAGCCTCGCTCCAACACAAACAAAAGCTCCTTACATTCATTTTTCACCGAAAGCACCTGTATGGCTGTCACATCCGGAAGCAAATCCAACGTCATATGAATATCCGCCATCGGAGATAATTTAGCGATCACCTTAGGGGCATGACCAAACAAGACAGGAACCAACTTTGTCAAGTCCGGCTCGCAATCTTGCAGCGCAAAAACCCGCTTATTCCCCTCTCCCCTACGAGCCGGATCGATATAAAACACATCTATTCCATCGGTCTTATCTATTAACTCCGTAGAATCGCCATTCAATACCGTTACGTTACCAACGTCTAGCACCTTGAAATTATGGATAGCCGCCTCGCAATAAGCGGGAAAGCGTTCGATATAGGTAACCTGCCGTACTTTCCGGGAGAAGAAATAGCTATCGATCCCCAATCCACCAGTCAAATCACATACATGTGCCTGTGGATCTACCAACCTCTGTTTGTACAAGGCAGTCTGTTCCGAGGAACATTGCTCCGCCGCTATCTTCGCCGGAAAAACCAGTCGATCGTTTTGATACCATGAAGGTAGTTTATCCTTGATCTGCCGCCGAGATTTTAATTGATCCACCACGAAAGGGATATCGATCCCCGGATAACGAGAGGCGGAAAGCAACAGACGATTCAAATCATCCGACGCATGTTCCTTGATAAATCGTGAAAGTTTCTCTATTTGTTCCATGCTTTGTCAACCTATACGTTCTTTAGGCAAAGTTAGCGTAAAACGGCTACCTTTACCATATTCCGACTTCAATTGTATCTCACCGCCGAAACGCTGCGCTATCACTTGGCAAATCGCCAGTCCGAGTCCGGTGCCTTGCGCAAACTCATCCAATTTGCAAAAACGATCAAAGACTTGCTTCTGTTTCTCCTCAGGGATGCCGATACCGGTGTCTTCTACATAGATATGAAGGCAGTCGCCTTTCGTACAGAAATAGTATCCAACTTCTATATAGCCAGAAGTCGTGAACTTGATGGCATTATTGATAAAATTAGACAATACTTGTTTCAGCCGATAAGGATCTACCGCCACAATCACCGGGATCTCGGGGACACGCATGGTAGCTCTACCCCCTCGGGCATCATCAACTGGAAAGTACAATAGATTTCATTGATCAAGACATTCAAATCATGGCGATCGAAAACAAAACTCATCTTTCCAGATTCCATACGGGAAAGATCTAAAATATCATTGATCAGTTTCAATAGTAAGTCGGAGTTCGTATTAATCAACTTCACGAACTGCTCACGCTCTTCCGGCTCCAAGACCTCTTCCGAGTTCATTAAATTCGAGAAACCGACAATCGCGTTCAGCGGCGTACGGATCTCATGGCTCATATTCGCCAAGAAAGCCGACTTCATCCGATCCGACTCCTCGGCTTTTTCCCTCGCAGAGATCAATACCCCCTCCGTATCCTTGATATTTTGGATATTCAAACATAAGCCATTAATTACATACCCATCATTCGCATCCTCTAAGCTTCCGTAACGAAATTCCCACCATTGGTAACCTTTCCCGTTAAAATCGCAACGATATTGAAGGATATGATGAGAGATCGTACCCGTACAAATGAAATCAATTAAGGATCGCAAACTCTGCCTGTCGTCCGGATGAGTCATCTCGTACAGCTCATCCAAAGGAATTTCCCGGGGAGAAATATTCACAGAACTAAAGAACTCATTGTCAAATCGGAAAGTTCCAGACTGTAATTTCCAAGCGAATATATTACCCCCTTCCAACGCTAAAGAAAGATGCTCTTTCTCCTGCTTTAAATTAGCGAGCACCTCTTTCCTTCGTCTTGCTTCCCGCCAATAGAGATAAAACAAATAACCGATCAATGCCAACAATAAGATCACACCCAAGGAAGAGGCGATAAAAACCTCTATCTTATACCGTTCGGAAATAGGCATATTTATGACATGAACATTAGTAGGGACCTCTTCCTTTGAAATACCTAAACGTTGCATCTCTACCCAATCATACAGATACTCTTTGGGACTCTCTACGATCGGAACGGAAGAGATAGGCGTACCGGAAAGAATTTTAGCCGCCAACCTAGCCTGTTCCGCCGCTTGTATGCGGTTCGAGCAAAAATAGCCTCCCAGAACTTCCACGTTTATATTAAAGATTTCCCGCACTGCCGTAAATGAAGGAGTCACGAACATCTTAGACAAGCCTGCGGATGTATAGTCATAACGGATATTGAAAAATACGCAATAAGGATAGGTACCATTAATATTACTCAATAAAAACTCCCCATTGGCTTTACGAAAAGGCATGAAATGGATTATATTTTTCGAAGGACGTATCGCCTTCATTCTCATCTCGGTTCTAAACATCATGGAATCCACCTTAAAGTCCGGATCATTTAATTGGAAAGCCAATTGATTATAATCCAACACATACCGGCTCGTATCGACCGCTTTTATCAACTCCCGGAAAGCCAACTGCCCTAAGGAGGTCTTATCATAATTGATATAAATGCGAGACTTTCCCATTTGCCGATCGATCAAACGAAGGTTCTCCTCATAATCAATCTTATCCCAGCTACCTGTTACATTCGGATATTCTTCCAGCAAATCCCAATTAGGGAAATTGACGCCAGAGAAAACAACCGGAACTTTCTTTACAAAAGGATGGCCGCATTTCATCAACGTATAGGTAGCCTGATCATCATTCACCAATATGATGTCGGGCTTCCAAAGACGGATCGTATCGATAAAGTTATACATCCGTTCCTCTTCCTCCTCAGCCATATAACACTCGCAGTCGAGATAAAACGTACGGATGTCCGCATTCACCCGATTTTTTCCCAGCTCTTTCCGGATATCTGAGTTTAATTCCAGATAGTTCTTATCATCCCACCGAAAAGATTGGATCACAAGCACACGGCTCCGCTTCGCCTCAGGTTTACACCCCAACGCTAATAAAAGCAGAATAAAAACACCCCCGACATTATTTAAGAATCTCATGTCCAAACTTTAAACAGTAAATGTGACAAAAGTACGACTATTTTCATTATTCACATTCATTAGCTGTATCTTTCTTTTCCCTCTTCCGTTCTAAAATGAATAAATATATAGGGATTGTCAAGGAAAAGCCGTATATTTGTCCATTGGTTGAAAACCTTGTAAACTGTATATTAACAAGATTAATTCTATTAGTAAATGGGAAGAGTATTAGTTATTGGTGCAGGGGGCGTAAGTACCGTTGCTGTTAAGAAAATAGCGATGAATGCGGATGTCTTCACGGATATCATGGTAGCTAGCCGTACGAAAAGTAAATGCGACAAGATCGCCGCCGATATCAAGAACGTGAAAGTGCAAACCGCACAGGTAGACGCAGACAACGTGCAAGAGCTTGTTGCCTTGTTTAACGCCTTCAAACCGGATTTGGTGGTAAATCTGGCCTTACCTTATCAAGATTTGCATATCATGGATGCTTGTCTGGAATACGGTGTTAGCTATTTAGATACGGCCAACTACGAACCGCTTGATGAAGCCAAATATCAATACAGCTGGCAATGGGCCTATAAAGATCGTTTCGAGAAAGCCGGTCTTACCGCTATCTTGGGATGTGGTTTCGATCCGGGGGTTACCGGCGTATATACAGCCTATGCGGCAAAGCATCATTTCGACGAGATACACTATCTGGATATCGTAGACTGCAACGCAGGAGATCACCATAAGGCATTCGCTACCAATTTCAATCCGGAAATCAATATCCGTGAGATTACTCAACGTGGCAAATATTTCGAGGATGGGGAATGGAAGGAGACCGATCCGTTAAGCGTACATAAAGCCTTGAATTATCCGAATGTAGGACCGAAAGAATCGTATTTGATGTATCACGAGGAATTGGAAAGTTTGACCAAAAACTTCCCGACCCTCAAACGGGCTCGTTTCTGGATGACTTTCGGACAGGAATACTTGACTCATCTACGTGTCATCCAAAATATCGGTATGGCTCGTATCGACCCGATCCTTTACAACGGGCAGGAAATCGTTCCGATCCAATTCTTAAAAGCCGTACTGCCGAACCCGGGTGATCTGGGAGAGAATTATACTGGCGAGACTTCCATCGGTTGCCGCATCCGTGGTATCAAGGACGGTAAGGAATTAACTTATTACGTATACAACAACTGTAGCCACCATGCCGCTTATCTAGAGACAGGAGCGCAAGGTGTTAGTTATACCACCGGTGTTCCCGCCATGATCGGCGCCAAATTATTTATGCAAGGCATTTGGAAGAAACCGGGTGTATGGAATGTGGAGGAATTCAATCCGGACCCATTCATGAAAGAGCTGAATGAGCAAGGTTTGCCTTGGCATGAATTGTTTAACATTGACTTAGAATTGTAATATGGCAATACAAATAGGCGATAAGGTTCCCGAGTTTTTGGGAACCGATCAAGACGGTAAAGAGGTAAAGATGAGTGACTATCAAGGAAAGAAAGTAGCGCTATATTTCTACCCGAAAGATAACACAAGCGGTTGCACGGCGGAAGCATGCAGCTTACGTGACGGCTATCAAGCCTTACAAGCGAAAGGCTTCGAAATCATAGGAGTAAGCAAAGATAGCGCCAAATCGCATCAAGGCTTTATACAAAAGCAAAACTTACCTTTCCGTTTAATAGCGGACACAGACACGGCCTTACAAGAACTGTTTGGTGTGTGGGCTGAGAAAAAAATGTACGGACGTTCATACATGGGGACTCTCCGTACCACCTTTATTATAGATGAAGACGGTATCGTTACCAATATCATCGGCCCGAAAGAGGTGAAGACTAAAGACCATGCTAATCAAATCCTTAATCTATAAAAGGAAATGGCAAAAGAAGATTTATTCGAAGAAGGCAAACAGCCGGCAGAAGGTAAACAGGTACTGCTTGGTATCACCAAGGCATC
>ERZ1106963.3424-NODE-3424-length-13480-cov-13.323873_pt1 | contig 13480 bp, 9 predicted proteins | sample MGYA00403681_ERZ1106963 | MGnify/ENA primary metagenome ERZ1106963 (study PRJEB35170, sample SAMEA104062407) | human gut metagenome | biome: human gut; feature: human-associated habitat; material: faeces | place: Denmark | collected 2012-05-03 ...
TTCTGCGGATGCCGGGCGGCGGTATCTGCTACGATTTCGGTGTTTATTATCTGACGGCAATTGTGAGTCTTTTTGGTCCGGTGGATCGCGTTGTATCGTCCGTGCGAAACCTTGCGGCGAAGCGTGTGAACATCATTCCGGGCAGCCCGGAATACGGACAGGAATTTGACTATACAAACGAAAGTCAGGTCTTTACCATTCTGGAAATGAAAAACGGTGTGACCGGTACATTCTGCGTCAATGGTGACAGCGTCATCAATGATCAGGCGGTATTCACCATTTACGGTAAAAAAGGTATCTTAAAGCTTGTTGATCCGAACAATTTCGGCGGCGATGTTGTCTATATTCCGGGTGTAAAAGACTGGACACAGCAGGCTGTTCCGGAAGTTTTACATTATGGTTTTGATTACAGCGAAAACAGCCGTGGTCTTGGTCCGTCTGAGATGGCAGAAGCAATTGCCGAGGGCAGACCAAACCGTGCGAGTGCCAAAATGGCATATCACGTACTCGATACGATCGATCAGATTATGAAGAGTGCGGAAACGGGTGCATTTGAGAAGGTTCCATCCACCTGCGAAAGACCGGAGGTCATGCCGAATTCATAGTCTATTTCTGATAGGATTGCAGGTACATCTGACGGAAGTCGGTAGGGCTTACATTTTTTGATTTCAAAAAGACTCTGTTAAACGTAGAAATACTGTTAAAACCGGATTCGAGCGACACTTCGGTGATCGTGAGATCCGGTTTTTTTAACAGGTTTTCGGCGATATGGAGCCGTTCCCTGGTGACGAAATCCGTGAAGGAGAGGCCGGTGTATGCGCGGAACAGCTTGGAAAAATGGCAGCGGGAGAATCCGGCGACCTTTGATGCTTCTTCCAGAGAAACCGGTTCGGTGCAGTGACTCGAGATCCAGGTACATGCAGCAATCATCTGGCGGTGTACCTGTGCGGAATGGCCTGTTTTTTGCGGTGCTGCAGTTTCGGTCGGCACGGAGAGATTTTCGCCGAGCAGAATAAAAAACTGATACAGCAGAACGCATCCGCGCAGCTCGGAAAAACTGATACCGGAGAGGGAGAGCCTGCGCAGCTCTGTCAGAAATCCGCGGAGTTTTTCGATTTCCGGGAAGTTGTTCTGATTCAGAAGACGGATCTGATAAAAAAGATAAGCAACAGACTGGAAATCCACGCGTTTTTCCAGAAAATCTGCATCGAGCTGAAGCATGATCAGGCGATGTTCTCTGTTGGTTGTGGAAACAGCGTGCAGCTCGCCGGGCCAGATAAAAAGAAGATCACCGGGCTTTAGCGGAAAGGTTTCTCCATTTACTTCATAGATAATGCCGTCATCCTGTGCAAGCACAATTTCAATATAGTGATGCCAGTGCAGACCGAAATAGGCGGGGACATGCGAAATAGAGATATCGTAAACATAGCTGTTAGCAAAATGATTGTTTTCGAAAAAAGAAGTCGAATCGTTTTTCATGGCAAAAGAATCCTCCGTATCTGATAAACGGTATTATACAACAGAAGAGAGAAAAAATATAGAAAAAATCGAAACATCTGGGCAATGATCGGCAATATATAAGTAGTGTTTTACGAGGATCTGTATTATGGTTAAGATATGAAAATTGTGAAGAACGGCAGAAATCGGAAAAAGAGTGATGTGATTTTGGCGAAAATTCACAATAAAAGTTTATGAAAAGTGAAGAAGTGAGAGGTAAGCGAAAAATGCAGATTTATGTAGATGGAAATGCTGTGCGAAGCGGAAATGGGCAGAAGGAATATCCATTTCGGACGATTTCCGAGGCGGCAAAAATTGCAAGGCCCGGCGACGAGGTGCTTGTAGCGCCTGGCGTATATCGGGAATATGTAGATCCGGCGAATGCGGGATGTGAGGATGCAAGAATTGTGTACCGTTCTGTGGAACCGGGAAAAGCTGTGATTACCGGTGCGGAAATTGTGGATAACTGGGAGCATTTGGAAGGTGATGTGTGGACAGCGCGCGTTTCGAACGGATTGTTTGGGGATTACAATCCATATACGACACTGGTCAGCGGTGACTGGTTTATCGCATCCTACACAGCACACACCGGAGAAGTGTATCTGAATGGAAAATCCATGTATGAGGTGACGAGCCTGGACAAGGTGAAAAAGCCGGAGATCTATAAAAAATCCTGGGATCAGGCATTCACGGTTTACACCTGGTATGTGGAGCAGGATGAAGAGAAGAATGAGACCGTTTTCTATGTGAATTTCCAGGGGAAAAACCCGAATGAGGAAACGGTGGAAATTAATGTGCGCGAGAATTGCTTTTATCCATCGAAGGAGGGCATCGGTTATATTACGCTGTCCGGCTTTGTTGTAAAACAGGCGGCAACCCAGTGGGCTCCGCCGACGGCATATCAGGAAGGAATGGTCGGCCCGCACTGGTCAAAGGGATGGATCATCGAGGATTGTGAGATTTCAGATTCGAAGTGCTCGGGCATTTCACTTGGAAAATACAGACAGCCGAACAATGACAATAAATGGCTCAAATGGAAATTCAAAGATGGCACACAGACGGAGCGTGACTGTATCTGCCAGGCGCAGCGGGAGGGATGGACAAAGGAAAACATCGGAAGCCACATCATCCGCCGGTGCAACATCCACGACTGTGGACAGACGGGTATTGTAGGCCACTTAGGTGGTGTGTTCTCGATTATTGAGGATAACCACATTCACCATATCAATAATAAACAGAACCTTGCGGGTGCGGAGATCGGCGGCATCAAGATGCATGCAGCAATCGATGTGATCATTCGAAGAAACCATTTCCATCACTGTACGAGAGGCCTCTGGCTCGACTGGCAGGCACAGGGCACACGTGTTACGCAGAACCTGTTCCATGACAATACGCTGCCGAACGAGGAAAATGCAAATCCAGAAGGTATGGACGGTATCGGCGAGGATATCTTTATTGAAATTTCCCACGGACCGACGCTGGTGGACAATAACGTACTGCTTTCGGACCGCGCTATGAAGCTGGCAACACAGGGTGTTGCGGTAGTACATAACCTGATCGCGGGATCGTTTACTGCTGTCGGCCGAGGTGTCAACAATGGCTCCGAAAAGCTGCCATCGCCACGCTACACACCGTACCATGTGCCGCATCGCACGGAGATCAACGGATTTATGACGGTTCTTCACGGTGACTGCCGGTTCTACAATAATATCTTCATCCAGAAGCCGGTTCGTGCGGGAATGGAAGAAATCCGTAAACTGACCGGAGATAATGAGTGGGATGACGGAAATCTGACAGCAGGAACCGCACCGTACAGCGGATATCCGACATTGGAGGAGTACGTGGCAAGATTTGAGGGCTACTGCGGAATGGGCTCCGGAAAGTCACCGGATCTGTATTACGAGAAGCTGCCGGTATGGCTTGGCGGCAACGTTTACTTCAATGGGGCGAAGCCGGCGGAGCAGGAACAGGACGCTGTAGTGGATACCGAGCATGAAATCACCATCGGTGTAAAAGAAGAGAACGGAAAATGGAAACTGGAGACCAATGTTTACGATTATCTGCCGCAGAATGCCTGTGCAGTGATCTCAACGGAGACGCTTGGCATGGCATTTGAGCCGGAACAGAAATATGAGAATCCGGATGGAACGCCGATCGTGTTCCGATATGACTACTTCGGAAACCGTCAGGGCATTCATCCGCTGCCGGGCCCGTTTGCATCAAAAGAGGCTGCGGAAGAAGCATTATCGTAAAGAAATTCTATAGACCCGCAAAAAAATAGCGTAAAAAATTCAGCGCCGCAGAGAGTGAATGATTGCGTCACAGCCTTTTTTGCAGTGTTTTCGGGTTTTACTATAACAAAAAGGAGTATAGAGAAATGATTTACTATGTCAATAATTCCGCTCCGAAGAATGGAAACGGAACAAAAGAGATGCCGTTCAAGTTCATCAACGATGCGGCAAAAATTGCAAAGGCAGGAGATGAAGTTCTGGTTGCACCTGGTATTTACCATGAATATGTTGATCCGGTCAACGGCGGAACCGAGGATGCGAGAATCGTCTATAAGAGTGAGAAGCCGCTCGGCGCAAAGATCACCGGTGCGGAAACGATGAATGACTGGGAGCATTACAAAGATAATGTGTGGGTATGCCGTGTAGACAACGGAGTTTTTGGCAATTATAACCCATACACGACAATGGTCGGCGGTGACTGGTATTTTGCACCGGTGGTACGCCATACCGGCGCGGTTTATCTGAATGACCGCCAGTTATACGAGGCAGAGACGCTCGAGGAGTGTATCAAGGGCGAGGTTTATGCGCCGTCCTGGGAGCCGGAGTGGTCGGTTTACAAATGGTATACCGAGCAGGACAAAGAGAAAAATCAGACGGTCATCTACGCAAACTTCCAGGGTAAAAACCCGACGGAGGAAAAAGTAGAAATCAACGTGCGCCGGAACTGCTTTATGCCGTCGAAAACAGGCGTAAATTACATTACGTTCAGTGGATTTGATGTCAGCAAGGCGGCAACGACATGGGCGCCGCCGGCTGCTTATCAGGATGGTATGATCGGTCCGCACTGGTCGAAGGGATGGATTATTGAGGACTGTGAGGTCAGCAACAGCAAGTGCTGCGGTATTTCGCTCGGAAAATATTACGATCCGGAGAACGACCATTACTTTACCAGAAAACACGTAAAAAGCCCGACCCAGATGGAGCGTGATGCTGTGTGCCGCGGCCAGTATCACGGCTGGACGAAGGAGAACATCGGAAGCCATATCATCCGCCGCTGCCACATCCATCACTGTGAGCAGACCGGTATTGTCGGACGGATGGGCGGTGTGTTCAGTATCATTGAGGACAACCACATTCACAACATCAACAATATGCAGCAGCTTGGCGGAGCCGAGATTTCCGGTATCAAGATGCATGCAGCGATCGATGTTGTGATGAGAAGAAATCACATTCATCATTGTACGATGGGCATCTGGTGCGACTGGGAGGCACAGGGAACACGCCTGACCCAGAACCTGCTGCACGACAACTGCCCGCCGGAGGGAACACCAAAGGCAGAGGGCGCAATGATGAGTCAGGATATTTTCATCGAGGTTGGCCATGGTCCGACACTGATCGATAACAATATTATGCTCTCACCGGTCAGCGTTCGTATGGCGACCGATGGTATTGCCTGCGTACACAATCTGATGCTTGGCTCATTAACTGCAGTTGGCGGCGGAACAGGAGACCGTTACACGCCGTATCACATCCGTCACCGTACCGAGGTTGCCGGATTCATGACATTCCTGCATGGCGATGACCGGTTCTACAACAACATCTTTATCCAGAATTACCCGGTTGAGGAAACAGAAACGGTTGAGGACATGGGCTTCAAGATGGAGGATAACCAGGAGGTCGGAACGCATGTGTTCGACGAGTATCCGACCTATGACGAGTGGATCAGCCACTTTGAGCTGGACAAACCGGCCGACATGAGCAAGCTGGAGCCGTATCACAACAAGTGCCATCTGCCGGTTTGGGTAAACGGAAACGCTTACTTTAACGGAGCAAAGGCGTGTGTGAATGAAAAAGAGAATCTTATGGATAACGAGAACCAGGTTAAGGTGGAACTTGTGGAAAAAGACGGCCACTATTCCATCAAGACGAACGTGTATGAGTTCCTGAAGGATTTCCGGACGGGAATTATCAACAGTGATATTTTAGGATACGCCTTCGAGCCGGAGCAGAGATTCGAAGATCCGGACGGAAGCACGATTATCTTCGATCAGGACTATCTTGGCGAGCACCGCGGCGTGGCAGCAATGCCGGGACCGTTTGCGGATGGAGCTGAGGCAGAGAAGATTCTGTGGTAGAAGAAATCAGAACTTACCGGTTGATACGAAAAAAACAGGGCGCTGTGCAGGAAATGGCACAGCGCCCTGTTTTGGTAAAAGGAAAGTCAGGATGCCTTTGCAGAATCTTTTGCCGTCGGCATTTTCTCGTATAAGATTTTCAGCATAATCGGTGTTGCAATACTCGAGAAAAGAATCAGCAGAATCACGGCACTGAAGAAATCGCCGGATAAAAAGCCTGCATTCAGACCCTTTTGCGCGACGATCAGACAGACTTCACCGCGGGTCATCATACCGACACCGATTTTCAGGCTGTCGCCCCAGGTAAAGCCGCATCCCTTTGACATCAGGCCACAGCCGATGATTTTTGCGACAAGGCCGACGATGACGAAACAGATGGCAAAGAGTACGAATTTCTCGTTCATGCCGCTGAGCGTTGTTTTGAGTCCGATACTTGCAAAGAAAATCGGTCCGAAAATCATATAGGAGCTGATATCCATTTTTTCTTCGATGTAATCGGAAGAATCGAGGGAACACAGGATAACGCCCGCAACGTATGCACCGGTAATATCGGCGATGCCGAAATATTTTTCGGAAATGTAGGACAGTCCGAAGCAGAGTGCAAGACCCAGAATCGGGAGACGGCGGGTGTGCGGAAATACGGAGTTCATGCGGTTGAACAGCTTAAAGCAGAGAAAACCGAGCACAATCGCAAGGGCAAAAAACAGAATGGTGGAGGCTGCTACTTTCAGCGGATTGGATGTCGGATCTTTAAAACCGATGACAACAGTCAGCACAATGATACCAATGACATCGTCGATGATGGCTGCATTTAAGATGGTTGTTCCAACCTCTGTTTTCAGCTTGCCGAGTTCTTTCAAGGCCTGTACGGTGATGCTGACCGATGTCGCAGTCAGAATAACACCGATAAAAACAGCGTGGTAAAATTCTTCCGTTCCGACAGCAGAGAAGCCATAAAAGCTCATGTATAAGATGGCTCCAAGAACGAGAGGAACAAAAACACCGGCACAGGCGATCAGCAGGGATTTCACTCCGGTGCGGAGCAGATCCTTCAGGCTGGTGCCAAGACCTGCGGAGAACATCAGCAAAATGACACCGATCTCCGCCATTTGTGCGAGAAAGTCAGATTGCTGAACGAGTCCCAGCACACTGGGTCCAAGGACAATACCGGCAATCAGCTCGCCCACAACCTGCGGAGCCTTGCATTTTCTGGCAAGAATACCAAACAATTTTGCGAATACGATAATGATTGCCAGGTCTTTTAAAATGACATACGTATCCATGAAAAAGATACCCCCTTTTATGAAGTTTATGTATGTGTCGGCAGCTTGAAAGAGCAATGCCGGAGTTTGATACGCATACATTTTCAGTATAACAAAAATTGAGAAAAAATACTATCGGCAAGAAAGAAAAAATAAAGTAAAACGGAAAAATGATGCAGGCGTATGGAACCGTTCTTTTGTAAAACAAAACTGGAAAAGAGGATTGTGAGGGTTATTGTCAGATTAAGAGGAGTGAACGGTAATGGAAAAAGAGATATAGAAAAGAGCATGTAGATATAGTATGATCAAAGCAGCAAATAAATTTTACATGGAGTTCAAAAAGCGGGATCAAAAAAACGAAAGGGGAAATAAAAAATGAGAGTTGGGAACGTGAAAGAAATTGTATTTTCCAAAGATCCAAAACAGATGAACTGGCTGCGGGAGGATTTCCCATACGCCGAGGTAAAATGCCCGCCGGAGTTTTCGGCTGAGGTGCAGAATGAGAAAGACGGAGATGTGCTGACAACAAAGATTGTGGTTTCTTACAACGGTGCGCATCCGTATTTTACAAATGCCGGAAGTATTGGGGTTTCATTTCCGTTGCAGGACCGCTACACGGACAGTGTGACCTGCCGTGACTATCGGTGCCATGCACATGTTTTCTGTGGGGAGAATACCAGTTATATTATGGCGCTCCGCATGGGCGGTGCGGCTCCGCATCTGGGAATGGTGCTCACAAAAGGCAGTCTTTCTGCTTACAGTATTGAGCGCGATCTGAAACTGCAGAGCAATGACAGAGGCTGCTTCTGGCTGCATCCGTCTGCACAGGAGTTTGCGCCGGGAGACACGATGACGCTGGAGTGGAAAGTATTTCCGCATCAGGGACGCGAAGATTTCCGGGAGAAATTAAGAGCATTTTCCCAGGTGATTCTGGTGGATGCTGAGCAGTATGTGATTTATCCGGGAGAGACGAGTAAGGTAACCATTGAGCCGACATTTCCAGCGGAAAAAGTGACGATAAACGGAGCACCGCTGGAAAAGACGGAAAATGGTGTTTATGAATATCTGTTTGAAAATGAAAAAACAGGGGAGTATGTACTTTCGATCTGTGCCGACGAGGTGAAAACCACCTGCCGTCTTCTCGTGCAGGAGCGGCCGGAAACACTGGCTGCAAAACGGTGTGCGTTTATTGTTGATCACCAGCAGTATCATGGAAAGATCAAAGAACTGCAGGGTGCCTATCTGCCGTATGATAACGAAGAAAAAATTCTCGTCTGCACGCCGGAAAACGATTTCAATGCCGGACGGGAGCGTACCGGTATGGGTGTGCTGATTGCACGGGCACTGCAGCAGAATCTTTTAAAAGACCGGGAAAAAGCGGAGCAGAGTCTTCGTGAGTATCATGCATTCTATCTTCGCGAGCTGGTAAATGCATCAACTGGACTTGTATGCAACTGCTCAGGAAAAGACAACAGCTATTTTCGGCTTTACAACTACCCATGGGCAGTGACATTCTTTCTTGAATGCTGGAAGCTGTGGGGAGAAAAAGAAGATCTGAAGACAGCAGTTCATATCACAGAGAAATTTTATGAACAGGATGGATTCCGTTTTTATCCGATTGAAATGCCGATTGTGATGCTCTGTCATGAGCTGGAAAAAGCAGGAGAACAGGAGGATCTGAAAACAGTAAAAGATCTGTTTCGATGTCATGCTGATCAACTGATTGAGATTGGAACGGCTTATCCGGCTTCGGAAGTAAATTACGAGCAATCGATCGTACAGCCGGCGGCCGAAGTCATTCTTCAGGTTTACGAAGTGACAGGGGAAGAAAAATACCTGCGCGGAGCGGAGCAGCAGATCGCCGTCCTCGAACTCTTCGACGGCCAGCAGCCGGACTACCATCTGCATGAAACTGCAATCCGCCACTGGGACGGCTACTGGTTCGGAAAACGCAGAGTCTTCGGAGACACTTTCCCGCACTACTGGAGTGCAGAAAACGGTCGAACCTTCAAGCACTACGCTCGCCTGACCGGAAACGAAGAATATAATATTCGCGGTGAGCATTCCCTGCGTGGCGTGCTGTCCATGTTCTTTGAGGATGGAACAGCGACCTGTGCGTACCTGTATCCGTATTCCGTCAACGGCCAGAAAACCGATTTTGCCGATCCGTATGCCAATGACCAGGATTGGGGATTGTGCATGAACCTGGAATAAAGAATGACCAGAACCTTCAAACTGAAATCATACAGAGTGATTCAGTTTGGAGGTTTTTTGGATTTGCAGAAGATGGATTCCGGCATGGTGTAAGAATAATGATATGATTTTCCTCAATGATGATGTAATAAAACCAGAACCAGACAAAGGATTTGTGAAAATCAAAAGGGTATGGAAACAATCCATACTCTATTTTTTCTTTTAACAAAGAGAAATAAAAAACGTTGACGAAAAAAAAGAAATTTGATAAACTGGAAAAATAAAAGGGAGTAGCTAGCCAACCGTGTTCACTTCTTCGTCAGTACAGCTATTGATATTCAATAACTCGGAAAGTGATTAAATAGCGAGACTTTTACTGTAGATGCAGTAGGAGTCTCTTTTTTTATGCCTATAACACCTGCTGCAAAGAATGCAAAAGAAAGAGAGGAAGATACGTATGATGTTACAGGCAGGGATTTTGATAGTGGGTTTCCTTTTTCTGGTAAAAGGAGCAGACTGGTTTGTGGAAGGGTCTGCAAGCATAGCAAGAAAGTTTGGAATTCCCCAGCTGATTATCGGACTTACCATTGTTGCAATGGGAACGAGTATGCCGGAGGCTGCTGTAAGTATTACCGCAGCGATGCAGCAGAACGCAGGAATTACGATAGGAAATGTGGTTGGAAGCAATATTTTGAATATTTTTATTATTCTCGGACTTACGGCATTAATAACAAATGTGGCAATACAAAGGTCTACCTTGTTTTATGAAATACCGTTTATGATGTTTGTTACGGTAGTTTTAATGATATGCGGAATGACAGGAGGAAAAGTAACGTTTGCCGAGGGCATAGTCTTATGGGTACTGTTTCTTGTATATCTTGGCTATTTGTTTGTAATGTCGAAAAAAGGGGAAAATCCGGAAGAGGAGGAAGCGAAAAATTATCCTGTCTGGAAATGTCTTCTTTTGATGGTGGCAGGCGGCGTCCTGGTTGTAAAAGGAAGTGATTTTGCCGTCAGCGGGGCAACCGAGATTGCCCGATACTTTGGAATGAGTGAGCGTTTTATCGGACTGACGATTGTTGCTCTCGGAACATCCCTTCCGGAGCTGGTAACATCTGTGACAGCGGCAAAAAGAGGAAATGCAGGGATTGCAATCGGAAATATTGTCGGAAGCAATATTTTTAACATTTTATTTGTAATTGGAACAGCCGCACTGATCTGTCCTGTGCCATTTGAAACTAAATTTATTGTAGACACAGGAATCGCAATTCTGGCAGGTCTGGTTTTATGGATTGGGACGTACAAGAACAGGGAATTACGGAAAACGTGTGGTGTCGTTATGCTTTTATGCTATGCAGGATATTTTGCATATTTATGTGTGGTATAAGATGAACCATTTTTGATGAAACCAGTATTTAGGCACCGACCATTTGGCCGGTGCTTTTGAAGTGTATTTAGAGCATTACTTTTGACAGGGATTTTGAGAAACAATAACTTTTGTCGGTCGATACAGTTTTTCACCGAAGAAGTAGCCTTTCTGTATTTCCTCGACAACTCTGTCTTCTTCCACCCGGTCTGTCTCTTCGATGTGTACTGCATCATGGATATGAGGATCAAATATTGTACCATTTGCTTCCATCGGTAAGACATTCAGCTGATATAAATTCTGCGCCAAAGCTGTACGGAAATCCATCATAAGAAGCTTTTCATCCATATAGGCCCAGCGATTTGTCGTTCTTTCCGAACTGACAATTCCATATTCAAGATTGTCTTTTACAGCCAGCAGCTTTTCAATCCATGTGCTGACTCGGATATTTGTATCTCCGTCATGACAGTCTGCAAATACTTCTTGTGTCTGTCTGGCGATCATCTGGATTCTCTTTCCAATTGCAGAAGCCTTCGTTGTGGGGTTCAGATTTTCCGCCCCCAGGCAAAACTCTTTTCCGGCCTGAAGTACATTTGCGAGAAGCTGTTCCGGTACGAAAACGGTATTTATCGGGAAGCGTTTCGGCTTTTCTTCTGTGAATTGACTCAAATCTATCTTTGCAAGATTCTCTCCTGATTGCAGTATCAGGGTAAAATCGCCGCATTCCATTCCAACCTCGATCCATGCTTTCAGCCGGCTTGCATCCTTTGGAAATTCAGGACAGATCTCCTCCATTTTCTAGGTTCTGACTTTCCTTTTAGAATCCTTTGATTTCAGATACAGGTTCAGACCTTTTCCTTTGATTCCGGAATCCAGCAAAATGTCGAAACCATCTGTTCGCATGGGAATCATGTGTCGTTCTTCGTTAAGCCAGGTTAATGGAATGCATTCCTTTCCCCATTGGATGGTTGAAATTTCAATTCCGGCGGTCCATGGGAAAAGTACAAGCATGGTAATAGGCTTCGCGGTAGGATTGGTAAGTCTGGCTCCCTGGGCTGCAGTTCTATCCGCGGCCACAACGGAAAGATCCTCGTATCCGATTGTTTCCTGACCCAGTGTTTCTCTCGATTTCGTATCACTTAGATAATAGTACGTCATATTTGGAATCATTTCTGGAGTATTCTCTCCGATGGTATATTCCAATCCTTCCAGCATATTAGTTTGATCTGTCCATGCTGAAAATTCTGCCAGCAGATTTTGCTTTTTACAATTTGAAATCACACGAACCCCAAATTGCTGGTCATGTTTCATATCTTGTGCTTTTGAAAGGGCACAAGCATCTGTCGCAGTCATAACCCTTATTACATGAAAGCCTGCTTTTTCCATGGCGGTCCGTACATTTTTCTGCGTTATAATTTCCGGTATAGAAAGGGCAAGCACACAATCGCTTATCTGTGCAAATGCAGTTTTTTGAAGCTCCATTTTCAATTCCTTCATCAGAGCAATACAATATCGAATCGAACAAGGCTCCAGGGTAGAAGAAACTGCGCTTTCTGCTTCCTGCATAAAGTGATCCCCGTCAGATACGGTGTCATCTTCTCCCAGCTCTTCCCGGATCAGTTTCAGCTGTTCCCGGAGGATATACTCTCTCTGATTCTTATCAATCCGCTGTTTTACTTTTTCCTGAATCTCCGTGCGAAGACGCATCACTTCGATCTCATTTGACAGAATCACACCCAGAATCTCATACCGTTCACTGAAAGATGCCGATTCCAGAATCTGCTGTCTCTGTTGGAACGTCAGCGGGATATTCACAGCAATATGGTCTACCAGATCCGTGATGTCATCGATTTCCAGTGTCTGTCTCACCTGCTCCTGATTCATTTTCTGATTTTCTTTGCAGTATACGCTGAACAGTTCTCTCATACTGAGAAGCATCGCTTCTTTTACCGTATCCGGAAGATTCTCTTCTTCCTGCTCCAGCACATCTACTTCGGCTTCCAGATAAGATGTACCGTCTTCCAGCTGCATCAGTTCTGCCCGTTCCATACCTTCCACAAGCACACGAAGCATATCTTTCGGCGCTTTTGCTACCTGTTTGATCATGGCAACGGTACCGATCTTATACAGATCATCTTCTGAAGGCTCTTCCACTTTCGGATCTTTCTGGGTGATCAGAAAGATTCTCTGATCTTTGGTCATAGCCTCTTCGATTGCCCGGATGGATTTTTTCCGACTCACATCAAAATGAACGATCATATCTGGTAAAATCGTGATTCCACGTAGGGCAACTGCCGGCATTACCTGTGTTTCATTTGTCATCTGTTACCTCCCGTCAGGCGGTTTCCGGTCTTCCTGCTCTCTTGGTTCCCCGTCTTTTGGAGGAACGTGCCGGCTTTTTTTCCGGATTCTCTTCGATAGTCACAACTGGGTTTCCTTTGCCGGTTACCGCCTCTTTGGTGATTACGCATTTTTTCATGTTTTCATTGGACGGGGCTTCATACATCACATCCATCATAGTCTTTTCGATCACGGAACGCAGACCTCTTGCTCCGGTCTTTCTCTCCATAGCTGTTTTTGCCACTTCCCGAAGTGCATCCGGCTCAAATTCCAGATCCACACCGTCCATATCCATCAATGCTTTGTATTGTTTTACCAGAGAATTCTTCGGCTCCTGAAGGATTCGTACCAGTGCATCCTCATCCAGTGCATCCAGAGATACCACAACCGGTACACGTCCGATGAATTCCGGAATCAGCCCGAACTTGATAAAGTCCTGAGGCATCACTTCTTTCA
>ERZ1106963.3425-NODE-3425-length-13478-cov-10.761305_pt1 | contig 13478 bp, 10 predicted proteins | sample MGYA00403681_ERZ1106963 | MGnify/ENA primary metagenome ERZ1106963 (study PRJEB35170, sample SAMEA104062407) | human gut metagenome | biome: human gut; feature: human-associated habitat; material: faeces | place: Denmark | collected 2012-05-03 ...
CAGCCGCAGGCTGGGGTGGGCTGCGCCCCGAAAGCCAGGTCACGGGAAAATTTATGATTTAGCAAAGGAGGCGCCGCATGGAGCTTTACCGCTGGTATATCCTGAAATACGGCGCCTATGCCCTGCTGGCGGTGGCTTTGTTCCGGCTGCAGTCCATCCCCGGCCTTTTGGAGATCGGCGGGGTGCGGCCACTGCCGGTGGCGGCCTTGGCCATTTTGGTGGCCACCATGGAGCGGGAGCTGCCCGGTGTATTGTTCTGCATCTTCTGCGGGTATCTGTGTGACCTGTACAGTGTGGCGCCCATGGGCTTTTATATGCTGTTTCTCACCATTTTGGGGTTGGCCGCCGGGCTGATCATCCGCAATTATTTGCAGTCCAGCCTGCCCATTATTATGGCGGCGGTGCTGATCGCGGCATTTTTTTGCCGGCTGGTACTGTTTTTGTTCCGGTACCCGCTGGCGGGGGTGACGGGCGCGGCCCCGGTGCTGCTGCGGTACGATCTGCCCCATGCCGTTTATTCAGCGGTGCTGGCGGTGCCGCTGTATTACCCGGTGCGGGCGCTGCACCGCATGGCGGAGGAGCGCACCGATACCCGATTGTAACGATGAGATGAGGAGCCTGTGCGGGCCCGCACCCTGCACAGACCCTCCCACAAAGCCAAGGAAGAAAGGAGCCGACCATGTACCCCACCGAGAGAAAACGCTATATCATCCTGGGCGCTGCCATCGGCGCCGTTTTTCTGTTTTTTGTGGTGGTGATGATGCTGACCCAGCTGCGGGATGGCGAGGACTACGCCCGCCAGGCGGCCCAGGGCATTTCCATCACCCAGCAGACCTCTGCGGCCCGCGGGGAGATCGTGGATGCCACAGGAAAGGCCTTTACCGGCAATACCACCATCTGCAATATCACCATTGATAGTAACTACTTTACCGAGCAGGAGCTCAATCCCCTGCTGCTTACCCTCACCGCTTTGTGCCGGGATTACGGCTGTGAGTGGCGGGATGAGCTGCCCATCAGCACGGAGACGCCCTACACCTTTACCGGCGAGGAAGCCGCCCTGCGGGCCCTGCGCAGCAAGCTGCAATTAAGCGAGGCCGCCACCCCGGAGGATGCCCTGTACTGGCTGCGGGAGCTCTATAACCTGAATGACTACACCGATACCGATGTGCTGGACCGGCTGCGCAGCCGCAATAAGATAGAGGACCTGAGCGATGCCGAGGCGCTGGACTGGCTGCGGAACTTCCGCAAGACCCCCGACGCCACCGATGAGGAGCTCCTTTCCTCCCTGCGGACGCAGTACCGTATGTACCGCTACACCCAGGAGGAGCAGCGGCTGCTGGCGGGGATCCGCTATACCATGACGCAATCGGAATTTTCCAGCTACAATCCCTATACCTTTGCCACCGATATCAGCGATGCGCTGCTGGCTGCCGTTAAAGAAAGCAGCAGCCGTCTGCCGGGCGTAGATGGTGTTACCGTCCCGGTGCGCACCTACCTGACCGGCAGTCTGGCTTCCCATGTGCTGGGGGTCACCGGGTCCATCAGCAGCGAGGAATACAACAAGCTGAAGGAAGCGGAAAAGACCTATTCCCTCTCCAATCCCTCCGGCTACCGCATCAGCGATACGCTGGGCAAAAGCGGCATTGAGCGGGTGATGGAGGATGAGCTGCGCGGGCAGAACGGTCTGCGCACCGTGGTGCAGGATCAGGAGGGCAATGTCATCCGGGTGGAAGAAACGGAGGAAGCCGTGCCCGGACACACCGTGCAGCTTACCCTGGTGCAAAGTGTGCAGGCCGCCGCCCAAAAGGCTTTGGCCGATCGTATCAGCTACCTGAATAACAATGCCCCCGCCACCCGCGGTAAGGAAGCCGAAGCGGGCGCCGTGGTGGCCATTGATGTAAAAACCGGCGGTGTCATTGCCATGGCCAGCTATCCGGATTATAGCCTGGATGAATACTACCAAACCTACTCCGAGATGGTGCAGCAGAGCCCTTCCCCGCTGCTGAACCGCGCGACGCAGGGCCTGTATACCGTGGGCAGTACCTATAAGCCCGCGGTATCACTGGCAGCGCTGGACACCGGCACCGTAACGGCCACCGACCGCATCAGATGTACCGGCCGCTACACCTACTACCGGGATTATCAGCCCGTCTGCGAGGGCGTACACGGCCCCGTCAATGTCATTGACGCGCTGCGTGTTTCCTGCAATATCTTTTTCTACGATATGGGCCGCCGCATGGGCATCGAGACCATCAATGAGTACAGCTATTCATTGGGGCTGGGCCATGCCACCGGCATCGAGATCCCCGAGCTGGCGGGCCAGCTTTCCTCCCCGGAGACCCGCGCGGCCATCGGCGAGGACTGGTACGACAGCTACGATCTGCAATCCGCCATCGGCCAGCTGGATAACCAGTTCACCATATTGCAGATGGCCAGCTACACCGCCACCCTGGCCAGCCGTGGCCAGCGGATGCAGGTACACCTGGTGGATAAAATATGGGACTACAATATGAAAAATGTGCTGTACGAGGCGCAGCCCACCGTGGTGGAGACCATAGAGGCTGATGACAGCACCTGGGCGGCCATCCAAGAGGGCATGACCCGCAGCTGCTACAATGATCGCTACGGACGCGGCACCAGCTACGGCACATGGGGCAGCACCCGGGGCAAAACCTGGAGCATGTACGGCGTGGATATCGTGGTGGCGGGCAAGACCGGCTCCCCGCAGCGCGGCGATGGCCTGGTTAATTCCTGCTTTATCTGCTACGCCCCTGCCGATGATCCCCAAATTGCCGTGGCGGTCATCATCGAAAAGGGCTACGAGGGCGACCGTGCCGCACCCGTTGCCAAGGCGGTGCTGGAGGAGTATTTCTTCGGCGAGGACGGCATTTATCATCAAAACAAAGCGGACTACCTGGCCCGGCAAAGCGCCAGCCAGAGTGAGGCTGAATAAATGAGGTTTTGTTCCCCGGCCCCGGCAGGCGCGCCGGGGAGCTTCTTTTCTGGTCTGTGCAGGGGGCAGGCTTGGGGCCCGCGGGCCGCCCGCCGAAGGCGGGCACACGGGCGGCGCCCGTGTCGGCGGCTTTGCCGCCGGGCCTGCGGCCCCCGCCCCTTGCGCAATTTTATTCCTTTGCACCCGCGGCAGCGTGTCTCTGTCTCGCTGCCAGGTGGCGCAATTTGACAGGCTGATGCAAGGGAAAGGCCCTTTGTACTGGAACCTGCACAAAATTTAGCGGCTGGGCCAGCTACCCTTTGCATTTTGGCGGATGATATGATAAGATATTTGTGGTAAAGCTGTTATGCAGCTTATTTTGTTCTGCACGCCATGGGAAAACCAAAAGGAGGCCGGCCGTTGTGCGTAGTATTGTTATGACAGCCGGCTGCAGCGGCTGCGGTACGGCCGCCGTCACCGCAGCGGTGGCCCGGCAACTGGCCCTGCAGGGCAAAAAAGTGCTGCTGGTGGAAGCCACCGCGGGCCTGCGGCGGATGAACCGCCTGCTGGAGATCCGGGAGGAAGGCCTGTTCGATTTTTCTGACCTGCTGGAGGGGCGGTGCGCGCTGGAGAACGCGCTGCTGCCCACCCATATTGCCGAGCTGACCCTTTTACAGGGGCCGTCCGCCATCGATTGGGTACCGCAGGCCGCCAGTGTGCAGCTGCTGCGGGAGGAGCTGAGCGGCACCGAGCAGTACGAGGTGCTGCTGTGGTACTGCCCGCCCGGCGCCGGCGCGCTGCAAAAGGGCCTGCTGCCCGCCGCCGAAACGCTGGTGCTCCTTACCGAGGTGACCCCGCAGAGCATAGAAGCCGCCGCTAAGACCGCCGATTGGTGGGCCGGGCAGGGTGCCCGGAATCTGCGCACGGTCTTTAACCGGGTGGGCCGCCGCCTGCCGAGGGACCTGGGCTATCCCCACCTGGATGCTGTACTGGACGCCATCGGTGCCCGGCTGCTGGGGATGATCCCTGAAGGGGCCGACCTGCCGTACAGCGCCGCCACCGGTAATATTGCCGCCCGCCTGTGCGGAGAAAGCCGCCCGCTGCTGGCCGTTTACCGGCCGTAAAATACATCTTGATCTCAACATTGCCAAAGGAGGCACTTGAAGTATGAATATCGCTCTCATCGCCCATGACGCCAAAAAGGAACTGATGGTCCAGTTCTGCATCGCCTATTGCGGCATCCTCAGCCGCCACAATCTGTGTGCAACAGGCACCACCGGCAAGCTGGTCTCGGAGGCCACCGGCCTCAAGATTATCTGCTTTATGGCCGGCAGCCAGGGCGGCGATCAGCAGATCTCCTCCCGCATCTCCTGCAATGAGATCGACCTGCTGCTGTATTTCCGCAATCCTATCGGAGCCAAAGCCACCGAGCCGGATGAGGCCAGCCTGCTGCGCCTGTGCGATGTCTACAATATCCCCTACGCCACCAATATCGCCTCGGCCGAGGCCATGATCCACGCGCTGGAAAACGGCGACCTGGATTGGCGCGATATCGTCAACCCCAAAAAGTAAAAACCGGCATTTCGCTCCCCCGTTCCGCTATGGAATGGGGGGCTTTTGCTTTTCGCGGGGTCATGGGGCGCAGCCCCCGGCGGCGGAGCCGCCGCTGCGGCCAAAGGCCGCAGGAACCGCCCTATGGGCGGTTCGGGCTGCGCCCCGCACCTGCCTTCAACTGGGACTTCCCTTTTCCCCAAACCTGTGCTAAAATAAACCACAGACCGGCGCCATTGCCGCCACTTTACCTAAGGAAGGAAGATCCACCCTATGGCCATCCTCACCACCCGCCCCCGCGGCACCAATGATTTTCTCCCCGCCGAAACCCCCCGCTGGCAGTATGTCGAGCGTACCCTGCTCTCCACCGCCGCACTGTACGGCTACGGCGAGATCCGTACCCCCACCTTCGAGCACACCGAGCTGTTCCAGCGTGGGGTAGGCGATACCACCGATGTTGTCAATAAGGAGATGTATACCTTTACCGATAAGGGCGACCGCTCCATCACCCTGCGCCCGGAAGGCACCGCCGGCATCTGCCGCGCCGCCATCGAAAATGGGCTCCTGGGCGATGCCCTGCCCCTCAAGGTCAGCTATGTAATCAACTGCTTCCGCTATGAAAAGGCACAGCGGGGGCGCTTCCGCCAGTTCCACCAGTTCGGTGTGGAGTGCTACGGTGCCACCGGGCCCGTTACCGATGCCGAAGTGATCTCCCTGGCGTGGGAGGGCATGCAGACCCTTGGCCTCAAGGACCTCACCCTCGCCATCAATTCCATCGGCTGCCCCACCTGCCGCGCCGAGTACCACAAGGCCCTGCGCGCCTATTTCGAGAGCCGCCGGGAGGAGCTGTGCGAAACCTGTAAAGAGCGCCTGGAGAAAAACCCCATGCGCATTTTGGATTGCAAATCCCCCGTCTGCGGCGAGATCGCCAAAGGCGCCCCCCGTGTGCTGGATTATCTGTGCGATGACTGCCGGAACCACTTTGAGAAAGTACAGACCCTTCTGAAGGATGCCGATATCCCCTTCACCGTCGATGCCGGCATCGTTCGCGGGCTGGATTACTACACCCGCACCGTCTTTGAGATCTCCGTTCCTGGCTTCCCCGCGCTGTGCGGCGGCGGCCGCTACGGCGGCTTGAGTCGTCAGCTGGGCGGCCCGGATGTGGAGGGCATCGGCTTTGCCATGGGTCTGGAACGGCTCCTCATGGTGATGGAGCAGCAGGGCTGCGATTTCCCTGAGCCCCAGCAGTGCGATCTTTATATTGCTTCGATGGGAGAGGCGGCCACCGAGGAGGCGTTCCGGCTGACCACCCAGCTGCGGCGGGAGGGCTATGCCGTCCAGTGCGACCTGATGGGGCGCAGCGTCAAGGCCCAGATGAAGTATGCCAATAAAATCGGCGCCCTGTACAGCATGGTGCTGGGGGACAGCGAGCTGCAAAGCGGCTCCGCCCAGCTGAAGCAGATGGCCACCGGTACCGCCAAGCCCGTCTCTCTCCTGCACTTCCTCCCGGAATTTGAAACCGAGATGCAGAACGGCTGGTTTGCCGCCGCGGCCGAAGCCGCCGAAGGCATCACCCGCTAAACAAAAGCCTGTGCCGAAAAAAGCCTCCCTTGTGTAAAGGGAGGTGGCACGGCGTAGCCGTGACGGAGGGATTGCATGCAGCCAAAGCACAATAAAGCGCTTATCCCCATGGCAAAATTATTGCGTAGGAACATGACCAAAGAAGAGCGTCATCTTTGGTACGATTTTCTGCGTCAGCATCCGGCTCGGTTTTCCCGCCAAAAGGTTCTTGGGCGCTATATCGCCGATTTTTACAGTGCAAAAGCGCAGTTGGTCATAGAACTTGACGGATCACAGCACTATGAAGAACAGAACGCCGAACAAGATGCGGCGCGTACGGCTTTTTTGGAAGGCTATGGGCTGACAGTCATTCGTATCCCCAATAATGAGGTTGCGCAGAATTTTGATGGTGTTTGCGCCTACATTGATCTTGTCGTCCAACAATCCCTCAGTCAGCCTAGCGGCTGACAGCTCCCTTTACACAAGGGAGCCTTTTCTTTTTGCAAAACCTGCGGCAAAACCCTTTGACACCGTCCCTATTCGTGCTATAATAAATTGTTAATAAATCAAATTCCGCTTTCTCGGCAAAATGAGGAATCCCCCCGAAAAAGCGCTATTCCCCAAAACAAAAGGAGTGCAAAATTTATGGCAGATACCATGAAAGGTCTCAAACGCACCCACTACTGCGGCACCGTCACCCCGGAGATGATCGGCCGGGAAGTGGTGGTATGCGGCTGGGCACAGAAAACCCGCGATATGGGCACCCTCGTCTTTATCGATCTGCGCGACCGCACCGGCATCGTCCAGCTGGCCTTCGATGATAAAACCGATCCCGCCCTGCTGGCCAAGGCCCAGAAGGTCCGCGCCGAATATGTGCTGATGGCCCGCGGTGTCCTCCGTCAGCGGGAATCCGTCAATCACGAGATCCCCACCGGCGAGGTGGAGGTCTATGTCACCGAGCTGCGCGTGCTGGCCGAAAGCAATACCCCGCCTTTCGCCATCAGCGATGACAGCCGCGGCGTCAAGGAAGACCTGCGCCTCAAGTACCGCTACCTCGATCTGCGCCGCCCCGAGATGCAGAACGCCATTGCCATGCGCCACCGCATCGTCAAGATCGCCCGCGATTACTACGATACCAACGGCTTCTACGAGATCGAGACCCCCATCCTCATCAAGTCCACCCCGGAGGGCGCCCGCGACTACCTGGTACCCAGCCGTGTGCAGCAGGGCAGGTTCTATGCCCTGCCCCAGTCCCCCCAGCTGTATAAGCAGATTTTGATGTGCTCCGGCTTCGACCGCTATATGCAGATCGCCCGCTGCTTCCGCGATGAGGACCTGCGCGCCGACCGCCAGCCGGAATTCACCCAGATCGACGTGGAAATGTCCTTCATTGATGAGGAGGACATCATGGCCATGAACGAAGGCTTCATGAAGCGCATCTTCAAGGAAGTACTGGGGAAGGACCTCGAAACACCCTTCCGCCGCATCAAGTACCAGGATGCCATGGATAACTACGGCATCGATAAGCCCGATACCCGTTTCGACCTGCGGCTGCACGATCTTTCCGAGATCCTGAAGAACACCGAATTTTCCGTTTTCTCCGGCGCCATTGCCGGCGGCGGCTCGGTCCGCGGCATTAATGCCAAGGGCGCTGCCGAAAAGCTCTCCCGCAAGGAGATCGATAAGCTGGCCGATTTTGTAAAGACCTACCGTGCCAAGGGCCTGGCCTACACCCGCTGGACCCACGAGGGCCGCACCTCCAGCTTTGAGAAATTCCTCACCGAGGAGGAGATCGCGGGAATTCACCAGGCACTGGAGGCCGAGGAGGGCGACCTGCTGCTCATCGTGGCCGACGCCAAGAATGAGGTCGTCTATGATGCGCTGGGCCAGCTGCGTAATCACCTCGCCCAGAAGCTCGGCCTCATCGAGCCCGGCACCTTCGATCTTTTGTGGGTCACCGAATTCCCGCTGTTTGAGTACAGCGAGGAGGAGGGCCGCTACATGGCCAAGCACCACCCCTTCACCTGCCCCATGCTGGAGGATCTCGATATGATCGAGAGCGACCCCGGCCACTGCCGTGCCCGTGCCTATGATATGGTCATGAACGGCTGCGAGGTCGGCGGCGGTTCCATCCGTATCAACACCATGGAGCTGCAGGAGCGGATGCTGGTGGCACTGGGCTTCACCCCGGAAAGCGCCGAGGAGCGTTTCGGCTTCCTGCTGGAGGCCTTCCGGTACGGCGCCCCGCCCCATGGCGGCATGGCCTTTGGCCTGGACCGTCTGGTTATGCTGCTGCTGGGCAAGGAATCCATCAAGGATGTCATCGCATTCCCCAAAGTGCAGAATGCCAGCGAGCTGATGAGCGGCTGCCCCGCCGAGGTGGAGGATAAATCCCTCGCCGAGCTCGCCATCAAGGTCGACCTGCCGCAAGAATAAACCAAAATCCCCGCTGCACGGCGGGGATTTTTTCCGGGCTTGACTTTTTCACAGAGGTTCGCTATCTTTGTGGAGAAGGCACTGCGGAGAAAGGGGACGAGAGAATGACGGAGACGGAGATCATCAAGCTGGTGTTCGGGCTATTTTTGGGCGTGGGCGGGGGCGTTCTGCTCCTGCTGGCCTTTACCGTCGGTTATAAATACCTTGTGATGGAGCGCCGCTGCACCTGCCGTACCAACGGTACCGTCATAGGATACAGTGCCGTCTGCTACGGCGGGGAGAATAGTGCGGTGCATTTGCCGGTGGTGCGCTATACGGCAGAGGGGCGGGAATACCGGGTGACCGGGCCCCGCTACCGGGGGTATGTAAGCCGTACCGTCCGCACACCCCTTGCGGGGAATGCCTGCCGCTGCTATGAGAAAAACGGGGTTCTGCACATCGAGCGCAGCCGCAATTCTATCATCGGAGTGAGCCGCAACCCAATGGCGGAGCAGTACCCCGTGGGAACGGTGCTGCCGGTTTGGTTCGACCCGCAAAAGCCGCAGCGGAGCTATGTGCTGCGCTGCGTGGATAATAGATGGGTCTTCTGGATGCTGCTCCTTTTGGGGGCGGTGCTGCTGGCCGGCTGCATCGGGGTAATTACCCTGCTGTGAGCCCGGAAAGCCCACGCAAAGAAAAAACCGCCCCCGGAAAGGAAGCCTGCCGCTTCCCCTCCGGGGGCCTTACCATTAAAATTCACTTCGTTTATCCCGCAGCATCAGCTCAGTCAGCGCCGCGGCCGGGTCTTTCCCGTTAAACAGAATATCATAAACACACTCGCAGATGGGCATATGGACCCCCAGCTTTTGGGCCAGCGCCGTTACGCTTTGGGCGGCGTAGTAGCCCTCCACCACCGCGTGGCGTTCGCCCAGGTCCCCGGCCACATGCTCTCCCCGCCCGATGGCAACGCCGGCCATGTGGTTGCGGGAATGGGGTGAGGTACAGGTCACGATCATATCCCCCATGCCGGCCAGCCCAAAGCAGGTGTTCTCCTGCCCGCCCGCCGCCTTTATCAGCGAGGAAAGCTCCACCAGCGCCCGGCTCATCATCAGGGCCTTGGCGTTATCGCCGCAGCCCATGCCCTCGGCCATGCCGGCCGCCAGCGCTATAATATTTTTGGCCGCGCCGCACAGCTCCACCCCGGTAATATCGGTGCTGCTGTAAACACGAAAGCTCGGGTTCATAAAAATGCCCTGCACCCATTCGGCAATGGCTTTTTCCGGGCAGGCCGCCACGCAGCCGGTGGGCATCTCCCGCGCTACCTCCTCCGCGTGGGAGGGTCCCGAAAGCGCCGCTACCGCATACCCCGGCAGCTCCTCCGCTAGGATCTCAGACATCCGCAGACCGCTTTCCGGCTCCACGCCCTTGGCCACTGTCACCAGCACTGTTCCCGGCGTTAAATAGGGCTTCACCCTTTGGGCTGTCTGCCGCATGGCGTAGCTGGGCGGCGCAAAGACCACCAGCTCACACCCGGCCACTATATCCTCCCGGTGGGTCAGCGCCAGCCCCTTCGGCAGAGGGACCCCCGGCAGCATCTTGTTTTCACCCCGCTCCCGCAAGGTGTTGCTTTCCTCCTCGCAGTAGGACCACAGGCTTACCTCGTGTCCGTTCTTTTGCAGCAGCATGGCCAGCGCGGTGCCCCACGCGCCACTGCCCAGTACAGCGATCTTCATTTTGCCTCCTTGCCGGCTCCCCGGCGGGTCTGTTTGCTGTTTTATGTCGGTGCAGGGGGCAGGGCGCAGCCCGCCCCAGCCTGCGGCTGGGGCTACCGGCGCGAAGCGCCGGTTCGGCGGCTTTGGGGCTGCGCCCCCTGCCTTGGCCCCCCCGCGAATTTCCTAAGCCTCTTAAATTTTGTTCTCTTCCCCGCGGGCCAGCCGCACCATGTTCTCCCGGTGCGCCCACAGGATCAGCAGCGTCATCACCGCGGCGCCCCCTACGGGAAATACCGGTTCCACCGCCTGCCCATGGCACCACAGCGCTACCGCCGGGGTCAGCCCCAGCGCAGCTATTATGGAACCAAGCGAAATGCATCGGCTGCACAGCACCGGCACCCCCCACAGGATTACCAGCGGCACCAGCAGGATGGGATACAGCACCGCGATGGCCCCCACCGTGCAGGCAATGCCCTTGCCGCCCCGAAAGCCAAAATACAGTGGCCACATATGCCCCACTATCGCAAAAACCGCGGCCACGCAGCCGCCCTCAAAGCCCGCCAGGTACCGCCCCAGCAGAACCGCCAGCGCCGCCTTTGCCGCGTCCCCGGCAAAGGTCAAAAGCGCCGCCTTTAGGCGGTAGGTGCGCAGCATATTGGTTGCGCCGGTGCCGCCGCTGCCGTGCTTCCGCACATCGTCATGGAACAGCCGGCGGCTCAGCAGCACCCCGGTGCTGATGCTCCCCAGCAGGTAGGCCGCCGCCGCGCACAGAATATATTTTAAGATCATTTTTCGGGTTCTCCTTTGGAAAAAATACGCTCTCACGGGATAATATGGGAATTTTCCTTCTCGGTTATGCCGTGTATGCCGCTTATTGTAGCAAAGATTCCCCCGTCATGCAAGGCGCAAATTGTAAACACTGCCGCGGGCCTGCTTTTCTCCCAGGAAAAGCAACAAAAGATATTTAGATCCAGCTTGTAGTCGCCTTCGGCGTCGCGGAGTCACCGGAGGGTGACAGCCTGTACGGCTCGCCGCCGTGGCCCTACTTTTCTATGAAGAAAAGTAGGCAAAAGTCATTCAGGGCTGCGCCCTAAAAACCCGACGCGTCGGTACGCCCCGACCGGAAGGCCTGAGACCTCCCGGATCTGGGGCTAGACGACGCTTATAAGGTTGATTTTTAATTCGGTCCCTGCAGAATCCAAAATAAAATGCACCGCAGGCACCTTGAGAGCGTATCTATGCGCAGTACGGACGATGCTTCAGCATCGTTCGTATCCAGCACTGCAAGCGACAGAAAGGGGTTCGTCAAGGGGGAATCTGTCCCCCTTGACCGTATTTTGGTTCCTTTTGTACGCACAAAAGGAACGCCTCCGCGGCGAGCGGTGCTTACTATGCCTTTGCAAAAGGCTCTGCGACGCTGAAGGCGATTACAAACTTGGCCTGAAATTTCTTTTGCTGCTTTTCTGGGGAGAAAAACAGGGCCCAGCGGCGAGATGAAATTTGGTGTGAAGGGGGTCGCGGTGCGCGGGCGCGGGACTGCGATTGGCCGAGGAATTCCGCCGGCAGGCGGCCACTCCCTCGGCTTTCTACAGAATCCAACAAAAATGCCGCCGGACACAAACAAATGTTTGCAATTTGCGAGGGGATGTGCTACACTGAAAACGAAACCAGAAATATGGGAAAAAGGAGCGTGTGCCATGTTCTGTTCGGTGCAATCCATGGGGCTAAGCGGGATAGAGAGCTACCCGGTGACGGTGGAGGTGGACTGCCGCCGCGGGCTGCCGCGGTTTGATATTGTGGGGCTGCCGGATACCGCCGTAAAGGAGAGCCGGGAGCGGGTGCACAGCGCCATCGGCAATTTGGGGTATACCTTCCCCGCGGGGGTGCTGGTGGTGAACCTGGCCCCGGCCGATACCAAAAAGAGCGGCCCGCTGTATGACTTGCCCATATTGCTGGGGATCCTGGCGGCGGGCTGCGGGGTGGACCTGCCGTTGGCGGGCAGCGCCTTTGTGGGGGAGATCTCACTGGATGGGCGGCTGCGTCCCGTCAACGGCGTGCTTTCGATGGTCTCGGAGGCGGCGCGGCAGGGTTATTCCCGTATATACATCCCCTATGATAACGCCGCGGAGGGCAGTGTGGTGCAGGGGATAGAGGTCTACCCCGTGCGCACCGCGCGGGAGCTGGTGGAGGCGCTGAGCGGAGGAAACCCGCTGCCTACGGCGCGATTGGTGCCGTACCGGGAACTGCCCCAGCCGCCGATGCCGGATTTTAGCGAGGTGAAGGGGCAGGAGAATGCCAAGCGGGCCCTGGAGATCGCTGCGGCGGGCGGGCACAATGTGCTGCTGATCGGGCCGCCCGGCACCGGCAAAAGCATGCTGGCCAAGCGTCTGCCCTCTATTCTGCCGGAGATGAGCTTTGAGGAGGCGGTGGAGACCACCAAGATCCATTCGGCGGCGGGTTTTCTGCCCAGCGGGGTGCCGCTGCTGAAAAACCGGGTGTTCCGATCGCCGCACCATTCCATCTCGATGGCGGGGTTGACCGGCGGCGGCAGCACGCCCCGGCCGGGAGAGATCTCACTGGCGCACAACGGCGTGCTGTTTATGGATGAGCTGCCGCAATTTACCCGCCCGGCGATGGAATCGCTGCGGCAGCCGCTGGAGGATGGGGTCATTACCATCAGCCGGGCAGGCGGCAGGGCGACCTACCCCAGCAGCTTTATGCTGGTGGGGGCCATGAACCCCTGTCCCTGCGGCTATTTTGGGCATCCCACCCGGGCGTGCACCTGCTCCCAGACCAAGGTGAGCCTGTACCTGAACAAAATAAGCGGCCCGTTGCTGGACCGGATGGATCTGCAGGTGGAGGTGCCCCCGGTGGAGTATGACCGGATGGCGGACGCCCGGCCGGCGGAGTCCTCGGCGGAGGTGAGAAAGCGGGTGGAGGCGGCCCGGCAGATCCAGCGGCGGCGGTATGCCGGCACCGGGGTGACCTGCAATGCCCGGCTGACCCCCGCGCTGCTGAAAAAATACTGCGTGCTGACCCCGGAGGCCGACCGGCTGTTGGCGGCGGCCTACGAACGGATGGGGCTTTCCGGGCGGAGCTATGACCGGCTGCTGCGGGTGGCCCGCACCATTGCCGATCTGGCGGGGAGTGAACAGATCGGCCCGGACCATGTGGCGGAGGCGATTCAATTCCGGAATCTGGACCGCAAGTACTGGCAGGTTACGGCCAAGGAACTGTAAAGGCGGGGCAGAGGCCCGAAAAGGCGCCGGCCGCCCGCAGGGCGCCCCGGCGCAGCCGGGGCTGGGGGG
>ERZ1106963.3426-NODE-3426-length-13478-cov-2.891082_pt1 | contig 13478 bp, 8 predicted proteins | sample MGYA00403681_ERZ1106963 | MGnify/ENA primary metagenome ERZ1106963 (study PRJEB35170, sample SAMEA104062407) | human gut metagenome | biome: human gut; feature: human-associated habitat; material: faeces | place: Denmark | collected 2012-05-03 ...
TTTCCGACCGGATCGGCATTTTCGCAGGTTCGGTCCGCACACGGCGTATCGGATTTCTCCGGAATTCGTTCCTGTGCTTTTGCATCCGGAATTACCGCAGCGGCTGCGGCTCTTGCCGGTTCAATGGCGCCGGCTATTTTTTAGGTTGCCGGATAATCGGGAATTCCGAGATGCGCAGCGTTGTGCAGCCGTAGGGAATCAGCGTGATGGTTTCTGCCTTGGCTTCGGGCAGTCCGATTGGTCCCCACGGCAGCGGTCCCGTACTGCCGTTGTACTGAGTCCAGAACGGAATGCGTTTGGCCTGTGCCCGAATCTCGATCGGGGCGTTTTCCGGATTCCACGGGTAGCTGCCGGCGGCTTTCTTCGCATCGACATTCACTCGGAGCGCCTTTTCCGGATTGCGAACTGCATTCTGCATCAGTCCGTAATTCCAGGGAGTCGTGGGGTGAACTTCCCAATAATAGTCGCCCATGCGGTCGCGGTCGGCTTCGGGCGTTTCGATGCGTTTCCACTTTTCGCCGATTTTCAGGGCATAGACTAACGGTCCGCGTTCCACGGCGGCCGAGTTTTCGAACCAACGGCTCGTTTGCACCTTCATCGGAAGTTCCAGTTCGACTTTGTCGCCCGGTTTCCAGGAGCGGTCGAGTGTGATCGTCCCCTGCTGCTTTTCGATTGTCACGGGGTTGCCGTTGATTTTCACCGATGGGGTTTTGCACCACGTCGGGATGCGCAGACGGAAGGGGAAGCGCACGGACGCGCTGTTCTTGTGGACGTTGGGAAGGACGGTGAATGTGATCCGTTTCCTCGAACGGATAAGCCGTTTCTTCGCGGATGGTCACTTCCGTGCCTCCGGCGACGTGCGCCGTGACGGTCGATGGAGAATAGATCATGGCGGCGAGACCTTCGTCGGGGGTCGCATACCAGAGGTTCTGCACGAATTTGGGCCATCCCTGATGCAGGTTCGCCGTACAGCAGGTGTAGCCCGTCAGCAGGCCGAAAAGGTTGTCGCAACCGTTATGGTCGTTCACGAAATTCCGTTTGTCGCGCGAGCAGACGATCTGGTTGGCCTGCTGGAAATACTGGCGGGTCATGAAATCGTCGGAGATTTGGGTCGGCAGGGCATTGAATGCCACCTTTTCCAGATGATCGGCGTAGGAGCGGTCCCCCGTGATCTGGAAAATTTCTTCGAGGGAGAGCATCAGTTCCACGATCGAGCATAATTCCGTGCCCTGCGTGGGGTCGGCTCCGTGCAGCGCTTCGTCGCCGCCGTACATGCCTGTGGGCCATCCGTTGAATTTCCGCAGATCGGCGAAACCCTTTTTTACGGCTTCGAGGTGTTTTTTGTCGCCGCTTTGTTGGTAGTAGACGGCCGGTTCCTTGATGCCCTGTGCCAGATTTACGCAATGTATCGAAAATTTGCTGCTGAGCAGGTTGTCGCCCGACAGCTTCCCGATGAAGTCGAATCCCTGTTTATGCAACAGTTCCGCCAGGTCGAGCAGGAATGCGTCGCCCGTGATGTTGTAGAGCCAGTAAACGGCCTGCATATTGTCGCAGACGCGGTAAAGCGCCCAGAATGACCAGTTGTTGAGTTTCTTTTCGGGAAGCGTTTGCAGCTGATAGCGGAAATAGCGGGTCATGAAATCTATGACGCGTTTGTCGCCCGTTGCCGAATGATATTGTTTGAGGATTTTGAGTACGACCATACGGGGCCACCAGTCGGCGGCACGGTCGCGTTGCAGTCCCGGCTCGTTGGGCAGGTCGCTGTCGGGGCCGAACGAACCGTCGGCTTTCTGACTTTGCAGGGCCCATTCGACCCATGCCTGGGCCTTCTGTTTCAAGGCATTGTCGTCGAGGATGTAGGCTAATGGCAGCAATCCGTCGATCCAGTATGGACCGCGTTCCCACATGTCGCCGTCTCCTCCCAGCCAGCCGTTGCGGTCGCCCATCACCAGCGGGTAGAGTTTGTCCATCTGGCCGGTCATGCCGTCGCGCTGCCGGCGAAGCATCTCTTGTAGCCAGCCTTCCGGCCTGATACTTCCCAGCGGCAGTTCCAGATAGGGTTTTGCGACCAGGGGATCTCGGTTGGGAACATATTGCGTCTGTCGGGCGAGAACTGTGTTCGTGAATAACAGGCCGGTAAGCAGTGTCGTAAAGATAGTTCTGATTTTCATCGGATTCCGTTTTATCGTTTTTTCGTTTTGTCGGGTTGAGAACCCTCTTTTGCCTGGTGTTTGACCATGTGTTCCAATGCCTCCATCTCCGTTTGCTGGCCTTTGTCTCCCTGGCTCTCCATCCATTGCAGGAGTTTGGCGCGCATCCGGGCCTTTTCGCCGGCGTATTGCGGGTCGTCGGCGAGGTTCCGGGTCTGAAACGGGTCGTTTACGATGTCGTAGAGCTCTTCGGCCGGCCGTTTCTGATAGCGTTCGACCTGTCGCCGGGCGAATTCGTCGGTGGCGGCCTTCTCCTTCCACGAAGCCCACCAGTCGCGTTTCGGGTGCGTGGACATGCACTTGAACGTCGCTTCGGGCGTGAGGTTGAGGATGTAGGCGAAACGGTCGCTGCGCACCGAGCGGATGCCGTAGTATTCCGGTCCGGCGTGGATGCCGCGGCTGGTCTGGATGGCGTAGACCTCCTGCTTGAAACTCCTGGCCTCTCCCCGGACGACGGGCAGGAAACTGCGTCCGTCGAGTCCTTCGGGAATCTTTCCGCCGGCGATGTCCACCAGCGTCGGGGTCACATCGACATATTCGCACATGGCGTCCGTGACCCTTCCGGGCTTCACCGTCCCGGGCCAGCGGATGACGAACCCCGTATGCAGACCTTCGTCGTAGCAGGTCCACTTGCCGAACGGGAACGAATAACCCTGCTCGCTGGTGAAGATGAAGATGGTGTCGTCGTCCAGCCCGTATTTTTTCAGCAGGGAGTCGATGCGGCCGATGTCGGTGTCGAGCTCGTTGATCTCCGCAAGGTAGTTGCGGAACTGCTTGCGCGTGGCGGGCGTATTCACCAGGTTGCAGGGCAGCGTGAGGTCGTCGGGGTTCCAAAGGCTCTGGTCGCCTTTGTTCCAGGGGTCGTGGGGTTCGGTCGAACCGACGTAGAGGAAGAACGGCTCGCCCGAACGGGCCACATCTGCCAGAAACGGTTCGATCAGCTCGGGATAGACGGTGCGCTGCTGTTCGTTCGAGAGGTATTCGAACGGAAAGGCTTCGATGGGGGCGATGTGCCGTTTTCCTTCCAGTGCGACGCGGTAGCCCGCTTGCTTGAGGTACTGAGGGAGCGTGCCGACACCGTCGTTGAGCCGGGTGTGGTTGGGGTATGCGCCTGAACGAACGGGGTAAAGTCCCGTGAGCAGGCAGTGGCGCGTCGCCGAACTCATGGCTGTGGCCTGGAAGAACCGGGTGAAACGCACTCCTTCGGCGGCCAGCCGGTCGATGTTGGGGGTGATGGCATCGGGGCTGCCGTAGCAGCCTAAATCGAGGAACCGGCAGGCATCGGCGATGACCCGTACGATATTCGGTTTTTTCGGGGTTGTGCCGGTTGCGGGTTTTGCGGCTTGTGCGATGCCGCCCGAGAGCAGGGCCAGCGAGGTCCCGAGCCCGATTTTTCCTGTGGGTGTCATTTTACTTCTCTTTGAAAACGGTTAATTTGCGGCGAGTGAATTCATTGATCAGCTGCGGATAGGGCAGCACGTTGTTTTCCCGGGCCCATTTGAAATAAAGCTGCTCCATCCGGGCGACTTTTTTCGGGTATCTGCCGGCCAGGTCGTGCTGTTCGGTGCGGTCTTCCGCAATGTTGTAAAGTTCCCATTCCTGACCGTTGTAATAGGAAGCCACGAGCTTCCAGTCGCCGATGCGGACCATCCGGTTGCCCTCGTGTTCGGCGAAGACAGGCCGTTGTTCGATTTTCTTGCCTTCGGCGATCGGCAGGATCGAGATGCCTTTCAGGGGCAACAATTCGCGGCCTTCGTACGTCTTGGGGTATTTCGTGCCCGATGCGGCCAGACAGGTGGTCATGATGTCGGTGAAATGGCAGGGCTGGTTGTCGATGCTTCCCTTATGCTTTACCCGGTCGCCCCACCATAGGATGCTCGGCGTGGAGATGCCGCCTTCGTGTGCGAAGTGTTTGTAGAGGTAGAACGGTGCGCAGCAGACATTGGCCCAACCTGTTCCGTAATGGTGGTAGGTTCCTTTCTGGCCCATGCCGTCGAGTTCGTCGCCGACGTGGGTGCGGTATGTGGGGCCGCTGTGCCCGTCGAATCCGAATTCGTGCCATTCGGCGCATGCTCCGTTGTCGGACATGAAGATAATCAACGTGTTGTCCAGTTGTCCGTTCGCACGCAGCGATTCGATGAAGCGACCGATGTTTTCGTCCATGATATCGACCATAGCGGCATATATCGCCATCCGGCGTGCGAGATCTTTCTGCTGGTCCTCGGTCAGCGAATCCCAGGCTTCGATGGCGTGCGCCTTTTTGACGAAAAGACTCGCCGGCACTTCTCCGCGGGCACTCATCCGTTCGTCGTCGGACAACAGTCCCAGCCGGCGCAGCCGTTGTTCCCGTTCGGGCGGATAACGTCCCATCCTTTCAGATAGGTTTCCATGTATTTGTCGATCCGTTCCTTGGGTGCGTGCAGCGGAAAATGGGGCGCATTGTAGGAGAGATAGAGAAACAGCGGCTTTTGCCGTTCCTTCGCCTTGCCCGCAAATTCGATGGCATAATCGGTGATGGCGTTTGTCGAATAGTATTCGTCTTCCGGGTAGATGCGTACGGTTTCCGGATTCGGGAGACGCGTGTATTTCGATTGTTCCCAGAACGTTGTGAATCCTTCGAGCAGGCCGTAGAAGTCTTCGAATCCGCGGTCTACGGAGTCGGGTGCTGTCCGAGGTGCCATTTGCCGGCCATGGCCGTGTAGTAGCCGTTGCTGCGCAGCGCTTCGGCGATGGTCAGGTTGTTGTCATCGCGGAAACCGCTGTAACCTTCGGGCCAGCGTTTTTTCTGGGGGCCGCCGATCATTTCGCCGACACCGACCTGATGCGGATAAAGCCCTGTCATCAGGCAGGCGCGTGACGGACAGCTGCGCGCCGAGTTGTACATTTGCGTGAAGCGGACGCCTTCGGCGGCGAGGCGGTCGAGCGTCGGGGTCTGTATTTCGCCGCCATAGCATCCGGGGTCGGAGAAACCCAGGTCGTCGGCCAGTATCACCACGATGTTGGGCTGCGACTGCGGTGTCTTGGCTCCGCCTGTAACCGCTCCGCAGAGAGCCAGTGGCAAAAGAACGTGTTTCGAATCCATGAGTCGTTTTTGATAGATTAGTTTCTGATCGGGGTTCCTGCCGGTTTAGGCAGTGTCGCTGACAGCGGCAGGGGGTTGCCGATGACCGGATAATCATCCTTCCAGGCGATTTTCTGGGCTCTCGGAGAGCGGGCTGAACCGGGGCCTCGTGTCGCCGGGGTTTTCCGGGCGTGGTAGAGGATGTAGGTTTCGGTGCCGTCGGGAGAGGGAAAGAAACTGTTGTGCCCCGTGCAGAAAACCTCGTTTTGCGGAGATTGGCGCAGGATCGGCTGCGGGGATTTGGTCCACGATGCAGGATCGAGCAGGTCCGCGTCGGCCGATGCCGTCAATAATCCGAGGCAGTAGTGGGCTGTCCAGACTCCGCTGGCGGAGTAGGCGATATGGACGAGGCGGCCCGAGGGGCTTTTGAGCGGCTGGGGCCCTTCGTTGACGTAGACGATATGCCCCAGCCGGGTGCCGTCGCCGTTGATATAGCGGCGTTCCCAATCGAATTCGGGCTGCGAGATCAACACGCGCTCCGAATCGAGAGTCCAGGGATTTTTCATCCGGGGCGATGTAGATGCATTGTGTTTCGACCTGCGTGCGGGGCTTCTGCCAGCCCGACCATACCATGTAGAGTTCGCCGCGATGTTCGAAGACCGAACCGTCGATGGCCCAGTTGTCGGCCGGGTCGGTGACGATGCGGTTTTTCAGTTCGAACCGTCCTTTCGCCGGATCGGGATTCGTATTTTCCAGAACGTACATCCGATGATGGTCCAGATTGCCGTCGTCGGCCGTAAAGTAGACGTACCATTTGTTGCCGATACGATGGATTTCCGGAGCCCATATGTGTTGCAGATTTTCCGTTGCGGCGGGCTTCCAGATCGTTTTCCGTTCGGCGTGCCGCAGGTCGGTGATGTCTTCTGTGATCCACAGGTCGATACTCTTGCCCAAGGTGTGCATGTAGTAGTAGCGTCCGTCGCAGAATGTCACCCACGGGTCTCCGCCGTTGTCGAGCAGCGGATTGGCGAATGTTCCGGAAGACGGAGTCTGTCCGGAGGCGGATGCCGCTGCGAACGCTGTCAGGAGGATCAATGCACGGAGATATTTCATGGGTGCGGGGATCATTTTTGTCCGTTGATGCGGGGGCGGCGCTCCCACCAGGCGAGGAGGCTCTTCGAAAGTTCTTCCGTAAGGCCGGGATGCTCTGCGGCGAGGTTTTGCGTCTCGTTGGCGTCTTTCGACAGGTCGTACAGCTCCGCATTCGTTCCGTCGGGGTTGACGAGCAGTTTCCAGTCGCCGCGGCGGATCGCCAGCGAAGGGCTGCGGTGATAGGCGTCCCGCGGGAAGTTGAACGATGCGTTGCGGCCGAAATCCCACATCAGATCACCCTTGCGGGCCGAAGCTGTCCCCAACAGGGCCTTGCTCATATCCTCTCCGCTCGATCGGTAGTCTTTCGGCAGGGGAGCCCGGGCGATGGCACAAAGCGAGGGCAGCAGATCCACGGCGCAGACGACGGTCTCGTCGTCCACCTTGCCCGGCGTGATGACGCCCGGCCAGCGGATGATGAAGGGCATGCGGATGCCGCCTTCGTAGAGGCTGTTTTTGATGCCGCGCAGACCGTTGGTGCGGAGCTGGCGGAAACTCGGCGCCGGACCGTTGTCCGACGTGAAAATGACGATGGTGTTGTCGCTCAGCCCCAGTTCGTCCAGGCGGGTGAGAAAACGTCCGATCTGACGGTCGTATTCCGCCAGCACCTCCGTGAAGTTGGGGCGCGATCCCCACGTGTTGTTGTGGTCCTGCGACTCTTCGTCGGGAACCCAGGGCGTGTGCATGTCGTCGGGCCAGAGGTTCACGAAGCAGGGCGTTCCCTGATGGCGCACCAGAAAGTCGAGCGTCTTGTCGATGAAGTAACCGGTTCGCTCCCATCGTTTTACGTCGTCTTTTTTGCACCATATCCAGTTCGAGGCGGTCAGTTCGGGCGCGGGATCGGGGCTCTCCCAGGTCGAGCAATATTCGTCGAATCCGTAGCGGGTGATCTGCGGTGCATCCGTCACGTCGCGTCCGCCTCCCATGTGCCATTTGCCGAAGTGTCCGGTGGCGTATCCTGCGTCGTGGAGGATGCGGGCCATCGAAGGCGCGTCGGCTGAGAGATAGTCGGCCTGCTCGCAGGCGGCATTGCCCTTGCGGGCCTGAAGGTATGTGTTGATGCCCCATTCCATCGGGAACATTCCCGTCGTGAGACCCACGCGCGACGGCGAACTGACTGGCGCCGCCGAATAATAATTGTTCATCACCAGCCCCTGGGATGCCAGACGGTCGATGGCCGGCGTTTCGATCCATCCCGTGTTGGTGCATGAGAGGTCGCCGATGCCCATGTCATCGGTGTAGATGATTATGATGTTGGGGCGCGTTTGGGGCGCTTTGACTTTGGCGGGCGTTTGGGCTGCGGCTGATGCAGCGGTGCTGACGCCCAGCAGTCCGGTGAGCAGTGTGCGGTTATTCATGTTCGGATATTTTGAGTGTTTGGTTTTTAGCGGGGGTTTTACTCGTGGTCGGCCACGGTTTCACTTGACAGCGCTCTGCGAATGCTTCCCATTTGCGGGCGAGTTCCAGAACCAGTCGGGGACGTTCGGCTGCGATGTCCCGACATTCGGTCCGATCGGTTTTCAGGTCGTAGAGCTCCCATGCCGAAAGCGGAATGTCCTGTTTGCGACCCTTCGATGCCTTGTAGACCAGTTTCCAGCGGCCCGATCTGACGGCCCGGTTTCCCTCGTGTTCCCAGAACAGATCCCGTTCCGGCATCGTATCGTCCTCGAACGATCCGGCGAGACTCGTGCCTTCGCAAGGCGTTATCGCTTTGTCCCTGTAACTTTCGGGATAATGCGCCCCGGCGAGATCGACGCAGGTGGCCATGATGTCCGGGAGCTGTCCCGGCGTTTTGCGCAGCTCGCCCCGGGCCGTAATGCCGGCGGGCCAGTGGACGATCAGGGGCGTGGCGATGCCTCCCTCGTGCACCCAGTGTTTGTATTCGCGGAACGGGGTGTCGCTCAGGTGCGCCCAGCCTTTGCCGTAGGCTACGTAGGTGTCGGCGCCGCCGGCCTCGACCTGTCCGCGGCGCATCGGACGCCCGTCGCGGGTTTTGAAGGGGATCAGGAGGGTTTGGAGTTCGTCGGGAGCCATCGGGGCGAGGGTTTCGCCCTGGGGGACGCGGACCTTGAACGGGGGACGCTGCCGCTCCATGCCCTCGGCGCAGCCGCCGTTGTCTTGAAGGAAGAGGATGATCGTATTGTCCAGCATTCCCTGCCGGCGGAGCCATTCGACCACGCGGCCGATATTGCGGTCCATGCGCGATACGATTCCGGCATAAACTTCCATGCAGCGGATTTCGAAATCCTTGTTCTGCACCGTGCGCCACGGAACCACCGTTTCGTCGGTTGAAAGCGCCCAGGACGGGTCGAGCAGCCCTGACTGCCGCATCCGGTGGTATTTTTCGCGTCTGAGTTCATCCCAGCCCTTGTCGAAGACGCCGTGATAAGAGGCGGCCTCTTCTTCCGGAACCTGCATCGGCCAATGGGCTGCCGTGAAGGCCATATACATGAAAAACGGCTTTCCGGCCTGCCGGTCGTGGTGCGTGGCGAGAAATTGCAGGGCGTTGTCGGCAATGGCGTCGGTGTAATAGAACGTTTCGGGACGGTAGGCCGGATCGTTTTCCGGAGTGATGTAGTCGTTGCCCCGGCAGAGCGTCGCCGGATCGTAATAGCTGCCGCCGCCCATGATGGTTCCGTAAAAGTGGTCGAATCCGCGCTGCAACGGCCAGTTGTCCTTCGCGCCGGAGGGCGAAAGCTGGTTGGTTACATGCCATTTGCCCACGGCGTAGGTCGCATACCCGGCCGTGCGCAGAACCTCGGCTATCGTCACGCAGCGGTCGTTCAGGTCTCCGCGGTACCCCTCTTCGCCGTGTTGTTTTTTGGCCATGTGCCCGATGCCGGTCTGGTGGGGATGCAGGCCGGTCAGCAGGCTTGCCCGGGAGGGGCAGCTCCGGGCCGTGTTGTAGAACTGGGTGTAGCGCAGTCCGTGTGCTGCGAGGCTGTCGAGATTGGGCGTACGTATCAGACCTCCGTAGCAGCCGATGTCGGAATACCCCATGTCATCGGCGAGAATGACCAGGATGTTGGGTTGTTCCCGGGCTGCTGCGGGCGCCGCACAGGCCGCAGCTCCGAGGGCGGTCAATAGGATCGGTTTTTTCATAGGCGGTGTTTCGGTCGTTTTGCGATTGCAAGATAGCTATTCTCCGATTGTGCGGATTTCAAAAATTGCCCAAAAGAGGTGGACGAAATGTTCAAAATGCGCCGAAGGGCCGGATATTCGATTTTCCGAAGGAATTTTCCGGAGGTGTGTCCTTTTATTTTCGCCCGTTTTTTCGTATCTTGTACCGAATCTGCCGGTGACGGACGATCCGGCGGAAACCTCGGGAAAAAACCGCGCGGACGTGTGGAAACCGATCCGGGGAACAGAACTTAAAAAACAGATTTCATGAAAAGACTATTCAGAATGTTGCTGACGGCCTCCGGGCTTCTTGTTTTCGTTGGCGGCGGTGCGGGCCGCGCTTCGGCTGCGGAGCCCGGGACGACTGAAAACCGGCTGCCGGAATGGGCGCTGGGCGGCTTCGTCCGGCCTGCGGGCGCCAATCCCGTCATTCGGCCCGATTCGCAGGTCCGGTTCTATTGCCCGATGCGCAGGGATTCGGTCGGATGGATGGAGAGCGACACGTTCAATCCGGCCGCGACCGTCCGGGACGGGGAGATCTGCGTGCTCTTCCGCGCCGAGGACAATTCGGCCACCGGTATCGGCAAGCGCACGTCGCGGATCGGACTGGCCCGGAGCGCGGACGGTGTGACGATGCGCCTCGGGGATGCTCCGGTGCTCTTTCCGGCCGAGGACGCGATGAAGGAGTGCGACTGGCCGGGCGGTTGCGAAGACCCCCGCGTGGCCGTCACCGAAGACGGAACCTATGTGATGCTCTACACCTCGTGGAACCGCCGCATTCCGCGGCTCAGCGTGGCCACGTCGCGCGATCTGGTGACATGGACGAAGCACGGCCCGGCATTCGCCAAGGCTTACGGAGGGCGTTTCCGCGACCTGAAGAGCAAATCGGGGTCGATCGTGACGAAGCTCGACGGCGACCGGCTGGTCATCGCGCGCGTGAACGGAAAGTATATGATGTACTGGGGCGAACGGATGGTCAACATCGCCACGTCGGACAACCTGATCGACTGGACTCCGGAACTGGATGCGGACGGGAATTTGAAAGGGGTGGTCTATCCGCGCGAGGGTTATTTCGACAGTGCCCTGACCGAGTGCGGCCCTCCGGCGCTGCTGACCGACAAGGGCGTTCTGCTGCTTTACAACGGCCAGAACCGGCTCGGCGAGGGGCGGGACAAACGTTATCCGGCGCGCACCTATTCCGCCGGGCAGATCCTGTTCGACGCGAAAGAGCCCGGGAAAGTGATCGGACGCCTCGACGTGCCGTTCTTCCGTCCGGTGGACGACTTCGAGAAGAGCGGACAGTATAAGGACGGGACGGTCTTCATCGAGGGGCTGGTCTATTTCAAGTCCCGGTGGTATCTCTATTACGGCTGTGCCGATTCGCGGGTCGGGGTCGCCGTTTACGATCCGGCCGTCACGACGCCCGGGGACCCCGTTCCCGGATGTCCGGAGTGACGTTTCCTGCCGTCCTGAAAAAAAGGAACGATCCGAAAATCCGGATCGTTCCTTTTTTCATTGCACCTCGGCGCGGGTGGGCGGCGGCCCCTGGTAGGAGCGCTGCATGCCGCCGAAATCCAGCACGATCTTTTGAAGCACCGTGCCGGCGTCGCCGCACAGGATTTTCAGCGTGTGTCTGCCGGGCTTGCCGATGTGGAGCGTCGTTTTGTTCACGCGGCAGTTCCGCAGCACGCTTTCGTACCAGGTCTGCGCGTATTCGATCGACGAGGTCGAGGGGTTCATCACCGGACCTTCGTCGATGCAGACTCCGTACTGGGTTTCCAGATTCGTCGCCTCGTGTCCGGCGTATCCCCGGTCGGCGCTGATCACGAAGGTCGGCAGCACGTAGGTGTAAACGTCTACGGAACCCTGCTCGAACGTGTAGAAATCGTATTCCACGCAGGGCACTTCGCGCCGCCGGGTGTTCTGCTTCGGCATCGTCGGATCGCCCAGCTGGAGCGCCGCGTTCTCGACGCCGAGGTTCGGAACCGGGCGGATGCGGATCGCGTCGTTCTCGCGCTTGCGGTGGAAATCCGCCGCCGGGATCGAAATGTATCCGTTGTGCTGTACATACACCCCTTGCAGCTCTTCGCGGGCGGGGGAGGCCGGGTTGAACACCGAAACCAGCACGCGGCGGCTCTCCCCGTTCGCGGCGGCGATCGTCAGACAGCCCGAAACCTCGTCTCCGACGGGAACTTTCGTCCAGTCCACCGACACCTCGATCCGCTCTTCGGTGCGCGTCGTGCCGGCCGTGCGGCTCAGCACGATCCACTCGTCGCTGGCGGAGGCGCTCCATTGCAGCGGCTCGCGGCCCTTGTTGTAAACGTCCACGAAATGGGAACGGCGCAGGAACGTGTCGAACGTCGGGAGCATGTGGAAGCTGCGCATCCCTTTCATCACATCCTCGTTTTCGGCCTCGACTTCCAGCACGGCGCCGGGTGCGAGCTGTGCGCTCCGCAGTTCGGGCAGCTGGAAATAGGAGGCGGCGAATCCCTGGTTCATCGTCATCACGTGGTTCCACTTGCCGCCGAGCAGGGCGTTGTAGCCCGACGTGATGATCCGCAGGCTGTCGTGGCACATGCGGCTTTCGGCGGCCAGCGCGTCGGTCGCGGCACGCTGCTGCGTGGCGTAGCGGCGGTTCTGCTGTCCGCGGAGCACCATCCGGTTCAGCAGTTCGCACGCCTTCACCGGGTAGTAGAGCACCTGATAGAAGCACGCCCGGTTCGCTTCGGGCATCCGGTCCATCAGCGCTTCGGTCTGCCCGGCGATCCGGGCGTAGGCTTCGAGACGGCGGTCGGCTTCGCGGTAATTGGCGAACGAGAAGTCGGTGTCCGTGTTCCGCTCCTTGCCGTGCTTGTCCGTGGCCCATTGGTAGCCCCAGCCCATGAACTCGGGCTTGCGGACGAATGCAAGGTGGTAGAAGGTGTCGGAAATCTCCCGGAAACGGTCGAAATACTCCCGGCCCAGCAGGCCGCTCATCCACTCGGCGCGGTAGTCCGCGGCGCGCCGGAAGTCGAACGAGTCGATGTCCCAGGCCATCGCCAGGAAGAAATCGACCGCGAATTCGCACGACTTGATGTCGCCGGCGTTCAGCAGCCATATGCGGTCGGCCGTCGAATCGTAGGCTTTGCGCAGCTCCTCGTACATCAGCGTCGGCGAGGTGGTGTTCATCCACAGGTAGTCGTGCGGACGGCCCAGGTAGGACGAGTGGTAGTAGACGCCCGAACGTCCGGAGCGTTTCTGCTCCGCGGGGCTGCTCAGGCGTTTCATGTAGCCATAATTGTCGTCGGGCCAGATGATCGTCACGTCGTCGGGGAGCTCCAGCCCCCGGTTGTAAACGTCGAGCACCTCCTTGTAGGGCGTGAACGCCTGCGGAATCTCCTCCGCGGGCTTGCCCAGCACCTCTGTCAGGATCTGCCGCTGTGACAGCAGAGCCTCCTGCATGGTGGCCTTCCGTGCGTCGAGGTTCTCGCTGCCGGCCATCGCCCGGTCGTGCAGACCCCGCAGGGCCAGCGTGTAGACGTTCTCATAGGGAGCCGAGGTCTCGACGCGCTCTTTCAGCACCCGGTCCACTCCGGCCCGGTTGTTCACGTAGTCCCAGTCGCCCATCGTCTTCGAATCCCATTCGCTGGCGGTGTTCAGCCCCAGCGGCTCGCAGTGCGACGAGCCGACGGCGATGGCGTAGCGGTCGGCGATCCGCATGTTTTCGGGAATCTTGTAGAAGGCCGTCGTCGCGTCGTGCATCGCCGGAGCCAGGTAATTCGCTTGCAGGCGGAGCAGCAGTTCGCACACCTTCTCGTAGGTCTTCGGGCCGATGTTGCCCAGCTCCTTTTCGAAGTTCTCCTTCGCCCAGCGGTAGAGGCCCCAGTCCTCGTCGTTGATGAAGATGCCGCGGTATTTCACCGAGGGGCTTTCCGACGTGAAATCCCCGACGCGCAGCG
>ERZ1106963.3430-NODE-3430-length-13470-cov-4.572941_pt1 | contig 13470 bp, 9 predicted proteins | sample MGYA00403681_ERZ1106963 | MGnify/ENA primary metagenome ERZ1106963 (study PRJEB35170, sample SAMEA104062407) | human gut metagenome | biome: human gut; feature: human-associated habitat; material: faeces | place: Denmark | collected 2012-05-03 ...
CAGGATGGCAGGATACATCCACCTGTAGCTACAACTGCTCCCGGAATCCCAGCAACTTTAATTCCAACAAAAGTTGCTGCATTTATTGAGATTGGACCCGGAGTCATCTGAGAGATTGTGACCAGATCTGTAAATTCTGATATATCCAGCCAGTGATGGATCGTCACCACCTGTTCCTGTATCAACGGCATTGCGGCGTATCCCCCACCAAAACTCAATGCTCCAACCTGAAGAAAACTTAAAAAGAGCTGAATATATATCATTTTTCCCTGCCTCCTTTTACTATTGTCCGTACCATTCCAAATGCGGCAACTGAGAGTATTATATAGATGATATTAATATTCAGGAAATAACTGAGACAAAAACTAATGATCATAATTACTACATTAATCCAGTCTTTTGATTTTACAACATTTTTTCCCATATCATACACTACAGACATAATAACAGCTCCAACCCCTGCAGTCATGCCTTTTAATAATGCCGCAATGTAATAATTAGAACAAAATGCATCATAAAATACAGAAATAACTGCCGCCTCTGTCGGAGATGCGATTCCTGCATAAATACAGCCGAGTACGATCACCGGACTGATCAGCGCCCAGATACTGTCTTTTAAAATATTTAAAAAACCTTTCTCGCGAAGTTCTGTTACTTTTGCATCAATTTTTTCCTTGTCCTCGCCATAGCGTCTGCAATGGTAATAAGCGTAAAACATCAGCAGTGCTCCGATCATAAGTCCCGGCACAATCCCTGCTAAGAATAAGTCACTGACAGATTCCCCGGTTGCCATTGCATACATGATAAACGGAATACTCGGTGGGATGATAACACCAAGTCCGCCCGCAACTGCAACGATTGCGGTTGCAAAATCTTTTTTATAGCCAAGCTCGATCAGAAGCGGGATCGTCATACTTCCGACTGCTGCCACAGTTGCAGGTGCAGAGCCGGAAATTGCGCCATAAAACAGGCAGGTGATGATCACTGCACACGGGATTCCTGCGGTTCTTTTTCCAATAAAATAAACAAACACATCAAACAGCTTCTGGGAGATCTTACCGTGCGCCATAAGGATTCCGGCAAGCACGAACATTGGTACTGCAAGCAGTGGGAAACTGTCGATTCCGCCTAACATGGAACGGATGACATAACTTGCGCTTGCCGTAAACGAAGGATCAAACGCGCCCGGTAAAACGGCAACAATTCCAAGAGAGATAGACACCGGAATTGCGATCACTAAACAAATGACAAATAAAATAAATACTGCAACTGCTGACATCTATTTCTCCTTTCTGTTTTTAGTGTTGATCTTTTTACCGGATATAGTATTTTCTTCTTTCTCAGCTTTTAAAATAGCCTCAACAAGCTCTTTCTCGCGGTAAGCGTCTTCAACAACAACTTCCTCAATAACTGTGGCGATATTGCCCTCCTCGAGTGACTTTTCATCTTTTTTCAGTACAATTTTCCACTCTCCAATCCATCTTTGAGCGATGCGGAAGGCTGTAATGATAAAGCACACAAACGGTGCCGCCTGCACATAGTACATAGGGATACCGCAGGCAGGACTGACCTGACCGCTTTCTATCGTATTTTTCAGATATATGAATGAATACGGTATCAGATATACGAAAAACACAAACTCAACTGTTAGATTGAGTACCTTCCAGAACGCTTTTCCTCTCCTTGGAAAAAGCTGTATAAACTGGTCAATTTTTATAGATATGCATTTTCTGGTACAAAGGCTGACACTTAAGAAAGCCGACCATATGAAAAGATACCTGGTAATTTCCTCCGACCATGATAGTGACATGCCAAGAACGTATCTGGAAAACACCTGAATACCCATTATAAGCGTCATTGCTATAAGGAAAATGACCATCAGAATTTCTTCAAGATATTCGTCCAGATAGTGCAGTATTTTCTCCATGTAATATCCCCTTCCTTCGAAAATCACGTTTTTATTTTAGCAAATTAATAACGATTTTTCTACTTTATATACGATAACATCACAATTTTCATTTTATAGCAAAATATACAAGAAAATATCTGTTGTATAAAAAAACCGCCAAGCCTTGTAATAACAGCTTTGGCGGGCAAATAATAAATCATTTAAGATTAGTAGAGAATCATTGCTACAATTACTGCTGCGATTGAACCTACCATAGGAGCAAGAACAGATGTAACGAATACATACCAGTAACTCTCTGCAAGTGAAAGCTTCATCCAGCGAAGCTGTGCAACCATTCCTCCGGCATTTGGAAGAGTATTCATACCTGTTGCACATGCAGGTGCAAGTCTGTGAAGTGCTCCGGCATTTGCTCCTTTTGCAAGAAGTCCATCTGAAAGATGCTCGAAGAACATTGCAATAGCTGATGTTCCACTTCCGAGGATACCTGCAAGTACGTTTAATCCGATAAACTCTGTAATATATGGATTCATCTTGATTCCCATTACAAAATCGATGATTGAATTGAATCCTGGGCATGCCTGAAGTACGCCTGAGAATCCAAGGATTGCTGCCGCCATAACTGTTGCACCAACACCGTTATTTACACCTTTTTCAAGGATTTTTGTAACTGATTCAACCTGTTTGTGGCAAAGAAGTACGATTGCTACAGATCCAACAAACATGCTGAGTACTACTACAGCGTTTGTGTTCATATCTGTAAGGTTAGAAAGTAAAAGTACAAGTGCTACTACAAGGATAAACGGGATAAGTGCTACAAAAAAATTAGGAAGGTCATCTCTTGTAGGAGTGACCTTTACCGGCTGTGACTCATCCATAGCTGTTCCCTCTTTGATAGCCGCTTTTTTAGCTGCGTGTACCATATAAAAATATCCAACACCAAAGGATACAAGGAATGCTACCCATCCAAGGATTGGAGCAGATCCCATTGATGTACCGAGATACTGTGCAGGCATAATGTTTGTGATGTTGATTGCGAATGGAATCATTGCAGAACATGTAGCTCCGATAAAGATGATTCCAGGAATCATTCTGTATGGATATCCTGCTTGTTTCATCATGATTGTAGCGATAGGAGCAAGTACGAAAAGTACTACGAATCCAGATACACCTACGTATACGAAAACAGTTGTAATAAGCGCGATTGAAAGAATAACTCTTTTAGCACCCATTTTCTCAGTGATAACATTTGCAATTGACTCAGCACATCCTGATGCAGCCATAAGTTCACCAAATACGGCACCGATCACAAGTACAAATACATTGTTCTGAATGAATCCGACATAGCCTGTTGCGTATAATGTGAGTGAATCCCACCAGTTCATCCAGCTTGTTAAAATAATGATAAATGATACAAGGATTGTAGATGTAAATACATCAAGCCCTTTCCATATTGCGATTACAAAGATTACCGCTGCTGCAAGTAATCCTATTACAGATATTGCTGTTGACATTTTTTCTATTCCTCTCCAACGATTTTGATTTTTCCAAGTGGCTTACGATATGGATTTTTTCCATCGAAAAACTGCTTGTCTAAGAAATCTATACATTTTTCTATATTGGCATCTGCCTTTATTACCTGAGAACCATGTGGTTCATTATCAAAAAGCTCAAGCTCTACGCGATCCTCTCCACATACTGCTTTAACTTTTTCATACATATAAGAAGACTGGTGATAATCTATAACAAGATCATTTGTACCGTGCTGAAGCAGCATTGGTGGACAGTCCTCTTTGACATGACTTATAGGGCTTACTTTTGCAGTGCGTTCAGGATATAAAAGCGGATTGTATCCTAAAAGAGCTGTAAACATTGAGTCGTTGCCCTTTCCATCATTTGGCATCATGCCTTTTCCTGCACCTGTTTTGTTTCTGATATCTGCAATATCAGTTCCAAACTGCTCTGCAGAGCAAAGCTCACTTATTGTGTACCATGCGATTGCACAGTTTACTTTTGATGAAGCTTTTACTCCAACGCTTAAATCATCCATATCCTCTTCATCGCCTGTTACTGCAAGAAGCTGTGTAACAGTTCCTCCTGCCGAGTTGCCCCATACTGCGAATCTGTCAGGATCGAGATTTAACTCTTTTGCATTTGCACGTAAATAGCGAATTGCAGCTTTTCCATCGATAAGCTGTGCCGGCCATTTTTCTTCGTGGTAGAGTCTGTACTCTACTGTTGCAACTGCGTATCCCTGTGTTATAGGCAGACACATTGATTTGATATAATGTGTTCTCTTGTGCCCCGCCGCAAAAGCACCACCATGGAATACGATTACCAGTGGATATGGACCTTCTCCGTCTTCCGGATAGAAGATGTCCAGTATCTGATTTTCTGATTCGTCTGCATATTTAAGATCAAGAGCTGTTTTGTGAAACTGTGTTATGTCCATCTCAGGCTCTGATGCAAGATATGCTTCTCTGTTGCTAATTACTGCCATATTTATTCTCCTTCGTTTATTCTTTATCCACTTAACGTCATAAAGTGCTTTATTCATTAAAAAAGCCCATTGCACTTTTTACATGCAACAGGCTTTTACATAATGTATAATCAATTACATGCTCTTATGAAGTAATCCAAGTACTGTAGACAGATCCTCTACTCCCATCTGTCCCGGTGCAGATGCTTTCTTTGCTGCTCCGAATGTCATGGAAGATCCAAATACTTCTCCGCAGAGACGGCTGATAACGCCTGTTCCTGCCATAGACATTGTGATGACCGGTCTGTCTGCGTAGTCTGTCACCATTTCCTCTGTCGCTGCAAGAAGAGTTAAGACATCTCTCTTGTTCTGTGGCATAACAGCGATTTTTGGAATGTCTGCACCCATATCCTGCATTTTGCGAAGACGATAAATGATGTCAGACTTTGCCGGAGTTTTGTGGAAATCATGGTTAGATGCAACTACCTTTACACCTGCTGCATGAACGCCGTCGATGATTTTTTTCACGATCTCGTCACCTGTGAAAATTTCCACATCAACAAAATCAACATATCCGGTCTGTGCTGCTTTGATATTAAGCTCTGCATATGCTTCCGGCTCAATTGCTTTCTCGCCGCCCTCTTTGGAAGTACGGAAAGTCATAAGGATTGGAATATTTCCAAGTGCCTCACGAAGCTCTTTTAAAACCTCTTCTACTTTGTCGAACTCAAAAACATGCTCAAACCAGTCCACGCGCCATTCAACAACATCAACCGGAATGGAATCAAATGTTTTTGCTTCGTCGATAATATCTTTTTTTGTAACACCTACGATAGGTACGATGATCTTAGGTGCGCCTGCACCGATCTCGATATCTCTTACTTTAACTGTATTCATTTTCGTCACCTTTCTTCTTAAATCCTTAGAGTCCGCAGCCTGCGGACTCTGGCTCTTAGTTCTCAGCTTCTGCCTGCTCTACCATTTTTGCATAGCGGATATTTACGAACAATCCAAGAAGTACACCGATTGCAGTAAGGACAATGTTCATAACCATAACCTGTGCTGGCTGCATTTTAGATGCTGCTGTAAGGATTGTGTAGTTGCAAAGTGAGGATGCGATCATAACAAGTGCTGTAACAGTTCCTTTGATTTTCGGGAATAACATATTGCATACAGATGTTGCGATCTGTAACAGTCCGCCTGCTCCTGCCCAGCCGATGATGAATGCTCCGGCGATCATAAGTGCTTCACTCTTGCCTGTTAATACAACGATCAGTGTTACAAGACAGATGACCGGATATACCACGATAAATCTGACATCTTTAATTTTTCTTGTCAAAAGTGCTGTTACAATAAGTGCAAGCATTGTTCCTGCAGAGTAGTATGTCTGCATGATAGATGGATTTGCCCAGCCGACATTCTCTTTTGCAAAGTTCTGTGCACAGTTTAACCATAACTGGAATGTACCTGTACATGTGAATCCAATCAGGATCATTGCCACGGACTCGATAGAGAAATGTGTATGTTTCAGGCTGTCGATCAGTCCCTCTTTCTTTCCGGCTGCCTTCTGGTCTGCATCTGGAAGTGGGAAGATCATTACTAATACTAAAAGTACAATATAAGCAATTCCGCAAATATAGAACAACATATTATAAGAAGTAAGTCCTGCTGCTGTTGTTGCTACTGTCGCGCCAAGTACAAATGGTAAGATCATCTGTGCGATTGCGATGAAGAATTTGATTCCCATAGTTGCAACGCCCGGTGCTTTGTAAATAATCTCGGAAACTGCCGGATAAATACCTGTGTCAAGGAAGGAGTTTGCAATACCACCAACGATTGCACATACATATGCGATCTGGTATCCACCGTTTGTTCCTGCGTTGAATGCAAGTGCAAGTCCGATCAGGTAGATCGCATAAGATCCACTACCGATTGCTGTGGAGATACGACGTCCAAGCTTATCGGAAAGAGGTCCTGCAAATGGAAGGGCGATTAGACGTCCAAGTCCAAGTGCTGCGGAAATTGCTGTAATTGCCATTGCTTCTACGCCCCAGGATGCTGCAAGAGCTTCCTTGATCACTGCCTGTCCTAAAATAGAACATCCGACACCGTGAATGAAATAGTTTAAATAAAGGATCAGAGCGCTAGGTAAATATTTTTTATTCATCTCTTTTCTCCTCGTGATTTTAAAATAAATAGTTTATTCGGTATCCTGTGATTAATCATCGTATCTGATGTTTAATACTTCTTTCATATGCTCGATCGGCATATCTTTTCCTGTCCAGAGTTTGAATGCTGCTGCACCCTGGAATAACATCATTCCAAGTCCGTTCATTGTCTTGCATCCAACTTCTTTTGCCATCTTACGCATGGTTGTCTCAAGTGGAGAGTAAGGTACATCTACAACGATCAGTTCCGGACGGAAGAAGGATTTGTCAGGTACAACGGACATTCCCTCTAAAGGTTTCATGCCAACGCCGGTTCCGTTAACAAAAATATAAGAATCTGCCATCTCTTCTCTTAATTTTTCTTTGTCATCCAGATCGTAAAGAGTTGCTTTGCAGTTTGTTCTCTCGTTGATCTTCTTTACTGTCTCTTCTGCGTTTGCCCAGAATTTGTCATGAATATTGAAAATAGAGATTTCTTTTACACCGTCTAATGCAGCCTGGATCTCGATTGCTGTTGCAGCACCGCCGGCTCCTGCGATTGTCATTTTCTTTCCGATCACATCGATATCGTTGTCTTTTAATGCCTGCATGAATCCGATACCGTCTGTGATGTGTCCTGTTAAAACACCGTTCTCATTTACAATTGTGTTAACTGCTCCGCAAAGCTCTGCTGCCGGAGATAATTTATCAAGATACTGTCCTACAACTGTTTTGTTTGGCATGGAAACGTTTGATCCAACCATCTTTAATGCACGGATACCTTTTACAGCATCTTCCAAAGTGCTGTTGTCAACTTCAAATGCAAGGTATGCGTAGTCAAGTCCTAAGTAAGCGAATGCTTCATTGTGCATTGCCGGTGAACTGGAATGTCTGATTGGGTAAGCCATTAATCCGATAAGTTCTGTGTGTCCTGTAATTCTCTCTGCCATAATTTTTACTCCTTTTCCCTAAAAAAACGATTATGTACGTAGTTGATATTGTTGTGATTTTCTTGTTTCTAACTCGTCTGCCCACTTCGTTAAAAACTTAACAACCTCTGATAAGGATATTATACAATGCTTTTTTTGATACATCCAATGCTTATTTTGTGCTTTTTTAATAGCTTTAATCTATTAATTAAGGTATAATATTCACAAATTCAGCACATCTTTTTTGTGACTCATAGATATTTTCTATTAATTTAAGGAGATTTATGCATGACACTTAATCAATTAGGATATTTTTACCAGGCAGCCGTGTTACAACACTTCAATCAGGCTGCAGAAAAAATGAATATTTCCGAGCCGAGTTTAAGCCGTTCCATCTCTTCACTGGAAGACGAACTCGGTGTGACTCTTTTTGAAAAAAGAGGCAGAAACGTGATTCTGACAAAGGCAGGTGAGATTTTTTTAGAACATGCCACACAGATTTTAGATGATGTGAAACGTGCGGAGAACAAGATGCACCATCTCGCCACCGACGGTGGGCATATCGACATTGCCTATGTATCCCCTCTGGCAAGAGAGTATATTCCGCGCACTGTCCGGAATTTTCTCTCACTTGAGCAAAACAAGAATATCACCTTCAATTTCAATCAGGATATCACATCCGTGAATATTGAAGGCTTAAAAAAAGGTGCCTATGATCTGATATTTGGCTCCTACTCTGCCAACGAACCAAATATCGAGTTTGTTCCTATTATAAAGCAGGAAATCGTCGCCATCCTCCCGGCCGGTCATCCGCTGAGCCGCAAAGAGGCTTTGCAGGCTGCTGATTTTGCTGACTATCAGGTGCTTGGATACAACCGTCATTCCGGTCTTGGCAAGTACACACGCAGTTTCTTCAAAGAACACGGGATTGCACCAAATTTCATCTGCGAATCCCCGGACGAAAACGGAATTGCCTCCCTTGTGGCACAGGGGTTTGGGATTGCACTTGTCGCTGACGTTGACACCATCTACCGCGACGACATCTGTATCCGCCCCCTGATTTCAAGCGAATCTTTCTCCCACACCGTCTACATGGGCTATATGCGCGGCAAATACCAGTTGCCGGCTGTCCAGCGGTTCATCGCCTTCGTGAGAAATGTACAGGCGTGATCCGGGTTGATGGCTATATCGGAAACCCGGTTATTTGCACGGAAAGATGTACGTGTTTCTACGCAAGCCGGGGGTTCGGCAGAGGGCATCTGGAATGAAACTTGCTCGAATTGCTAATTTATCAGCATTCCCACTTTGACTTTTCAATCACTTATGTTCATTCAAAAATGGACAGTTCGCACAAGTTGTTCGTCCGGGACACACTTCGACTTCTTAGCTGTGTCGTGCAGGAGTTAATACCCGATAAGCGGCAAAGAAGCAGGCCAAAAGTCAACCACCTTTTTGACTTTTGAGCCTGCAATAAACGATGCTGATTATCGGGTATTTACTCCTGCTAGAAACAGCTAAAGCGAATGTGTCCCGGACGGACAACTTGTGCGAACTGTCCATTGATGAATGTACATAACCTTACAGTCAAAGTGGGAACGCAGATAAATTTACGCAATCCTCACAAAAGTTTCATTCCAGATGCCCTCTGCCGCCCCCCGGCTTGCGCTCAACCTTCTTTTCTTTCCGTGCAAATAACCGGGTTTCCTTTTCTGCATAACGTCCCGGGTTACGCCTGTACATCTCTCACCTGCCCTCGGTCTGCTGACAGACGAATTGGATAAATGACTTTGCCACAGGGGAAAGATAGTGTTTTTTCAGGGTGGCGAGATACACCGACCGCTCGTACACCGGATAACTGATCTCGAGTGTCTTTAGGTTCAGTGACTTTAAGATTGGGATATCCGGCATGACCGCGATCCCGAATCCCTGTGCGACCAGTCCTGCCATACTGGAGTCCTCCTCCATCTCAAAGGCAACCTTCGGGAACTGATTGATCTCCTCAAACATCTGGTCAATGACCGGACGCAACCCGCTTCCTTTTTCAAAATAAATCTGCGGGTACGCAATCGTGTCCCGAAGATCTACGCTGCCATGGATAGCAAGCGGATGGTCTTGCGGCACTGCCACCACAAGCTTCTGATTTCCAATTTTCCGAAATTCGATATCCGGTTCTCCCTCCTGATAGGAAGAAAACACGATGTCATATTTATCTTCTTTTAATCCCGCTAAAATATCTCCGGTCGTTCCCACCGTAAAATGAAAGTCGATATGGTAATCCGGGTAAGCATCCAGAAAGTTCCGCACCATTTTTGGCGTGAAATTGCTTCCCATTGTATAAATATAGGCAAGATGGATGATACCCTCTTTGCTTCCGTTCAGTTCCCTGGTTCTCTGTACCCCCTCCTCGAGCACTTTTAAAGATTCCTCCACATAAGAAAGAAACAACTTTCCATAACGTGTGAGCACAATATTTCTTCCCTTTTTTTCAAAAAGCCTTGTGCCAAGTTCTTCTTCCAGCTGCGCGATCGCGTGGCTTAAAGACGGCTGCGTGATAGAGAGCATCTGTGCGGCTCTCGTGTAATGTTCTTCCTGTGCTAATATCTTAAAATACTGAAGCTGATTTAAATTCATTGTATGCCTCCATTATTACCACTTTTCTATTTTACCGGATCAAATGCATCTGCTCGATGACCCAGCTTTCCTCTTCCATATGATATTCACTGCCACAATAAGGACATTTTTTCTGCCGTACCGCGTCAAAGCTGCCGCCACAACCCGGACAGGAAACGGATGTGATGGAAAATCCAGGTGCTTCCTGTTTTTCCACATTTCTGCGAAATGTAACATCAATGCAGTCACCGCTCTTTTTCACTTTTCCATGCTCCTCGTAATGGTTTACCCACCAGGTCCGCACCGACATGTGCATAATATTTCCCTCCATGCGGATTCCATTCAGACAGATCCCATTCGTATAAGTCATTTCCAGAATGTCAGAAAAAAGTGGCTCGCGCGCATCTGCACGGTAACAGGCAAGCTCCTCCGGTTTTTCGGCTAATACCGCCATACGCACAAGTGAAACAAGCTGTCCTTCAAATTTGTCAAAAGAAAAATTTTTGTCATAGCGCAGCATTGTGTTTTTGATTTTCCGTTTTGAACTGCCCCATTTTAATATAGGTAAATGCTTCATTCCGTCGTGATCAAAAAGTGTTGCCACCAGACGGATATCCGCAACGATAAATCCAAGAAAACCTCCAACCAGTACCGCAGCAAAATAGCTGGCAAGCAATATGAGGGGCAATGGTTGTCCTCCTCTGACAATATTTGCAATCAACATCACCAGAAATACACCGGACATGGAAAATGTCATCGACTGTCTGAAGATATGTCCATTTTTTGCGCTGGAATTACTTCTTATAAAGAAAAGATTGATCACTCTTGGAAACAAATCTTTGATCTGAAACACAGTACCACAGTATGGACACCCCTCCCCTAATTTTGAGACAGAATTCACTGCCCCACAGTTTGGACAGGTCACGCGGATGAACTGGGTCTGCGCCTCATTCGGTGAATGTGCCACGATCTCGTACATCGCCATCTCCGTATCCCGCTCATAAACCGGTCCATTCTCATTTTCAAAAGAAAGTTTTCTGGATACATTCTCATACATCATATCCGTTGTGTACCAAAGAGATTTTCTCGATACCTTGCCTGTTCCGTAGCTGGTTCCTTTGGACGGTACAACACTCTCATGCAGTTTGAGTCCCTTTTTGTCCAGACGTTCCTTCTGCAATTTAAGAAAATACGCCGTATCGCCGTCACAGTCCTGCGGTGTAATTCCTTTTTCATACCACAGATTCAATTCCTTTGCAAAACGGTCATACATGCCGCGCCCCTTGTCCCACTCCGGAACAAAATCCTCAAACGCTTTGTTGTCTTTCCGGTACTTTAAAATCCATTTCACACCGACCGCACACAGTACCACCCCGGCTGCCAGAAGTCCGAGTTTCACCACAGATGCAATCTCCATTGTCATAAAGGAAGCTGCCAGCACCCCCGCTGCAATAAACGCTGCTCCTTTGAAAAGTTCTCCTCCGTCTGCCTCGCTCGCAGAATCTCTTTTCTGTGTACTGATTCCCGAAAAAAATGCCATAACGTTCCCCCTCTTATTTTCACTTCTTATTTTTCCATAATAAATATACCTCTCAAATTATAAATCAATCTATAGATTTTTTCTATCATTTCCGGACAAAATAACAATTGGACATTTTTATCATTTCCATATAAGTTGAATGTAACGAGAAGGTCACTTTACCTCTCATTTGTTAAAAAATTAACGTCTGCCCACGTTATTGATTCCTCAGATAATATTTCAAATAAGGAGATTATTTTACGATGAAAACCAAATATCCACATATTTTTGAACCAATGACCATCCGCAGAATGACCGTAAAAAACAGAATCGTCATGACACCTATGGGAACAAACTACGGTGAGCAGAATGGTGAAATGAGTTTCCTTCATATTAATTACTATGAGCAGAGAGCTAAGGGCGGCACAGGTCTTCTGATCGTTGAGAACGCAAGTGTCGATTCCCCACAGGGTTCTAACGGAACAACACAGCTTCGTATCGACCTTGACAACTACATCCCAAGACTTTTCAAATTATGCGAGAGCATTCACAAACATGGTGCGTGCATCGCGATCCAGTTAAACCACGCAGGTGCTTCTGCAATGTCTTCCCGTATCGGAATGCAGCCGGTTTCCGCATCTGACATTCCTTCCAAAGCAGGTGGAGAGATTCCAAGACCTTTGGAAAAAGACGAGATCATGCATATCGTAAAAAAATACGGTGAAGCTGCAAAACGTGCTCAGATCTGTGGTTTTGATGCAGTTGAGATCCACGCCGGACACTCTTACCTGATCAGCCAGTTCTTATCTCCTACCACCAATGACCGTACAGATGAATTTGGAGGCTCTGCCAAAAACCGTGCCCGTTTCTGCCGTATGATAATTGACGAAGTTCGTAAGGCTGTCGGACCTAGAGTTCCTATTTCTTTACGTCTTAGTGTAGATGAGCTTGTCGAAGGCGGTAATACGGTAGAAGATTGTCTGGAATATCTCGAATATCTGAATGATGAAGTTGATATCTACGATACTTCAGCAGGACTGAATGCTTCTATCCAGTATCAGATCGATGCCAACTATCTGGAAGACGGATGGCGTTCATACATGGCAAAGGCCGTTCGCGATAAATTTGGAAAGCCAACGATCGCTATCGGAAATATCCGAGATCCTAAGATTGCCGATGATATCCTTGCAAGAGGCGACGCTGACCTGATCGGTATAGGACGTGGCCTGATTGCTGACCCGGACTGGTGTAATAAAGCACAGTATGGCGATGTATGTGATATCCGCAAATGTATCTCTTGTAATGTAGGATGTGTTGGTAACCGTATCGGCGGTAACAAACCACTTCGTTGTACAATCAACCCGGATCTGATCAACGGAGAAGCTTATAAGAAACAGAAAGTAAACAAACCATGCAACGTTGTAGTTGTCGGTGCCGGAACTGCAGGACTTGAGGCCGCATGCACTGCTGCAGAAGTCGGATGCAACGTTACATTATTAGAGAAAGAAAAAGAAGTTGGTGGTCTGTCTGTTGAGATTTCAAAGATTCCTGCAAAGAAGAGACTTGCTGATTTCCCAACCTACCTGAAACACCGTGCATCAAAACTTTCTAATCTGACAATCAAAACGGGAGTCGATGCAACTGTTGCTGAGATCAAAAAATACAAACCCGACCTTGTTGTAAACTCAACCGGTTCTGTACCGCTTCTTCCACCGATTGAAGGACTGCATGACAACCTTGGAAAGAAAGATGCCAGCGTTTATTCTATCAAGGATATGATTGCCAACTTAAAGAACTATCCGGAAGACATGACAGGCAAGAAAGTCGTAGTTGTCGGTGGTGGTGCTGTAGGACTTGACGTTGTTGAATTCTTTGTTCCT
>ERZ1106963.3431-NODE-3431-length-13460-cov-2.613353_pt1 | contig 13460 bp, 14 predicted proteins | sample MGYA00403681_ERZ1106963 | MGnify/ENA primary metagenome ERZ1106963 (study PRJEB35170, sample SAMEA104062407) | human gut metagenome | biome: human gut; feature: human-associated habitat; material: faeces | place: Denmark | collected 2012-05-03 ...
CTATTGTCATGACTAAAAACGTCCGGCAAAATGCCTTTGGAATTTTCCCATCTGCATTCTACCGGACGTTTTTCAGATCGTCTCAGGCTTCTTGAACGGATTCTGCGATCCGCTCTCTAATATAACTTTCCAGGAAATCCGCCGTCTTTTCAATCCCCATCCGGCTGCTGTTGATGCTCAGATCATAATTACGGGAATCTCCCCATTTTCCCTTTACGTAATAGTTGTGGTACATCTTACGCTGGCGATCCTGCTTTTCGATCATATTCTTCGCTTCTTTCTCCGTCAGGTTGTGAAGCTTCATAATACGCGCAGTCTTGACCGGAATATCGCCCAGCACGAAAATCGTGATCAATCCCGGGGTTCCTGCAAGTTTTGTCTCCGAACAGCGTCCTACAACGACAAAGGATTCTCCTTCATCTGCTTTTTTCTTCAGATACTCGAACTGCATCTGCGCGATATTTTCTTCTGCAGAGGTCGAATACTCCCTTACCCTTCTGGAAAACAGGATGTTTCTGGGCACTTCATCATAACGGTGCAGCGTTTTGGCGTCTACGTTTCTCTCCTGCGCAATAGATTCCAGAATATTGCTGTCGTACAAAGGCAGATCAAACCTTTTTGCCAGAGTCTCCGCAATCACATGACCGCCGCTTCCAAATTCCCGTCCTACAGAAATAATCAGCTGTTTCTTCATACACATACCCCTCCGTTACCCCTTATATTTTTCGTTTCGGAGAATTCAGTTTTGCCGCAGGCAAAAAACTCCCTCCGGCAAAACAGGATTCTGCTTTTAGAAATATCTCAGGAAAATGCAAACCATCGAAATTGAAATGACAATGATCGTCGCAGGTGCCGCATATTTACAGTAATATCCCCATCCAACCGGATAGCCTTGCTTGGTCGCGACGGAAATTCCAACAACGTTTGCAGATGCGCCAATCGGTGTTGCGCTGCCGCCAATATCGGTTCCCATGGAAAGTGTCCACGCCAGCGTAGTCAAATCTATGCCCTGCAGCGCCGACAGCGTCTGGATGACCGGAATCATCGTCGCAGCAAACGGAATATTGTCAACAAATGCACTTGCAATTGCGGATATCCAGAGAATAATCGCGCACATCAGCATGCCGTTGGAGCCGCTCAATTTACTGATCAGACCGGCGATTTCTTCCAGTACGCCCGTCTGCTCCAATCCGCCGACTACAACAAACAGACCAATAAAGAATAAAAGCGTCTTATAGTCTACTTTGGAAAGCAGCTCTTTTGCATCCTTATACTGTGTCACAAGTGTCAAAATCGCAATAAACGTACCGATAAACGCAACGGTCAGCCCCGTCTGCGCATGGGTTACCAAAAGGACAACTGCCAGCAGGAAAATGACACAGCTCTTTGCAAACTCACCTTTATCTGTAATCGCTTCCTTCGGATCGGGATAAGAAGTAATCTGAACCGCTGCACCCTGTCCGGCCAGTTCCTTATGGAAGCATAAGTAAAAATAAATCACGATGACAATAAGCGATATCAGAGCGATAAAGCCGGTGTTGGAAATAAATTCACCGAAGGTATATCCCAGGGATGTGCCGATGATAATGTTGGGCGGGTCTCCACACATCGTTGCCGAACCACCAAGGTTCGCACAGAAAATTTCCGACAGAATAATCGGAACCGGATTACACTTGAGCGTCTGCGCCAGCTCCAGCGTAACTGCCGCCAAAAACAGGATGACCGTAATACTGTCGATAAACATCGCCAGTACAAAAGACATCAGCATAAACGTGATAAATACCGGAATCGTGCGATATTTTACCAGCTTTGCGATCTCCAGACAGAGCCAGCGGAAAAATCCTGCCTTTCCCATTCCCTCTACCATGATCATCATGCCTAAAATGAAAATGATGGTAGACCAGTTAATTCCGGATGAAGATGCCTCTCCTTCCGCTGCCGTGTACCAGAAGCTTGCCTGAAAGATGCTTTTCACATTCAGCGTTTCCACAATCGCATCCTTACTGTGCATGCCCAGTCCAAACACCAGTACGATCATCAAAAGTCCACAGCCAAGGGACACATACTGCCGCTCGATTTTGTCCATGACAATCAGGACAAACATCACTACGAAAATCAGAACTGCCAATATATGCGGTGCATTTTCGTTCCCTCCTCTCATATTCTCTTTTGACATTATAATGCATTTTTCGAGGAAGCATAATTGATACTTTGCACAATAAATTCAATCAAAATTCAGCATCTTTCCAGTTCTCTTAACATTCTTCTGGACAATTTGACATAGCACGTCAACTCTGCATGAAACCTTCTCCGCTTCCAGAGCATGAACTGCCGTCTCTTTCCCTTCACTCCATCGGAACTGCAATCCCGATCAGCGTGTCCTCCGCCAACTGATAGGCAATCTCCTCTTCCCAGTTTAAATCAGCTGTTTTTTGTGAAAAGTGAAGCTTTAACATCGCCTGATCTTTTGGCGCAGAACCGGCGTTTTTCAATGCCGCCATAAACAGCTGATATTCCGGATCCGTAATCAGGTACAGCTCTGTCATCTCCCCTGCAGTTTCGCCATAAAAATACCAGTCCTCAAATTCACAGTGCGGATTGAAAAAAACAAACGCATTGTCCGCCTGATAAAAACCGTGCCTGTCCTTTGCAGAAGCTTTTTTCGCAGGCAGATTGTTAAAATCGTCTTCCGTATTTTGTGGGGAACCTGCATCTGTGCTGCCTGCTGCAGTCCCGTCAGATTCTGCCCAGGGGATATCGTTCCCACCCATAAGCTCCGGGACCAGGTCTTTCGCAGCCTCATACAAACGTCCAAAACGTTCCAGTTCCCTGCACAGCGGCAGCAGCTCCTCGCCAAGCTCTGTCAAACGGAAAAGAACATCGTCTGTCCGATGGGCTCTCTCCTGAAGCATCCCGAATACATCGGTATCCGACAAGTCTTCCATTCCTCCCGGCTTTCCGTCTGCGGACACAACGATTGCCGCCGTGCCCTCTTTTTCTGCGGACACCAGCCCGACAGCCTGCAGCACACAAAGCTCTGTTCCCACGCCCTGCTCGTCTTCGTCCATACATCCTGCCAACTGTTTTTCGGACATCGGCTCTTTTTTTAATAAAAATACGATCTGCAGGCGGCTGCCGCTCAAAAGCTTCGCCGCCTGCAAACCGGACTTCCATACGTTTTCTGTATTCATCCTGTAAGGCTTACCTCATCTGTATTTCTATCTCCGGCTGCGGTACGTCCAGACAGGAAAATCCGATCTGTACCTTGAACAGGTCGCCGTCCAGATAGATTTCAAACGTTCCCTTCTGCAGCGTCGTCAGGTTCTGTGCAATCGACAGTCCCAGTCCGCTGCCCTCCGTACTTCTGGAAATATCGCCGCGGATAAAACGCTCCGTCAGCTCCTCAGCACGGATGTTCAACGCCTGCGCGGAAATATTTTTCATTGTAAATACCGCGATTTCCCTATCATCCTGTCTGACTCTGCGGATTTCCAGATAGACCCGCGTGCCTTCCAGCGCATACTTGCAAACATTGGAAAACAAATTCTCCACCACGCGCCAGATTCTTCTCGGATCGGCTTCGATATAAACCGGCTCCGGCGGCAAACTGACGATCATTTCCAGGCATTTTTCCTTTAATTTGTCATCGAACTCCCCGCAGGTCTGCTTGACGAGTTCCTTAAAGTCCAATCGCTCCATCTGCAAAGAAATATTGCCGGACGTGATCTTGGATGCTTCCACCAGATCATCCGTCAGCTGCTTCAAGCGCTGGGACTTCGCATCCAACACCTGTATATAGCCTTTCGCGCGCTCGTTGTCGATCTGCTCGCGCTTTAACAGGTTCACAAAGTTGATAATCGACGTCAGCGGCGTTTTGATATCATGGGAAACATTCGTAATCAGATCGGCTTTTAACCGTTCGTCCTTCATGCTCTTTTCAACCGCCGTCTTGATGCCGTCTCCGATGCCGTTGACCGCTTCCGCCAGTTCCCGGTTTTCTCCGTGCATGCCGGAAAGATCGACCTTCAGATCCAGATCGCCGTGTCCCAATCGAACCGCAGTGTCCACAATCTGCTGCTGATCCTTTTTCGAGCTGTACAGCATCAGAATCGCAATGATATCGATTACAGCCGCGATCAGAATCCCTACAACACCGCAGCCGCCCAGAATCAGGTTGCCCGCAAGCAACAGTAAAAACGGAAGCAGACTCCTGACCAGAATGTGCCCGTTGTCATAAAGGTGCAGCACGCCGTTCCCAATCCGACTGAAAATCAGCCGCAGCATGGAATTGCTCCACAGCGTATGCGCCCTCACCCGTCTGACAAGACTCAAATAGAAAAACAAAAACACATCGTCCAGTAAAAAGGCAACAACACCCACTGCAAACGGGAACCACACCGCATGCGTCACATCCGTCAACGTCGTCTGCGCAAGCAGATACAAAAGCCAGCTGACGCCAAGGATCATACCTATCATCAAAATTCCTGCCGCCACAAACGGCTCCGTCAGCACCGTGTCCCGAATCCTTAATTCAATCTGATAACCGCCGCCCTCTTTGCGGACACGCCCTTCATACCGGGTTACCCGAAGCAGCAGCCAGACAGAAACCACCAGAAATAACATGCCGACTGCAGCCAGATAACCATAATAAGGAACGACTCTGTGGTACGCCGCACGCGCGGTTGCAAAACTGTCCTGTGCCGGATACGTCGTATCAACTGCCAGCCATACCCGCGTATTATCGCCAAAGGCATACTGATAGGAGGACAGCTCCTGTCTAAGCTCCTCCGCAGCAATCTCCGTATTCGTCAAAAGCTCCGCCCGATCTGCGTTATAGCACAGATATCTGCCATATTCTTCAAATTGTCTCGTGATTTCGTCTAATTTTTTATCTGAAAAATCGTCCTTCAGATTCGTATAATAATGGACTTCGCCATCCTGATCCATCCGGTAACAATATCGGATATTTGACGCGTCCAGACCGTAACTGTCTTTGTATGCCGAATATTCGGAAAAATTATAAAAAAGTTCCTTCGACGTCGTCTTTAAATCGTCCCGCAGCTGAATGTATTCGTCTGTGTCGGACGCATATTGCGCCAGGTCCTTTCCCTCTGCAGACAGATACCGGGGCACCAAAAGATCCAGCTCCATCCCATCTGCATCCGAATAATTCAGTCCCAGCTCCTCGCACTTTTTCTGATATTCTTCCCGGCTGGACGGAAGCTCCTGAATCATCTGCATCGAAAGCGACTGCTTCTGCCGTTTCTGATCCAGCTTCTGCAACACATTCAGGGTTGCCGTTTCCCCGTTCCAGTCGTTCCCGTTCAGCCCCTCCTGACCGGAAAAAACGCTGGAATCCCCTTTGAAATAAGCGTCCAGCTGTGCCTTCGTCGCAAAAACCTTTTCCGTCACGAAGCCATAATTTCCCCATTTGACCAGATCATCCAGATAAAAAGACGCCGTTGCCGTCGTGTCACGGACATCTTCCTGCCTGTGGGCAAATTCTGCGATATCGATCTGCTTTTGTCCATTATAAGTTCCGTCCGTTTCCAACTGGCTTCGGATGACAGAAAGCCGCGTCACTCCTCGGATTTCTTCGGACAGAATGTCCGTGAACAGATCGGAATTTTCAAACGAATTACTGTTTTCAAGCAGATTGATCTGCTGTTCATACAGCCTGCCGTTTCTCTCCACGCTGACCGAACTATTGCAGGCAAGCCCGACAAAAATTGCCGCAAAAGCCGCTGCCAGCACTTTCTGAAAAATGAGCAGCACTCTTCTGTCCTTCTTTCCAATGACCCATTTCTTTTTCATGAGCCCGTACTCCTTTCCGGCTTTTTTCGTCACGGCTGCTTCTCGATCTTGTATCCGACACCCCAGACAACCTTCAGATAACGTGGCTCCTTCGGGTTAATCTCAATCTTTTCCCGGATGTGCCGGATATGGACAGCCACTGTATTGTCCGCACCGATTGCCTCTTCTTCCCAGATGCTTTCATAGATCTGATTAATCGAAAAAACACGCCCCTGATTGCGCACCAGAAGCAACAGAATATTGTATTCAATCGGTGTCAGCTTGACTGGCTCCCCGTCCACCGTAACCTCTTTGGTCTCGTCGTTGATCACGAGTCCGCCAGCGCGGAACACTGCATTATTGTCCGTGTTTAAATTTCCCAGCTTCGTGTAGCGGCGCAGCTGCGACTTCACCCGCGCAACGAGCTCAAGCGGATTAAACGGTTTTGTCACATAGTCATCCGCGCCGATGTTCAGCCCCAGAATCTTGTCCGCGTCCTCGGATTTTGCCGACAGGATAATGATCGGAATGCTGCTGTATTCCCGAATTTTGAGCGTCGCATGGATTCCGTCCAGCTTCGGCATCATAATATCGATAATCAAAAGCTGAATGTCGTTTTCTTTTAACGCCCGGATCGCCTGCTCCCCGTCATATGCCTTGATGACATTGTAACCCTCCTGCGCCAGATAAATTTCGATTGCTTCCACAATCTCTTTATCATCGTCACATACCAGAATATTTGTCATAATACCCTCCATTTTCTGCTTTCTCTCTATTAAATCAGAAAAATCTGAATCTGCTGTCCGGGATATTCTTAATATTTTATAAAGATTTTACCGACAGCAGCCTCTTTCGCGCGCATTCTATTGCTTCAGCATCAGAAACGCCGCCAGATTTCCGCGTTTTCCCTTGCTCGCCCGATGAGAAAACAGATAGCTCGGATTGCAGCAGGTGCAGATGTCCGTCATCGACAGATGCTCCTTTAAAATCCCTGCGCCAAGCAAAATTGCTTCATTGGCGCGCCACAAGTTCAGCTGATATTTTCCATTGACCTTTTCGGTCAGTATATTTTTCATGGAAACGTCCTGATATCTCTCCTGAGAAAAGAGCTTTTCAAAAGGTTCTGCCACATCTTTTCCGACTTCATAGCAGTCCTGACAGATCGACGGACCAATCGCCGCAAAAATATCCTCCGGACGGCTTCCATACGCCTCGCGCATCGCTTCGACTGTCTTTTTTCCCATCTCACCGACTGTCCCACGCCACCCGGAATGAGAACAGCCGATCGCATGATGCACCGGATCGACAAACAAAAGCGGCACACAGTCCGCATAAAACGTGCCAAGTATCAGCCCGGGCACGTTTGTGATCAGTCCGTCCACATCCCGATAATCTTTTTCTTTCGTCACGCCCTTTCCTGCATCCTCTTTTTCCACACGGCGGATGTTTGTCGTATGGGTCTGATCGGAGCAGACGAACGCGTCCGAAGTTGTCCCGAACACGCCTGCCGCCCGCCGGAAATTTTCATCCACCGCCTCCCGGTTTGTATCCCGCGCATAGCTGAAATTGAAAGAAGCACAGTCCCCGGTGCTGACACCGCCGAACCTGCTGGTGACCATATGAGTCACTATATTTAACCGTTCTAACGCCGGAAAAGTGAGATATTCCACCTCTCCGCTTTTGTGAATTTCCATCCCCGGATAACCCGTCTTTTTCCGGATCAGATCTTTTTTTGCTATCTTCGTCTCCTGCTGTTCCACGTCCCTGCCCTCCTGTATTCAAATGCGTTTTGAATCCACTGGATCTCTTTCCTGCAGACCGCCACCACGTCAAAGCGGATCTGTACATCCCCCTCTGCAGGATGCTTCCACAGATACCAGTCTGCGCAACGGCAGATTTTTTCCTGCTTTGCGCTCCCGACCGCCTCCAACGCTGTCCCAAATCGGTCGTCGTTCCGATATTTTACTTCAAAAAAAACAAGGCAGCCCCGGTGAAACCCGATGATATCGATTTCTCCCCTGCTGCACCTGTAATTACGCTCCAGAATGTTTACTCCGCTGCGCATCAGATAAGCTGTCACTGCTTCCTCCCAGAAAGCGCCCGCCTGTCTTTTATTCATTTAACCTTCTTTCACAAAATGACCGATGAAGCTTCTGCGGTGAATCGCCGTCGGTCCCATGGTCTGCAGTGCCTCGATATGCTCTTTTGATCCATACCCTTTATTGCGTGCAAATCCGTAGCCCGGAAAAACTTCCTCATACTGCTCCATCATCCGGTCCCTCGTCACCTTCGCTACAATGCTCGCTGCAGCAATGGATACGCTTTTTGCATCTCCCTTGATGATCGGAACCTGTTGAATTGCCACCTGTGGAATCCTTACCGCATCGTTTAGCAGAACTGCAGGCTGAGGATTCAGCTTTTCAATCGCCTGACGCATCGCTTCGTAGGTCGCCTGCAGGATGTTGATCTCATCGATTCGCTGTGGGCTGACAATCCCGATTCCCACCGCCACTGCGTGCTCCAAAATGATGTCATATAACTGTTCCCTTTTTTCTGCAGAAAGCTGCTTGGAATCGTTCAGATACAAAATTTCGCAGTTCTTCGGCAAAATAACCGCGCCTGCAACAACCGGTCCTGCCAGCGGTCCCCTTCCAACCTCGTCAATGCCGCAGATCAGGCCTTCCTTTTCATAGTCCCGTTCATACTGCTGCAGCTGATAAATCCGCGCTGTTTCCTTTTCCAGCGTCTCCCGCTGCTTTTCCGAACGCCGGATCAGCGTCTGTACACCGCTTCTTGTGTCTTCCCGATAGGTTTGTTCCAGATTCTCCAACAGGCCTGCCACAGACTCTGCCTCTGTCCGCATGGAGGCTCTTTTCAAGCGCTCTCCGGCTTCTGCAAACCGCGCTCTAATTTCCCCGATTTTTTCCATATCAGATGTCCCTTACTGGTGTTTTAACACTCCAAATTTGTGAAACGGCCAGATTCTGACCCACGCTTTTCCGATAATCTGATCCCGGTGGATATTTCCGACGCTCGGCTCCCGGCTGTCCGAGCTGTTGTTTCGATTATCGCCCAGCACAAAATATTCGTCCTCGCCGAGGGTAATCGGCTCGCCTGCGCGCCCCGGTGACAGCATCACTTCCTTGCCGTAGCCTTCCTCCAGCACCTGTCCGTCAATGTAAATCGTTCCGTCCGTGCCGATCTGAACCGTTTCGCCGGGCAGACCGATAATCCGCTTAATATAGTAAACATTTTCATCGTACTGGAATGGGAACACGATAATGTCAAAGCGCTGCGGATCCTTGAAACGATACGAAATCTTGTCTACGATCAGGTTATCGTTATTGCTCAGTGTCGGCTCCATCGAGCTTCCGTTGACCTCCGTGCGCTGTCCGACAAATGTGATCACCAGCCAGGTGATACCCAGGACAACTACGATATATAAAAGCGTGCTTCCGATTTCTTTCAGGATTGCTTTTCCACTCATGGCTTACGCCTCCTTTTTCGGCAATTCCAGCGTCATGCGGCCGAGCCTGCCGCTGCGAAAATCATCCAGAACGAGGGCCGCGCCCTTTTCATATTCCGGCTCGCCGCCCTTTTTCAGACAACCGCGGGACTTGCAGACTGCTTCCAGAAGGGCGAGGGCCGAATGGAGGGACGCCTGTGCGTCGCCATCTGCGTCCGCTGTATCCAGTGTCAGCTGATACCGCTTTTCCAACGCCTCCGGGTAATTCTCCCCGATAAACACAAGCAGGGAAAGTGCCATTTCTTCGCGGTTTAAGATTTCATCGTTCATCGAGCCGATCAGTGCGAGGCGTTCTCCCACCGCCTGATCTTCGAATTTCGGCCACAGGATGCCGGGGGTATCCAAAAGCTCCAGACCCTTGTTCAGGCGAATCCACTGCTTGCCCTTCGTTACGCCGGGCTTGTTGCCGGTTTTCGCGCACGCCTTTCCTGCGAAGCTATTGATAAACGTCGATTTTCCTACGTTTGGAATTCCTGCCACCATCGCACGCACCGGACGGTTCAAAATACCGCGTTTGCGGTCGCGCTCGATCTTTTCCCGGCAGGCTTCCTGAACCTTGCCCTGAATCGCTTTCATCCCGGCGCCGCTTCTGGCGTTGATTTCCAGTACAGCAAAGCCAAGACTTTCAAAATATGCCGTCCAGGCGCGGTTTGCAGCCGGATCGGACAGATCGGATTTATTCAATAAAATCAGGCGTGCCTTGTTTTTCCCCATCTCGTCGATATCAGGATTGCGGCTCGATTGCGGACATCTGGCGTCCACCAATTCGATAATCAAGTCGATCAGCTTGATATCTTCCTGCATCGCGCGGCGCGCTTTCGTCATATGTCCGGGATACCACTGGTATACCATAGTTTTCTTTCCTTTTCTGTAACTGTGAGGGTACTGAACAGTTACCCTTTTCTTTATAATATTCTGTGTGATTTTCAGTGAATCAGTCCCCAGCCATCCGTGCCGTTTCCGAAATGGAACCACGCCTCGCCGACGATTGTGCTGCGCAGCACCGGACCGACATTGGCGGAACGACTGTCCTCACTGTTATTACAATTATCGCCGAGCACGAAATATTCGTCCCTGCCCAGCTTGATTTCATTCTCTGCAATACCGGCTGACGCGATCAGATCCATCTCTTCATTTTCCTGCGCCTTACCGTCTATATATAAAATGCCGTTCTGAATCAGGACGGTCTGCCCCGGAACCGCTACAACACGCTTCACATAATAGTGGGCATTCTGATTACCGTTTGGCAAAAATACAACCACATCCCCTGTCTGTGGAGAAAAGAAACGGTACTTTAAGCGGTTAACCAAAATTCCCTGTCCGTTCGTCAGCCCCGGCTCCATGGAAACGCCGATCATGTTCGTGCGCAGTCCGACCGCCCAGATCACCATAAACGCCAGAAAAACTGCCAGTACAGACAGCACAATCCAACTGAACACCTCTTTGACCGCCTGCATGCTGAGCCCTTTTTTCTTCCGGTAAAACTGCAGTCCACGCTGTCTTCTTCTCATACAAATCTCCATTCCGCAGCCGCCGTTTCGTCCTGCAGACATCCTAAAAAGCAAAAAAGGGGCTGCCGTTACTGGTGCCCCTCTCTTCGCAATTCTTATTTTACAACTTCTTTGACCTTTGCGCTCTTGCCGACTCTGTCTCTTAAGTAGTTCAGCTTTGCTCTTCTTACTTTACCCTTACGAACAACTTCTACCTTCTCAACGTTGGGAGAATGTAAAGGCCAGGTCTTTTCAACGCCGACGCCGTTGGAGCTCTTTCTTACGGTAAAGGTTGCACGGTTGCTGCCGCCCTGTTTCTTTAAAACAACACCTTCGAATACCTGAACTCTCTCACGGTTGCCTTCTTTGATCTTACCATATACTCTTACGGTATCGCCTGTCTCAAATGCAGGTACTTCAGCTTTCAGCTGAGCAGCTTCGATCTCTCTGATAATTTCGTTCATTGCTTTTCCTCCTGATTTCTGGATGTTCTTAATACGATTCCCGTAACAGAGGACCATCTCCTTTTTTCGCAACATTTGCAGTATAACATAGCTTTCTCAAATATGCAAGGATTTTCTTCCTAACCTAATAGGAAAAATACCACCCGGTTTTACCGTCGGCGCCTAGGATACCCAGAAAACGCTCCCCGGTGCAAAGCGCATGCCGGATTTTTTCTGCAGTGCAACGGAAATTTCGTTTTCCACGAATACATGCGCATAGGGCACATGACCTGCCGCAAGCTCCCGCCGGATCATTTCAGCCTCCAGGAGGCTCCCGATCCCTCTTTTCCGGAAGGGCTCCAGCACTTCCAGCATTCCCATGCCGCCGTCGTTGTGCACGCCTGCAAAGCCTGCCAGCTCCCCATCCAGAAATGCGCCGATCATCTGACGCGATGCGATCCGCTCTCTGATGTAGACTTCATCATGATAAAGATGATAATGTGCCTCTACGTTTGCCGCATACGTTTCGTCCAGCTCCCGGATTTCAACGGCTTCGTCCGGCTCCGGAAGGTCAGGCGCTTTTTTTTTCGGATAAATCACCTGATAGCATTCATTGAAATTTTTTAACCCGAAACGCTCTAAAATGCTCGTCAGCACAAATTTCTGATGACAGACATAGACCGCACCGGTCGGGTCCGTCAAAGACAGCAGCCGTTCTCCTGCGTCCTTTGTTTTGGCAGTGATCCGATACACACCGCCTGACCTGTCCTTTGTCAGCACGCCGTCCTCCCGGACTGCCAGGATGTCAGCTTTGCCTCTCCGGATATCCTCAATCATGTCCATGTGAAGCATTTTATCTTTTAACAAATATTCCAGCGCACGTCCGGGCAAATCGTACTTTTCATATAAATCCGGTCGCCGGGCTTTCGTCCGCTCCTTGGACTTTTCCAGGCGCCATTTGTCTATCCTTGCATGGTCGCCGGAAAGCAGGATATCCGGCACCTTTTTGCCCATGAATACTTCCGGACGGGTATACTGGGGATACTCCAGAAGATTATCATGGAACGTCTCAAACTCCGCAGATACGTTATTGTTCAGCACTCCCGGCACAAGTCTTGAGATGCAGTCGATCATCATCATCGCCGGTAATTCACCGCCCGTAAGGACATAATCTCCTGCGGAGAGATAATCTGTAGCGATCATCTCGAGGACACGCTCATCCACGCCTTCATAATGGCCGCAGAGGAACACCAGATCTTCCTCCTTCGCAAGATCTTCCGCGATGCTCTGGTTGAAGGTCTGCCCCTGAGGTGTCATGTAGATCACGCGCGGTTTCTTTCCGATCTTCTCCACAAGAGCCTCGTAAGCGCGGTAGATCGGCTCTGCCTGCATGACCATCCCGGCTCCTCCTCCGTATGGATAATCATCCACCTTGCCGTGGCGCTCCAGCGTATAATCACGGATGTTCACTGCCTCAAATGATACGATTCCCTTTGCAGCCGCGCGGCCGAGAATACTCGTCTCCAGACCGTTCATGATCATTTCCGGGAACAGGGTAAGTACATGAAAGTTCATCGATACCTCCCCTACAGATCGAGAAGTCCCGGGAGAACATGAACAAGCATTTCTTCCTTGTCGAGATCCACGTCCAGGATGCAGTCACGGATCGCCGGGAGAAGAAGCTCTTTTCCCTCCGGTGTCTTCACGCAGTACACATCATTCGCTCCGGTCTCCATGACATCCGTCAAAGTTCCAAGTGTCTCTCCCTCGTCTGTGACAACGTTAAGTCCGATGAGGTCTGTGATAAAGAACTCATCCTCCTCCAGCGGGATTGCCTGATCTCTTGTAATAAGAAGATCCTTCTGACGCCAGCCTTCCACCTCATTCATGGTATCCACGCCATCAAATTTCAGGATGACCATGTTTTTGTGGACCCGGGCCCGCTCCACCTGGATGGGCCAGTGGGTTTTGTCCACATACAGGGTCTTAAAACGGCACAGAAACTCGGGGGAATCCGCCCAGGGCTGGACGCGGACTTCGCCCATCAGGCCGTGGACGTTGGTGATCTTGCCGACCTCCAGATACTGTTGAAGCATGGGGAAACCTTCCTTTCCAGTCAGTTGGGTAAAACAAAGGCGCAGGGAAAGCCTGCGCCTTTGTTTTCAGTCGACGATCTCTACAGAGACGCGCTTGCCGGACCGCTGGGCG
>ERZ1106963.3445-NODE-3445-length-13412-cov-4.623269_pt1 | contig 13412 bp, 7 predicted proteins | sample MGYA00403681_ERZ1106963 | MGnify/ENA primary metagenome ERZ1106963 (study PRJEB35170, sample SAMEA104062407) | human gut metagenome | biome: human gut; feature: human-associated habitat; material: faeces | place: Denmark | collected 2012-05-03 ...
TATTCATACAAGGAATAATCAAAGCGCCTGCCTCGGCCGCCGGCCCTGCATATGGACTCATCAAAGAAATTCTTTTTTTATCTTCTTTTACAGGATACTCTTCAAACTATCGGTTAGTCAAGCATAAAACCAGTTAGGGGCAGATAATCTTTTCACGCTCTATGAAACAACACTTCTTCTTTATCTATGTGCATTTTGGACAGATACACTCTTATCTTCTATATCAGCTGTGACATAACATGCTCCATCGCATCTGTAAACTTCCAATGCCGTTTTTCGGTCCGATAATAGCATTCGAAAATCCGATCTTTGTAGGTTCTGGTTGGTTCTCCAAGGATGCGGATCAAGCGTTCTGTTGATGTTTTTTCAAAATACAGAAAAACCCGCAGAACTTTGTTCTGCGGGTCTCTTACGCTTGGACACAAATATCTCACGGAGATACTATATATTAAATTTCGAATTAATTACTCGATGATTGTAGCAACTCTACCGGAACCAACAGTTCTGCCGCCCTCACGGATAGCGAAACGAAGACCCTGCTCCATAGCTACTGGGTGAATCAGTTCGATTGTCATCTCTACGTTATCTCCAGGCATGCACATCTCTGTTCCCTCTGGAAGGTTGCAAACACCTGTTACGTCTGTTGTTCTGAAATAGAACTGCGGACGATAGTTGTTGAAGAATGGTGTATGACGGCCACCCTCGTCTTTAGTCAGAACGTAAACCTGAGCTGTGAATTTTGTATGGCATGTAAGTGTTCCTGGTTTAGCAAGAACCTGTCCACGCTCGATCTCGTTTCTCTGAACACCACGAAGAAGTGCTCCGATGTTATCACCAGCCTGAGCCTCATCAAGAAGTTTACGGAACATCTCGATACCAGTTACAACAACTTTACGAGTCTCCTCTTTGATACCAACGATCTCAACTTCCTCAGATACGTGAAGAACACCAGCCTCAACTCTACCAGTTGCAACTGTACCACGTCCTGTGATGGAGAATACGTCCTCTACAGGCATTACGAACGGTTTATCTGTGTCACGCTGTGGGTCCGGAATGTACTCATCAACAGCATCCATAAGCTCCATGATCTTGTCTCCCCATGGGCCAGCCGGATCCTCAAGAGCTTTAAGAGCAGAACCCTGGATAACCGGAATGTCATCTCCTGGGAAGTCATACTCGGAAAGAAGATCACGGATCTCCATCTCAACGAGCTCAAGAAGCTCCTCATCGTCTACCATATCACATTTGTTCATGAATACAACGATGTAAGGAACACCTACCTGACGAGCAAGAAGAACGTGCTCTTTTGTCTGAGCCATAACACCATCTGTAGCTGCTACAACAAGGATAGCACCATCCATCTGAGCTGCACCTGTGATCATGTTCTTAACGTAGTCAGCATGTCCTGGGCAGTCAACGTGTGCGTAATGTCTCTTCTCTGTCTGATACTCAACGTGTGCAGTAGAGATAGTAATACCACGCTCTCTCTCTTCCGGAGCTTTATCGATATCCTCGAAGTTCTCAGCTGTGTTACCAGCTACTCTTGCAGCCAGAACTTTTGTGATAGCTGCTGTCAGGGTTGTTTTACCATGGTCTACGTGTCCGATAGTACCAATGTTACAATGCGGTTTAGTTCTTTCAAACTTTGCTTTTGCCATTTTAAGACGTCCTCCTTAATTTACACCCAATACGGGTATCTCAATTTATGTTAGGCTGACTCTAATTATATTCGATTAGAGCCGTTTTTTCAAGCCTAATATTGCTTTTCCGGGCAGTTATCTGCCCGGAAAAGGCAATATAGTTACATTTTTAATTATTTCTCAGCTTTTCCAGCAAGAACTTTCTCCTGAACGCTCTTCGGAACCTGCTCATATTTCTCAAAGAACATGGAGTAGTTACCACGTCCCTGAGTTCTGGAACGAAGGTCGGTAGAATAACCGAACATCTCTGCCAGCGGAACATAAGCCTTAACCAGCTTGCCGCCGCCGATGTCTTCCATACCCTCGATACGACCACGACGAGAGTTGATATCACCGATGATATCACCCATATACTCTTCCGGCATGGTTACCTCAACCTTCATGATCGGCTCAAGCAGTACCGGGTTACCTTTACGCATAGCATCCTTGAATGCCATGGAACCTGCGATATGGAAAGCCATCTCAGAAGAGTCGACCTCATGGTAGGAACCATCGTATACGTCAGCGTGAACGCCGAGTACCGGGAATCCGCCGAGGATACCTGCCTTAGCAGCCTCTTCGATACCTTCGCCTACAGCCGGGATGTACTCTTTCGGGATAGCACCGCCGACAACGCTGGACTCAAACTTGAAGGTCTCTTCGCCGTTCGGATCCATCGGAGTGAAGTGTACCTTACAGTGACCGTACTGACCACGACCACCAGACTGTTTTGCATATTTGCTGTCTACATCTACAGCCTTTGTGAAGGTCTCTTTGTAAGCTACCTGCGGAGCACCTACGTTAGCTTCAACGTGGAACTCACGAAGCAGACGGTCTACGATAATCTCCAGATGGAGCTCGCCCATACCAGCGATGATTGTCTGACCAGTCTCTTTGTTTGTATAAGCACGGAAGGTCGGATCCTCCTCTGCCAGTTTTGCAAGAGCCTCGCCCATCTTGTCCTGACCAGCTTTGGTCTTCGGCTCGATAGCGATGTCGATAACCGGCTCCGGGAACTCCATGGACTCCAGGATTACCGGATGCTGCTCATCACAGATAGTATCACCTGTGGTGGAGAACTTAAATCCGATCGCTGCTGCGATATCACCGGAGTAAACCTTTTCCAGCTCGTGACGCTTGTTGGCATGCATCTGAAGGATACGTCCAACACGCTCTTTTTTGTCCTTTGTTGCATTCAGTACGTATGAACCGGAGTTCATAACACCTGAGTACACACGGAAGTAAGCCAGCTTACCTACGAACGGGTCGGTCATGATCTTGAATACAAGAGCAGAGAACGGCTCTTCGTCGGAAGAATGTCTTACAGTCTCGTTGCCATCCAGGTCAACACCCTTGATCGGCGGGATGTCAAGCGGAGACGGCATGAACTCAATGATAGCATCCAGGAGCTTCTGAATACCCTTATTTCTGTATGCGGTACCACAGCATACCGGGATAGCCTGACACTCACAGGTTGCTTTTCTTAATACTTTCTTTAATTCATCTACAGACGGCTCTTCACCCTCAAGGTATGCCATCATCAGATCGTCATCCAGCTCGCAGATCTTCTCTACCAGCTCGGTGTGGTAAAGCTCAGCGTCATCCTTCATATCCTCCGGGATATCAAGGATGCTGATGTCCTCACCCTTATCATCATTGTAGATGTATGCTTTCATCTCGAACAGGTCGATGATTCCCTTGAAATCATCTTCCTTGCCGATCGGAAGCTGTAAACAGATAGCATTCTTACCAAGTCTGGTCTTGATCTGCTCTACACAGCCATAGAAGTTTGCACCCAGGATATCCATCTTGTTGATGAATGCCATACGCGGTACATTGTAGGTATCAGCCTGACGCCATACGTTCTCAGACTGCGGCTCTACACCACCCTTAGCACAGAATACACCTACAGCGCCGTCCAGTACACGCAGGGAACGCTCAACCTCAACCGTGAAGTCAACGTGTCCTGGGGTATCGATGATGTTGATACGATGCTCCAGAGCGCCTGGTTTCGGTTTGCAGTTTTCCTGCAAAGTCCAGTGACAGGTTGTCGCTGCAGAAGTGATGGTAATACCTCTCTCCTGCTCCTGAGCCATCCAGTCCATGGTAGCAGTACCTTCATGAGTATCACCGATCTTATAGTTAACACCAGTATAATACAGAATACGCTCAGTAGTGGTAGTCTTACCAGCATCGATATGAGCCATAATACCAATATTTCTGGTTCTCTCTAACGGATATTCTCTTCCAGCCAAAGCTTTTTCCTCCTATTAGAATCTGTAATGAGCAAATGCCTTGTTAGCCTCTGCCATCTTATGCATATCTTCTTTCTTCTTCACAGATGCACCAGTGTTGTTAGCTGCATCCAGAATCTCTTTTGCCAGTCTCTCTTCCTGAGTCTTCTCGCCTCTCTTACGGGAGTACAGAGTGATCCAGCGAAGTGCAAGAGCCTGTCTTCTTTCCGGCTTAACCTCGATCGGTACCTGATAGGTAGCACCACCGATACGTTTTGCCTTAACTTCCAGAACCGGCATGATGTTGTTCATTGCCTCTTCGAAAACCTCTACAGCTTCCTTACCGGATTCTGCAGCGACACGATCAAACGCGCCGTATACGATCTTCTGAGCAACGCCCTTTTTGCCGTCCAGCATGATGTTGTTGATTAATTTAGTAACAACCTTGTTGTTGTACAGCGGATCCGCTAATACGTCTCTTTTCTGAGTATGTCCTTTACGTGGCACGTTACTTCCCTCCTTAATATCTGCTCCGGCGGGGAGCCGCGGGAGCCATTCATTAGATCTTAGGTACTCGCATTATTCGCTTAGTGAGGTCTTTCACGAACTTAGCGAATAAGCGCACCTGCGAAACAAGCGCGTCTTTCAGCGCCACCACACATGGTGCCTCTTTCCTAGCGACGAATTCATTTTCTTGAATAACTGTCTTCTTCGCCTTTTCACGAAATTGCTCACCTAAGTCTTGTTGCGTCTCGTGCGCGGTTCTATGATTCCCTGCAACCTACAGGATCAATATCAAAGTCCGGCACATTCATTCTAAATCTAATAGAACTTCTACCTAATTAAAATTATTTCTTGTCTTTCGGTCTCTTAGCGCCGTATTTGGAACGCGCCTGTTTTCTGTTGGCTACGCCTGCAGTATCAAGAGTACCTCTGATGATGTGGTATCTGGTACCCGGAAGGTCCTTAACACGACCACCACGGATCAGAACAACGGAGTGCTCCTGAAGGTTATGTCCCTCACCTGGGATGTAGCTTGTTACTTCGATACCGTTGGAAAGACGAACTCTGGCGATTTTTCTAAGAGCAGAGTTAGGCTTTTTAGGTGTTGCAGTCTTAACGGCTGTACACACGCCTCTCTTCTGCGGTGCAGAAACGTTGATAGCTTTCTTCTGTAAAGAGTTGTATCCCTTCTGCAGAGCCGGAGCTGTTGATTTCTTTTCAGATGTCTGTCTTCCCTTTCTTACTAACTGGTTAAATGTAGGCATCCTTTTCACCTCCTGTGATATTGTCTGTGGTTGCTTTTTTAAGCTTGTATTTCCGCGCAAAAATTCCTTGAATTTTGCACGCTTACTTATTATAGCTAGTTTGAGTTGCACTGTCAAGGTATAAAATGCAAATTTTTCCCGTAAAATAAAGGGTTTTACGCTGTATCCAAGTACAGTGCAAAACCCTCTATTGTCTCGTCTGACTCTTTTTTGTCTGGAAAATATCTTAAATATCCCGGAACTTCATTTCCGCTACTCCTGCGGTCCCATGTACTCCGAATCACCAAAACCAAGAATCAGCATAAAAAGCGGATTCAGGAAAAATAAACCAATCGTAAATCCTATCCCGTGACCATAGGCACACGCCAGCTTATAGAGTGCCACCACATTCATGAGTGCTGTTCCCAGAAGCGCAAGCGAACCGATAACTCCCACGATTCCGCCGAAGGAATTTAAAATCCCTCCGCCGACCGCCAGTCCGAGTGCCACCCAGAAATACTGCACATCCCAGGTCAGCCGGTACTGTACATAGCCATTGTAAATCGGAATGATGGATTTCCATCCTTCTTCCCCGGCTTTTGTAAAGATCTTCCAGTATGCAATTACCTGCAGAATATAAAAGATAAACGCAAATAATGCATATGCCATAATAAACGCCACCAATCCCATACACTTTCCTCCTTTCAGCTTTTACTGTCCAAAGAACGTATTTACGCCAGCCAGCAGTCCGTTCGCCAGTGTCTCAAGCGTCGCACCCGAATGATCGGACGCCTTATCTCCCAGCTCAATATCCACACTCGGAATCGTCGAATAGGAAGTCTGGGTCAAATCCATCTCCATGCTGCCTTTGGAATAAATCTTCACACCCGCGCTCTTTAAGCCGCTGATCAGCGACTCGCCCAGTTGGTTGTGCTGCTTCCAATGAGAGGCAACCGGCTCCATCGCACGGTAGGTTGCATTGCTTGGAACGCTCATGAAAAAGGCACCCTTGTTGCTGCTGGTTGAATCCCAGTGCAAGGCTATATGACAGTCCGCGTTGTTATTCGCAATGACCGTACGGGCTATATTATCCAGCTGTACATCATCTGATTCACGGATCATCAGTACATCATAGCCTGCATTCAGAAGTTTTGTCTTAAGCACCTTTGCCATAGCAAGTGTTACCTTGCTCTCTGCTGTTCCATCTGCAAAGGTCATACCGCTGGAAACTGCCACTGCTGAGGTAGCACCGGCTCCGGTTGTGCCGCCGGTTACTTTCGCACTTCCATCCGGATGACACTGGGTCTTGACGCTACCGCCACCGTTTGTTCCATGTCCGGCATTGACACAGACCACTTTATTTTTCTTGTTGGAAGCAGTCGAGCGGTACAGGGTCGCAGTTCCGCTGTTGATCTTTGAATAATTTGCGTATTTATAATTAGAAGAAAGTGCGATCGCCGTGCCGCCGGATGTCTGCGCTCCCGCTGCTGTCTGGCTGGTTGTCTGGACAGCACCTGCGGATGCCGGTTTTTTGCTTGTCACATAGGCGGATGAAACGTAATACTTCTTTCCATTCAAAAGAATCATCGTCCACTGCCCGCTGGTTCCCACGCGCTCCAGCTTCTGACCGTAGGACAGATTGCCCGCGATATTATTGTCCTTGATCTGCGCCGATGTCCGATAGCGCAGGGAAGACGTATTGACATACACCGAGTCACCTGCCAGCGCGATCTGCGACATACCGGCTGTCACCAGCAGAGCCGCCGCCAGTCCCAGTGTATGTTTTTTGAGCCGATTGTGTCTCTTCATCTATATAATCTCCTTCCAATGTCTCTATTTTTTAAATAATTATTTCTGTTTTGAAAGTCTAAAATCGTTAAATTTGTTCTTTAAATTTATACAATTCAATCACATTACTTTGGATTTTAAACATTTCCTTTATAAGTATAACGGATTTTCCCCTTCGATTCAACCAATCCTGTGCTTCTATTTCTTACGGTTTTCTGTCTATGTTATAGCAAGAACGAATGTACCTTGGCACATTCGGGCATCTCGCGCGGTCGCTTGCGACAACCTACAACTTCGCGCGAGTGCGCATCATTGGCTCGTTAGTGCCCTTTTGTGTCATAGGAAATTCCAAGGAATTTCCTATGGCACAAAAAAAGACCGCCGCATCTCTGCGGCGATCTCCAAAAAACGATTCCGTTTTTCATTTTTAATTATTCTTCACTCAGCTCATCCTCGTTGAGTACAATCTTGTCTGCCTCGTCCAGTTCAGCCGGCTCGTTGAAGTCGTCCTCTGCCAGATCGATATCATCCTCTTCCTCAACATCAGTGTTCAGCTTGATGGAGCGGTAACGCTTCATACCGGTACCAGCCGGAATCAGCTTACCAATCAGAACGTTCTCCTTCAGACCAATCAGCTTATCTACCTTTCCGTTGATGGCAGCCTCGGTCAGAACCTTGGTTGTCTCCTGGAAGGATGCAGCGGATAAGAAGGAGTCGGTTGCCAGAGATGCCTTGGTGATACCCAGCATAACCTGACGTCCGATCGCCGGCTCTTTGCCCTCGGCTTCCAGCGCCTCGTTCATCTCGTTGAAATCGAGTACATCCATGGATACGCCCGGCAGTACGTCGGAATCTCCACTTTCCTCAATCTTAATCTTCTTTAACATCTGGTGTACGATCATCTCGATATGCTTATCGTTGATTTCTACACCCTGTAAGCGGTATACACGCTGTACTTCCTGGATCATGTAATCCTGTACGGCGCGGACGCCCTTGATCTTCAGAATATCGTGCGGGTTCACGCTACCTTCGGTCAGCTCGTCACCAGCCTCCAGAACCGCGCCGTCCTGAATCTTGATACGGGAGCCGTAAGGAATCAGGTATGTCTTGGAATTGCCCGTCTCATTATCCGTGATAATGATCTCACGTTTCTTCTTGGTATCTTTGATGGTTGCCACACCGCCGAACTCAGCGATGATAGCAAGTCCCTTCGGCTTACGTGCCTCGAAAAGCTCCTCGACACGCGGAAGACCCTGTGTGATATCGCCACCGGCAACGCCGCCCGAGTGGAACGTACGCATGGTCAGCTGTGTACCAGGCTCACCGATGGACTGTGCCGCGATGATGCCGACTGCCTCACCGACCTGAACCGGCTGACCGGTTGCCATGTTGGCACCGTAGCACTTCGCACACACACCGATATGGGATTTACAGGTCAGGACGGTACGGATCTTGATGGAATCTCTGCCCTGCTTCTTCAGTGCTGCCATAACAGCCGCTGCACGCTTCGGCGTACACATATGGTTCTTCTCAATCACCACTTCACCTGTATCCGGGTCTGTGATTGTCTCAGCGATGAAACGTCCTGTGATACGCTCCTGCAATGTCTCGATGGTCTCCTGACCATCCATGAATGCCTTGATCTCCATATACGGAATCTCCGGCTTATCCCAGCAGCAGTCCTCCTCGCGGACGATCAGATCCTGAGATACGTCTACCAGACGTCTGGTCAGGTAACCAGAGTCGGCAGTACGCAGAGCCGTATCGGACATACCTTTTCGAGCTCCATGTGCGGAGATGAAGTACTCCAGTACGTCCAGACCCTCACGGAAGTTGGACTTGATAGGAAGTTCAATCGTATGACCGGTCGTATCTGCCATCAGTCCTCGCATACCAGCAAGCTGCTTAATCTGCTTATCCGATCCTCGCGCACCGGAATCAGCCATCATGAAGATGTTGTTATATTTGTCAAGTCCTGTCAGCAGGTCGTGAGTCAGCTGATCATCGGTTGCCTTCCAGGTCTCGATAACTTCTTTGTAACGCTCTTCCTCTGTGATAAGACCACGGCGGAAGTTCTTTGCGATATGGTCAACCGTTGCCTGCGCGTCAGCAATCAGCTTCGGCTTGCTTGCCGGTACGGTCATATCGGAAATAGATACGGTCATGGCTGCACGTGTAGAGAACTTGTATCCAATCGCCTTGATATCATCCAGGGTGATCGCTGTCTGGGTTGCACCATGGACATTGATAACCTTCTCCAGAATCTGCTTTAACTGCTTCTTGCCGACATGGAAGTCAACCTCAAGCTTTAATGCGTTCTCTGGAATGCTTCTGTCTACATATCCTAAATCCTGTGGAAGGATTTCATTAAACATACTTCTTCCAAGTGTAGTATCAAGTGTATCCTGAAGAACAGTGCCATCTGCCATTGTCTTTCTTACACGAATCTTGATTCTGCTGTGGAATGTAATGCAGCCATTCTCATATGCAAGCAGTGCCTCATCCATACTCTTAAAGCACATGCCCTCGCCCTTTGCACCTGGTCTTTCCTGAGTCAGGTAATAAATACCAAGGACCATATCCTGAGAAGGAACTGCTACAGGACCTCCATCAGACGGCTTTAACAGGTTGTTCGGGGACAGCAGCATGAAACGGCACTCTGCCTGTGCCTCTAAGGACAGCGGCAGATGGACAGCCATCTGGTCTCCATCGAAGTCGGCGTTGAATGCGGTACAAACAAGCGGATGAAGCTTAATTGCCTTACCTTCAACAAGGATTGGCTCGAATGCCTGAATACCAAGTCTGTGAAGTGTAGGTGCACGGTTTAACATAACAGGATGCTCTTTAATTACGTTCTCAAGCACATCCCAAACCTTTGTCTCAAGACGCTCTACCATCTTCTTTGCACTCTTGATATTGTGAGCAGAACCGTTCTCAACAAGCTCCTTCATAACGAAAGGCTTGAACAGCTCGATTGCCATCTCTTTCGGAAGACCACACTGATAAATCTTTAACTCTGGTCCTACGACGATAACGGAACGTCCGGAATAGTCAACACGCTTACCTAACAGGTTCTGACGGAAACGTCCCTGCTTACCCTTTAACATATCAGAAAGAGACTTTAAGTTACGATTTCCAGGTCCTGTTACGGCACGTCCACGACGACCGTTATCGATCAGGGCATCAACTGCCTCCTGAAGCATACGCTTCTCGTTGCGCACGATGATGTCCGGAGCGCCTAACTCAAGCAGTCTTTCCAGACGGTTATTTCTATTAATAATACGACGATACAGATCATTCAAATCAGATGTTGCAAATCTTCCTCCATCCAGCTGAACCATAGGACGAAGATCCGGCGGCATAACCGGGATAGCATCAAGAATCATCCACTCAGGACGATTTCCAGAATTACGGAATGCCTCAACAACCTCTAATCTCTTGATGATACGAGCACGCTTCTGGCCTGATGCATCCTTAAGCTCTGCGCGAAGTTCCTCAGAATCCTTCTCAAGGTCAATTGCCTTTAACAGCTCCTGAATTGCCTCGGCACCCATTCCTACACGGAACTTGCCATAGCCGTACTGCTCGATTGCATCGCGGTACTCTCTCTCTGAGAGTACCTGCTTATAATTCAGATCAGACTCACCCCTGTCAAGAACGACATAGGATGCAAAATATAAAATCTTATCAAGATTTCTTGGTGAAATATCAAGGATCAGGCCCATACGGCTCGGAATACCCTTGAAATACCAGATATGGGAAACCGGAGCTGCAAGCTCGATATGTCCCATACGCTCACGGCGGACACTGGACTTTGTAACCTCAACACCACAACGATCACAAATCATATCCTTGTAACGAATCTTCTTATACTTTCCACAGTGACACTCCCAGTCCTTCTGCGGTCCGAAAATACGCTCACAGAATAAGCCATCCGGTTCCGGCTTCAGCGTTCTGTAGTTAATTGTTTCAGCCTTTGTGACAGCGCCTCTTGACCACTCTCTGATCTTCTCAGGGGAAGCAAGACCAATCTTAATGGACTCAAAAGCAATTGACTGTCCTCCATCGGTTTTATTTTCCGGCATAAATGGTTCTCCCTTCTGGCTCTTAGTTATCTGAGTCTCCTAAATCATCAAAATCATCTGCATCAAATCCATCAGACCCAAATGACCCGTCCATATCATCTTTATCAAAATCATCTGCATTGGAAGCATCCATATCAACGTCTGCAATCTCTCCATTCTTTACTTCCTGAATGGTAGAACCGTTTCTCTGGAATTCTTCCTCAGAATAATGGCGCTTTCCACCGTCTTCCATAATACTTCTGAAGTCAGTGTTGCCATACTCTGTGCTTTCCTTAATTTCTACTTCATTATTATCTGCATCCAGTACGCGTACATCAAGTGCCAGTGCCTGTAATTCCTTAAGAAGTACCTTAAAGGACTCCGGTACACCTGGCTCAGGAATGTTCTCGCCCTTGATAATTGCCTCATATGTCTTTACACGTCCTACAACATCATCAGACTTAACAGTCAGAATCTCCTGCAGAGTATAAGCGGCACCATACGCCTCGAGAGCCCAAACCTCCATCTCTCCGAAACGCTGTCCACCAAACTGTGCCTTACCACCAAGAGGCTGCTGGGTAACAAGTGAGTAAGGACCTGTTGAACGTGCATGGATCTTATCATCTACCAGATGATGTAGCTTTAAGTAGTGCATGTGTCCGATTGTTACCGGGCTGTCGAAATACTCACCGGTACGGCCGTCACGCAGTCTTACCTTACCATCACGGCGAATCGGAACACCCTTCCACAGCTCTCTGTGCTCCAGATGAGTGCCAAGGTAATCCATAACATCTTCACGCAGGGAATCCTTATATTTCTCGTAGAATTCATCCCACTCCATATTAACATAATCATTTGCCAGATCAAGAGTATCAAGGATATCACTCTCGCTTGCACCATCAAATACTGGTGTAGAAATATTAAATCCAAGTGCTTTTGCAGCAAGACTCAAATGAGTCTCCAGCACCTGTCCTATGTTCATACGAGAAGGTACGCCCAACGGGTTTAATACGATATCCAGAGGACGTCCATTTGGAAGGAACGGCATATCTTCTACAGGAAGAACTCTGGAGACAACACCCTTGTTTCCGTGACGGCCTGCCATCTTATCGCCGACAGAGATCTTTCTCTTCTGTGCGATATAGATACGAACCGCCTGATTTACACCGGGAGACAGCTCATCGCCATTCTCTCTTGTAAATACTTTGGCATCTACAATAATACCATATTCACCGTGAGGTACCTTCAGAGAGGTATCACGCACCTCACGCGCTTTTTCACCGAAGATCGCACGCAGCAGGCGCTCCTCAGCTGTCAGCTCGGTTTCTCCCTTGGGAGTTACCTTGCCGACCAGAATATCTCCGGCACGAACCTCAGCGCCGACACGGATAATACCTCTGTCATCCAGATCCTTGAGCGCTTCGTCGCCGACACCGGGAACATCTCTTGTGATTTCTTCCGGTCCGAGCTTCGTATCACGGGCTTCTGCTTCATATTCTTCAATATGGATGGAGGTATAAACATCATCCATAACCAGACGTTCACTCAGCAGTACGGCATCCTCGTAGTTATAACCTTCCCAGGTCATGAAACCGATCAGCGGGTTCTTACCAAGGGCAAGCTCGCCTTCGGATGTAGAAGGACCGTCTGCAATTACCTGTCCTGCTTCAACGTGGTTGCCTTTAAATACGATCGGTCTCTGGTTGTAGCAGTTGGACTGGTTACTTCTGGAGAACTTGGTCAGGTGGTATTCGATCTTCTCGCCGTCATCTGCCGTCATACGGATCAGATTGGAGCATACATAATCGATGGTACCGGACTTCTTTGCAACAACGCAGACACCGGAGTCAACGGCTGCCTTTACTTCGATACCGGTTCCGACTACGGGAGCCTCGGTTGTCAGAAGCGGCACTGCCTGACGCTGCATGTTGGAACCCATCAGCGCACGGTTCGCGTCGTCGTTCTGCAGGAACGGAATCAGTGCAGTCGCGACGGAGAATACCATCTGAGGGGATACGTCCATGTACTCGAAAACTGTCTTCGGATATTCGGATGTTTCATCCAGATAACGACCGGATACGTTGGCATTTACGAAATGTCCTTCCTCGTCCAATTCGGAGTTTGCCTGCGCTACATGGTAGTTATCTTCTTCATCGGCTGTCATATATTTAACTTCATTGGTTACGCGCGGGTTTTCCGGATCGGTTTTGTCGATCTTACGGTAAGGCGCTTCAATAAAGCCATATTCGTTGATCTTTGCATAGCTTGCCAGGGAGTTGATCAGACCGATGTTAGGACCTTCAGGTGTCTCGATCGGGCACATTCTTCCGTAATGGGAGTAGTGTACGTCTCGAACCTCGAATCCGGCACGGTCACGGGACAGACCGCCAGGTCCAAGGG
>ERZ1106963.3446-NODE-3446-length-13410-cov-5.229876_pt1 | contig 13410 bp, 7 predicted proteins | sample MGYA00403681_ERZ1106963 | MGnify/ENA primary metagenome ERZ1106963 (study PRJEB35170, sample SAMEA104062407) | human gut metagenome | biome: human gut; feature: human-associated habitat; material: faeces | place: Denmark | collected 2012-05-03 ...
AGCTTCGAATAGTTGGTGGCGATGGCGTCGGGCAGCTGGTCGAGCGGCACGGCGAACCACATGCCGTTGCTGCCGGTCATCTGGGCGGGCGTCTTGGTGGAAGCGATGATGGCCCAGTAGATCGGGAACAGGAAGTAGATCAGCACGAGCACCAGTACGATGACCGTGATGGTCTTCGTGAACGTGGACGGGCGCATGGAGCGGGGCAGATCATGCTCGGCCATGGCGCGCTGCTTCTCAAGCTTGCGCTCGGCCTTCCTGCGGGCGCGTTCTTCAGCGGTTGCAGAGCTCATTACTCATTCACCTTCCTTTCGGCCAGGGTGTACAGCACGGCGAGCATACCTGCAATCAAAGCCATGACGATGGCGATGGCGGAGGCCGGGCCGTCACCAGACGGGGTGATGGTGCCTTGCGAAGTGTTCATGGCCATCATCATCGGGGTATATGCCTTGGAAATACCCGGGTCGGCAGTGGACATAATCTGCGGCTCGTTGAACAGCTGGATGGTGCCGACGATGGAAAGCAGCATGGCCAGCAGGGCCGCGCCACGCACGTTCGGCAGCTTGATCTTCGTGGCTATCTGCCAACCATTGGCGCCGTCGATACGGGCGGCCTCATAGAGGTCATGCGGGATGGCCTGCAGTGCGGCAAGGAAAATCAGCATGTTGTAGCCGGTGAAGGTCCATGTGGTGATGTTGGCCATCGAGCCGAGCACGATGTTCTTGTTGAAGAAGTCCACATTGACGCCGATGGCGGCAAGTCCCTTGACGATCGGCGAGATTTGGCCGTTGTACAGGTAGACCCAGATAATCGAGGCCACGACGCCGGGGATGGCGTAGGGCAGGAAGTAGCCCAGACGGAAACCGGTGACATGCTTGACCACGAACGAGTCGATGACGATGGCCAACGCCAGTGCGGCGATGATCATGATCGGCACCTGAATCAGGGTGTAGATCAGCACCCTGCCGACGCCGGACCAGAAGTTGCCGGAAGTAATAGCATACTGGAAGTTCTGGAATCCTACGAATTTATTGACCAGCTCGCCACCGCCGTATGCGCCACCGCCCTCGGTGACCTGACGGAAGAAGCTGGAATAGATGGCCCAGATGATGGGCAAGATGAACACGAAAGTGAACAGGACGGCGAACGGTGCCATGAACGCCCAGCCGGTGCGGTTCTCGCGCTTCTGAGCGCCGGACCGCTTCGGCTTGGCGGCGGCACGCCTAGGTGCTTTGCCCTTCGCCTGAGTAGTGGATGCAGTCATAATACAAAACCTGTCTTTGCAAAGAACAGTAAAACAAATGACAAGGGCCACAGCGCCCCTGCAGCAATACCCCCAAACAATACGGAAGGCCGGAGTATGTGCCCCGGCCTTTCGCTATGGTGATGCGAGGCATCAGAGGTCTTGGACGGCCGGCTATTTCAAGCCGGCCCGTTGACAAGACCTAGTGAGGTCACTCCTTGACGGACAGACCGAGGTTCTTCAGCGTATCCACCGAGGTCTTCTGAGCGGTGTCGAACACATCCGAAACCTTGGCAGAACCATCGGCAGCCTTGGCGGCGGTCTGTTTCATTGCAGCGCCGACTGCGGAGAAGCCAGGCATGTAGGTGAAGTCACCCATGTTGTCGTTCGCGGTCTTGAACTCAGCCATGACATCCTGTCCGCTGAAGTAGTCGGACCACTTCTGCGGGGTCTTGGCATCCGCGGTGGTGGCGGCCACGACAAGGCCCTGGGAGACAAGGTCATCAACCTGGGTGTTGAACCAGTCAAGGAACTCCATGGCTTCGGCCGGGTGCTTGGAACCCTTGAGCACGGCCACACCGGAACCACCATTGGCGCCGGTCTTGGTGCCATTGCCGAACCAGTCACCGAGCTGGGTGACCTTCCACTCACCAGCACCAGTGCCACCGGCGGAATCGATGAACAGTGGGGCTTCCCAAGCGGCGGCCACGGTGCCGATCAGCTGACCGGACTGGATGGAGTTATCAAACGATGCATCCCAACGCGGGTTGGTGAGGGCGGCCTTGTTGTCGATCAGCTGCTGGTAGACATCGGCCACGGCCTTGGAGCCCTTAGTCTGGGTGTTGACAACCCAGGAGTTGCCGTCGACCTTGTACCACGGACCGGAAGCGCCGGCCTGGCCGGACATCATCATCATGGCCTCATCAGGTGTGAAGGTCATGATGTACTTGCCTTGGGCAGCGGTCTTCTTGGCGGTCTCAATGAGCTCGTCAGCGGTCTTCGGCACGGTGATGCCGAGCTTCTCAAATTCAGCGGCGTTGTAGAAGTAAGTCAGCGGGCCGGTGTCCTGCGGCAGACCGTAGGTCTTGCCGTCCACCTGCATCAGTGCGAACGGGCCGGAGGCGAAATCGTCCTTGTACTTGGCGGCCTCATCGGTGACATCCTGCAGAAGGCCCTTGGTGAAGACCTCAGGAACCTCGGCGTAACCGACCTGAGCCAAATCCGGCGCATTGCCAGCCTTGACGTCGGTCTCGAGCTTCTTGATCATGTCGGCGGCATTGCCATCGAACTTGGTGGCCTTGACCTGAATGTTCGGGTGCTCCTTGTTCCACTTGGCCACAATGTCGTTGACCAAGGTCATGCCTTCGGAATCGGGCAGACGATGCATATAGGTGATGTTGACCACGCCACCATCATCGGTGGTCTTCGTGTCGCCGGCAGTGTCGCTGCCGCAACCGGCCAAGCCCATTCCCATTGCTGCTACCGCGGCAAAAGCAGCCACGATGCGCTTATTGCGAGATACCATATCTCTACTCCTTCGTAGTGAAATCATCATCTCAGTGTGATGACTGATTACTAATGTATGCCCTCATTCTTTTATTGTCAACTTAGCTAACAATTACCGCGCGTCCCGTTGAGGCGAGTAGCATTGAACCGGTTCGATGCTCGATTGCGCGGATTTGTTTATTTCATTAACTCCCCTTACAAAGCAACGTACTTTTGGTCCGCCGGTAGACCTAATGAGATATTGGATAGCGGCAACAATCCAAGACGTTAGCTTGCAATCGTCCACCGCAAATTGCAAGCACTTGCCAACATTATCGGTTTTCAGGTCGCCGGCGCGATACCCGACTAGGGAGGCACCGCGCCTTAATGAGACGCTACACGAGCAGTCTCAGCAACTGGTAGAGCTGCCACAGGCTACGCACGTTGAAGTGCGTGCCGTCAACCGTGGCGTTCGCCTCGCCATCGCCCACATGGACGATCACGGTGCGCCCGTTCACGGTCAGACTACCGTGCATCGTGATATGATTCATCTTGCAACCTTGTTGATTAAAGGCGCAAGCCGGTAATCAACGCAAAGGCCCGGTGCTGCAAACGTCGGGCCTTTTCTTATCGGCTCACGCCGATCGGCCCGTCATATCAACGGGGACACCGCATGTTACGGCATCACAAACCAATATATCAGCACCCCGGTGGCAATCAAGAAGACAGGTTCCAGAAAAAGAAAAAAAGGGCCTGGGCATGTTGCCCAGGCCTCGGTTCGCGGACAGGGCGAGATTCGAACTCGCGGAGGGTTGCCCCTCAACGGTTTTCAAGACCGTCTCTTTAGGCCGCTCAGACACCTGTCCTGATGCGCGTTCACACGCGCAAGTATTCATTATACAGAAGGGAGGGATGTTGATATTCGGCAGTGCGGTCGGTCTTGGATTCGCCTGCTGGCTATCAGCGATCTCTCCCTCAGTAATCTCTCCCTCAGTCAGCTACGCTGACAGCTCCCTCATCAGAGGGAGCTAAAGCACGATGAGACTCAGGCCTCCCACTTCGTGGGCTCGATAACTTCCTTGCCGCCCATGTAGGCGCGCATGGCCTTCGGGATCTCGATGGAGCCGTCCTTCTGCTGGTGGTTCTCCATGATGGCGACCAGCCAACGGGTGGTGGCCAACGTGCCGTTCAGGGTGGAGACCGGGCGGGTGCCGCCGTCTTCCATACGCTCGCGGATGTTCAGGCGGCGAGCCTGGTACTCGGTGCAGTTCGAGGTGGAGGTGAGCTCGCGGTAACGGCCCTGGGTCGGCACCCAAGCCTCGCAGTCGAACTTACGGGCGGCGGAGGAACCGAGGTCGCCGGCGGCGGTATCGATGATGCGGTAGGGCACCTCGACCTTGGCGAGCATCTCCTGTTCCATGGCCAGCAGGTGCTCGTGCTCCTTGTAGGAGTCCTCCTGCTTGGCGTAAACGAACATCTCCACCTTGTCGAACTGGTGGACGCGGATGATGCCGGAAGTATCCTTGCCTGCGGCACCGGCCTCGCGGCGGTAGCAGGAGGACCAACCGCAGTAGCGCAGCGGGCCGTTGCCGAGGTCGAGGATCTCGTTCTCGTGCATGCCGGCGAGCGCCACTTCGGAAGTGCCGACCAGGTACTGGTCATCGGGCTCGCGCAGACGGTAGATCTCGTCGGCGTGGGAGTTCAGGAAGCCGGTGCCGCGCATGACCTCGGGGCGCACGAGCGTCGGGGTGATGGCCAGCGTGAAGCCGTGCTCTTCGGCCTGGTCCACGGCCATGGTGAGCATGGCAATCTGCATGCGGGCCACCTGGCCACGCAGGAAATAGAAGCGGGAGCCGCCGACCTTGACGCCGCGGCGCATGTCGATGCCGGCCACGCCGGTGCCGAGGGTCAGGTGGTCCTTGGGCTCGAAGCCTTCGGCCGCGAAGTCGCGAATCTGGCCAACCTTCTTGACGACCACGTAGTCATCCTCGCCGCCTTCGGGAGCTTCGGGCTCCACGATGTTGGAGAGCTTCCACATGGCGGTGGTGTATTCCTCGGCTGCGGAATCGGCCTTGGACTTGTATTCGGAGACCTTCTGGGACAGTTCCTTGGTTTCGGCGATGAGCTTGGCCTTCTCGTCCGCCGGGGCGGAGGCGACCTTCTTGCCGATTTCCTTCTGCTGGGCGCGAGCCTCTTCGAAGGCCTTCAGCGCCTCACGACGTGCGGTGTCGGAGGAGAGCACTTCGTCGACGAGCTCCACGGACTCGCCGCGCTTGCGCTGGGATTCCTTGACGATATCGGTGTGTTCACGGATGAATTGAATATCAAGCATGGGCACCAGACTAGCCGCGTAAGCAGACACCGACAATGGCCGAATGCGCGGGAGTCACGCGGAAATCACAGGGAAGCCCGGGAAAGTCCGCGGACGGGTCCACCCGGCCAATTTCGTCAGATGAGACGCGATTGAACCATAATCACGCCCCACGGGGCTGTTGCGTGCAGGAAATGTTCACGTACGGCGCACCATGGCCGCAAACGACCTCCCCACCGATAACAATAGGAGCCATGCCTCAGCCTGCCCTCACCGTGTTTCTGATCATCGCCGCAATCGCCATTGTGGTGGTGCTCATCGCCGTCATCGTCATCGCTCTGCGCGCGCAGCGCCGCCGCAAGCTGGCTCAGACGCTGGAGAAGCGCCGGGACGACGAGGTGCAGTACGCCTTCATCGTGAATCCGTCCAAACCGCAGGCCGAAGCCCGCCGGCTGCATATCCAGAGGTTCTGCGAGGCCAAGGGGCTCAATCGCATCCGCTTCTACGACACCCAGCTTGACAAGGACGGCAGGGTCTGCGCGCTTGAGGCGCTGGAGGACGGCGCCGACGTGGTGATCGCGGTCGGCGGCGACGGCACGGTGCGCACGGTGGCGAGCGCCGTCTCCGGCACCGGCCATGCGCTGGGCATCATCCCCATCGGCACCGGCAACCTGTTTGCCCGCAATATGGGCGTTCCCGTGGACGATATCGACGCCGCGCTGACCGTGGCCACCTCCCACGGCTCCCGCCTGGTGGACATGGGCCGTCTCACCCTGCTCGACCACCCGGAGGACGACCACGGCCACGCCTTCCTCATCATCGCCGGCATCGGCTTCGATGCGGCCATGATCGACGACACCAACCCCGAGCTCAAGGCGAACATCAGCTGGCTCGCCTACTTCGTGGGCGGCGTGAAGAACCTGTTCGCGCCGAAGTTCCGCGGCACGCTGACAGTCACCAGCGCCGACGGCTCGACCCACACCATCAAGAATCTCGATTTCCGCACGGTGATGGCCGGCAACTGCGGCCAGATTCCCATGTTCTCGCTGATGCCGGCGGCATCCTATGACGATGGTCTGCTGGACTTCGAAATCATCGACACCACCGGCGGCATCCTCGGCTGGGCCAACCTGTTCGGCGACGTGGTGCACCAGACGATCATCGGCAAGCCCGAACAGAACCCGCTGTCCACGAACTCGACCATCGAACAGGTCCAGGGTGTCAGTGCCGAAATCACATTGGAAAAGCCGGCCAAAGCGCAGGTGGACGGTGACATGCTGCCGGAAACCCGCCACATCCGTTTCTCGGTGGATCACCGCGCGCTGATCGTGCGCGTACCCGACGCCTCCGCGCTGGAAAAGACCGCGCAGGCCGCTGCCTCAAACGCCACCTCGGATTTCGCCGAAATGACCGGCACGCTCGAGCCGATTCGCTGATTCGCCAATCCGCTAATCCGTTACTACGATGCGTGGCCGGTGACTCGGGCGACATGCATCGCCAAATAAGCGATTTCGTCGTCGCTGATATCCGTGTCGAGGCGCAGTTCGAGCAGGGAGGCGATGGTTCGCGCGCATCGTAGCGCGGCGGGATAGGACTCACGAATCACCTTCATCACCGGTGCCGGCTCGTCCGTCAGTTGCTGGTGCTGGTGGATGCGTACGAACAGGTAACGCAGATGGGTGATGAACCTGCCCACATTCACGGAACTGCGATCCAACGTGATGCCGTAGCTGTGGTCGATGATGTCAAGCAGTTGCTGGATCACGCCCGTCATCGTGTACGTATAGGACAGGTCGCCGGTGGCGAAGCCGGCGTTGACCAGATGCATGGCAAGCGCGATGGCCTCGCCGTCCGGCAGCGTGACGTCGAGCCGTGCATTGAGCGATGCGAGCATCGCACGCCCCTGCGCGTATTCCTGCGGGTACAGGTTGCTCACCTCGCCGAGCAGCGGGTAGGTGATGTCGATGCCGCGCCGCACCCGCTCCACCGCATTCGCCACGTGGTCCGACAGGGCCATGACCAGCGTGGTGCTGCCGGTCTCACGCTCCCCCAGTCCGGCTTCCTGCATGGATTCGACGACCACGCGGATGATTTCGGGCGGAATGTCCGCCAGCATCTGCGCCAGATGGTCAGGGTCGCGCCCGTCCGATGGCACGAAGGTGCGCACAACTTTCGACTCGTCGACCGTCTGCCCCGGCTTGGCCTGGAACCCCAGTCCGCGGCCGGTGAGAATCACCTCACCGCCGTCGCCGCCTTTGGCGAGCACGACGTTGTTGTTGAACACTCGCAGTATTTCCATGGCATCCTTTCGCAACGTCATTGTTCCACATCGATGATCGGGCTGCCGGCTGATACGGTTTTGCAGTCACCGCCGTTGTTGTCGCCGCTACCGTCGCCGATCAACGGCGTGACCACGGTCAGTTCAGCGGCGTTGACCACCGTCACCACCACCACAACGCTGTGCCCGGCCGCCGCGACTTTGCCGAAATCCACGGTGGCCAGTGGCTCTCCCGCCGCAATCCGCTCGCCTTTAGCCACGACCACAGCGAATCCCTCGCCATCCATATCGACGGTGTCAATGCCGATATGAACCAGCACCTCGATGCCGCCATCGGTTTTAATGCCGAAGGCATGGCCGGTTCGGGCCACGGTTTTCAGCATGCCACTGACCGGTGCGAGCACGGCTGTCTCACCGGTCGTCTCCGGCACGACGCCTACGCCCTCCCCCAGCGCGCGGGAGGCGAACACCGGATCGCCAGTCGCTTCCAGATTCACCAGCCGGCCGGCGACCGGCGACAAGATGGCGTTGGAGTCAAGAGCCCGATCAGGGGCAGCCCGCGATGGAGAATCTTCCGCAGACTCCACATCCGACACGGTCGTGTCAATCCCCCTCGCCATATCCTGCGGGCGTGCGTTCTCGTCTGCCGAGACCATCTGCGTCTTGGTGGCGCGCGACGGCGTGCGGTACCCGAACAACACCGTCAACACCATCGCCATTACAAACGCAACGGCGATGGACAGCGCGTACACCCACATCCGATCGAACACCGGAATCGTCAGCAACGAGGAGAAGGCGAATGCCGTAGTCGTAACGCCCCGGACCATCTGGCCGGATGGCAGCACGGACGGGAACAGCCAGCCGAACACCGCGCTGGTCACTCCGCCGGCCGCGCAGCCGGCGAGCAGCCAGCGGTAGACGCGGCGGTGATGCAGATGGATGCCGTACAGGCTCAGTTCCGAAACGCCACCCAGCAATCCCGCGAGCAACGCCCCCACCGCGGTCTGCCGCATGGCCGAATCCTTGCCGCGTACGGCCAGCACGAGCACGCCGGCGGTGGCACCGAAGCAGGCGAAGTTCCATACACCCATCGGACCTTGGACGAAGTCGTAGCCGAGCGTCTGAATGTTCATCAGTATCAGGGCGTTCAACGGCCAGTGCAGACCGAGCGGCACGAGAAACGGGTAGAGCATCGGGATGATGAGCGCGAACAGGAATGGCACGTGCGCGTTAAGCCATGCTGTGGCCGCTCCCAGCCCGCTGCCGAGCCATATTCCCAGAGGCCCGATAACCAGTATGGTGAGCGCAAAAACGACGACCAGTGAGAGGAATGGCACGAACACCAGCTGTACGCTGTCGGGAATGACGCGCTTCAGCCCGCGGTAGACCACGGCGAGCACGGCGGCCATGAGCAATGGTACGAAGATGTTGCCACTGTAGTCGTTGAGTTGAATCGGTATGCCGAACGCCGACACGGTGCAGGTTTCGGCGCCGAATACGGCGGTGGCCGAGCATTGAATCTCCCCGGAGAGAGCGCTGGATACGGACGTCCCGGACATTCCGGACATCACGCCAGTAAGCTGCGGGGTCATAAGCGCGGCCATAATCGCACCGCCGAGCCAAGGGTCGACGTCCAGTTTCTTGGCCGCATTGTAAGCGATCATAATCGGCAGAACGGTGAACACACCCTCCCAAATCGCCTTGAGTAGTATCCAACCGGTGGACGTCTCGCCATCAGGCACAATGCCGAGTGCAACGATCACGTTGACGATGGCGATGACCAGCGAGGCACCGAGTAGCACGCCCAGAATCGGGCGGAACGAGTCGGACAGGTAGTCGAAAAACGCGGCAGCCCGGGCACGGGCGGCACTGCCCCACTCGCGGATGGTACGAGGCATGAAGTGACGGGATGTATTGGATGGGCCGCAACTTTGTTCGGCGTCGGTGGCAGTATCGCGCGATGGTGCGGCATCGTCGGAAAGGTACGGCGCGGACTGCGCGGGTTGCGTGGGCTGTGTGGATTGCGCTGACTGCGCGGGCTGCGTTGACTGAGTGGATTGCGTTGACTGAGTGGATTGCGTTGACTGAGTGGATTGCGCGGACTGCGTTGGCCGCGACGCCGCCGATGGTAATTGCGTTGCCGGAGTCAATCGCGCTGCCTGCATCCGAACGATCTGCTCGTACACCGAGGCGACCGCTCCGCCGATGATGACCTGATAACGATTGCCGGTTCGCGGGAATGCGCCGAGGACTCCGGGGATGGATTCGAGACCGTGCTGGCTGACCTGGCCGGCGTCGTCCAGTTCGAAGTGCAGTCGCGTGGCGCAATGGGTCAGGTTGGTGATGTTCGCGGAGCCGCCGACGGCATCAACGATGCACGCCGCAATCACTGCAGGCGTTGCGTTCGATGCGTTCGCCACGGTTCCTCCTTGCTGCCGTATGCCACTGTGTTCCATTATCGGCGCTGGGTGCCCCAAAAGCACGGCAATGCCGGCAAAGCATCGCGAAACGGCAACTATGCGCTACGGTGCTCCGCGATAGCGTTCCGCTATGGTGTTCCGCCGCACCCGTTCTCCGTATTTGCCGCAGCGCCCATTCCGACTTCATTCCACCATGCAGAATCCTGCAATCGTTGTCAAAAATCATCGTTTTTTGCTGCCTATTCGGAGTGTCGCGACTGCGGAAGTCGTATTCTATCTTTCACACACGTTGCGTAGCAGGGTTGTTACTCAAAACGAGGCAAGACCTGGAGCGACGTGGAATTTGCGTATCGTAATATGCGAATTCCACGTTGTTCCAGGTCTTTTTTTGTTTTCGGGCGACTTCAGACAATCGAAGCCTGACCTTGCACGCGGCAGAGGGGCCACGCAACAGGCGCGGTCCGTCAACGGCGAAAGGACAAGGCAATGACGACGACGGCATCACCCGTATCGAAGCAGACGGCATCCGCGGCACAGGAGACCGGCGCAACCGGTGCAGCGGCCACCGCAATCGAAACCATCGAAACCGGCGTGGCCGGGGTGGCGGACGCGGCCACAAACGCGGCAGCAAACGCAATCGAGGACCTCGAAGCCGCCGAATCACGCGGCTTCTCCACGCGCTTCCCGCTCAACAGCGCATTCATCTTCACCTTCGGCGCGCTCGGCGGCATGCTGTTCGGTTTCGACACCGGCATTATCTCCGGCGCCTCCCCGCTTATCGAATCGGACTTCGGCCTGAGCGTCTCTCAGACCGGCTTCATCACCTCCTCGGTGCTGATCGGCTCGTGCGCAGGCGCGTTGTCGATCGGCGCGCTGTCTGACCGGTTCGGCCGCAAGAAGCTGCTCATCGTCTCCGCGCTGCTGTTCCTGCTCGGCTCAGGCCTGTGCGCCTCCTCCACCGGATTCGCGATGATGGTGTGCGCCCGCATCATCCTGGGCCTCGCGGTCGGCGCGGCTTCTGCCCTGACCCCGGCGTACTTGGCCGAACTGGCGCCGAAGGAGCGTCGCGGCTCGCTGTCCACGCTGTTCCAGCTCATGGTCACCTTCGGCATTCTGCTGGCCTACGCCTCCAACCTCGGATTCCTGAACCACAACCTCTTCGGCATCCGCGACTGGCGCTGGATGCTCGGTTCGGCGCTGGTGCCGGCCGCCTTGTTGCTGCTCGGCGGCCTGTTGCTGCCCGAATCCCCGCGTTATCTGGTGAACAAGGGCGACACCCGCAACGCCTTCAAAGTGCTTACGCTGATTCGCAAGGACGTGGATCAGACCCAGGTGCAGATTGAGCTGGACGAGATCAAGGCCGTGGCCGCACAGGACACCAAGGGTGGTGTGCGCGAACTGTTCCGTATCGCTCGTCCGGCGCTGGTGGCCGCCATCGGTATCATGCTGTTCCAGCAGCTCGTGGGCATCAACTCGGTGATCTACTTCCTGCCGCAGGTGTTCATCAAGGGCTTCGGCTTCCCTGAAGGCGACGCGATCTGGGTGTCGGTGGGCATCGGCGTGGTGAACTTCGTGAGCACCATCGTGGCCACGCTTATCATGGATCGTTTCCCGCGCAAGGGCGTGCTGATCTTCGGTTCCATCGTGATGACCGTTTCGCTCGCAGTGCTCGCCGTGATGAACTTCGTGGGCGACGTGGCCGTGCTGGCCGTGCCGACGATGATTCTCATCGCTTTCTATATCCTCGGCTTTGCGGTCTCGTGGGGCCCGATCGCCTGGGTGCTTATCGGCGAGATCTTCCCGCTGAGCGTGCGCGGCATCGGCTCCTCCTTCGGCTCGGCGGCGAACTGGCTGGGCAACTTCATCGTCTCCCAGTTCTTCCTCGTGCTGCTCGATGCGTTCGGCAACAATGTGGGCGGCCCGTTCGCGATTTTCGGCGTGTTTTCGGCCCTGTCCATCCCGTTCGTGATGCGCTTGGTGCCCGAGACCAACGGCAAGTCGCTGGAGGAAATCGAGGAGGAAATGACCAAGCGCTAGACAACCGGCACACGATTCGCACAAAAGTTGACAACTCTTAACATAATCGTACCCAACGTGGCGAAAAAACGTGGCAGAATAGGGAGCATGGTAGCAAACAATGCGGGTCAGCCCGCCACCCCAGCAGATCTGATCAATGTCGATGAGGTTATCGGCAAATACTATGACCTCGTCCCCGATCCCGAAGTCCCCGAGCAGCGTGTCATCTTCGGCACCTCCGGCCACCGCGGATCGTCCCTGAAGACCTCGTTCAACGAGGCCCACATCATCGCCATCTCCCAGGCCATCGCCGAATACCGCAAGAAGGCCGGCGTCACCGGCCCGCTGTACCTCGGCTCCGACACCCACGCGCTGTCCGGCCCGGCCAAGAAGACCGCCATCGAGGTGCTCGTCGCCAACGGCGTGCACGTACGCGTCGATTCCCGTGACGACTTCGTGCCCACCCCGGTGGTCTCCCAGGCCATCCTGACCCACAACCGTGCGGCCGACGGCACCCAGCGCTTCGAGGGCGAGGGCCTCGCCGACGGCATCGTCGTCACGCCGTCCCACAACCCGCCCACCGACGGTGGCTTCAAGTACGACCCCGTCACCGGCGGCCCGGCTCCGGCCGAGACCACCAATGCCATCGCCGCTCGCGCCAACGAGCTGCTCGGCGACTTCAAGTCCATCAAGCGTGTGCCCTACGAGGAGGCCATCAAGTCCGAGTACGTCGAGGGCTTCGACTTCCGCGAGCACTACGTGGACGACCTGGAGAACGTCATCGACTTCGACGTGATCCGCAACTCCGGCGTGCGTCTGGGCATCGATCCGCTCGGCGGCGCTTCCGTGAACTACTGGCCGCTCATCAACGAGAAGTACGGCCTGAACATCGGCGTGGTGCGTCCTGAGGTCGACCCGACCTGGCGCTTCATGACCATCGACCACGACGGCAAGATCCGCATGGACCCGTCTTCCCCGTACGCCATGAAGGGCCTGGTCGACGAGCTCAACGCCGGCGCTTGGGACAAGTACGATCTGGTCGGCGGCACCGACCCGGACGCCGACCGTCACGGCATCGTCTGCCCGAACTGGGGCGTGATGAACCCGAACCACTACATCGCCGTGTGCGTGGAGTACCTGTTCGGCGGCAACCGTCCGGGCTGGCCTGAGGGCGCAGCCGTGGGCAAGACGCTGGTCTCCTCTTCCCTGATCGACCGCGTGGCCGCATCGATCAACGCGAAGGTCATCGAAGTGCCGGTGGGCTTCAAGTGGTTCGTGGACCCGCTGTTCAGCGGCGAAGTCGCCTTCGGCGGCGAGGAGAGCTCCGGCATGAGCTTCCTGCGCAAGGACGGCCGCGTGTGGACCACCGATAAGGATGGTCTGATCCCCGACCTGCTGGCTGCCGAGATCACCGCCAAGACCGGCAAGAACCCGGCCCAGCTTCACCAGGAGCAGGTCGAGCGCTTCGGCGAGTCTTGGTACAAGCGCGTCGACACCCCGACCACGCTGGAGCAGAAGGCCAAGTTCGCCAAGCTGACCGGTGATGATGTGGCCGCCACGCAGCTGGCTGGCGAAGACATCACCGCCAAGCTGACCGAGGCACCGGGCAACCACGCCAAGATCGGCGGTCTGAAGGTCACCACCAAGGACAACTGGT
>ERZ1106963.3450-NODE-3450-length-13405-cov-7.152734_pt1 | contig 13405 bp, 9 predicted proteins | sample MGYA00403681_ERZ1106963 | MGnify/ENA primary metagenome ERZ1106963 (study PRJEB35170, sample SAMEA104062407) | human gut metagenome | biome: human gut; feature: human-associated habitat; material: faeces | place: Denmark | collected 2012-05-03 ...
AAACCGAGTCCGCCTCGTCTAGCACCGTCGATCTGAGCGATATCCCGGGGCAGTATTGGTCCAACGCCAAGAAGCTTCTCAAGTCGCGCGGCGCCGATCTTTCGAATGCCGTGGTCCTGACTGATGATGGCTCAACGCCCGTCGTCGATGCCAACTGGGTCGTTACTTCTGCCTACTATAACGACAGCGGCAACCTCGAAATTCAGCTCACGCACAAGGACGGCTCGTCGGGCAACGCGTCCGGCGACCAGGGCGGCGCGGACAGCTCGAGTTCCAATACGCTGGAGGACTTGAGCAACAAGGCGCAGGAGTTGGGAGACAAGGCGCAAGAGCTGGGCGACACGGCACAAAACCTGGGCGATACCGCGCAGAACTTGGGCGGCTTGGCGACGGATGCCTGGAACGCCCTGCAAAACGGCATCTCGGGCGCGCAGGGAAACTAGCTGTTAAGCAGGCTACAACTGCTCGGCCGGACGCTCGGGCGAGCTAAAGCCCGAATCAAACGTGACGACGCATGAGGCATCGGGTCGGCGCTCGTGCACGATGCGCGTGACGAGCTCCAGCAGCTCCTCGTCGGATATGTCAAAGCCGTCGGGACGCACCAGGTCAAACGAAACGAACCCGTCGTGCTCGTGCAGGTCGTGGATGGAGAGCGCGGGATCGATCTGCATGACGCCGCGCTTGACCCAGCCGCGCAAGTCATCGCCGGTTGTCGCGATGGGGTCGCAGTGCAGCGTGATACCAATGCCCATCTGGCGCTTGATGTCGTGCTCGATGGTGTCCAGAATCTCGTGGTGCTCAAACGCGTCGCCCTCGCCGGGCATCTCCACGTGGGCGCTGGCAAACTGACGACCGGGGCCGTAGTCGTGCACCATCAGGTCGTGTGTGCCCAAGACCTGCGGATAGGACATGATCTTGTCGCGGATTGCCTGGACGAGCTTGGGGTCGGGCGCTTGCCCCAGCAACGGGCTGATGGCGTCGCGCACCAGGCCCAGGCCGCTGATGCAGATGAAGATGCCCACACCCAGGCCTGCCCAGCCATCGAGATCAAAGCCGGTCGTCTGCGAAATAAGCGCCGCCGCCAAGACTGAGCCCGAGGTGATGACGTCGTTTTTGGAGTCCTGCGCCGTGGCGATGAGCGTTTCGGAATCGATGCGGTTACCCAGTGCGCGGTTGAACGCGGCCATCCAGAATTTGACGAGCATGGACAGAACAAGGGCAGCCATGGAGAGCGCCGAATACACGGTGGGCGAGGGCTTGATGATCTTGGTGATCGACTCGAGGATTAGGTTGATGCCGACGGCACAAACCAGGACGGCGACAAACAGACCAGCCAGGTACTCGTAGCGGCCGTGGCCGTAAGGGTGGCCCTCGTCTGCCGGGCGGCTGGCAAGTCGGAATCCGAGCAGGCTCACGATGTTGCTCGACGCATCGGAGAGATTGTTGAAGGCGTCGGCGATGAGCGAGACGGAGCCGGCGAGTAGGCCCGCGATGCCCTTGGCCAGACACAGGGTAATGTTGAGGCCAATGCAAATGAGGCTTGCGGCAAAGCCCGCGTTGGTACGGCGAGTCGTATCGACCGGCTCGCCCTCGCTGCCGGGAACAAGCGTATGTACCAGCCGATTTACAAATAGCATGGCGATCGTCCTCACAATCATGGTTAAGGGGATAGTGTAGCTCGCATGGGCGCACCGTGCGCCGGTGCTCAGAAAATGCAGTAATGGTCTGCTGGAGCTAACGAGCGGCCCTTCTTGTCCGACCGGGTGCTCCATTTTGGGCCGCATGGGTATGGGCATGTGCCTGCCTGCCCGACATACTTAATGTCGACAGCCCCTGCGCAAAGGAGGACGTATTCATGGACGAGATGTTTGCCATTAAATGCCAAAACTGCGGCGGCCCTATGTACTCACACCAGGCTAAACGCAGCTTTGAGTGCGCCTATTGCGGCACGGTCGTTCCGTGGCAGGCCGATGCGGGGGAGCCCAAGAGCGCCCTGGGCATTCGCCATACGCCACTGACGGTTGTCGATGGACTGCTTAAGCTCACCCACGTGTCGCAGCTCGAGCGCCCGGAGGACCCGGACTGGTATTTCTTTAATTCACACTGGCGCAATCAGTCGGTTCTGGAGCATCTGCTGTGGGAGGACCGCGGCACGGCGCAGGAGTTCCAAGAAGCCACGCACGTGAGCATTCCCTGCCCCTTCTGTGGAGCGTCCTTTGAAGGCGAGTCCACTCAGCGCGTGCTTGAGTGCCCGTCCTGCGGAAATAAGATCGGCGTTGCCGACCTACTCAAGCCCGGTACCTTTAGAAAGCGTCTGACCATGGGCGTTGGTGCCGAGTACGTGCCTGAGCAGGGTATTCCTTGCGAGATAACGCCGCAGCAGGCACGTGCCAACGCGCTGCAGCTGGTGCGCCAGTATCCCGATGCCTTTGCCGGGCACGACGTGGAAGACGCGATTCAAAATGACATGTCGCTCTTCTACTTCCCCATGGCGCTCGCGGATTTGCGCATGATGGCGTCCTTCCCGGGCAAGGGGCTGAGCAAGGAGACCCTGGTGTACTACGAGGTGCTCGACTGGGCGTATCCGCGGGCAAACTACCTGGACGTTCGCCTTATGGGCATTTTGGAGCCTTGGGACTTTGCCAAGGTTGGGCCGTTCGATCCCGCTATGCAGGAAGGCGACTTCCGCGTTGTCTCCGTCGATGCGTCTACCAAGGACCAGGTGGTCATTGATAAGCTGGCGCTCGACATTGCCGGCAACGATGCCGAGGCGGTGCTGGGGCTCAATAAAAAGAGCATCCGCACCTGGGCGCGCAAGGCTCGCAAGCATAAGGACGGCCTGGTGATGGTGCCGGTCTACTTTGTCGATCGCCCGGCGACGGACAGCCGCGATGGCGAGCAGGTGCGCATTGCCGTAAACGGCCAGACGGGCCGCGCGGCCGCGGCGGTGTTTAGCGACAAGCGTGAGACGCATGTGGTGGCGCCGCTCAACCCGAGTCTGCATCTGTCCAGAGAAAGCACCGTGCACGCCACGCCCATCGAGGTCAAATACGTTAAATCGCCCTTCCTATACCAGATCGTGCGCCGTGGAGACGGCGAACAGCCGCGTCAGGTGGCAGCGGTTGCCGAGGGTTCCTACCGAGAAGAAAAGCCCAAACGTCGCGGCCTGCTGGGTGCGCTATTTGGTAAGTAGGGGAGTGGTGTCAGTTGGCGCTGCGATCCGATAGCTAGAGGAACGGGGCAGCTCGCAGGAGTGCGGACTGTCGTCTGATTGTTTGAGGGTGCCAGATGTAAATAATCGGTGGAGCGGCTGCAAAAGAGCCGTCTCGCTGGGTAAAATCAGGATGTGCCGCGGAACCCGCTCCTCAGCTAGTCACACTTCGGAAGCGCGGGCAACGCAGGTATTATCGTCTAAAGGGCCGGCTGCAACCGGCCCTTTTTATGACTCCCTTCGCTATCCGTTACTGCTTATATTCCCGCCAGATCGAGTAGAGGTTCCGGGCAATGCCGGTCACATACATCGAGAGGCGCAGGATTTCAAGAAACAAGTTCATAGGCTTCACCCCAATCGGAGATCGGAGCGTTGCCCGCAGGCGGATTCCGCGGCAGTCAAGATTTTACCTCACAGGCCGCGGTGGGAGACATCCTGCCCATTCCATGGTTTGGAACAGTGTCGATCTAACGGGCAATCAAACCCCTAGCACTCTTTGAATTGAGCAAGCATCTGCCCGAAGAAGCTGAGCCCGGATGGCTCATAAATGAGTGAGCCGCCATCTTCGGTTCGGTAGACCCCGCAGGGGAGGTAACGCCCGTCGGGGAGAACATAGAGGTTGGCTTCTTCCTTCAGTCCTGCTGGAAATAGCGGAATCCCGTTTTCGTCCACTTGGAACTCGTCTATATTTGCGATCTTTCTTTCCGTGGTGCCTCCTGGTCAGTTTCTATCGTAAGTGCGCCCTAAAACAAACACTGCTCTATCAGCTCTTTACCGCGCAAGGCGTCGGTCCACTCCTGCGGAATTGCGTCGATGCCGTATACCGTGCCGGCGAGGGCGCCGGCAACGGCTGCGGTGGTATCGGTGTCGTCGCCTAGGTTGACGGCGGCAAGCACGCAATCTTCGTAGCTGTTAGTGTTGACGAAGCACCAGGTGGCTGCCTTAAGCGTGTCGCGCACGAAGCCACCTGACTTGATCTCCTGCTCAGGCATGCCTTTCAGATGGAGTGCCCACGAGGGGAGCGCGTCGTTCATCACATTCCTCATCAGCTCAACAAATATGATGCATGCATCGGTTGATGTTCTGTGGGCGTGCGTGATTGCCGAGACCTCGCGGATCTCGTTGTCCGTCGCATCGGTGAACGCTAGGGGAGCGATGCGCATGAGCGATCCGTTGCCGTTGTCGCGCTCGCCGGAGCCTCCTTTGCCGGTGTGCAAAGCGCGGGCGGTCGTGCCGCCGTAATCGAAAACGCCGTCGATCGTATACTCGCCACGGGCAATCCAACTTACGAACTTGTCGCGCATGTCCGCGGTGTCGATGTGCCCAAGCTCCCTAATCGAGTCGCAGGTAGCAAGCGTCATGGACGTGTCATCGCTCCAGGTGCCGGCGGGCTGCCCATGCGTGCCGTAGCCGATCATGTCGGTGCATTCGAACGTGCCGCGGGGCCTGAACTCGTAGGGAACGCCCAGTGCGTCGCCGACGGCGAGCCCATAGATGCAGTCGCGCAGTGTTGTTTTCGGTCTGTCTGTCATGGAAAGCTCCTCTTATCCCAGGTGATGTGGAGCGCCATCGGTGGTGTCGGTCGCAACGTATTGCTATCCTTGTGCTTCGCCATTAGTCGCTTCGTTGATGGCGCGGTACTCGGCACTCAGCTCGCGCGCCAGCTCTTCCTTACTTGGAAGATACGGCAGGTATTTGGCGGCAAACACTTGGTCGTTGTCTTCGGGCAGCGTGTACTCGACAATCGAATCGCTTTTGTCCGCGCAGAGCACGATGCCTATGGGCGGATTGTCGCCTTCGTTCATGAGCTCGCGCGTGTAGTAGTTCACATACATTTGCATCTGGCCCAAGTCCTGGTGCGTAAGATCGTCCGTCTTAAGGTCGATAAGCACGAAGCAGCGCATCAGATAGTTGTAAAACACAAGGTCAATATAGAAATGGCGCCCATCAAAGGTGATGCGCTTTTGGCGCGCCTCGAAAGCGAAGCCACGGCCAAGCTCCAGTAGGAACTTCTGAAGATGTGTGATGAGCGCCTGCTCTAGATCGCTCTCGCGAAACGCAGTATCGTCCGAGAAACCTAAAAACTCCAGTACATATGGGTCGCGGATGATATCCTCGGGGCGACGAGCCGGGGCGCTCTTCTGGATTTCTTGGGCGGCGGCCTCCTTGTCCTTGCTGGCAAGCAGGCGCTCGCGGAACATGGTGTTGATCTGGCGCTCGAGCTGACGCGTGCTCCAGCGAGAGTCAGCGCATTCGTTCATGTACCAGGCGCGAGCTTCGGGGTCGGGAATGCGCATCAGCCTGCGGTAATGAGTCCAGCTCAATTCGCTACGCAGTGCGTCGCGAATTGGAAACGCAAGAAAGAACTGACGCATATTGCGAAGGTTTGCGATGCCAAAGCCTCTTCCGAAATCCGCTGTAAGCCTTCTGGAGAGGCCCGCAATCAATGCCTCTCCATATGCTGCGCGCTCCTCTCCACCCTGTTCATCAACAATACTCTTGCCGATTTCCCAATATGCCTCAACCATCGCAAAGTTAACGGCGGTATAGGCCTTGTCGCGAGCGGCGTTGAGAATCGAGGAAACCTGCTTGTAAAAACCTTCGGGCACGATTGCCGATTCTCCACGGTTTACCAGTTCGCCCATCACTGTCGCCCCACTTTCCTCTTGTGGAATGCATCTTTATCGCATTTAGTTTAAAGCCTCGCGCGGACACGAATTGCTGTGCTGTCTGACATCTTCGCATGGGGCCTTGAGGTGGTTAAAATGTGGCCATAGAGACAGTTTTAATGAACCCCATGGGGGTGACGCGCATGGACAACAACACCTTGCTGTTCCAGGACAAAGGTTCGGGCGGGTTTAAAGACGTCAGGATCTACCCCAACCGCATCGAGGTGTTCAAGAAGGGCACTTTCGGCGGCAAGCATATCGAGATTGTCTACCTTAAGGACATCACGGGCGTTAACAGGATCAAGGGCCGCAATGTTTTTCTGCGCAACAGGTTGTTGACTGCCTGTGTCTTTTGCCTGAGCAGCCGCTCCCGGGCTCAGGAATTCGTCAACGTGCTCAATATGGTGATGTGACCGGGCGCTTTCGAACACAAAAAGCCGGGATGCAAGGAGTCACACCTTGCATCCCGGCTGAGCTAAAACGGCGCTGCTGCATGCCGTTGGAGCTTTAGCGCTTGATCTCGATATCGTCGAGCTTAACGTCCATGGCCTCGGTTTTTGCCTCGGCGATGTCATCGGCAAATTCCAGAGACTTCATCATGGTTTCGACGGCATCCTTGTGCTCCTCGACATTGTCGATGCGCACGTAGACGCTGCCGCCGCCTGCTTCGGTGAAGTACTCAGTCGTCACGCCGCCCGAGTGTGTATAGGAAGCGTTGCGCCAAGTCTTGCCGTTGTACTTGACGGGGTCATTCTCGGTCCACTCAAAGCTGGCATTCCACTTTGCCTCGTAGTCGAACAGCTCGTCGGCGTTCTTGTCAGGATCGAAGACGGGGATGAAGCGGTCGCTGGCGTGCTCGCTCTCGGTGAACTTAAACTGGGCCCTGTCGGCCGTGTCGCCGGCAACATCGGTGATCTCAACGCCCTCGGGGACCTCGACCTTAAACCAAATGAAGTCGGTCCTCATATCCACGGCTGGCTTTTCTGCTCCGCCGCCACCGCCACTGCCGGTAGCGCCGCCGCTTCCGCCACAGCCCACCAGGGCAACCGCGGCAAAGAGACTGATGCAGAGGGTGAGAATCGCAAAGGCCTTCTTTTTCATGGTCGTGTCCTCCTCGATCTGTAACCGCCCATGGATTACCTGCTTTTACTGTACGCGTTGACGGCTCGCTAGGGTGGGCCATGTGTCCCATTCTGAGGGCCGGATTTGCGCCGTTAAGTGGCAATATGTTCGGGCGCAAAAGAGGGGAGGGCCGATGTTGTCGGCCCTCCCCGGGGTTGGGTGCCCGTTGTTTTAATGGGGCGCGCGTACGTGGGCGTTGCCCCAACAGATTCCTTGTTTATAGATATGCCCCAGTTTGTGACGTCCGGAAGTCCCGAAAGGTGGGCCATGTGTCCCATGTTTGCGTTGGCATGGCCTATCGTGTGCCATAGAAATCCGCGATGGCCAGGTGTACTGACGCTAATGTGCTTATGGGCTAGACTTAGCATCATTACGTGTTTGATGCGGTTGGCCGGCGGTTGCCGCCCGACCGATCTATATGACTTGAAGGTGCATGCGTATGAGCCAAGAGATGATGGACAAGACCTGTCGCGGGTTTGCCGAGGCGCTGGCCGCGCGCGAGCCGGTTCCTGGCGGTGGCAGCGCGAGCGCCTTTGTGGGCGCGCTGGGCGCCTCGCTGTGTGGAATGGTTGCCCGCTACGGTGCGACCAATCCCGCGCTTGCTGATCGTGCGGATGACCTGACGCGCGCGTTTGCCCAGGCTGATGAGCTGGCGCAGGAACTAGTGGGTCTGGTTGCCGAGGATGTGCGCGCGTACGGCCAGGTGTCTGCGGCATACGGTATTCCTTGTGATGACCCGGCTCGACCCGTGGCGATTCAGGACGCGTTGCGCGTGGCGGCCATGCCACCGTATCGGATCATGGATGCCTGCGCCCGCGCGCTGGCGCTGCTCGAGGACATGGCCGACAAGGGTTCGCGCCAGTTGCTGTCCGACGTGGCATGCGGCGCCGTGTTCTGCCGCGCCGCCATGCAAGGCGCGAGCCTGACGCTCTTTGCCAACACCACATCTATGAAAGACCGGGCGCGCGCCGAGGAACTCGAGGCGGCGTGCGATGAACTACTAGATACGTGGCTGCCGCGCGCCGATGCACTGGCGCGCCGTGCTGCTGACGCCGCAAGGAAGAGGGGATAGCCATGGCCGAACTGCTCAAGGGTGCTCCCGTTGCCCGCGCTTTGACCGAGGAACTTGCCGCTCGTTGCGCCGCCCTGCGCGAACAGGGCATCGTGCCGACACTGGCCATCGTTCGTGTGGGCGAGCGCGAGGACGACCTGTCCTACGAGCGCGGCGCCCTCAAGCGCTGCGAGAAGATTGGCATTGAGGCTCGCCGCGTTTTGCTTCCCGCCGATGTTTCACAGGACGAGCTGTTGGCGGCTATTAAGGACATCGATGCCGACCCCGCTGTTCACGGCTGCCTGATGTTTCGTCCGTTGCCCGCTGGGCTTGACGAGGATGCAGTTGCCGCGGCACTCGAGCCCGCCAAGGATGTTGACTCCATGACGCCGGCCTCGCTGCTCACCACGCTTTCGGGGCGAGGCGAGGGCTTTGCTCCTTGCACGGCAGAAGCCGTGTTGGCGCTGCTGGACCATTACAGCGTTGAGCTGGATGGGGCCAAGGTCGCGGTCGTCGGTCGGTCGCTCGTGATTGGCCGTCCCGTTGCCGCCATGCTTACGGCTCGCAATGCCACGGTGACGATGTGCCATACGCATACGCGCGACTTGGCTGCCGAGTGCCGTGCGGCTGATATTGTGGTTGCGGCCGTTGGACGCGCACGCACGATTGGCGCGGATGCGGTTCGCGAGGGCCAGACGATCATCGATGTGGGCATTAACTGGGACGAGGCCGCTGGCAAGCTGGTCGGTGATGTCGATTTTGATGCTGCGCAACCGATCGTTGGCGCAATTACTCCGGTGCCGGGCGGCGTGGGGGCTGTGACCACCGCGATTCTCGCCAAGCACGTGATCGAGGCGGCGGAGCGCGCATCGAAATAGTCGTTTTTGACCACAGGGGTTGCCGGGGCGGCTGTTTCGCCCTTTTTGCGCCGAAGCGATACACTGTTGCCGTTTGATTTCTTCGCTCAAGGAGGATGCGCATGCCGTGCACAACGATTTTGGTTGGTAAGAACGCGAGCTACGACGGGTCGACGCTTGTCGCCCGCAACGAGGACTCGTCCAACGGGGTGTTTGAGCCCAAGCGCATGCGCGTGGTGCACCCCGACGAGCAGCCGCGTGTCTACACGAGCGTTCTGAGCCACCTGACCGTTGAGCTGCCCGATAATCCCATGCGCTACACAAGCGTCCCTGACGTTGTCCCAGGCCATGGCATTTGGGCCGAGGCCGGCTTCAACGAGCTCAATGTTGGCATGTCCGCAACCGAGACGCTCACCACCAACGAGCGCGTCCGCGGCGCCGATCCGCTCGTGGACTACGTGCCCGCCAAGGGCAACGAGGGCGAGGACGGCTATGTTCCGGCGCAGCCCGGTGGTTTGGGCGAGGAGGATATGGTGACCCTGGTGCTGCCGTACGCCAAGTCCGCCCGCGACGGTGTGCGCATCCTGGGCGACCTGCTCGAGCGCTACGGCACCTACGAGAACAACGGCATCGCCTTTAGTGATGTTGACGAGATCTGGTGGCTCGAGACCATCGGCGGCCACCACTGGATCGCCAAGCGCGTGCCCGATGATGCCTACGTGACCATGCCCAACCAGCTGGGTATCGATAGCTTTGACCTGGACGACGCCGAGGGCGCCCGGGTCGACCACATGTGCTCCGCCGACCTGCGCTCCTGGATGGCCGAGTGGCATCTGGATCTGACGCTGGGCGTTAAGGGCGATGGTCCCGCTGCGGTCTTTAACCCGCGCGAGGCCTTTGGCTCGCACAGCGACAGCGACCACGTCTACAACACGCCGCGCGCCTGGTACATGCAGCGCTGCCTCAACCCCAGCGATGTGTGGGACGGTCCCGACGCCGACTACACGCCCGAGAGCGACGACATCCCCTGGAGCCGCGTGCCCGAGCGCAAGGTGACCATCGAGGACATCAAGTACGTGCTTTCGAGCCACTACCAGGGCACAGAGTACGACTGCTACGGCAGCAAGGGCACGCCCGCCACGCGCGGCGCCTATCGTCCCATCGGCATCAACCGCAACAGCCAGCTTGCCGTGCTGCAGCTGCGCCCCTATGCGCAGCCGGCGTATCGCGCCGTGCAGTGGATGGCGTTTGGCTCCAACTCGTTTAACGCGCTCGTGCCGCTGTACGCCAATGTCGAGACCATGCCCGAGTACTATGCCGACACGCAGGCTCGCGTGACGTCCGAGAATTTCTATTGGGCAAATCGCCTGATCGGTGCCTTGGCCGATGTTCGCTTCCATGAGTGCGGTCGCGCGGTCGAGGATTATCAGGAGAAAGTTGGCGGCATGGGCCACAAGCAGATCCACGACGTCGATGCCGCCGTGGCCGCGCTGCCCGAGGCCGAGGCGCCCGCCGAGCTCGCCCGCGCCAACGAGGCCTTTGCCGAGCTCGTGCGCGTGGAGACCGATGCCCTGTTGGGCAAGGTGCTCTACACCACGAGCTGTGCCATGAAGAACTCCTTCGCGATGAATGACAACGTAAGGTAAAGACGGCCTTGCGGCGAACGAGCGGGACAAACGCCGTCAAAGGCTTCGCCCCGCTCGATTTCTATCTTGGCGATAAAACGATTTTGTGTCGTTCACCCAATCTTGGGTACAAGAACGCCAATGCAGTTGTTCATGATTGGAGCCAACCATGGTTATGAAATTCGATCAGCTTGTTAACGGTGCCATCAACGTGGGCTTCGGCGCCGCTGCCGTTGCCGTTGAGGGCGGCAAGAAGGTCCTTGACGACCTCAATACTAAGGGCGAGCAGGTCCGCAAGGACGCCGGCACCCCCGATATCGCCCGCAGCGTGTCCGATATGTTCGAGCAGGCCGGCGGCACCATTTCCGACCTGACCGAGCGCCTGGGCATGCAGGGCGAGACTGCGGCGCAGCGCGTGCTCGACGAGCTCATCCTGGCTCGCGTCCGGGTTATGACCGCCCCCGAGCGCACGGCCTTCCTGGCCCATGTGCGCGACATCGTCGACTCGGTCGAGGACAACGTGACTTCGGTGCCCGTCGAGTCCGTTGAGCCCGACGATGCAGAGGACACCGAAGAGGCCGAGTAGCAGCGCAGATGGCAGATTCCACCACCGATTACAACAATCTAGATCCCTTGGGTGACGAGACGGCGGTTGTCGATGAGGTTGAGGCCGCCGTCTCGGGTGCTCGTAAGAAGCCACGCGCTGTCGATATGGTCCCCGAGGAGCCCGACGCGATGGCGCCGGACGAGGAGTATCAGCTCACACCGGCAGGTCGTCGTGAGCGCATTGGGCAGATCGTTCGCCTGATCAAAAAGTACCGCGTATGGGATAACCTCACGCCGGTGCGTCTGCGTCGTCTGCTCGAAGAGCTCGGTCCCATGTTCGTCAAGATGGGGCAGATTCTGGCTAACCGCTCCGAGATTTTGCCGCAGCGGTTTTGCGACGAGCTCCGTCGCCTGCGCTCCGACGTAGAGCCGGTGCCATATGAGGTAGTGCTCCGCTGTCTGGAAGAGGAATACGGCCAGCGCCTGGGGCAGATGTTCGACGCGATCGACCCCAACCCGCTCGGAAGCGCGTCGCTCGCGCAGGTGCACCGCGCCCGTCTGGTGACCGGCGAGGACGTAGCCGTTAAGGTGCAGCGCCCCGGCGCGCAACAGGTCATGGCGCAGGACATCGACATCATCCGTTCGGTGGTGCGCATCGTTTCCAAGTTCGTCAACACCGATCAGTTTGTTGACCTGCACGGTGTGGTCGAAGAGCTGTGGACCTCATTTCGCGAGGAGACCAACTTTTTGGCCGAGGCCAAAAACCTCAACGATTTCTATGACTTCCACAAAAGCGTGCACGGCGTTTCGTGTCCCAAATCCTACCTGGACCTTTGCACCGAACACGTCGTGGTCATGGACTACATCGACGGCATCTCCATTGCCGATCCCGAGCGCCTGGTGGCCGAGGGCTATGACCTGGAAAAGATCGGCTCGGCGATCGTCGAGGACTATTCGACGCAGGTGCTCGACGACGGCTTTTTCCATGCCGACCCGCATGCGGGAAACATCATCCTCAAAGACGGCATTGTCTACTTTATTGACCTGGGCATGGTCGGGCGCATGTCGAGCCACGACCGCGGTATCGTCAAGGATATGATTTTCGCCGTGGCCGAGGGCGATGTGCCCAAGCTCAAGGATTCGCTCATGCGTTTTGCCGTGACGCGCGGTGATTCGGCCGAGCTCGATCATTCGGCCTTTTTGTCCGATTTGGACTTTATCGTAGCCGACTTTGCAGGACTCGATCTTAAGGACCTGGATATCGGCGAGTTTTTGACCTCGTTGCTAAACCTGGCGCGCAAAAACGACGTTGAGCTGCCGAGCGTGGTGACGATGTTCGCCCGCGGCATGGTGACGCTCGAGGGTCTGCTGACCGAGTACATGCCCAACGTCAACATGATCCAGATCATCCAAGCGCACATCAAAAACGAGAAGAGCGCCTATGCGCGCGTCCGCGAAATGGGGCGCGATCTTGCCGCGAGCAGCTATCGCGCGGCAAAAGGCTCGCTCGAGGCGGCCGAGTATCTGGGCTTGGCGTCGCGTATGCTCACGCGCGGTCAACTTAAGGTAAACACGCAGATCATGAGCAGCGATAAGGCGCTGCGACAGCTGGGTGGAATTATCGACCGCATGTCGATGGCAATTGTGATTGCCGGCCTGTTTATCGGTTCGTCGGTGGTGTACTACGCGCGCATCGAGCCGGTTGTGTTTGGTATCCCGGTGATTGGCTTTATGGGCTACGTGAGCGCGCTGGTGCTGGCGCTGATGCTGGGCCGCGAGATCTGGCGCAACAGCCACGGCGGCAAGCGGTAATGACCCCTGGGGGACGGAGTAAAACGGATCATTTTGCTCAGCGATCCATCCATGCCCTAGTCTATCGCAAACCATAGCTTTTACCTTGGGCTTCGCCTGCGTGCGGGACCCTTTTGCGTGATACCATAATGACAGTAATAATCGATGGCCTAGATGGTGGTGCGGAGACGCACGAATGCGCGGTTTTCCTGCGCGTTTGGGAGAATCGGGGTGCAAGTCCCCGGCTGTACCAGTAACCGTAATTCCTCTTGGCCCGGGATGGTCGCGTTGCAGATCGGACGGCGCGCCCGGGTCGGTAAGGTTAAGTCGGATCGCCTCCCATCTTGCATGCGGCTGCGGCGTATGCCGCCGGTGTGCATAGGGCTCTGGAGGGAAGGGGGACCCCGATGGGGGAACTCGAGCGTAACATGCGCGATGACGTGGGGCAGCCGCTGGGCAATGCTCCAAGTACAGACAATGGGTGTTCCTATAGTTTTGTCAACCGTCGGGGCTACTCCCGGTAGGGCACCCGG
>ERZ1106963.3454-NODE-3454-length-13374-cov-4.109693_pt1 | contig 13374 bp, 11 predicted proteins | sample MGYA00403681_ERZ1106963 | MGnify/ENA primary metagenome ERZ1106963 (study PRJEB35170, sample SAMEA104062407) | human gut metagenome | biome: human gut; feature: human-associated habitat; material: faeces | place: Denmark | collected 2012-05-03 ...
ACTACTCTTATTATAAACCTTAGTCGTTCTTTTTTCACCCTTTCATATTGCCGATTTTTCCGCGAAAATTTTGGTATAATTGAACATAATCTTTTATCAAAAGTACCATCATTGCACAATTTTCTGCTTTTGGGAAAGACTTTTGTTCACTTTCCCACTCACTCGACAGGGTACCCCTCGGCGTCCAGCGGGAGGTCCGTATAGCGGGCCGCTTCCGGCAGAGGCGTCTCGGGTTCGCCGGAGGTCTGCTGGCTCTGGCCGGAGGCGTTCAGCTCCTCGTCATGGCGCTCGCCCCAGTCCCCGCTGAAATCCTCCCCCGAGGTCTCCATGGCCTGCCCGGAGGCTCCGAGCTCCTCGTCATGGCGCTCGCCCCAATCGCCGCTGAAATCTTCCCCCGAGACTTCCGTGGCCTCCTGCATGGCCATAGCGGTCTGGGCGTCTTTCAGGCCGGTGACGACGCCGGAGGGCTTCTCCAGCAGGTAGGCCCCGATGGCCTTTTTCTTGTACACCAGCAGCACGCCATAGCTCATGGTGTCGCCCTTGCTCACGGCGGGCAGCAGGGCCGTCCATTTTTCCACGGTCTTGCCCTTGTAGCGGGTCAGGTCCATGCCGCTCTGCTGCACCACCCCGTTGAATGCCGAAAAGCTGTCGTCCCACCTGCGGGGGATCTTGACCTTATCGGCGGCGATGGTGGCCGCGTCCACGTCCAGCCCATAGCCGGTGAACCAGGTCTGGATGTCCTGGGCGCTCTCGATCTTGTTGCCGCTGGCCGCGGCGGCCGCCATGACGCTCCGCCCACTGATGTACCGCCCCAGCACCGCGCTGAACACCACCAACGCACAGCATATCACGCCGACGCCCACCTTTTTGAGCCCGGCCTTTTTCAGCGTTACCACAAACATATACCGTTCCCTCCCACCCATTTGGTTGTGTCCGTATAGTATATGCCTGTGTGAATTGGGGATATGCACAAAGCCTCTTCGCCAGAGGCTCTCCCTTTGGGAGAGCTGGCGCAAATGCGCCTGAGAGGGCAAGGATGTTGACAAAAAGCAAAACGCACAACGATACAAACCCTGTTTGTCAGAGACATTGTATCGCCACGCTTTCGTGTTTCATTTTGCTGGGCTTGCCCTCTCCGTCTGCTTCGCAGACACCTCTCCCAAAGGGAGAGGCTTTGGCAGTCCGCAAAGTCTGCTGTTACCGCCAGAGGCTCTCTCTGGATAAGCTGGTGCGAAGATGTCGGAGAGGTTTCATCCCCACAAAAACAAATCCCCCACACCGGGCGTCTCCGGTGCGGGGGTGCGGGAATGGAATCCGGGAATGTCTTCAATTGCTTCTGTCACAGAAGACGACGATGCGGGTCTTGCCACCGTAGGTGCAGGTGTACAGCACCAGATCGTGGCCGCTGTGCTCCACGGCCTCCACATCGGTGGGGTCGTGGACTTCAATGGCAGAAACCGTGTAGTGGTTCTCGATGCCGTCCATGTCGGTGAAACGGACCTCATCGCCCAGGGCGAGGGTGCCGATCTTGCCGAAATGCGACTCGTAGTTGTGCGCCGCGATGACGAGATCATCGGTGCGGGAGGAGCCGAACTGGCGGCAGGGGGAAATTTTGAGTTTGGGGTAGCTCCACTCGCTCATCACCGGCAGGTCGATGCCAATGGCGGGGATGGAGACAGTGCCCACATATTCGTAGCCGTCCAGCTCCACCACGGGCAGCTCCGGGTCAAGGGAGCTGGTGTCGATGGCGGGAGCTGAGGCCGCGCTCTGCGTTTGTTCAACGACTTTTTCCTGTAGATCCTGTACGACGGTCTGGGCTTCCGCGCCGGCCTGAGCGTCCTCCCAGCGGTTGTAGCCGTAGAGGCCCAGCGCCGCCAGCAGCAGGACGACTCCCAGCAGGACACAGATGACGCCCGGGGATGCTTTACGCATTGTCATCCTCTTTCTTCTTGGTGAGGAGGATCACGCCAGCCGCCAGGAACAGGGTGCCCAGCCCTGCCAAAACCGGCACGGGCCAGTTGAGCTGTCCGGTCTGGATCAGCTTGGGGGCACGCGCGTCAGCCACCGGAGGATTGACGGGCGTTTCCGCGACGGGCACCGTGGGCGCCGTGGACACCGTGGGGGTGGTATCCGGCCGCGCGTCCAGGACCGGCGGGTTCACCGGGGTCTCCGGGGTAGGCACCACAGGCGTGGGCTTCGGGTCCGGGGTGTAGGGGTCACCCGGGATATACGGCGGATCGTACGGGTCGTCCGGGGCGGAGTTGTTGAACGTGTTGTGGAACAGGATGCTGTCTTCCTTGTCATTGGAGGACTGGCCAGCCTCATAGACCTTGGCCACGGCCACCAGCGTGTCGCCGCTCCAGCTCACGGTGACACGGAGCACCATGGTGCGGGTGTCGTAAGTGCCGTTGAGGGAGCCGCCTTTCTGCTGGGCCACCTCGTACTCATAGGTACCGGGGGCCGTGAAGACGAATGTCTCCGGGAATGTGGCGGTGGTCATATAACCGTTGGAACGGGTGCAGTCCGCCGTGTTGACGAACGCTTCCAGTGCGGCGGCATCGCCGGGCATGGGGGCATTTTTGCGAGGAGTCAGGCGGATGGTGAGCTGCTCGTCGGGGATGGCATTGCCCGTGCACTTGACGTTGACCGTCAGGTTTTTCAGCTCCACACGCTGCTGTGCTTCCGCAAAGGCCGCGGGCAGGCTCAGGCTCAGGCAAAGCACCAGCGCCAGCAGCGCCGCCGCGAATTTTCGGATCTTCATTTCATCCCCTCCTTTACTGCTCCGGCGTTGTCATCCACGCCAGAAGAATGGTTCTTGCATCGGTAAACTCGGTGGAACAGGTGGACATGGCCAGCACCTGTGCCCCCTCCCGCGCTCGGACGGTGTCCAGCGTGTCAGAGTGCAGGTGCAGCGCGTTCTCCTGTGCGAAATCGAGCAGACCGTTCAGGTTTGCGTCCCACTGGTTCACGTCGAAGATGGCATCCTCGGACGCGGGCACCAGCAGACAGGCGAAAATTTGTAAGTGGTAGGTGCGGTCGGGCAGGACCAGCGTGCCGGTGGTGTTCTCGTTGAAGAACGCCTCGTCCTTGTACAGGTCAAGATCTCCAAACATCTTGCTGTTTTCCATGTGGTGGCCGTACAGCAGCGAATACGGATCGTGGAAGCTGCCATCACAATCGGAATCCAGGAAGATGCTGCCGGCCAGTGCAAAGTCGCCGTAGACATCGGTGTTGATGTAGCTGAAATTGTTCTCGCCCTGCACCACAGGGTAATCAATGGCGGTGTTGTCCAGGGTGAGCCAGGCTTTCACGTCCGAGTTGATGGCCAGCAGCTCCTCAAAGGAAGCGCCGTTCTCGCCATCGGCGGCAGGCTTGAACTGCAGCAGCTCGTCCTGCACGTTATCCACGGCGGCATAGACCTGGTTGTTATCCCACAGCGCGTAAGCGGAGTAAGCGCCCGCCGTGAGGAGGAACAGCACCACCACCGCGCTGATCAGGAAGTCGGCTGTCCGCAGCGCTACACGTTGCCAAGTGATACAGCCCACCTCCAGTCAGCTTGCGATGTTGGTTCTTGTTAAGAGAATTGCGAGTCAGGTTAAAGTGTTTGCGGAGAACGTCACCTCTTTGCCAAGGGCTCCCACTTTGGGGGAGCTGGCGCGTCAGCGCCTGAGAGGGCAAGCCCGGTGAAATTACTCCAGCGGCGTTGCGATACGATGGCTCTGACAAGCAGGGTGCGTATCGCTGTGTGTCTGGCTCTTTGGCAGCATCCTTGCCCTCTCCGTCTGCTCCGCAGACACCTCTCCCAAAGTGAGAGGCTTTGGCATTCCGCAAGGTCTGCTGTTATCGCCAGAGGCTCTTAAAAGTGTTTGCGGAGAGAGTGTTCCATTACTCTTCCTCGCGGCGCTTCTTGATGACCAGAGTCATAGCACCACCAGCCACAACGGCCAGCATCAGCATGTAAGGAGCATTGTCGAGGATGACGCCGGTGTCGATGGTATCGTCACCACACTGGTTAGTAACACTGGCCTCAATCAGATGATTCTTAGTCTCTTCGGACAGAGCACCCGTTTCGGACGTATAAGTAACCGTGTAAACCTTAGCATCTGCACCATCTTCTGCAACAGTCAAGGTTTTACCGTTTTCAATTGCGGTTGCGCTCTCAGTTGCATCGCTCATTTCGTAGACAGTATAAGTAACACCAAAGGGCAGGTTACTGATAGTAAAGGTCTGGCCATCGGACAGCTGATAGGTCTGCTCCGCAGTATAGAACCCATCAGCGTTTTTATCCGTAGTGAACGTAAAGGTCTTGGTTCCAGCAACCGCGCTATTCACGGGTTTGGTAGATTTCAAAACGACCTTAAAGTTAAACAGCGTAGCTTTGTTACCCATGTTACCAGTAACATGCTTCGTAACGGTCACAGAACCAGCCTGATAGGTATTCTCAACACTGGAAAGCTTACCTTTTCCACTAACCTCAACATATCCGCCATCAACCAGCTGAACCTGAGACAGCTTTACACCGCACTCCTTAATGTGGTTGCCAGCTTCCTTATTGTCTTCATCCTGAAGCGCCCACACAGTCACCTGATAGAAGTTGTCGTTTGCCACAACACCTGCAACATTGGGATCATTCTCTTTCAGGATGTAAGTATACTTACCCGGAACAGAGTAGTTAGGAAGATCAACCGTAAAGCCAGTCGTATTGCCATCCGTGTTGTTGTTAGGAGTCACTTTTAAAACCAAGTTGGCAGGAGCTGCACCCTGCGGATAGGTCACAGGCTGTCCGTTCTGTTGAACCGTCATCGTAAGGGCAGCGCCCGGAGCGACGATCGTCGAATCCTCTTTGTCATTCGTGACCCAAACCTTATCAAACTCAAAGGTCTTGTCATTTTCAACGGTGAAGTTCTTGTTGCCCAACCCGCCGGTAGCAGCAAAAGCAGGGAAAGCCATGGTGGCGATCATCGCCGCAGCTACGACACCAGCAAACAGTTTCTTGAGTTTCATGTGGATTCCTCCTAAATATTATATCAATGTTTTCAAGAACTTACAAGCTCCGCCGCCGCAGCAGGGTGATCACCTTTGCTTTGACGTCGGTGAGGGCCACCGGGCCAAAATCCCGGCTGTCCTCGGATTGCGTGCGGTAGTCTCCCAAGATGAAGACGCTGTCCGCGGGGACGGTGTAGGGGTACTCGAGGGTGTCTTTCGCGTAGGTGGGGTAAAGGATCTCGCCGCTCTGGGCCGAGCCGTTGACGATCAGCGTTCCCGAATCGTCCAGTGCGATGAGGTCGTTCTCGCGGCCCAGGACACGGCCCACCCGGAGCTTGCCGTCCTGCTCATAGAGCACCACGTCGTTCTTGGCGTAAGTGCCCTGCAGCCGGTAGCCGATGAGCAGGTCGCCGTCCTTGACGGCGGGGAACATGCTGTTGCCGGAGGCCTGTGTCAGCAGGAACACCTGCGTGAACAGCACCCACGCGGCTGCCGCCAGCACCACCACCCGGCCCAGTAAACTGAGCGCGTCCCGGCGGTCCTGCGCGGCGTTGCGCCGCTTGTGCAGGGCTCTGCGCCCTGCCGTGAGCGGGTCTTGCGGAGGGAGTGTTTTTGCGGCTTTCGCCATCAACATCCCTCCTCATGGTTCTCTCCGGGAGGGGTGTGGGCTTCCAGCAGGGCGTTATACCTTGCTCTCTCGGCCCGGATGGCGTTTTCGTACAGGCCGTAGAGCTCCTCCAGCTTCTTCCACATCTGCACTTCATCCACGCCGCCGAGCAGGTTCTTGCGGAACTTCACCTTGCGGTACCATTCCACGATCTCCAGCTGCTCCTGGCTGATGCAGGCATCCTCCGCGCCGGGCAGGCGCTGTGCGGGCTGCAGGCCTCCTTTGGCTTTTTCTTTTGCCATCCATCCACCTCCTTTCGTGATTTTATTTGGCTTGGAAGTTGGCTTATTCATCGTCGTCGTTCTTCCGCTTCCGGAGGAAGAGCAGCACGCCGCCGCCCACGACGACCACGAGGATCAGGATGTAGGGGAGGGTGTCGAGGAGGACACCGTTGTCAACCTGGGCGTCCTTTTCGTTGGTGACAGTGATATTGATCTCGTCCAGATCGATCATATCATCTGTGATGGTAATCGTAGTAGTTTTTTCGTTTTCGCCTGTGAACTCCTGTCCATTGGCTCCAAGCAATCCGTTAGAACTGTTTGAGTAATAGATCTGAGCCGTGGTATCATAATCGCTTGCATCATATTCCGTAATGGTAATGACGTCTCCGACCTGAACCATCAAATTATTCAGCGTTCCAGTCTCCCCATGCGCCAGAGTAAATTCCTGAGAGAAGCCATTCGGGCTTGTTACTACGATTCTGAACTGCTTGCTACGGTCACCAAACAGACCTTCCACCTTTTTCGTGATCGTCCGAATCGGCTTCTGTGTCTCAGGTTCCCATACAGCGTAGAAATAAACTGTGCCATCCTCACGGACCTGATCCGTGCTCGTTGTCAGATATCCATAATCGTTTGTTCCCCGCTTCTGCCATTCATTGTCTTCAATTAATGGACCGTGAACATTGATATCTCCCAGCGGGTCTTCCGTATACCAGCCTTTCAGCTCATACCTCACGCCCTCAACAGTTTTTGTTGTTCCAATCGTTACAGCCGTGGTCTTGATAACAGCTTCGCCCTCTTTGTAGTTCTTGGAATCGACCTGCGACCACTTTTCTTCTCCTTTCGTCGGGTCTTTTACCATGAACTTCGCTGTAAAGACTTTCTTGGTAACAACGCTGATCGCGCAATCGATATGATAGTTCTGACTTCCACCGTTATTACGAGAAATCTTTCGGGGCGTCAGGATAATTTCAGTAATGTCATCTACTGTCAGGTCATTGATACCCGTTTCATTTTGTATGGATGCAATGTAATTTTCGCTTATCTCATTCCAGATCGATGTAAAGTAACTTCCTGTAGTCGGATCATCCTTTTTCACCGTCCAGGTCGTTCCTGTGCTTCCATCTGGCCACGAAGTGATATAGTCTGTCAGGATCTGGCCGTTTCCTGTTACAATGTTCTTGTTCGGAATTGCACTGTTATCATTAGTGTAGCCATTCGTCCAAGTAGCACCTGCCGTACTGATTTTTGCTTCCAAATTACTTTTATCGGCTTTCGGTGCCCACTCGCCTGTGTCATTGTTCATCGGGTCGCCAGTAGGCAATTTCAAGAAGTAGATATAAGCACTGCCACTGTACGTATCTTCAAACTTAGTTACATTGATGGTAAACTCCTCATCATAAGAGTACTTTTGATTGTAGTAATAAATATAGTAAGTGTGTTTGAGTTTTGCCGTACCTACAGACTTACCTTTAATTGTCGGATTCTGAATATTTTTCTCCGAGGTGAAAGATACCACATCATCGCCCAACTCTATCGACCAACTATGGTAATTGGTATACCAGTATGGTTTATAGGCGTTTCCGCTTAACGTATAAGTTCCATTCAACGGCATTTCAATGTTACTGCCATCACTATAGACCGTATATGCTTTATCTTCATTTGCCAGTTCTGCCATCCGGTCATCTGCATCGCTGCTATCACTGTCATTTGCTTTGGACAGGTCTGCAACCAGAATTGCAAACGGAGAGAAGCCGTTGGTCGTGAACGTCAAGTCACCATCGCTGGTAACATTCACTTTCAGCTCTTCCAGATCAGCGCCCTGATGGAAGACTTTTACGTCTGCCGCCGAGGTGAGGTCCAGACCGGAAATGGTAACTTTGCTGGTCTGCTCAAGCTCAAGGCCGCCCTCATCTTTGGGGCTGATATTGAATGTATAAAGGGCATTATACTCTTTCGGGTCAATTTTCTGGATAAGCTCGTCTTCCAGATTCTTCTGAGTATCTGTATCCAGCGCCTCAACATTCAGCGTTGTTGCACCCTCTACTTTGAAGCTGATGGTCTGACCGCCAAGCGTAACGCTCTTGGTAGCTTCCGGCTTCTTCCACTTCGCGTAGACTTCCACGGTCGTGCCCTCGGAAACGTACAGGTGCTCGTCAAACACGAACTTCTGCTCGTCGCCCAGCTCGTCGGTGTAGTACCAGCCTGCAAAGGTGCGGCTGTTGCCCTCGGGGTCATCGTTGGAGGTGGGGTTTGCGAACTGATAGTCTTTCAGGTTCGCGCCGTCGGCGGCGGTCATGATGTGGTAGCAGCCTTTCTCGGTGCCGTACATGGCCAGATACTGTTCCACGGTCATCTCAGCGGTCTCGGCGTCGCGGGCGATATCCTCGAGGTCGTAGCTGCTCATCTTCTTGAGCCAGAAGTGGTAGATGTTGGTGGGGATGGAGAACGCCGCGTCCACCTGCATCTGGTCGCCATCGGGGAGCGCGGCCGCGTCGTCATCGGGGAACGTCGTGCCGCTGGTGTCGTACTCATAGACGGTGTTGCCGCTTGCGTCGGTGGTGGTCTTCGTCGCGCCCTCTTTGGCAGGGGTGTCATCGGCCACGGGGGGCTCGTCGCCCTCGACGGGTTTTTCCACCTCATTGTCCATGGCTGCGGGCTCGTCGTCCACGACGGGTTTTTCCACCTGATCGTCCATGGCTGCGGGCTCGTCATCCACGACGGGTTTTTCCACCTGATCGTCCATGGCTGCGGGCTCGTCATCCATGGCGAAGTTATCATCCAGCGCCTCGGGCTCGTCCGCCACGGCGAAGTCGTCGTCCAGCGCCGCGGGCTCGTCCGCCACGGCCGCAGGCTCGTCGTAGAGATCCATGGATTCCGGCTCCGTGCCGGGGGCGGCGGCCTCCACTACTTCGGTGTCCGGCGTCTCAAGCTCCGCGCCCGTGCCGTTTGCAAAGGCGGGCAGCAGACAGCTGCACACGAAAATCAGCGCGAAGCACAACGCAAGCACCCGTTTGGCCAGCGGAAGCTTTTTCGCCGTGTGTTTTGCAAGATTTTTACGCATTTTTCATGCCCTCCTTTGGTATAGAGTCCGGGGTCGTGTCCATTCCCGATGCCTCGCAACAAAAAAAGCCGCATTCGCACCCCGCCTGTCACAGCGGTGTTGAATGCAGCCGAACTATCTTCTGGTTTTCTGGCGTTTCCCTCCGGGGAATGCCAGCACAAAAGACTCCAAGCTTTGCGTCCCCGGCTCACGCCAGGTTTGCCAAAGTTTTCAGTTTTGCGGGATGTTCCCGGCTGCTGGTACTATCCTACACAGTCCGGGATGCAAAAGGTGTCATTCGGTGGCGGGGCGCTGATTTTTCCGCCTGGCCACCCGGCCCTTGCACTGGCATTATTTTACCAAATTTGGCCTTGTCCATGCAAGTGTCCAAATGGACACAAAAACGGAATTTGCGCCTGTTTTTATCCAAAATCAGCCATTTCTTGTAGAGATTGCCCAATAAATCCCCCCAAAAGTTTGTGCACTCCACCAACAAAAAGTTACAAATTTGTGTCTGCTAACCCGTGCAAAACAGACGCGGGTCGGATAAATAAGTACGACTATTCCGGTTGCGTTGGCGGGAGTTTCTGGAATTTTATCCGTTTCCGGGATTTCCCGGAAGCGTTGCGGGATGCCAAAGCCTCTCACTTTGGGAGAGGTGGCACGGCGAAGCCGTGACGGAGAGGGCAAGGATGCTGACAAAAAGCAAAAAACACAGCGATACGATCTCTGTTTGTCAGAGACATCGTATCGCTGTGCTTTCGTGTTTTATTTTGCCGGGCTTGCCCTCTCAGGCGCTGACGCGCCAGCTCTCCCAAAGGGAGAGCCCTTGGCAAAGAGGTCAAGCCCTCGTGTACGCCTCCATGCCGTGGTCGGCAGGCGGATAGTACTCCATCAGGCTGATGTAGTCCTCGCAGTGGTGGCAGAACGCCGCCCGCACCGCCACATCGGCGGAGTCGGGCTTCATGGACATGAACATAAAGATGTACCGGGCCATGGCGGCCACCGTGCCGCTGTCGATGCCGTAGTACAGGCCCACGGCCAGCACCGGGATGACGGCCTGCTGCACCCGCTGGGGCACTTCCACATGGTAGGTCTTGCCCCGCAGGGTAAGGTTGCCGTCGTTCTGCTCCAGCTTTTCCAGCAGGGGGCGGCTCAGGGCGGAGGCGTTGTGGACGCTCTTTTCCAGCTTGGCTTCGTCCACGTTCCGCATGTTGCCCAGGCCCCGCAGGCGGGCCTCCACTTCCTCGTCGGTCAGGAGATAGCCCTCGGTGCACTCGGCCTCGTTGCGGAGGAAAGCGCACTGAATCATGTCCATCAGCACGGCCTCGTACTTATCGTGGAACTGCTGCTTGCTGCCAAAGAACGTTTCCAGCCGCTCCATAACGCCGTCGGTGTCCTCCTTGGTGGCCAGCCCGCTGATGGTCAGGGGCACCTCGCTGAAGCTGGCGCCCCGGACATCAAGGTCGGCCAGCTCTTTCTCGTTTTGGGTGGAGGGCAGGAAGCGGTCATTGCCGTTCCGGTGGTAGCCCCACTCGGCGGGCAGCACCCGGGGGACCAGGTCGCCGCTGGAAAGGATATTATAGATGTTGCTGGCGGCCCAGGTGGTTTTCAGGGTACCGTCGGCGTTGTGGTTGTTGTCGTAGTCCAGCTGATAGTCCGGGTAGCTGGCGGCGGTCAGGGCCACCGGCGTGGCAAACGTGTAGACGAAGACGTTTTTGCGGTCGATCTCGGGCAGTTCTTTGTTGATCCGCCCCGCCAGCAGGTTGGCGACGGCCGCGCCCCGGCTGTAGCCGCCCACCCAGAGCTTGACGGTGCCCGTCCCGCCCGGCTGGGCGGCCGCCCTGGCCAGATAATTCCGGAGGGCGGTCAGCACCTCGTTCACCGGGATGACAAAGCCCGCGTGGCCCGCCCCCACACCGGTGTGCAGGTTGCTGACCCACTCGCCGCCGTAGCCGCCGCCCCGCAGGATGACGGCCACAATGGTGGTGCGCTGGCCGTTCAGGGGGATGGTCTTCCGGGCCAGGCTGTGGCCCACAAAGTCCCCGGCCTGCCCCACGTCGATGTCGTAGTGGTAGAACACGGGGTCGGCAAAGCCCAGCGTCGCAAAGGCGTCGGCAAGGTTGGCCTCCCGGCCCACCTCCCCGTTGGCCCAATACCGGGCGTCGCTGGCTGCCGTGTTGAAGGCGGCCCCCACCAGCCCCAGGCTGGCCAGCGCCAGGCTGTGGTCGTACTCCAACGCGGAGTGGGCAAAAAAGCTGTCACTATAATAGTAGTCATGGGGCACGTCGGTCAGGCTCAGCTCACTGCGGAACCGCATGGAATAGCGGCCATCCGCCACCGCCCGGCCCACCGCGCCCTGCGTGTTTTCCGCCGCTGCCCTGGGCACTGCCAGCGCCGCCGCCGAAAGGGCCAGCGCTTTACAAAAATCACGTCGTTTCATGGGGTCTGTTTTCCCTCCTGACGGGTCCAACTCTGTGGAATATTTTGTTTTCTGGCGATAGTATACCGTATTTTATCACAAGACACAATGTATAATTTGCAAAAAAACGGCCTGCACTTTACCATGCAGGCCGTTTTGTGGTATTCTGTTCTCAGTGCTCCATCTGCTTGCAGTAGTCCACGATGTGGTGGAACATCTGCTCCACGGCGGGGGCCATGGCGGTGGGCCGCTGGACGGCCAGGCCGACCACACGGTCTTCCTCCGGGTCGATGGGGTAAATTTTGATGTTGGCGGTGCACTGGCTCAGCAGCAGCCGGGGCATGATGGAGATGCCCAGGCCCGCCTCCACCATGGCGATGTTGGACTGGTCATCAATGACATGGCAGCGGCGCTCGGTGCTCAGGCCGTACTTTTTGAGGAACTGGCGCATCTCGGCGTCGGTGGCGTCCCACTGCACCACGAAATTCTGGCCATCCATCAGGGCGGGGGTCATCACGCCGTTTGGCGGCTCCGGCCAGTCGCCGGGGGTGATGCAGAGCAGCGGCTCCTTGAACAGCTCGGTGAGGGTAAATTCCTCCCGGCAGGTGGAGGAGAGGAACGCCAGGTCGATCTGGCCCGTGCGCAGCCACTCCTTGACATCATCGTAAGTACCCTGATATACTTCCACTTCGATCTGCGGGTACTGGGCCATAAAACCCTTGAGGATGCCCGGCAGCATCCCGGCGCAGACGGAGTTGAACGCGCCCAGCTTCACCTTGCCCTTTTCCAGGCCGTTGAGGCGGGCAATGCTCTGCTTCAGCGCCTCGTCGCTGTTGAGCACCGCCCGGATGGACGGATACAGCGAGGCACCGTAGCTGGTCATGGTCACGCCGTTCTTCCCGCGATTAAATAAGGTAAAGCCCAGCTCTGCCTCCATCACCGCGATGGCATGGCTGATGGCCGAGGGGGTCAGGTGCAGCTGCTGTGCCGCCTTGTTAAAGCTGCCCTGGCGGGCCACAGCATCAAAAATCTCATAAGAAAACAGCGTCATACCTCAATGCCTCCTTCCCGTTACTCGTTCGGAGACGCCCGATCTTCTGTGAATCTTTTTCATCTTGCTCTTGCTGGAGTTCAATTTTCTTTTTGAGTGTACTATCCCGCCCGGCCTTTGTCAAGCACCCAAGCGGAAATTTCCACAAAAAATAAGGACTTTCCTGCAACAGAAAGTCGAATCCACACTCTTTTGGAGGGTTGTTTATGGTGGTTCTCCAAACACAGCGCCCCGCGCTCAGCGGCACGGCGCTCAAGCGGCTGGCCCTTTGCAGTATGCTGCTGGACCATCTCGGCGCGTCCTGCCTGGAAGCTGGCGTCTTTTCCCGCCCGGGGCCCATTTCCGAGCCGCTGCTCACGCTGGATCTCTGCCTGCGGTGGGCCGGGCGGATGGCGTTCCCCCTCTACTGCTTCTTGCTGGTGGAGGGCTTCCTGCACACCCACAGCCTCCGGCAGTACGCCGGGCGGATGCTGGCCTTTGCGCTGGTGAGCGAGCTCCCCTTTGACCTGGCCTTTTTCCACACGCTGATCTACCGGGGCCACCAGAACGTTTACTGGACGCTCTTTTTCGGGCTGTGCGCCTTGGGCTGTTTGCGGCATTGCGGGGAGCGGAGCGCCCCGGGCATTTTCAGCGCCCTGGCTCTGGCCGTGCTGGCGGAGCTCCTCCGCACGGATTACGGGGCCATCGGGGTGCTGCTCATCGTGGTCCTGTACATCACACGGGCCTCCCGGCCCCTGCAGTGCCTGTTCGGGGCCGTGGCCGTCTGCTATGAGCTGCCCGCGCCGCTGGCGTTCCTGCCCGTCTCTCTTTATAATGGTCAGCGGGGCCGCTGCTCCAGGGCCGAGCAATGGGCGTTTTACCTCTTTTACCCCGCCCACCTGGCCCTGCTGGCCGCCGTGACCAACCTGCTGCTCTGAAAACCCGATAAGAATGGAAAAAGCCCGGTGATTTCAAAGAATCATCGAGCTTTTTCTTGGCGGAGTA
>ERZ1106963.3456-NODE-3456-length-13370-cov-8.477056_pt1 | contig 13370 bp, 13 predicted proteins | sample MGYA00403681_ERZ1106963 | MGnify/ENA primary metagenome ERZ1106963 (study PRJEB35170, sample SAMEA104062407) | human gut metagenome | biome: human gut; feature: human-associated habitat; material: faeces | place: Denmark | collected 2012-05-03 ...
CCCGCCATACTATATAAAAGGAAAAGGGCTTTATCTGAACTACTATAATGACACAGACCATCAAAACATCGCAAATGCTATAGGTGCAATAGTAAATTGTAAGTGGATTGTCTCTTATGATAATGTGCCATTCATAACCAACCTATATTCAAAATATAGGCAACAATGTTTTGAATTGAATTATAGTGCGAGTAACTCAGGAAAAGGTGAAGAAATAATGATATTTTGTGACGATATAGTTATTCCCAAACACAAATTATTTAATCATTCAACAAAGTGAAAATAACTCACATTCATATCGAAAGGTTTCGAGGCTTCCAAAATGAAGACTTTGAAGTAGGCTCTCAATTAACAGCAATTGCAGGACAAAACGGAACTCAAAAGTCAACATTACTGGGTATTGTAACACAAACCTTCACTCTTAAGCCTGAGGATCCAATGAGAGCGGAAAAACCTTTGTGTGGTGGTAGCTATATTTCTGCATTCAAAGATAAGTTTAGATTATCGCCCATTTTTGATAGACCTAAAGGTCATGAATGGACCATTTCTTTTGATATAGGAGTAGATGACTTTACTGTCGAAAGCATCAAACGTACTGGAGACCCTAATGTGCGATTTTGGAAGAAAGGAGCAAGGCAAGAAGGGGATGGATATATCTCCTTTCCCACAATCTTTTTAAGTTTAAAGCGGTTAGTTCCTATGGCAGAGGAGGCCAAGATTATAACTGATGACACATTATTAACTCCAGAGGAACTAAGTGAGTTTAAACAATTACACAATAAAATTCTAATAGTACAAACTCCCATTTCTTCTGCAACAACAATAACCTCAAAAAATAAGCAATCTATAGGCGTATCCACTGAATTATACGATTGGAATCAAAACTCTATGGGACAAGATAATCTGGGCAAAATTATCTTGGCATTATTTTCTTTTAAAAGATTGCATGACAAATATCCCCAACAATATAAAGGTGGAATTCTTGCCATTGATGAGATGGATGCTACAATGTATCCAGCGTCTCAAGTTGAGCTATTAAAGATTTTGCGCAAATATGCGTCTAAACTTAATTTGCAAATTTTATTTACTACTCATTCAATGTCTCTTCTTAAGGTTATGGACGATTTAGTTCAAGAAGTAAGTAAACAAGAAGAAACAGCTAAGTAGGTAAAGATTCTTTATCTAAAGAAAGTCGATGACAAGATAACAATCAAACAAAATGTAGATTTTAAAGGTATTAAATTGGATTTGAATGTTGTTGCAGAAGGAAAAAAACGTAAGAAAAACAAAATTACTGTATATACAGAGGATAATGAAAATATATTATTCGTTAAAGCTATTTTAAAGACTAAAGCATCTATATTAGATTTTGTAGATGTAACTCTGCCGTGTTCAACCTTAACTGAACTTGTAAATAAAAACATACCTGCATTTAAACACCCATATTCTATCATCATATTGGATGGAGATGTTAGGATGAATAGGGCGTATCTTAAGAAAATAAAAAATGCAGATAACATTTTAATATTGCCAGGGAACAACTCTCCTGAAAGACTGCTGGCATCCTATTTGTATAATCTCTCTGATGCAGATCCATTATGGGGCAATATAGCAAATGGATATACCAAACAATTATGTTTCCGAGACTATACTATGGAACAAATAAATGCAGGAGGTGAGTTGGGGCGTCAAGATGCAAAAAAATGGTTTAATGGTCAGTTGGAATATTGGGGACGAAATGGTAATAAGGTTTTTAATCCCTTTTTACGTTCGATTCCTATCGAAGTACAAGAGTTTAAAAGAAATTTTGAAAATATGATAAAACGGTATATTTATGACTAAACTTCCGGTGACCACAATAAAGGAGCTTAAATGCCGAAAGTATTCTTTGGGTTCTTGGTCGATATATAATCAGAATCAGACTTTCTCTTTCATTAACCGAATAAGATACTGTTTCTTTTAGAGCTTTTGCTCAGGCACACTCAGTGAAACAGTGTCTGATTATCAGTTATGATTGCTTGAATTTATATTTAAGTCCATACTCTTCAAGTTTACTGTATAGTGTAGCTCTGCTTATTCCCAACAGTTCGGCGGCGGCACTCCGGTTGCCGTTTGTCTGCTTTAACGCACGCATTATCCGCTCCTTATCCTCCGCATCATTGCGCAGGGCGAAGCTGACAGGTGAGGTCGGTTTCGTCACGGCAAGTTCAAGATGCTCTTTCGTGACCACACCTTCCTGAGCCTGCAACACGGCTCCCATGATTTTCTGCCGAAGCTCCCGCACGTTGCCCGGCCATGCGTGGGTCTGCAACGCTTTTCGGGCTTCGGAACTGAAACCGCTCACATTGCACTCCAGTTCCTTGTTGGCAATCTCACGGAAGAACTCCGCAAGCGGCATAATGTCCTCCTGACAGTCACGCAAGGACGGCACGGTTATCACGAAGTCATGCAGACGGTAGAGTAAATCCTGCCGGAAACGCTTTTCACTCACTGCCGCCTCCAGATCCTCATTGGTGGCGGCGATGATGCGGACGTTGAAACTCCTGTCCGATTTGTCACCGATGGGGCGATAACGCCTTTCCTGTATGGCACGGAGCAACATCTGCTGAGTTTCCAACGCAAGGTTGCCCACCTCGTCAAGAAACAGCGTGCCGCCTTCCGCCTCATGGAAATATCCTTTCTTGGTGCTGTCCGCACCCGTGAACGCGCCCTTGACATGTCCGAAGAATGCCGACGGCGCAAGTTCTCTGGAGAGAGAACCGCAGTCCACCGCCACGAAGGGTTTGCCCGCCCGTTTGCTCTTGTTATGCAGGTGGTGGGCTATATGCTCCTTGCCCGTGCCGTTCTCTCCGAATATCATCACGCTCATATCGGTTGCAGCTACCAATTTTATTTTGTGCATAATCTTCTGAAAAGCTGAACCTTCACGGGCGAACACGGGCATACGGTTGTGTCCCGACTGCCGCTCTTTCTGTATGGAGCGGATAAGGGGGACAAGTTTGTCCTCTATAAGTTTCTTTGGAATATAGTCTATTGAACCAAGTTTCATACTTTCCACGGCAGTATGCACTTCGGCGTAGTCGGTCATTATGATGAACGGCTGCATATTTCCATCCTTGCGCATCCAGCGCAGCAGGTCTATTCCGTTGCCATCATTCAGGCGCAGGTCTGACACGACTATATCATCATCCGTTGCCTGTTGCAGATGTTTCTTCGCTGTTGAGAGGTGGTAAGCCTGCACGGTGCTGTATCCCTCCCGTTTAAGTAGATTACAAACATACTCGCAATACACGATGTTGTCCTCCACCACAATTATTCTTGTCTTATCCATTTTCGTATTTTCTCCTTTCCACTTTTGCCTGTCGGATTATTTCCGCTCCCTTATTCAATACTACGGTAACAGCATGGCTTAACTCACTTTCTTCCGGCATTGCCTTTCCATGAAGCACTCCATAAAGCACCCTCAGCGGCTGGTCGGCACGGAGTATCTCCCACGAACTGCGCAAGTGATGTGTCAAGGCATCAAGTTCTCGCAGATCATTTCGCATTGCTGCATCCCGAACCGTCTGCATTTCTTTCTCGGTTTCCATTATCAGCTTTTCCAGCATGACAGCTTCATTACCATAGGACAGCAAGGCTGAAAAGTCCGGCTTTCCGTCATGTGTCGCTTTGATGGCGCACTTGTCGGAAACCTCCATTAGCTCCGATATGGAGAACGGCTTGAAAAGGCATCCGGCAAAGCCTCGTTCCAAAAGTTCCTCCGCATCACAACTGCCCGAAGCGGTTGCCACGACAACGGGGATTGTCTGTGAATTGCCCACATTAGACGATCGGAGCAGTTCCAGCAGCTCGAAACCGTTTATACCGGGCATATTCAAATCTGTCAGCAGCAGATTGTATGTCTTTCGGCGTATCTTTTCCATCAGTTCCGCCGCATCGGTGCAGGTATCGCAATGTATTCCCTCCTGTGCATACATCTCTTTCAACATCAGGAGCAGCACCTCATCATTGTCTATGGCGATAACATTGAGGTTTCTATCCTGTCGGTGGATATAAGTCTGTATCTCTTTTTCCGGCACTTCTTCGGCTTTCTGCATGGGTATTTCCACCGTGAAACGGCTTCCTTTTCCTTTCTCGCTATTCAAATGGATTTTACCGTTAAGCATCGTCACTATATTATGGACAATGGCAAGCCCCAACCCGAAGCCGTCCTTTGCGGCGGCGTTTGAGAGACGTTCAAATGCACCAAATATACGTTGTTGTTCCTCTTCGGTCATACCTGTACCCGTATCTTCAACCGTAATTGTCAGCATACGATTTGTATAATTGGTTGTCAGCGACACACCGCCTTCTTCCGTGAACTTGATGGCATTTGACAGCAGGTTGTTCCCGATTTGGATTATTCGCTCTTTGTCGGTCAGTACCACGGTATCGCTTACGTTATTCACTGTTAGCGACAGCCCTTTGTTCATGGCAACGGGCATGAACTCCGTTTCAAGTGTGTGCGTGATTGCTGAAATCCGGCAGGGTAACAGTTTGGGCTGTTCCTTACCCTTATCCAAACGGAAGAAGTCAAGCAAGGTGTTGAGCATATCTCGCATGCGGTCGGAAGATTGTTGTATGCTTTGAAGAAAATGCACATTGTTACCCTTGCTGCACTCTTTTCGCAACAATTCGGTATAGCCTGTTATTGCAGTCAGCGGTGTGCGCAGTTCGTGGGTGATGGTATGCACCGCCTTCTTCCGGGAGGCTATCAGTGCCTCGTTCTGTTGCACGGATTGTTCCAGTTGCCCAATCAAATCCGTTGTCTTGCGCTTGTATTGTTTGATGCTCCTTGCATCAAGGTGTATGATGATGTAGGAAATGACCAACAGCAAAAGGACAAATCCCATCAAGCCACCTACCTGCATAAATGACTTTTCACGCATAGCGATTATTTCGTCTCCCCGCCCTTGCAGGTTGGCTTGTACCTTGTTTTCTATTTGGCAGATTAGCCCCTTCAACTGTCTGTTAAGATCTGCATTGCGGGCAGCAAGACTGTCGGCTTGTTCCGACAACCGACGGCTTTGCTCTTTCTGTTCGTTGACCATGCTTCTATTGGGTGAATGAAGCGTAGTCGTTGTTGTCGTTGGCTTCGTTTCCTCTTTTTTGCCGAAGATGCCCAAGAAACCTTTACGCTTGGGTTTCTTGGGTTGCTCCTGCACAATCTTCTGCACAACAACCGGTGCTTGACTGGCTATCTTCCTGTTGATGGATTGTTGCTCATCCATTAACCGGACTATCTGGAACATCTGTCGTTCCTTTTCCTCTAAAAGTCTGCGCACACTGTCAATACGCTCAATTGGATAAGTTACATTGAAACTGCATAATATGCTATCTAACGCAATGCGTTGGGCATGGTAATTCTCCAAATCCGTTTCCTTCCAATCCAATACAGTTTCTCCCATCAGTGAGAACTCTATCATCTGGATATGAATACGGTTTACTTCTTTTCTGAACTCATCTATCCGCTGATTGCCAACCTCCAATGCTTCCACCTCCTGCCATTCATGATGCCAAGTATAGGCTATACAACCGATTAACAATGCAATAAGTGTATAGCCGGAAGCAACCGCTTTCTGAAGATATTTCATTCCTGTGCTTTTTCTTCTATTAATGTCTTGTGTATAATGAATATGCTTATCTCATAAAACAAGCACCTTTGGCATACCCAGACCGCTGATAAATAGTGGTGTTGTCATGATTATTTGCGAATTAATCTGTTTACCATTTCAAAAACTTCATTGCTGTCAAGCTCCGTGTCGCAAGGAATGCTGCCGACCTGTTCGCGGGTGATGCCGCCATCGTAGTACATATCCACCCCGAAACTGGAAAACAATTCAATTAACTTGCGAGATGATTCCCCGATGGACGAATCGAAATCGAACGCGTCAAGATAATATTTCCGAATATCCTGTGCATGGTGCCGTCCCATCGCTTCAAGAAATCTTGGGAAGACGGCTGTCAGGCTGCGGCGGTAGGTACTTCCGAGTAACTTTTCGGGAAGGAGTTCCAGTTCGTAGATCTCGTATGCGTAAGCCTCCTCTTTTCCTATGCCCATTCGTGATGAAGTGGAGAGGGAGGCTCCCATCATAATAATGCCCCTTGCATCAATGTCATTCGGATTTGTTTGTAAAGTCTTGGTCGCTTCGAGTATGTTTCTGATATAGGAAATACCCGCATCGTAGGACATCCGGTTCTTGTCTCCCAAAATGGCAGCCGAGAGTTGCACCAACGTGACAAGCCCCGTGTAGGCAGTCATCTCGCGGTCAAGGGTCAGGGAATACTTGGGGCACAGAATGGCATAGTCGGCAGCTATACCATAGGCTGTCCTGAAATCGCCTGTCCTTGAATCAACCGATACTGCACCGAGTCCGTTCTCCGAACCGCTGGAGGGATAAGTGGGTATCAGCGCGAGCGGCAGCCGTTGAAGACCGTATGGATTCTTACCTTTTACATATTCCCACAAATCGGCTTCATGATAAACGCCGAAAGCCATCAGTTTGGCACTGTCCATCACACTTGCTCCTCCTGCTCCGATAATCATGGTCACTCTGTTGGATTTGGCAAAGCGGATACCCTCCTGAATGGTGGCGAACTCCCTTGACGAGTTTCCGTATTCCACAAAAGGAATACCCGCAACAGCCAATGTCTGGACAATATCTTCGTGGCATCCGTTTCGTTTTATGGAATTGCCGCCGTAAACAAACATCACTTTGTGTCCTTTGGTAACTTCGGTAATCGTATTCCGCAGGTCGTTAAGAAAGAACAGCCTTGTATCGTTTCTGAAAATAAAATCTTTCATCCTATTATACGGATTTTCCCATTTCGTACGCCTGTTGCATCGCCGGATGATTGTCAATGTCTCCACGGTTGCGGGCACCGTTGCCACGGATCACGCCACGTTCCACCGAACCGTAAAGACAGCGGGCAAAGCCGTGGAAAGCCTCAAACACACCGTTGGTCGCCTCTTCGTCGCGGTCGGTTGAGGTGGAGATGTAGAAGAACTCTTTTTCACGGAGATCCTTTTCATGTCCGTAGGTGCGGTCTATCAGAGCTTTGAGTTGCGCTGTCATGTTATAAAAATATACGGGAGAGGACAACACTATGACATCAGCTGATTTCATTTTGGCGATAATCATAGCTGCATCATCTGTTTCCGCTGCGGATGCGGTTCGGTCATATTCTTTCTGGTCGAAGTAACGGATAGAATAATCATTGATGTTGAGCATTTCCACTGTATTGCCGACTTCTTCCGCCCCTTTTTTGAACTGCGCGCAGAGAACTTCGCTGTTGCCTCCGCGACGTGGACTTGACGACAGGATAAGCACTGATTTAGGACCCTCTTTTTCTACTCTTGGCTGTACCATGATTGCTTTTTCTTTTTGTGCTTCAGATGCAGCAGCATCCTTGTTCTTTTCACCGCAGCCTACGAAAGTCATGGCGAATACGGCTGTACATATTGCTAAAAATGTATTTCTCATATCAGTTTCATTAAAGATGTTTACCGAAAAACTCTGAAAGTTTATTTACCGCCTTGTCCACATATTCAGGCACATAATAAGTCTGGATATGCGATGCACCGTCAATCACGAAATACTCTTTCTGCGGAGCGGCTGTCGCCTTGATGTAGGCTTCGCGGCTCATGTAGTCGGAATCCGATTTGCCGCCCGACATAATCAACAGCGGACAACTGATCAGGTCAGCATGGGTTGTTGCGTCCCAAGTCATTAAATCCATTAAACTTGCTGTCGTGTAACGGCTTACCGAATTGGGATGCGCATGAGTGATGCCATAGTATTCCAGTCCATCGTGGTAAAGTGTGCCGGGTACAAGACGGCTCATGGCTTCGCGCACCTGTTCCACGGTTTGAGTGCCTGTCGGACCCTCATAAACGACCTCGCCTGTTGCGGCAAACTTATCACGGGCTTCCGAAGCACGTTTCATCCGCTCCTGCACGGTGGTCATTTGCGAGTCCTGATAACCAAGACGGCGCACCCGTCCGGTATTGAAGAGGCTGAGTGTGGCTGCCGCCTTGATGCGTTTGTCGTTCTGCGCCGTGGCAAAGGTATAGCCACCTCCGCCGCAGATGCCCAACGCTCCGATACGCTGCGGATTAACGCCCTTGTACTGAGAGATGTAATCCACCATGCCACGCACATCGTTGATGCGGTTCTGCGGAATGTCGAGGTTGCGAGGCTCACCTCCACTTGCCCCCTGATAGGAAGCGTCGGCGGCAATTGTCACATAACCCAGTTCGGCAAGTCGCTGTGCATAGAGTCCGGCAGTCTGCTCTTTCACTCCACCGTTGGGATGCGACACTACTACTGCCGCATAACTTTTAGTCGGGTCAAAATTGGCGGGCGTATAGACGTTGGCGGCTATCTCGTTACCGTTGAGGTTGTAATGCACAGGGTGAATGTTGACTTCTCCCACTTTGTTCTCAGTAATCGCGCTGCGATATACCAGCCCGAAAGGATTTTTTGTATAATCGGATGCTTCCTGAGCATATCCGCAGATGCTTGTTGCCATTATTGTTAATGATGTTAATGATGCTATTGTTGTTTTGAGTTCCATTTGATTATTGTTTTAAGATGTTGATATTGTGAAGCCATGTTTCTAAATTTCCACCTGTGTAAGTAGGAAGATGAATGGATGCCGGAGTCACTTCATAGATTTTGTCAACCGACTGTTGGAGGTATGTTGTAGCTCCGTATGTAAAAAACGGTACGATTATTTTGTCGTTCAAATCGTAATTTTCAAGAAATGTACATACCACCATAGCCGGATTATGCCACCAGATGGGAGATCCGACAAAAATCACATCGTAGTCCTCTAAATTATCAGGAAACGACTTTACCGCCGGACGCAGGTCGCTATATGATTCATTCTGAATACGGTCGCTGTCGTCGTATGGATTGGATGCGTATGGTTCGGCTGCCTCAATCCTGAACAAATCGGCATCCGTTGCCGAGGCTATTCGTTCAGCAAGCCTTTGCGTGGTTCCCGTTGCCGAGAAATAGGTTACAAGGATTTTACGGTTTTCCTCAAATTCTATCTGATTCGTATTCTCTGTATTCAAATCAGGTTCATCGTCCTTGCTGCATGATGTTGACAATGTTACAAATGACAAAGCTATCAGCAGATGATAAATTATTTTCTTCATGACTTGTGTATTTTATAATGATATTTTTTTGGATGTTCGTTGATTACTTGCCCCGTAAACTATTGACAATAGATAGACTGAATGGACAGGTGCTTGAAACGAATAACTATTGTTTCCTGACATATATTGAACCAATGAGCCGTTGAGATTATATAATGAAATGGAATTGGGACTCATGTTTTCGGCAAGCTCTATATGGACTGTTCCGTCTTCCGTATGTATTTTCATATTATCTGGAACGTTGCTTGTAATATCTGTTATTCCGGTACTTTCATCACCAAGCAAACCAAGTCTTTTCAGCCAGCCTTCGACTCCTCTTGCATTGTCGGGCATGTCAATTCCGGCATCATCAGGCCGACCGGGGCGTGTAATGTCGTCGGCATCCAAGTCTTCAGGTAACATTTTCGGCACATGAACGGAATTGGGGGTGCATTTGTATATCTTCTGCATGGATTCGTTCAGATAGGTGGTAGCCCCGTAGGTGAAAAACGGAACGATGGTATGTTTGCTGAGATCATAATTCTCAAGGAAAGTACAGACTACCATCGCCGGTTGGTGCCACCAACATGGAGAGCCAATAAAAATACGGTCATACTGGTCTATCCATTCTTGTGAAGGTGGATTTGCAACCGCAGGTCGGAGGTCATTGTAGGCTTCGTTCTGGATGCGGTCGCTGTCATCGTATGGGTTTTCGGCGTATGGTTCGGCTGCTTCTATACGATATAAATCGGCCCCTGTCAGTTCCGCTATGCGCTCTGCCACAGCTTTTGTATGCCCTTCGGCTGAGAAGTATGCCACAAGGTCTTTTGCCTGCGCATCGTTGGATATGACTCCGAACAATGTGATTACACTTAAAATTAAATTCTTCATATTTATAATCATTACTTTGTTTTATGCAAAATTACTGCGGGAATACCGCCTAATACCTATCCAAATTACGGATTGAAGTATAACTTTTACTTATAGCATACACCGTCATTCTATCTATAAACCTCTTCCTTTACAGGCTCCATCCACACCGCACCGCCTTTAGATTGCTGTGTGCCTATGGCAATATGTGTGAACTCGCTGTCAGGAGCGGCTCCATGCCAGTGTACCACATTCGGGGCTATTTTCACCACGTCACCGGGACGCAACACCTGAACGGGTTTGCCTTTCTCCTGATAACGCCCCTCGCCGGATGTACAGAGCAGGATTTGGCCTCCCGGATGCGAGTGCCAGTTATTGCGCACTCCTTTGGCAAAGGTCACATTGGCAACGGTGCAGTCCATGCTGTCTTCTTTTGACACAAACCCTTGAATCCATATATCTCCATTGAAATTGGGATTATCTGTGATATGGGTTCCCTTCTCAAAAACATCTGTTATTTTTCGTGGTGACGCAATGGCAAGAACTTCATCAATTTGATTTTCGGTAGTACCCAACTTCTTGGCTATCCCGATATGTGAGCGCAGCATTGGTTCTACTCCTTCTCCAAGAGCGGCAATCACTGCGACAGTGGCAAGCTCACGTTCTGCGTATGTGAGTACATCGCGTTCAAAGAGATCACAGAACAGATGTTCTTTTAAAAAGACTTCCACCTCAGGAGCAAGTACAGCGTATGCGGCTTTGGGAGCATCAGTTGGCACTCCTGAGATTTCCGAAAGAATCTCGCGACCACGCTCATATTTGGTGCGTGTGTCGGTCACGGGTGAGGCACAACGCCCATAGTCATCATAGATACCTTTTGCCTTTCGCTCGTCAAGCACAGCGACAAGCGTCTGCAACCCACGCAACGCTTTCGGAAAACCGCAATATGCGTAAGAATGTACCATCACTTCCTTTGCCACATTGACAGTCATTCCGTTGTCAAGGGCAGCAGTAAGAGTCGTTTTCAAGGCTTCGAGGTCGCTTTTTGCTGTCTGGGAGGCGATAGTGACAATATAAATCTGCTTTTTTGACAAAGAGGCTTCCTGTGCGTGTACAGCAATTGTCGTACTGAGGGCAATTGCGATAACCGTTGTTATCAGACTTTTGATTTTCATATTACTATTTCTTTTAATTATTGTTTTTGGCAAAACCGTGTGCAGTAATTCAACAATAGTCCTATCTGGGATACTATTATCGTACTGCTATATCGGTCAATGGCGTGTTCCAGTTCTTTGGCAATACATCTGATGCAATCTGATATCGTGTCCTGTTCTTTCTCACATAGGACTTTAAGGCAACTGCAACGGTAGGGATAAGAGTCTATGGAATGTTCCAACGGAGTGTCGCAGAGCAAATCGGGATGAAAAAGCACTCCGATGTAACCGTCTGTCTGTTTCTCCGAAGCAGAAGGAACCTTGAACATCTCCCCCGGATTGATTAGTCTGAGGCTTTCATTATTATAAATCAGTGCATAAAAGGAACATGGTTGCTCAACACCTTTTTCGAGCATATCGCCCGAAAGGTCGGCAATGCCCACCAAAGGATGCAAAGTTTCCTGTCCGGTAAGCCTGTTAAATCGGTCTATTGTGATGATATTATTCATGCTTTACATTTTTATGGTGCAAAATTACGCTGGGAATAAGAGAAAAGACCTATCCAAGTTACTGATTGAAGTATAACTTTTACTGATTGGAGCGATAGTCTGAAAAAATATAGCTAAATTTGCAATCAACTAATAGATAGACGTATGGACAAAATAATAGATATACCGACCGTTAAAGATTACGATGACCATTGGGGACTTCCCAACCGTCATCCGTATGTCAACATACTCGAAGGTTCGCAAGTGACAAAACCGATTCCCAACTGCCGCAAGAATATGGGAATGTATGTCATCTTTTTGAAGGATGTGATTTGCGCGGACTATCTCACATACGGTCGTCAGGAATACGATTTTCAGGAAAACACGCTTGTGTTCACCGCCCCCGGACAGGTTTTCGGGCATCCTCAGGACGGATCAACCTATAAAGCTAAAGGCTGGGCGTTGTATTTCAGCCCGGAACTGCTGCGCGGAACTTCACTCGGACGACACATCAAGGATTATACATTCTTTTCATACGCCGCTAACGAGGCTCTGCATATCTCGGAACGTGAGCGCGAGATTATCATCGACTGCTTCAAGAAGATTGATGAGGAAATCAACTATGGCGGTGACAAGCACAGCAACACCATCATTGCCTCGGCAATAGAATTGTTTCTCAACTATTGCCTGCGCTTCTACGACCGACAGTTCATCACACGAAAGAAAGCCAATAAAGACATTCTTTCTCAGTTTGAGGAACTGACAGATAATTACTTCATATCCGGCAATGCTGAAAAGCACGGAACTCCCACGGTGGCGTGGTGTGCCGACCAACTGCATCTGTCGGCAAATTATTTCGGAGACTTGATAAAAAAGGAAACAGGTAAGTCCGCACAAGAATATATCCAGCAAAAAACAATGGAGGTAGCGAAAGACCTTCTTTCCACTACCTCCAAATCTATTAGTGAGATTGCATATCATCTTGGCTATCAATACCCACAATATTTTAGCCGTGCATTCAAAAAGGTTGTAGGTAAAACACCTAATGAGTTTCGCAATATTTATTTATAAGATTAATATTGTTCATCACATTTATGAGGTAAAGAATTGTGTTTTTACCTTATTATATTTTCAATCCTTTCGGGCGGTTCTCGTCCTTGACAGACAGTCCCGGACGCCCGATTACGATATGGTCGGCAATGAAGTTCCCCGTCGGACTTCGTTCACTTGCCGGACTGCATATTTGAGAAATATGCATCTATGCCATAGAATCATCCCGTCTTTGTTGCCACTTAGCCTCCATCTCCCTTGACAGTTCCACAATCTCCCGGCTCAGCTTCACAAGGTCGATGGTACACTTCTCCAACTTGTAGAGCAACGCCATCGCCTTCTTCTCCGAAAAGTGGATGCGCAGCTCCTTGACGACCTGATTGTAGTTCGTGCCTATGCCACGAAACTGGGCATGGAAGTCCGACAGCTTGGTGTAATAGTCCAGCATCGTCTTGTCCACCTTCAGCACCTTGAACTTCTGCCCGAAGAAGTGTGCCTTCAGAAAGACGGCTTTCGCGTACACGTTCGATTCCTCGTACATCGTCAGGAACCTGTTCCATTCCACATCATCGAAGCGCACCATCACGCAGTGCGTCTTCGGGTTCAACTTGGGATTTCTCCCGT
>ERZ1106963.3478-NODE-3478-length-13272-cov-2.493607_pt1 | contig 13272 bp, 13 predicted proteins | sample MGYA00403681_ERZ1106963 | MGnify/ENA primary metagenome ERZ1106963 (study PRJEB35170, sample SAMEA104062407) | human gut metagenome | biome: human gut; feature: human-associated habitat; material: faeces | place: Denmark | collected 2012-05-03 ...
GACATACCTAGAATTACTATGTATACTAAAGGCATAGTAATTCTAGGTATGTCGCCTGGACAGGAGGTGCCCGATGGCAAAAAAGCAGACCATGGACCACGCCCAGCTGCTGGTGCTGTCCCTGCTGGCGGGGGAGGATATGTACGGCTACCAGATGATCGTGGAGCTGGCCCGCAGATCCGACCACACCTTTGAGATGAAGGAGGGGACGCTGTACCCGGTGCTCCACGGCCTGGAGCGGGACGGGGCGGTGGAGGCGTATCAGCAGGAGGCCCCCACCGGCCGGATGCGGAAATACTACCGCCTTACCCGCCGGGGGGCGGCGGTGCTGCGGGAGGAGGCTGCCGCCTGGCAGACCTACTCCGGCGCGGTGAATGCGGTGCTCCGGGCCTGTCCGGGGCTGGACCCGGCATGATATGGACAGGCGGGATTATACGGACCGGGTGCTTTCGTCCCTGCGCCGTGTGACGGAGAAGGAGCAGGAGGCGGCGAGCACCCTGTTAAACCTGTCGAACAAGCGCACGCAGGTGCTTAATGACATGGCGACGGTTCTCGGGAAAAAGCCGGAGCAGATGACGATCAACCGTATGATCGGTTATCTGGAGAACCAGCCCAGAGAGCAGCAGATGCTTGCGGAGCGCCGGGACAGACTTTTAGAAGTGGGAACGAAGATGCAGACATTGAACCATCAGAACGAGGCCCTTTTAAAGCAGGCGATGGAGATGGTGGAATTTGACCTTACGCTGCTAAAGAGCATGCGGCAGGCGCCGGAGACCGCTAATTACAATAAAAACGCCTATAATACAGGAGACCTGCTTGGCGGCAGCGGATTTGACGCGAAGCAGTAGATAGAGCAGCACGGAGGAAGATACCATGGCAAATGGTTTTGGAACATTGTTTATCGGCGTGTCCGGCTTGCAGAGCAGCCAGAACGCATTAAATACAACGGCAAATAACCTTGCAAACGTAGATACCACGGGATATGTACGTCAGCAGGTACTGTTTACCGACCGCAACTATGTAACCTTTAATGAGACGACGGCAGTCAGCAAGCAGCAGTCCGGTCTGGGTGTTTACATCGGTGATGTGATTCATTCCAGAGACGTATTTCTGGATCGCTCTTACCGCACGGAGTCGGGACGGCAGGCATTCTATGCGGCAACTTATGAGGCGACCAACGAGGTCGAGACTTATTTTCAGGAGATGGAGGGACAGGCTTTCCAGGATGCACTGGAAGATTTCTGGACCTCTTTTCAGGAATTGTACAAGACGCCGGATGACAGCGTGAGCCAGAATCTGGTTGTCCAGAAGGCACAGCTGTTCGTGAGCCGCGCGAATGCGGTTTATTCGGGATTACAGAGTTACCAGTACAACATCAATACGCAGATCAGCGACAATATCGATCAGGTCAACAAGCTCGGCGATACCATCCAGGATCTCAACCTTCAGATCATGAAAGTAGAGGCGGGCGGCATCGAGACAGCCATGACCCTGCGCGATGCGAGAGACCAGGCGCTGGATGAGCTGTCCGCCCTCGTGGATATTTCCTACAACGAGACAGCCGATGGTATTGTGAAAGTCAGCATTGAGGGCACGGAGTTTATCGATGAGAGCCGTTGCTATCATATCGAGAAGAAAACAGACAAGCTGACCGGTTTTATCACACCGTACTGGGGCTACCTTTCGGATGTGAACAAGGGAAAATACGTCAACGTATTTGATTTTGGCAGCCGGGATATCTCCACAGAGAACAAGAACGATATGGGTGAACTGAAAGCGCTGGTACTGGCGCGCGGCGACCATATCGCGAACTATACGGATATTGAAGGACTGGATCAGGATACCTATAACGATACGACCGGAATGTCCGTCATGCTGCGGGCAGAGGCACAGCTGGATCAGATGATCCACGGCATCGTGACCGCGTTAAATGATGTGCTTTGTCCGAATGTGACTGCGGAAGATACGATTAAGAATCTTACGAACGGTGCTGCTACAACGCTGGATGTGATACTGGCGGACGGCTCGACCGTAACATTAAATGCGAACACCAAAATTCTGGATGCAGACAACTGCGCGACCGGTTCCGACAAGCAGCTTCCGCCGCAGGAACTGTTCTCCAGAATCGGAACAGAGCGGTACACAAAGGCGACTTACACCTATCAGCCGGTAGATGAGAACGGCAATCCGAAAGTGGACGCCAACGGCAACCCGGTGACGGAGACCAAGGAGATCTACATTTACAATGAAGAGGACCCGAACGATACCACAAAGCAGTACACACTGCAGAGCTTAAGTGTCAACGAGGCGCTTGTGATCGATGAAACGCTGCTGCCGCATCTATGCCAGAACGGTGATGTCGATTATGCACTGGCAGCAAAGCTGGCCGGTGTGTGGTATGAGGAGCGGCTTACGCTGAACCCGAACGACACCAAAGCTTGCAGCTTTAAGGATTACTACAAAGATATGATCGGTGAGATGGCAACCTACGGAAATGTCTACAATTCCACGGCGACCAGCCTCACGGGAACGGTGGCTTCTGTGGACAATCAGAGACAGCAGGTCATCGGCGTATCTTCCGATGAGGAGCTGACCTACATGATCAAGTATCAGAATGCTTACAATGCAGCCAGCCGTTTCATCAATGTGGTCAATGAGATGATCGAACATCTGCTGACCCAGCTTGGATAATTGAGCGCGTAATAGAAAGAGAGGGTGTTACATGCCATCTACATTTTTTGGTTTAAATATTGCATCATCAGGCTTAAGTGCCTATCAGGTCGCACTGAATACAACGGCTAACAATATTGCAAACGTGCAGACAACCGGCTATTCCAGACAGCAGTCGAACCGTGTGGCATCGGATGCGCTTTTAGTGCACCAGCAGTACGGAGCTGTGGGAAGCGGCGTTACGACCTTATCTGTCAAGCAGATCCGAAATCAGTATTACGATACAAAATACTGGTACAATCAGTCATCGGTCGGACTGTATGAGACAAAATTGAGCTATTTACAACAGATCGAGAACTATTTTATCGACGACAGCTCATCCAAGGGCTTTACGACGATCCTGAACACGATGTTCAATTCACTGGATACATTGAAGAACAATGCATCGGATGTCAATACCCGCCAGCAGTTTATCGGAAGCGCACAGAATCTGGCAACCTACTTCAACAGCGTGTCAGAAGGACTGACCGATATTCAGAAGGGGACGAATGATGAGATCAAATCCACGGTCCAGAATATTAACGCGATCGCGGAGAAGATAGCGGTATTGAACAAGCAGATCAACGTCATTGAGATTCAGGGCGGCTACGCAAACGAGCTGCGCGACCAGCGAGCCCTGTTGATTGATGAGTTGTCCGAGATTGTGCCGACCGAGGTTTCCGAGGTGCCGATCACGGATACGAACCATCCGGACGAGCCGACAGGTGCCAATTACTACACTGTAAAAATCGGTGGTCAGGTGCTTGTAGATACCTACAATTACGAGACGCTCGAGTGCAAGGCGAGAGAGTATAAGGTCAACCAGACGGATGCAGCCGGACTTTATGATATTAAATGGTCGAAGACAGGCAATACCTTTAATGCGGGCGGAAGCTCGATGTCCGGCACGTTAAAAGCGCTGTTTGACATCCGCGACGGAAATAACGGCGAGAATTTCTCAGGACTGGCAAAGGTGTTAAACAGCACCGAGGTTCAGATTACCAATCCTTCCATCACGAGTATTGTGGGAGTCAGCATGCCGGAGGAAGGCATATTGACGATCAACGGTAGAGAGTACGCATATGAGGGATTTACCTTTGAGCAGGATGCGGACGGCAACATCACTTCCTATACCTTTAATATGAAGAGAGCGCTCACGGCGGAAGAGCAGGCACGTGTAGACGGACGCACGGCATCGGTCGGAACGTCGATTGACGCGATGGGTATTCCGTATTATATGAGTCAGATGAACCAGTTCCTGCGCAGCTTTGCGACGGAATTCAACAATATTTTGAAAAAAGGTGTCGATCTGGACGGCAATTCCACCAGCGGATATGCATTTTTCACCGGTACAGACACCGTGACCGGCGAAGAGTTTTCCTTCGACGGCAAAGATGCGAACGGGAATGCAGTCAACGGATCTGGCTCAGACACGTATTACAAGCTGACAGCAGCAAATATCTGTGTGAACAGTATGATTGTCAAGGATCCGACCAAGCTGGCGACAACCGTTGACATCAACGGAAAGGGTGGCGTGGATGCGTACGATCTCGTGGAGGAACTTGCGACGTTAAAGAGCGGCAAGGTGCTTTACCGCGGAGGTACGCCGGACGGATTCTTAAAATGCATGATTGCAGATATTTCCGTGGACACCCAGCAGTCAGAAATTTTCAGCAAGAATTACCAGAATGTGGCGAGCGCGATTGACACGCAGCGTATGTCGATTTCGGGCGTTGATGAAGATGAGGAGGCAATGGATCTGATCAAATTCCAGAATGCCTACAATCTTTCTTCAAAGATGGTATCTGTCATGGCAGAGATTTATGACAGACTGATCCTTGAGACCGGTGTATAGACAAGGACATGAGGAGGAATCATAAATGCGTATTACGAATAACATTATACTTCACAATACGACGGGCAATATCAATGGAAATAAAGTGAATGTCAACAATCTGAACAATCAGATGACATCCCAGAAAAAGATTCAGAGACCTTCCGAGAATCCGGTCATTGCGGTGCGTTCACTCAGACTCCGCACAACACTCAGCGAGATTGACCAGTATTACGAGAACAATATTCCGGATGCAGAATCCTGGATGAAAGTGACAGAGACGGCACTTGCCAATATGAAGACGATTCTGACGGACATCCGTACACAGTGTACTTACGGAGCATCCGATCAGATTACCGCAGATGACCGCAAGACGATCTTGACCCAGTTAGAGAAGCTGCGGGATCAGGTCTACGCGGAGGGAAATGCAGATTATGCGGGACGTACCGTTTTTACCGGTTACCGCACGAATCAGAAGCTGACCTTTATGACAGACGACAATACGACATCTTACAATATCACACAGGGACTTTCCTATAAGAATCTGGAAGAGCACCGCTACTACAGCGATGAGGTGACACTTCCGACCACAGCGACAGAAGTGACCGGCAACACCATCTCGAATCCGAAGCAGGCGACATTCGACCGTATCCGTTTAAGCTACGGCGAGATCGACAGCATCACGGACAAGGACGGTAATGCGCTGTCGGCAAACGGTGCGACCGGAACGCTCAGCTATTCCTACACAGATGCAGCCGGCGTGACACAGACGGACGGCGAACTGAAGGTAACCGTATACGATACGTTTGAGGACTGGGCAAAAGCATCCCAGACTGCGGACAACACCTACAATATCACAGACGGTGAAGCGGTATTTATTAAGGAGAGCGGTGAGCTGATCTTAAGCTCTGACGCGTCATCAACGATCAAGAGCGGCAAGGCAAGCCTGGATGTCAACTACACCAAGACCGGATTTAACAAAGGCGAGGTACGCCCGGAGTATTATTACAACTGCACCAACATCACAGATGCGGCAAATCCGGTGGAATATATAAAGTTTGAAAACGGCAAGGAAATCTATCAGGATATCAACTATGTCGTAGCGGCAAACCAGACCCTGACGGTCAATACACAGGCATCCGCTGTATTTGATGCATCGATTGGAAGAGACGTTGACGCCATGATCGAGGCGGTAAAGTTCGCACAGGACGCAAACAATAAAGTCGAGGAACTGGAGAAAATGCAGAAAATGCAGGAGTATTCTTCCGATGACTGTCAGGCGGCACTTGAGGACTGGATCGCAGCGGCGAAGAAAGAACGCGATTACGCGGACGATAATCTGCAGAAGCTTTATAACAGCTACATCGGTAATTTTGACGATTATCTGCAGAAGGTTAATCTGGCGAACACGGACCTCGGAAGCAAGGGGCAGAGCCTGGATCTGACCAAGAACCGTATGGCAAATCAGCAGACCACGATGGAGGAATTAAAGTCCACCAACGAAGACCGGGATCTGTCCGAGATCATTATTGACTATGCGTCGGCGTACACTGCATATCAGGCATCCTTACAGGCTGCGGCGAAGATCAATCAGACAACATTATTGAATTATATTTAACAGACACCAAACGGGGAAGCTGGAGGAGAACCGATGAAAGCAAACACAAGACTTTTTGGGGAGATTGATATTGCGGATGACAAGATCATTTCATTGGAGGATGGAATGATCGGACTTCCGGAGTACCGGAATTTTGCATTGATATTTGATGAGGAAAAGGAAAAAGACAAGAGTTCCGTGATGTGGTTCCAGTCCATGGACGATCCACAGACAGCATTTCCGGTCATGCAGCCAAACCATGTGTGCCCGGATTACAACCCGATGGTGAGCGATGAGATGCTCCGTCCGCTCGGCGGGATGACAGAGGACAATACTTACGTGCTCGTCACACTTACGGCAGCGCCGGATCCGAAGGATACCTCGGTGAACCTCAAGGCGCCGATTGTCATTAACACAGACACCCGTAGGGGAGCACAGATCATTGTGGAAGATGACTATCCTGTCAAATATAAGATCTATGATGTAGTAAAAGGAAAGAAGAAAGCGGAGGAATAAGGCATGCTGGCATTGACACGCAAAAAAGGGGAGTCGCTGGTCATCAACAATAATATTGAGATCACGGTGTTAGAGATCCGCGGAGATCAGGTCAAGATCGGAATCAGTGCACCGAAGGAAGTGCCGGTATACCGCAAGGAGGTTTACCTCCAGATTCAGAATGAGAACAAGGCGGCATTGAACGCAACAGATGCAATGGAGGCGCTGAAGAATCTTTTCTGATGTGGTTAATAAAAGCCATAGTTTCTCCGATATAAGACATAGAAAACCGGGAACATAGAGGAGCCATGTATCACACGGAGGTGGTAAGAGATGGAAATAGAGAGCATGAAGAGCGGAGCGGCAGCGTCGTATCAGGGAAGTGCGGCGGCATCTACAAAAACGCTGGATGCAGCGGTACAGCCGGAAGCATCCACACAGGCAGGGCTGTCGCAGACAGCAGATAAAAAGCCCACAGTGCAGAACTTTTTTACAGAGAAGGATCAGGAGGATAAGGATCTGTCCGAGGAAAAAGATGCAAAGCAGGGAACACAGTTAAAAAAAGCGGTCAATGATCTGAACAAACAGATGAAGAACTCGGAGGCGATCTTCGGAATTCACGACAAGACGAACCGTGTTACAATCAAGATCATCGATAAGACCACAAAGGAAGTCATCAAGGAGTATCCGCCGGAGGAGACACTGGACATGATCGCCAAGGTATGGGAGATCGCGGGAATCCTTGTGGATGAGAAGTTATAGAAAGGAACGGTGAGCATATGCCAATTCGTATTACCGGATTAAATTCAGGACTGGACACAGAGGCGATCATCTCGGCTCTGGTATCGTCGTATAACTATAAGACCAACAAGTACAAGAAAGCACAGACCAAGCTTTCCTGGAAGCAGGATGCGTGGAAGACGCTCAATACCAAGATTTACAGTCTGTATTCCAGCGTGGGTAATCTCAGATTATCCAGCGCATACAATCTGAAATCCACCACGGTGTCCGATACCACCAAAGCTACAGTGACAGCAAGCAATACTGCGCCGAGCGGTACACAGACCCTGAATGTTATCAGTGTGGCGCAGGCGGGATATCTGACCGGCGGCCAGCTGGATAGCAGCGTGTCCACAGGCACGACGCTGGCGGAGCTTGGCTATACCGGTGGGGACGGTAAGATCAATCTGACGATGGGAGACGGAACGACGACTTCCATTACGGTAACACAGGGGACGACGGTTGCGGGCTTCCTTGCATCATTGAAGGACGCAGGCGTCAGTGCGAATTACGATGAGACGAACCATCGTTTCTTTATCAGCTCCAAGAGCACCGGAAAGGATAATGATTTTACACTTACAGGCGGCGATGCAGATGGTATCAGTGCATTGACAAAGCTGGGGCTGAATGTACAGTCCAAGGCAACCGATGCCACCTATACGTCTTATACACAGTATTATGATGCAGATGGCAATAAACTTAACCAGAATATCACGGATGCGATCGCAGCTTACAAGGCGGCGCAGGAGGATTACAAGACAAAGTCGGCACAGAATGCCAATCTGACCGCATCCTATGGTTATGCCAGCGCTTATTCGGCAATGATGGATGCCTTAAAGAGCAGCGGACTTTCCGATGCAGATCAGAAGAAGCTGCAGACACTGCTTGGAATGACGGCATCCCAGCGAGTGGATTCCCTGATGGATGCAAACGGAAATGTCTACACGAAGTCCGATACGGACAGTCTTGGTAATACCATTTACAGCTATAAGGATGAGAACGGTGATACGACTTATATCCGCAAGATGGTTACCTATGAAGATGGCAGCAACAACGTTTACACCAAGAATGACGACGGTACTTACACAGACGGTGACGGTCATGTATGGACAGCGACCGGCGGGAAGGACACAGACGGCAATGCCACGTATTCATATACGGCGGATGACGGTACGGTGAACACTGCCACGATCAAGGAGAACACCAATTACTATGAGGTAACCGCAGAATCGCGTGGAACCGGTTATTACAAGTATACAGACAGCAATGGTGTGACCTACACACAGAATGACAACAATACTCTGGCAGGTTCTGACGGGAATACATACAAAATCAGCAGTGGCAATCTGGTACAGATCGACAGTGACGGTAATGAAGTAGCAGACGGCAAGACAGTTGCACTTTCTGCCTGCACACAGAGTGAAATCCAGAAGATGGTGTATCATCAGAAAGCCGCAGCAACAGATATCGGCCGTGCCGCAGATGCGCTTACAGATTTAAAAGAAGCAAACAAGGACACCCTGACAGATGATTTTGTCAACAAGATGACCTCAAATGTTGAGAAAGTCAATGCGTTTGAAAATGCGGAGGATACGTTAGACAGCGCTGACAGTGCTTCCAGAGCGAGCATTGCAGCAGCGGTAAAGAATGCCTATGCGGCGAGTGGTTCAGCGGGGGTGACGACGCTTACCAATACCTACGCATCACAGATTACTGCCAACAAGACAGCCATGAAGGCAGACCAGGATGCCATTGATAAGAATGCGGTATTGTCGAAGCTCGCGGCGATGGATGAGACATCTGCAGAGTATGCAACCGCATTTGCAGACTTTGTGAGCCAGGTGCAGAGTGCCCATGAGATTCAGAACGGCACGAACATAACGTACAATTCAGATGCTAAGAAGATCGATGGTACAGATTCCGAGATTCTTCTGAATGGAATCAAATATACCAGTTCGCTCAATACATATACCATCAACGGTCTGTCGATCACTGCATTGCAGGCAACCGGTGCGGGAGATACGAATGCGATTTCTATTACCACATCGACAGATACACAGGGAATTTACGATAAAGTAAAGGATTTCCTGACACAGTACAATGCGCTGATCAATGAGATTACATCACTCTACAATGCGGATTCCGCAAAGGGTTATGAGCCGTTGACTGATGATGAGAAAGATGCTCTCTCGGATTCCGAGGTGGAGAAATGGGAGCAGAAGATCAAGGATTCCCTGCTGCGCCGTGATGAGAGTCTGGAAAAAGTCATGAATGCCATGACATCCTCAATGAGCAAGGGCTATGAGGTAAACGGAAAGACCTATTATCTGTCCAACTTTGGCATTAAGACTCTCGGCTACTTCAATGCGCCGGAGAATCAGGAATATGCATACCATATTGACGGGGACGAGGATGACACCGCTACGTCCGGAAATGCCGACAAGCTGATGGCGATGATCACTTCTGATCCGGATACGGTAATTTCCTTTATGCAGCAGCTGACAAGCGGTCTCTATGATGCAGTCGGCGAGAAGATGAAGTCATCTACCTTAAGCAGCAGTTACAAGGTATATAATGACAAGGAGATGGCATCAGAATACAGCGATTATACCGATCTTATCAAGAAATGGGAAGAAAAACTGCAGGACAAAGAGGATTATTATTACAATAAGTTTTCCGCGATGGAAACAGCATTATCCAAGCTGAACAGCCAGACATCCTCACTGTCGAGTCTGTTTGGAAATTAGACGGCATAATGCCGTGAAAGCGTCTCTGCTGAGTGCATAAAAGCACCGGCAGAGACGAATATATGTATGGAGGACAACCATTATGTTAGCAAATCAGGGATATGCAGCATATGCCAATAACAAGATTATGACCGCTTCCCCGGCAGAACTTACTTTGATGCTTTATGAGGGGGCAATCAAATTCGCCAATCTTGCGATCGAGGGGATCGATGCGAATGATATTCAGAAAGCACACAATAATATTATGAAGGTGCAGCGTATTATTGAGGAGTTTCAGAGTACACTTGACCATAAATATCCGGTGGCAAAGGATTTTGACGAGGTCTACAACTATCTGTTGATGCGCCTTCGCGAGGCAAATATCAAAAAAGATAAAGACATCATGGAAGAGGTGCTAAAGCATCTTCGTACCATGCGTGATACATGGAAGGAAGTTATGAGAACGGCACATGCATCAAGATAGAAGCAACGGTGTGTCGGTTACAGCAGATTGACAGGAGCAGCGAATGGAGAAGAATCCATATCTTACAATCATGATCCAGAGCCTGAAGAAAAAAAGTGCGGTTCTGGATGCGATTATTGAACTGAATATACGACAGAAGGAAGAACTGGAGAATCCGGGTCTTGATCCGGATGACTTTGACGCCTGCGTGGAGGAAAAAGCAAAGCAGATCGAACAGTTGGAGCTTCTTGACGCCGGATTCCAGGAGGTTTACGATAAGATAAAAGCAGATCTGCAGACCAATCAGCAGGAATACCGCGAAGAGATTGCGGAAATGCAGGAATACATCCGCAGGCTGACTGATAAGAGCGCAACGATTCAGGCGCAGGAGGCGCGCAACAAAGATCTGATGACGCAGAAGTTTGCCTCTGTGCGCAAACAGGTCAAGGAAGTGCGCAAGAGCCAGAAGGTCGTCAATCAGTATTACAAGAGCATGATGAAGTCCGGCTATATGGAGCCGCAGTTTACGGACAATAAAAAATAACGATATAAAAGCCATTTTTTGATTCTTCAAAAAATGGCTTTTATATCATTAGAGTAAGGGGTATGGGATGACACCGCTGGAATGGATAAAAAATGTAATATCGGTCTGTGCTGCCGGAATTGACAGAGAGAATGAGCAGAAGACGCAGGGCGATGTAGAGAAACTGGCAGAAATATATAATAATTATAACGTAGAACAGCAGGAGAGCATACATCAGATCCTGCGTGAACAATTCCAGATGAACGATGCGTTATATATCCTTTCGTTTCTCGTTAAATATTTGAATCTCGATGCATTCTGGGAGGACATCATCTGGCATGTCTGCCGTGAAAATAAAGATTGCTTTCTTGGAAGTATGGTGGAAGCGCAGCTGGAGATCTATGGAACGGCGCTGTATAAGCAAAAGCGCATGCTACACAGAAAGAATGTCCAGAATTTTATGCAGGCGTTAAATCTCCCGGATGGTAGAAGCAGAGAGCAGGAGAAAAATAAAAAGCGGATCGTTATTGTGGCAGAACAGCTGCTCAGTATCAAGCACGCGCCCACGCTGATAACGCTGGAATTCGCGTATATACTGCAGGAAAAAATGAACTATGAGGTCTGCATTATTACCTGCCCGCTGGATTATCATCTCCCGTTTGATTTGTGGGTAGATCCGCGTTATTATTATGGCGGATTTGAGGGAGTCAGGGACATCCCGTATAAGGGCGTTAAGATCAGAAATATAGGATTTTCCATGGAAGACGGTAGTCTGGATCGATGCAGCAGGATGCTGCACATGATAGCGGCCTGGAAGCCATGGCTTGTGTTAGAGCTGGGGGTTACCAATCCGCTTGCGGATCTGTGCAGGGAATTTACAGTCACAGTTGCGATGGCAATGACCACGGAATGTCCGGTGTCGGAAGCGGATATCCTGATTCGCTATGTCCCGGGAACCGGGGCGTATGAGGAAGCGTGCAAAAAGGAATTGCTTCCCCGCCAGAAACAGATATTTATGCAGGAAAAGCTGCCGGTTATTGCACAGGAAGCAGAAAAAGAATGTGTGCCGGACGAGCTGGGGCTGCCGGAAGGAAAATTCTTTGTGGCGGTTGTCGGAAACCGGCTTGATCTTGAGATCGACGAAGCATTTTTGAATATAATGAAGCAGATTATGGATGCCGCGGAGAACGTAGATTTTGCGGTGATCGGCGATGCGGAAAAGCTGCAGGAAAAACTGGCGGATACCTCTTATGGGAAGCGTATCCATTTTCTCGGGTATTGCATGGATCTGCCAGGAACATATCGCGCGCTGCATCTGTATCTGAATCCGAGACGGCTTGGAGGCGACTGGAGCAGTGCCATGGCGCTGATGGCGGGGCTTCCGGTTGTGACCCTGCCGGCATGCGATGTGGCGTACAATGTTGGCGGGGAGTTCACAGTCACGACAGAAGAAGAGATGGTGGATGCGGTTATCCGGTATGCGTCGGATGACGTGTTTTACGCGCAGAAGAAGCAGATTGCAATCGAAAAAGGCAGGGACGGCGGAGAGCAGAAGATGCTCGAATATGTCACATCCCTGTTTACAAGAATACAGGAGAATGTGGAATGATTAACTTTAACTGGTGTTGGATATGTTGGGGTAAGTGATTGCTTGTTGTTGCCAGCTAAAATCAATGTAGCTTTAGGAATTCCTGGCTGAATTGCATCTCCCAAAGTAAGATTGTCTGATACTTGTATTTCGGAAGAAGTGTAAAAATACCATCCCCCTGCTACTATTATTATAGGTAATATAAAGATAGCTGCATATTTCAGAAAAATTGATGTGATTGATGCTTGGCAATATTTTTTCTTAAAGTGTTTCCATGCCTGATGTGAATTTATTTGTGTATATGCTTCGTAGCGTTTACGAAAAGACATGTTTGTGCATAAACGATTGAAAAACTCTTCATGTTGTGGAGAGCTTTTGATCCAATTGTCAAGCTGTTCCTTTTCGGGATCAGTAAGATCACCGAGTAGATATTTGGCTATTAATTTTTCTGCATCTACCTTTATCTTCATATATCTGTTGTCTTATCATTTGTTAATAAGACAACATGAAGATTAAAAAGAGGTACAAACTTTCTAAAAAAGATTATTTTGATTATG
>ERZ1106963.3482-NODE-3482-length-13265-cov-8.563134_pt1 | contig 13265 bp, 10 predicted proteins | sample MGYA00403681_ERZ1106963 | MGnify/ENA primary metagenome ERZ1106963 (study PRJEB35170, sample SAMEA104062407) | human gut metagenome | biome: human gut; feature: human-associated habitat; material: faeces | place: Denmark | collected 2012-05-03 ...
GTTTCTTACAGTAGAAAAGATAGTTACATACCGTGATGAAATCAACGACTTCAAAACATATCCCGAATCACAAATACAAGGGTGACAGCATAATTGCCATCACAGTGCTGTCACCTACTGCTGTCACATCATTAACTATTTATAATCTGATAGTTAGAATGAAATCGGTGACAGATGACAGATATATTCTTCTTTTTAATTTATAGGGAGTGACAGCCAGACGGATGCAAAGTTATAAGACTTTAAAATATTTCGTGTGTTCAACCATTTTCCGCCATCGCATTATATTCTGCAATTTTCTCTTTGCAAAGACGTTCAGTCATTTCCTTTAGAATCTCTAAACGTGAAATTAAGTATTCCAGCTGTTCGCGTGTAATTTTGTAATCTTTGTTATAGCGGGCTTCGATATAGGAGCGTTCGAGCAATTCGAAAAGGTGTTTTTCTTCTTCGGTGTCTAATGGAAACACCTTTGCCAATTCCAACGTATAAGCCTTGCACTTTTCAATCAGGAATTTCAGAACATGTTTGCGCGGCATCTACGGGGCGGGCGGATTCTCCGGCCTGCTCCGGGGGCGGTTTCCGCGTTGAATTCTTCTATTGAGTGAAGTTGCGTCACTGTGTTCAGCGGAACCGCCCCTTTTTTCATGCCGATACTTCCGCATGCGAATCGGCAAAACGGCACACGCATTGATAAACAGAGCAATGACCGAAAAAGCCACGCACGGACGAAAACCAGCCGACAATACGAAAACCGCCACCGACCCATAAACGAACCCTAAAAACCGCTTCTGCCTATGACGCAATGAACAGACACCGGAATTTCCCCGTTGCACACCGGATCAGCCCGCCGACCCGAAACATCCGATTCAACCGAACACCTAATAAACCCATCATTTTATGAAAAAATACGCAATTATCCTTACCGCCGCGCTCTTCGTGTGCGCATTCTCCGGATGCGACGAAGAGGCACCCCTCCCCTACATCCCGGTCGAAAAACCGGACGACAACACGCCGCCCGAAGGAGACGACCCCGACACCTATACCGTCGCCTACCGGCTCGACAAGGTGCTGCTGTGCGCGCCCGAGAATCCGAACGGCACCGACATCTACGGCAAACTGGACTATTTCCCTTCGCTGCGCATGACGCTCAACGTGTCGCCGCTTGCAACCACCGTCACGTTCGACAACGGCGACATCCCTTTCGTACCGTTCCCCGAAGCGCTGTCCGAAGGCCCCATCCAGTGTGTGCTGGACAGCAACGTCATCCCCAACGGGCTGCGGGTCAAAGGTTCGGACACGGTCATCGCCACCTTCGAGCAGGACGGCTTTACGACCCAGTTCCAACTGGACAGCAAACTCCTGACATACAAATACAAATTCAAGAGCCTCTAAAATTCCCCGACCATGAAAAAACTCAACAAACATAAAATACTCTCCGCGGCGTGCATCGCCGCGCTGCCGCTGCTCGTAGTCGCCTGCCTCGAATTCGACGGCATCATCCAGCCGGGCCGGGCCCTGACCGACTCGGAAATCGAAGTGACGGCCCAGCTCCGGGTCTCGCCGGGCGAAGACGGCTCGGGAAAGGTCGTATTCGCCGTATTGGCCCCCAAGGCATGGAACCTCCGCGACAATGCCACGCTCTATTTGACCACCAAGGACTACAACGCGATCCAGCACCAGCCCGAAGTCGTGAACGAACAACTCACCCTGATGCCCGCAGAGGAGAAAGACCCCAAGAACGGTCTTTCGTGGGCGGACTCCTTCATGAGCGTCATCGGCCGCGGCGGCAACGACCCCCAAACGGCAATGGAGTGGGTCGTATGGCGTTCGTCGACCACCTTCATATTCGACGACAAGATCGAAGTGGACGGACAGGAGGTCGAGACGGCCGACGTGCATGCCGACGTCAGGATCAAAATGAAGACCGGCGCCGTTCCCCTGACCTGCGAACTGGGTTACTCGTATTGCTACGACACGTTCGGCCTCAAACGCGACGAACAGCGTTTCGCCGAGGCATTCAAGCCCATCGAAACCTACAACCAGGTGTTTACCACCACGCCCTCGGTATTCCGCTACGGCGACGTCTTCGGCATCACCTTCTCGCACGGAGGCACGGCACTGAAAGACGCCGGGGAGGTATATCTCTGCGGCACGGCAATCCATGACGGCGGGCAGAAAGCCGAGGTCTCGGCCGCAGTCCCGCGCAACCGCATGGAACTGATCAGCTCCCGTTTCGAGAAATACCTCTACCCGAAGGATTTCTTCGGCCTTCCGTCCGACGCCGTGATCGAAGAACTCTACTTCTATTTCATCAATGCCGACGGCAGCATCGTCGTCAAGGACGATGAAAACGGCGGGCAGGAGTTCTTCGTCGAACAGTCCGACGAATAACCGCCCGCCCGGGATACCACCCCTCAGAGACGCGAAGCCTGTGCCGCACCTTGCGACACAGGCTTCGCCCGTTTCCAGCCCTGAAAACGGCGGCGGAATCCCCCGTCCCCACGCCTAAGGGCAGCCCTGCCGCCCCACCTGACGGCGATCTGCCGGGACAAAAAAATCCCCGGGCGGCGATGCCACCCGGGGAAAATCATGCGGCACGAGCGGCCGCCCGTCGCAAATTACTTGCGGTAAATCTTCGTATAACCGTAGATAGCCTCGTCACCGAGCTCCTCTTCGATGCGCAGCAGCTGGTTGTACTTGGCCATACGATCCGAACGCGATGCCGAACCGGTCTTGATCTGACCCGAGTTGGTTGCCACGGCGATGTCTGCGATCGTCGAATCCTCGGTCTCGCCCGAACGGTGCGACGTAACCGACGTGTAACCTGCACGGTGAGCCATCTCGATGGCGTCGAGCGTCTCGGTCAGCGTACCGATCTGGTTTACCTTGATCAGGATCGAGTTGGCGCAACCGGTCTCGATACCCTTCTTCAGGAAATCTACGTTGGTCACGAACAGGTCGTCGCCCACGAGCTGGCATTTGTCGCCGATCTCGGCGGTCAGCAGCTGCCAGCCTTCCCAGTCGTTCTCCGACATACCGTCCTCGATCGAGTCGATGGGGTATTTCGCTACGAGCGACTTGAGGTACTCGACCTGCTCCTTCGAGCTGCGCTTGGCACCCTTCTCGCCTTCGAACTTGGTGTAGTCGTACACGCCGTCGGCGTAGAACTCCGACGAAGCGCAGTCCATGCCGATCGACACATCGCCGCCTTCGCATTTGCGGCCGGGCTTGTAACCGGCCATCTTGATTGCCTCGAGGATCGACTCGATAGCGTCCTCCGTACCGTTCAGCGCGGGAGCGAAACCGCCCTCGTCACCGACCGCCGTCGAAAGGTTGCGCTTGTGGAGCACCTTCTTCAGGTTGTGGAACACCTCGGCGCCCATGCGGATAGCCTCCTTGAACGAGGGGGCACCCACGGGACGGATCATGAACTCCTGGAATGCGATCGGGGCGTCCGAGTGCGAACCGCCGTTGATGATGTTCATCATCGGGACGGGCAGCGTCTTGGCGTTCGCGCCGCCGATATAGCGGTAGAGCGGCATGCCGAAATAGTCGGCAGCGGCACGTGCAACGGCCAGCGACACGCCGAGGATGGCGTTTGCGCCGAGCTTCGACTTGGTAGGCGTACCGTCGAGCGCGATCATGGCCTTGTCGATACCCACCTGGTCGGCAACGTTCATGCCGATGATGGCCGGGGCGATCACCTCGTTGACATTCTTGACGGCGTTCAGTACGCCCTTGCCCAGGTAACGGCCCTTATCGCCGTCGCGGAGCTCGAGCGCTTCGTGCTCGCCCGTCGATGCGCCGCTCGGAACGGCTGCGCGTCCGAATGCACCCGAAACGGTGCGAACTTCGACCTCGATGGTCGGATTGCCTCGCGAGTCGAGGATTTCCCTTGCGTGAATCTCTACAATCTGCATAGTTGTAAACGTTTGAATTTATGGTTTGAAATAATGACTTCCTTTTTTGCACCGCAAAGGTACAAAATAATTGTGAATTGAGGTTTCCTAATTGTTATTTTTTTCACGAACGGCGCCTCGGGTTTCGGGGGAATCCCATAAATTATTATCTTTGTCCCCGAATGCACCCCATATATCTCTAAACAACTATCAATTAATGCGAAAAGTCCTTTCCTTTTCCTTGTTCCTGATGCTGGGACTCGTCATCTCCCAACTCCTCCCGGGGGCGCTCGGTGCAGGATACGCAAGCTTCAAAACCTGCTCCGACACCCTGCTTTACGTCTGCCTGGGGTTCATCATGATCAATGTGGGGCGCGAATTCGAGATCGACAAATCCCGCTGGCGATCCTACACGGCCGACTACTTCATCGCCATGGCCACCGCGGCGCTGCCCTGGATACTCATCGTACTCTACTATATTTTCGTCCTGCTGCCGCCCCCGCTGTGGGGCAGCGCCGCGGCCTGGAAGGAAAACCTGCTGCTGAGCCGTTTCGCAGCCCCGACCTCAGCCGGCATCCTCTTCACGATGCTCGCGGCGCTGAGCCTCAAGCAAAGCTGGATCTACAAAAAGATACAGGTGCTGGCGATTTTCGACGACCTGGACACCATCCTGCTGATGATCCCCCTGCAAATCCTGATGATCGGCCTGCGGTGGCAGATGTTCGCCATCATCGCCATCGTCGTCGTGCTGCTGGCCGCCGGCTGGCGCTGGCAGGCGCGGTGGAACGTACGGCAGGACTGGAAAACCATCCTCGGGCTGGCCGTCGTGGTCTGCGCCCTGACGCAGGCGGTCTACATCGCCACGGCGAAGCTCTACGGCCCCGAAAACAGCATCCATATCGAAGTGCTGCTCCCGGCTTTCGTCGTGGGTATGCTCATGAAACACAAGCACATCGACACACCGACGGAGCAACGCGTCTCCACCGGCATATCGTTCCTCTTCATGCTGCTGGTAGGCCTCAGCATGCCGCTCGTCACGGGCGCCCCGGCCGACACCGCGGCCGCCGCCTCGGTCACGGGATCGCAACCCATGATGCCGTGGGGCACCCTCCTCCTGCATGTCGTGACGGTATCCGTGCTTTCGAACCTGGGCAAGCTCGTGCCGCTCTTCTTCTACCGCGACCGCAAGGTCAGCGAGCGCCTGGCGCTCTCGATCGGCATGTTCACCCGCGGCGAGGTGGGCGCAGGCGTAATCTTCATCGCCCTCGGATACAGCCTCGGCGGCCCGGCGCTCATCATCTCGGTGCTCACGCTGGTACTGAACCTCATCCTCACGGGCGGCTTCGTGGTCTGGGTCAAGAAACTCGCCCTGCGCAGCTACACCCCCGAACCGGAAGCATAACACGCCCTCCGGGAAGGCTCCCGAAAATACTACGGACTAAAAACGACGACGACTTTGATCGAAATTACAGACACGGCCCTGCAGACGGCTGCCGCCGAAGGGATAGACGCGTTCCTCCGGGCCTTTACCGACAAATACCGCGAGGCACTCGGCGGCGACCCCACGGCCGAGACGATCTCCCGGCTCAACGGCGAACAGCATTCGCTGCTGGCCTATCGGATCTTCCGCGACGAAGTGACCGAAGGCGGGTTCTGCCAGCTTATCCAGAACGGTTACGGGGTCTACATCTTCGACAACCCGTTCGCCAGGGTAATGCGCCTGTGGGGCGCGGAACGGTTCTCGAAACTGGTATACGCCGCGAAAAAAATCTACGACGCCCACCGCGAAGACCTCGAAAGGGAGCGCACCGACGAGGAGTTCATGGCCATGTACGAGCAGTACGAAGCGTTCGACGAACTGGAGGAGGAGTTCGGCGAGATGGAAGAGGAGGTGACCGAAACGCTCGCCCGCTATGTAGACGGGCACCCGGAACTGTTCGCCACAATAGTCGGATAGACACCCCCGTAGGCACCGCAGCAATGCCGCGGGCGCTGCACCGCCACATCGCTACATCGCCGCTCCGCCGCAAACGGAAGGCGGCAGGGACGTTTGAGGCGCTATTGTCCGATCCTTTTGCAGACATCCACCCACTCCGCACACCGGGAATAGCGTTCCAGCTCCTCGATGGTGAGTTCGATGGCGCTGTTGCTGCTCCCGCATGCCGGAAAGACGGTTCCGAATCTCCGTAAGGATTCGTCCAGATAGACCGCTACCCCGTCGTTCACCCCGAACGGGCAGACTCCGCCCACGGCATGGCCGATATGCTCCTCCACCTCCGGCGGGGTCAGCATCCGGGCCTTGGCATGGAATTTCGCCTTGTATTTCGCGTTGTCGATCTTACAGTCACCGGCCGTCACGATCACGATATACCCCTCCCCGACGCCGAACGACAGGGATTTGGCGATCCGGCCGGGTTCGCACCCCAGTGCCTTCGCCGCCAGCTCGACCGTGGCGCTCGACACGCCGAACTCCAGCACCCTGTCCGCAGCGCCGTATTGTTCCAGATAAGCCCTGACCCGTTCTATTGCCATATGATTCTCCGATTTGCTGTTTTCGTATATCCGTCCGCCCCTGTCCTGCCCCCGTCCCGTCAGCGCATCAGCACCGACGAGTCGCCGTAGCTCAGGAAACGGAAATCGTGCGAGAGCGCGTAGTCGTAAATGCGCCGCCAGTCTTCGCCCGCGAATGCCGAGACCAGCAGTAGCAGCGTCGACTTCGGCTGGTGGAAATTGGTGATGATGTTGCGCACGATGCGGAACTCGTACCCCAGCGGCGCGATCATGATTTGCGTCGCAGCCTTGATCCGGTCGAGCCCCTTCGCATCCATATAAGCGAGCAGCTCCTCCAGCGCATCGCGCCCCGTGTAATCTGCCGGAATGTCGTACAACTCCCACTGCCCCACGGGGCCCGGGCCGTCGATCGGAACCCCCGTGTGGATACGCCACGCCAGCGCCGGGAGCGACTCGAGCGTCCGCACCGAGGTCGTCCCCACAGCCGTGACCGCGCCCAGCTTGGCGAGCAGCGCCACGACGGTCGCACGCCGCACCTCGAAATGCTCGGTGTGCATCGGATGCTTCGCGGCGTCCTCGTCCTTCACGGGCAGGAACGTCCCCGCCCCGACGTGCAGCGTCACCTCCTCGAATCCGAAGCCGCGCGCCTTCATCCCCTCGATCAGCTCCGGGGTAAAGTGCAGCCCCGCCGTAGGCGCCGCCACCGACCCTTCGAATTTCGAATAGACGGTCTGGTAGCGCGTATAGTCGATCAGCTCGCTCTCGCGGTTCAGGTAGGGCGGAATCGGAATCCGGCCGAGGTACTCGAGCAGCTGTCCGAAGGTCATCGCCGCCGACCATTCGAAACGCACGGTGTGTTCGCGGCCGCGGTTCTCTGCAATCCATGCCCGCAGGTGCTCCGGACGGCCTTCATGCTCGAAATTGATCTCCACGTAGCCCTCCTTCCATTTCTTGAGGTTGCCCACGATGCACGACCATTGGCAGGTTCCCGTGACGGCGAACGCCCGCTCGTAGTCGGCCGGGTCGTGGGGCTCGAGGCAGAAAACCTCGATCCGCGCCCCCGAAGGCTTGTGCATGATGATCCGCGCCCGGATCACCTTCGTGTTGTTGAATACCAGCAGCTGTCCCTCGGGCAGCACGTCGCCCATGTCGGCGAAATGCGCCTCCGAGATCTCCCCGCCCCGGTAAACGAGCAGCTTCGAAGAGCTCCGCTCCGGAAGCGGGAATTTGGCGATCCGCCCGTCGGGCAGGTCGTAGTCGAATCGGTTTATGTCGATATGTCGTTCAATCATGGGCACAAATGTACGTTTTTTTTAAATCGGACGGACACCTGCGCCCGAAAAACCGCCCTTGCAAAACGACAGGGGCCGTACGAAAATACCGCACGGCCCCTGCCGAAACTTATCCGAACGCCCGGGCTATCCGTCCTGCCGGTCACCCGGGCAACGCCCCGAAGGCCGCACAGGTACGCCCCGAATGTCCCGGACACTGCGGCGGGCACCCGTCGCGATTATTCCACCACGACCTCGTCCACGAACAGGAATCCCTTGCTGCCGGCGCCCGGGTGCCAGGCCGGGATCGCAGCGGCATTCTGCGCGACCACCTTCAGGTAACGGGCCGACGTTTCGGGAAACTGCATCCGGTAACGCCCGATGCCGTCGGCATCCCCGGCCTTCGCTTCGGGCACCGCGACCGAGGCCACCTCGGTAAAATCCGTCCCGTTATCCGAAACCCACACCGTAACCGACGAGGGCGGGAATATCCAGTCGCCCTTCTCGGCGAGCGTCTCCAGCTCCACCGACCGATAGGACTGCTCCCCGCCCATGTCGATGGTCACGTCGAGTGGCTCGTCCAGATACCCCAGCCAGGCACCGCTCGTAAAGACCGGGCGGCTGTGGTAACCGTCGACCAGCAGCGAAGCCCCTTCGAAGGTATAGCTGTCGTTGGGCTTGGTATTGAGCACCGCAGGGCGCCCTGTCGACTTGCTGAATGCGAACTCCCGCGAATAGGAAGCGTTCTCGCCGCCCTCGCGCAATGCCGTCGCCCTGAAGCGGGCGCTCTTGCCGATCTCGACCGGCCCCGTGTAACGCGGGCTGGCGGCCGTGGGTTCCGAGCCGTCGAGCGTATAGTGGATCGGGACGTCGCCCTGCGTGGTGAGGGTCATCACCACGGCGCCCTTCTGCGGGTCTACGGCATACGATCCCTTGATGCCGAAGATATGCTTGGCGAATACGTACCCCATCTGCGAATAGATCCTGTCCATGCGGAACCCGTCGCGGAAGCGCACCCAGTCCTTCACCCCGGGCTGGCACCACTGCACCTCGCTCAGCGCCGCCAGACGCGGCAGAAGCATGTATTCCAGGTGGTCGTCAGAAGCGATGTACTCCGTCCAGAGGTTTGCCTGCACGCCGAGGATATGCGCCTGCTGCCCGGGTGTCAGATCGGCCATCGGGTCGAACGAATAGACTTTGTCGATGGTCACGCAGCCCCCGATCCCGAAGGGTTCGGCATCGGCGTCGGGCGACTGGTAGTAGTCGAAATAGAAATGCGAATTGGGAGTCATGATCACGTCGTGGCCGAGCTTCGCGGCCTTGATGCCGCCCGCGCTGCCGCGCCACGACATGACGATGGCGTCCGACGGCGCCTGTCCTTCGAGTATCTCGTCCCAACCGATGATGCGCCGGCCGCGTTCGGCCAGGTATTTCCCGATGCGGTCGGTCACGTACCCCTGCAGGTAGTGTTCGGCCGTATAGCCGTCCTTGTCCCTGAGCCCCAGCTGGCGAATACGCGCCTGGCAGCGGGGGCACTTCTCCCAGCGCACCTTCGGGCACTCGTCGCCGCCGATATGGATCAGCTCCGACGGGAACAGGCCGACCACCTCGTCCAGCACGTCCTCCAGGAATTCGAAAGTCTTCTCCTGCCCGGGGCACAGCACGTCGTCGGCCACGCCCCAACGACCCCAGACCTCGTACGGGCCGCCCGTACACCCCAACTCGGGGTAGGCGGTCAGCGCCGAAAGCATATGGCCCGGCAGGTCTATCTCGGGGATCACCGTAATGGCGCGGTCGGCCGCATACGCCACGATGTCGCGGATCTCGTCCTGCGTATAATAACCGCCGTAGGGCGTATTGTCGTAGTTGTCCCACTCCTTGCGGATCATGGTTTTCTTGCGGATGCTGCCCACGGTCGTCAGCTCAGGGTACTTTTTGATTTCGATGCGCCACCCCTGGTCGTCGGTCAGGTGCCAGTGGAAGCGGTTGAGCTTGTGGATCGCCATCACGTCGAGGTAGCGTTTCACCTCTTCGACCGAAAAGAAATGGCGCGCCACGTCGAGGTGCATGCCCCGGTAAGCGAAACGCGGGGCATCCTCGATGCTCACGCACGGCAGCACCCACTCCTCGCCGGGCGCAGGCTCCGTCCCGTAAACCGCCGCGGGCAGCATCTGCCGCAGGCTCTGCACGGCGTAGAAAAAGCCGGGGAAACGCGACGCACGGACTTCGACGCCCTTCGGGGTGACATCGAGCCGGTACCCCTCTTCCGGCAGCGTTTGGTCGAGGACGAAGCGGATGCCCGAGGCGGGAAGCTCGTCGGCGACGGTCACGGGGTTCTCCCCGCCGGAGGTTTTCGCCAGCTGCGCGGCGAATTCCGCCACGGCGCGCTGCGTCCGCTCGTCGGCACGGCTGTCGCACACGACGCCTTCGCCCTTGACGGCGAACGTCCCGTGCCCGGGTTCGAGGTGGTTGGGATAAGGTACGATCGAGATTTTTGGATCGTGGGTGGCGCAGGCGGACAGACACACGCCTGCGGCAAAGGCCAGTAGCAATTTTTTCATAGAATAATCAGGGTTGTATCGTGACAAAAGTAGGAAAAAATCCGGATATGGCCCGCTGCGGAGGGAAATATAGCCGACAGAAACGGGCATCCCGGAGAGATCGCCCTGTTTTTGCACAGGTTTTTCCCGGCGGAAGACCCGATTACCGGGCATTTTTTATAACTTTGCGTCGCATAATTGCTCACAAAACTATGAAAACCGACTTTCTGGTTATCGGTTCCGGCGCAGCGGGGCTTTCGTTCGCGCTCAAGGCCGCGGCCCACGGGCATGTCACGATCGTCACGAAGGGCGAAATGAACGAGTGCAATACCAACTACGCACAAGGCGGCATCTGCTCGGTGACCTATGCTCCCGACACCTTCGAAAAACATATCCGCGACACCCTGGTCTGCGGAGCCGGCAAATGCGACGAGGCAGCCGTCGAGCTGGTCGTGAAACGTGCTCCGGAGCTGATCCGCGACCTGATCGAATGGGGCACACGCTTCGACAAAACCCCCGACGGCCGATTCGAACTGAACCGCGAGGGCGGGCATACCGAACCCCGCATCCTCCACCACGAAGACCTCACGGGCGCCGAGATCGAACGGGCGCTGGTCGAGTCGGTTCGCCGGCACCCCGGCATCACGGTGCTGGAACACCATTTCGCCATCGACCTCCTGACGCAGCACCACCTGGGCGAATTCGTCACGCGCCATACGCGCGGGCTGGCCTGCTTCGGCGCCTATGTGCTCAACCTCGCCACCAACGAGATCGAGACCATGCTCGCCAAGTTCACCGTCGTCGCCACGGGCGGCTGCGGCAATATCTATTCCACGACCTCCAACCCGGTCGTCGCCACGGGCGACGGCATCGCCATGTGCCACCGCGCCAAGGCCATCACCGAGAACATGGAGTTCATCCAGTTCCACCCCACCACGCTCTACAACCCCGGCGAGAAACCCAACTTCCTCATTACCGAGGCCATGCGCGGTTTCGGTGCCATCCTTCGCCTGCCTTCCGGCGAGGAGTTCATGGACAAATACCACCCGATGAAATCGCTGGCACCGCGCGACGTGGTGGCCCGCGCCATCTACCGCGAAATGACCAAGCGGGGCTCGGACTTCGTCTACCTCGACGTCACGCACAAAGACCCCGGAGCCATCCGCAGCCACTTCCCCAACATCTACGAAAAATGCCTTTCGATCGGCATCGACATCACCCGCGACTGGATTCCCGTGACGCCCGCGGCGCACTACTGCTGCGGCGGGGTGAAGGTCGACACCAACGGCGAGACCTCGATCAGGCACCTCTACGCGCTGGGCGAAACCTCCTGCACGGGGCTGCACGGAGCCAACCGCCTCGCTTCCAACTCGCTGATCGAAGCGGTGGTCTATGCCGACCAGGCCGCACGCCACGCTGCGTCGCTGCTCCCCAAGGTCGACATCCAGGAGGGCATCCCCGACTGGGACTTCGAAGGCACGCAGCACACCGAGGAGATGCTGATGATCATCCAGTCCAAGCGCGAGATGCAGACCATCCTGTCCAACTACGTGGGCATCGTCCGCTCGAACCTCTCGCTCAAACGCGCCATGCGCCGCCTCGAGATACTCTGGCAGGAGACCGAGGAGCTCTATAACAAGACCAAGCCCAACCGCGAATTGTGCGAGCTGCGCAACATGATCGCCGTAGCCTACCTGGTAATCAAACAGGGCCGCGAGATCAAGGAGTCGGTCGGCTGCCACTACAACGCCGACTACCCGAAAGAATAACAAAGGTTTAAAATTACCGAGATATTCCGGCCGCATGCGACAAGCCTCTCCCCCGGGAGGGATTTGGGGCGGGCCAGGCTTGCAAACACGGCCCGAAGCCGTGGCAACAGCAGTCGCCGGCACCGGCTGCGCCGGATCCCGGCAGAAACATTCGAACAAATACATGACATTACAGGAAGAAATCACACGCCGCCGCACCTTCGCGGTCATCGCCCACCCCGACGCGGGTAAAACCACCCTCACCGAGAAGCTGCTGCTCTTCGGCGGTGCCATCCACGTCGCCGGGGCGGTCAAAAGCAACAAGATCAAGAAAGGCGCCACGTCGGACTTCATGGAGATCGAGCGCCAGCGCGGCATCTCGGTCGCCACGGCCGTGATGGGCTTCGAATACAAGGGCACCAAGATCAACATCCTCGACACCCCGGGCCACGAGGACTTCGCCGAAGACACCTACCGCACGCTGACGGCCGTCGATTCGGTCATCATCGTCATCGACGGCGCCAAGGGCGTCGAGTCGCAAACCCGCAAACTGATGGAGGTGTGCCGTATGCGTTCAACGCCGGTGATCGTCTTCATCAACAAACTCGACCGCCCCTCCAAGGAGCCTTTCGACCTGCTGGACGAGGTGGAAAAGGAACTGCGCATCCGCGTGCGGCCGCTGGCCTTCCCCATTTCGAACGGCCCCACGTTCCGCGGGGTCTACAACCTCTACGAAAAGAACCTCTCGCTTTTCACGTCGGACGAAAAACTCACCGCCGACGCCCAGACCGCCGAGATTTCCGACCTCGCGTCGCCGGAGCTGGACAGCTACATCGGCGCGAAATTCGCCGAACAGCTGCGCTCGGACGTCGAGCTGGTCGAAGGCGTCTACGACGAGTTCGACCGCGAGGCCTACCTGCGCGGCGAGCTGGCCCCCGTGTTCTTCGGCTCGGCGGTCAACAACTTCGGCGTGCGCGAACTGCTCGAATGCTTCGTCCGCATCGCCCCCTCGCCGCGCCCGGCGCCCACCGCGACCCGCACCGTGGAGCCCGCCGAGCCGAAGATGACGGGCTTCGTCTTCAAGATCCACGCCAACATGGATCCCAACCACCGCGACCGCATCGCCTTCCTGAAAATCTGCTCCGGGACGTTCGAGCGCAACCATAACTACCTGCACGTGCGCAGCGGCAAGCAGCTCAAGTTCTCCTCGCCGACGGCCTTCATGGCCGAAAAGAAATCGGTCATCGACTTCGCCTACCCGGGCGACATCGTCGGCCTGCACGACACGGGCAACTT
>ERZ1106963.3484-NODE-3484-length-13262-cov-2.852275_pt1 | contig 13262 bp, 10 predicted proteins | sample MGYA00403681_ERZ1106963 | MGnify/ENA primary metagenome ERZ1106963 (study PRJEB35170, sample SAMEA104062407) | human gut metagenome | biome: human gut; feature: human-associated habitat; material: faeces | place: Denmark | collected 2012-05-03 ...
GGCAATGTGCCAACGAATTCACTTTTGAGAGAATTTATTGGCGGTGGATGTTTCCATGTCTAATGCAATAGAAAGATAGAAGAAAGAGGATACATAGAAAACTTGTATGTGACAAGAATTTCTATGTATCCTCTTTGCATTAAGATACCTCTTTGTTGATCATATCCTGCAATAAGCAGAAATATACAATATCTAATCCTAAAATCGAGAGAACCAGATAGAGAATAGAAGAATTCCCCTGTATTCCTCTGATGCGGTCACAGCGTTCTCCCATCTTATAAGCCCAGTAAATACCATAGATTCCACAGGTGATCAAAGAAAATAGGAATACCATGCCTCCGCTTGTTGCCTGTGGCTCTCCGGCCAGCTGATTCACCTCATCATTCAGCTTGATCATCCAGTAGATACTGTAGATGCCGCAGGTGAGAAAAGAAAAAACAATTGCAAGTACAAGATTACGTGGCATAATGCCTGCAGTTGTCCCGTTCCGGTAATAATTGTTCTGATTATAGTTGTTCTGGTAATATGCATTCTGCTGGAACTGGCTTTCCTGCTGCTTTTGATTCTCCTGTGTATGAGCATTATCATTAGGAGTGGGAAGCGGAGCACCACATTCCTGACAGAAAGAAGCACTGTCTTCGCAGAGTGAATTACATTTTGGACAGATTTTCATAGAAGATTCTCCTTTGCATGAATTAGTTCGAAAAATGTCAGAAGTTGACAAGATCCTTCTGAAAAGTATCGTAGCATAAAAAGATACAAGTTACAAGAAATGTAGCCAAGTTTTAGGATATCTTAAGATATTCGATAGAAATAAACCTGGAATATGCATAATATTCTTCCTTTTTCTTTCAAAAAGTTTGTGGTAGAATAGTAATGTTTCTGAAAACAAAACATGAGGAGATGAAAGTATGCCAGTATTTGACTTTAACAGTGCACCGGAAGATAAGAAAGAAGTTCAGTGTACTTATACAACATTTTGTTCCAACGAAGACCATGCGACACCAGAGTGTCCGATTCTTGTTCTGGATAACCAGAACCGGAAGTGGAACCATCATTCCTGCGGTGTGTTTACCAATCAGAATAAGCAGACCGCATTTGAGTTTGATGAAAAGGACGGAACATGCAGTGCAGATATCCTGAAAGTGGATGCACGTTTTGTCAGCCTTTTAAAATGGCTTGGAGAAAATCACATTAATGTACGTCTTTCCGGAGAAAATAAGCCGGATGGTTATGCCGTTTACAGAATCCGTGAGATCGCATTTGGAGGCGGAACAAAATTATCTGCTGAGGACGGCTTCCTTCAGTTTATGATCGAGCGGCTGTTTGCAAGTGATGCGCCAAAAGAAAAGATCAATGATGACGAGCAGGAAGAGTCCGGAGATGACATGAAGCTTACAAGTATTCAGAGTATTACAGACTTTATGACGTGCGCAGGACGTACGCTTCCGGATAACATTCGTCTGTGGGCAAGAAGAAATCTTGCAGTTGCACGCTCTCACGAGGTCTCTCAGGAAGAGCGCCGTCATGCACAGAGAGCACTATCTATTATGATGAATATTCAGTGGAAGAGCAATTACTTTGAAGCAATCGATCCGGATGAAGCACGCAGAATTCTTGATGAAGAACTTTACGGAATGGAGCGCGTAAAGCAGAGAATCATCGAGACCATAATCCAGATCAACCGTACACATACATTGCCGGCATATGGACTTCTGTTAGTGGGACCGGCAGGAACCGGTAAATCACAGATTGCCTATGCGGTGGCACGTATCCTGAAGCTTCCATGGACGACTCTGGATATGAGTTCGATCAATGATCCTGAGCAGCTGACAGGAAGTTCTCGTATCTATGCCAATGCAAAGACAGGTATCATCATGGATGCCTTTGCCATGGCAGGAGAATCAAATCTGGTATTCATCATTAATGAGCTGGATAAAGCAGCATCCGGAAAAGGAAATGGCAATCCGGCCGATGTACTTCTGACATTACTGGATAATCTTGGATTTACAGATAACTATATCGAGTGTATGATTCCGACCGTAGGAGTATATCCGATTGCGACTGCGAATGACAAGTCTCAGATCAGTGCACCGCTGATGTCACGATTTGCCGTGATCGATATCCCTGATTACACACCGGAAGAGAAGAAAGTAATCTTCTCCAAATTCGCACTTCCGAAGGTATTAAAGAGAATGAGCCTTAAGGAAGACGAGTGTATCATGAGTGAGGAAGGATTGGATGAATTGATCAAGTTATATTCTAATACATCCGGAATCCGTGATTTGGAGCAGGCGGCTGAACACATTGCGGCGAATGCCCTGTATCAGATTGAGGTAGATCATGTGAAATCTGTTACATTTGATGCAGAAATGGTAAGAAATCTGTTGAGATAATGAAAACTGCAAGAACAACATTTTTTACAAGAGATAAAAATTTTTATAAGACATTTTTCTGGTTGATGCTGGTTGTGGCACTTCAGAATCTGGTGGCTTACAGTGTGAATATGCTTGATAATATCATGCTTGGAAGTTACAGCCAGAATGCATTGTCCGGTGCGGCAACGGTGAACCAGATATTCTTTATTGTGAACCAGCTGGCATTGTCTATTGGAAATGCACTGGTAGCAATCTGTTCTCAGTACTGGGGAAAGCAGGAGACTGAGGAAATCCGGAAGCTGACAGGAGCAGCACTGGCACTCAGTATTCTGATCGCAGCAGTGGTCGTGACAGCCTGTACGTGCATGCCGGAGCGGCTCCTGGGAATATTTACGACGTCACCTGAGATTATTGCGGAAGGAAAGGCATATCTGGGACTCCTGAAGTGGACATTTTTACTTTTCATGATAAGTAATCTGCTGATTGCTATGCTTAGAAGTGTAGAGGTAGTGAAGATTTCATTTGTCATATCAGTAGTGTCATTGATCACAAATGGTTGTATCAATTACACATTGATTTTTGGACATTTTGGATTTCCGGAGATGGGGATCAAGGGAGCAGCAGTGGGAACGTTAACTGCAAGAATGCTGGAACTATTGATCATTGTGGTGTATGTGTGGAAGATAGATACGAAAGTCCGGTTATTTGACGTCAATTTGATCAGAATCATATTTGCGCCGGTGAATAGAAAGATATGGATGGCATTCTTAAAAGTTGCATTTCCAATCATGTGCTCAGGGATGATCTGGGCAATCTCAGTACCGATGCAGACGGCAATTCTCGGACATTTGTCCGCAGATGCAATTGCTGCAAATTCTGTATCCAGCACATTCTTCCAGTATCTGAAGGTGATCGTAATCGCCATATCATCTGCATCTGCAGTTGTGATCGGGAAAGATATCGGAGAGGGAGATATTGAAAGAGTAAAATCTGATGGAAGAACGCTTTCTGTGATTGATCTTCTGATCGGTGTAGTGCTTGCTTCTCTGCTATTTGTATTGAGAGGACCGCTGTTATCCATGTATAAACTGACAGATACGGCAGCAGTCCTGGCAGATCATTTCATTATGATCATGAGCATAGTTATGGTAGGAATGTCATATCAGATGCCGGTATCGGTAGGTGTCATTCAAGGCGGGGGAGATACAAAGTTCTCTATGTACACGAATCTGATCTCTACATGGGGGATCGTGATGCCGCTGTCATTTTTGGCGGCATTCGTGTGGAAACTCCCGGTGGAACTGGTCGTGGCTGCAGTGCAGTCGGATCAGTTGTTCAAAGGAATTCCGGTATTTTTACGATTTAGGAGCTATAAGTGGATTCACAAATTAACATAAAAAGAAGTATGGAATGGAAAGAATTTGAAACAACATTTTCGGTAAAATTAAATCAACAGCAAAAAGAAGCAGTACAGAGCACAAAAGGGCCGGTACTGCTTCTTGCTGTGCCCGGATCAGGAAAGACCACGGTACTGGTGACACGTCTTGGTTATATGATCTACTGTAAGAATATTCTTCCGGAGAGCATACTTACGGTTACATATACGGTGGCAGCGACAAAAGATATGTCCGAAAGATTTGCAGTCCGTTTTGGCGAGGATATGGCAAAGAGACTGGAATTTCGGACGATCAACGGAATCTGCGCAAGGATTATCCAGTATTACGGAAGACGGATCGGAAAGACACCGTTTGGACTTGTGAAGGATGAAAAGGCAACGACGGGGATGCTGATCAGAATCTGTCAGGATCATGGCATGGGATATCCGACGGAGAGTGATCTTAAGAATGTAAGAACGTTGATCACATATATAAAAAATATGATGCTGAACGAAGAAGAACTTCAAAAATTAGAGGAAGAGTCAGATATCCGGATTGCAGGAATCTACCGTGAATACTGTAGGCAGATGCGAGAACAGAAGCTGATGGATTATGACGATCAGATGTTGTATGCCCATAATATGCTGCGAAAAGATCCGGGTGTGCTTGCATATTTTCAAAATAGATATCCATATATATGTGTGGATGAAGCGCAGGATACATCAAAGATCCAGCATGCGATTATTGCGCTGCTGGCAGCCGGAACAGGCAATCTTTTTATGGTTGGAGATGAAGACCAGAGTATCTATGGATTCCGGGCGGCATATCCGGAGGCATTGCTGTCATTTGAAAAGAAGCATCCGGGAGCAAAAGTCCTTCTGATGGAAGAAAATTTCCGCTCAAATGCAAAGATTGTAGAAGCGGCAGATAAATTCATTCAGAAGAATACACTCCGGCATGAGAAGCATATGAGAGCGGCAAGAGAAGCCGGAGCGGATATCCGGGAAATTTCTCTAAAATCGAGGAAAGCACAGTATGTGTATCTGATGAAAGCTGCACAGGAATGTACGATCGGAATGGCCGGCATGAGCGGATCGGAGGAACATAGGGGCAGGGCAGATGCTTCGGTGACGGAGACAGCAGTTCTGTACAGGGATAATGAGTGTGCGATTCCACTGATCGATCTGCTGGAAAGAAAGAATATTCCGTATCGTATGCGGAATGCAGACCTTTCCTTTTTTACCCACCGGACGGTTCTGGATGTACAGAATATCATCCGGTTTGCAATGGATCCAAAAGATACGGAACTGTTCATGCTTATCTATTACCGGCTGAAATTGTTCTTTAACAAGAAAGATGCATTAAGATATGCACAGATCAGTCAGGAGAAAGATATGGAGGTGCTGGATGCGGCATTAAAATACGGCAATCTGGAGAAATATCAGGAAGATAATATCCGTAATCTGAAACGGCAGATGGTACGTATCTTAAATATGCCGGGGGATGAGGCTGTCAACCAGATCCTGACATATATGGGATATCAGGATTATCTGAAGAAAATGGGCATGAATGTCAATAAGCTGGAGACGGTCAAGTTGATCGGAAGCAGGGTAGAATCTCCGGAAAAATTACTGGAACGACTGGAAGAACTGAGAACGATCATTCAGGAAAAAGTATCAGATAAGGATTGCCCGTTTATTCTGTCTACCATGCATGCAAGTAAAGGACTGGAATATGATACTGTCTATCTCCTGGATGTTATGGATGGGATATTGCCGGAAAAAGTACTGGCAAATCCGCGGACGGCATCAAAGGAAGAACTTGAAACTTATGAGGAAGAAAGAAGACTCTTCTATGTAGGTGTGACCAGAGCAAAGAATCAGCTGAATGTATTTACGACGAATAAGCCGTCCAAATTCTGCAGTGAGTTGCTGGGAAAGAGGAATCTGATGGAGAATCAGCAAAAAGAATATGCAGGAATAAAAAAATGGGGAGATTATAGTCCGGCGGGAACATATGGCATAAAGGGAAATGGAATGTATCATGGATATGGCACCGGGCATGGATTTCAGAAGCAACCTGGAAAAAGCTATCAGGAACTTGCGGATGCACTTGGTGAAGGCATGATTGTAAAGCATAAGAAATTCGGTGAGGGCGTCGTTGTAGACATGGAAGGTGAGCACATCCGTATCCAGTTCGGAGACAATGTAAAGAACATGGATCTGAAAGTTTTGGCAAGACTTGGGATACTGGAAATATAAGAATAAAAAATGACCAATAGTCAAAAATTGTATTGACTGTTGGTCTTTTTTGATGTATATTGCAATTAGGTACAAAAATGACCAATGGTCAAAAATGCTGATAAGAGTAAGAAGAAATAAAAAAGGATGTAAAAAAATGATTATAAAAGGAGGGGCGGTTATGAATATGGTTGCATTTGGTAAAAAGGTAGTGAAGTTCAGAATTCCGATACTGATCATCAGTATCTTACTCTTGATTCCGGCGGGACTTGGATATGTGAATACAAGAGTCAATTATGATGTGCTGACATATTTACCGGAAGACATTGAGACGATGCAGGGTCAGGATATCCTGGTAAAAGACTTTGGAACCGGTGCTTTTTCAATGTTTATCGTGGACGGAATGGAAGATAAAGATGTATCGGCATTGAAAGCAAAGATCGAAAAAGTAGATCATGTGCAGAAGGTTCTGTGGTACGATTCACTTGCAGATATCAGCATGCCGAAGAGCATGATGCCGAAAGATGTCTACGAAGTATTCAATTCAGATACGGGCACGATGATGGCAATCTTCTTTGATGAGGGTACTTCTTCCGACGGAACGATGGAAGCAATCGGGGAGATCCGTAAACTGGCCGGAAAGCAGTGTTTCTTAAGTGGTATGTCTGCAATTGTTACGGATACGAAGAACCTGGCTGAGAAAGAGACACCGTTATATGTACTGATCGCAGTTGTTCTGGCGGTGATCGTATTAGGACTTACGATGGATTCGTATTTTATCCCGTTACTTTTTATGCTGAGTATCGGAATGGCAATCATTTATAATCTGGGAAGTAACTATTTCCTAGGAGAGATTTCCTATATTACGAAAGCGTTGGCGGCGGTACTGCAGCTTGGCGTTACACTTGATTATTCCATTTTCCTGATGCACAGTTATGAGGAGCAGCAGGCAAGATATAACGGAGACAAAGAGCGTGCAATGGCACATGCGATATCCCAGACATTTTCATCTGTAATCGGAAGTTCCGTTACAACGGTAGCCGGATTTATCGCATTGTGCTTCATGACATTTACGCTTGGTATGGACATCGGTGTGGTTATGGTAAAAGGTGTCGTCCTCGGCGTGATCGCCTGTGTGACAATCCTTCCATCCATGATCCTGTGCTGTGATAAATGGATCACGAAGACCATGCATAAGCCGTTTCTTCCGGACATCGGAAGGATATCGGATAAAGTTACAAAGCGGTATATGATCTATGTGATCATTTTCCTTGTACTTTTATTCCCGGCAATCTATGGAAATAATCATACATCCGTTTATTACAATCTGGATGAGACGCTTCCAAAGGATCTTCCGAGTATCATTGCAAATGAAAAACTGAAGGAAGATTATGACATGAACACGACACACATGATCCTCGTGGACAGTTCGGTTGAATCCGCAGATGTGGCAAAGATGATCAACAAGATGGATGATGTGGATGGTGTCAAATGGGCACTCGGCCTGGACGCGCTGATCGGACCGGCAATCCCGCAGAGTATGATCCCGGATTCCGTAACCGAGATGCTGAAGAATGATAAGTATCAGCTGCTTCTGGTCAATTCTGAGTATAAGGTTGCATCGGATGAACTGAATGTCCAGATTAAAGAACTGAATAAGATTCTGCACAAATATGACAAAGGCGGTATGCTGATCGGTGAAGGACCGCTGACGGCAGATCTGATCGACATTACAGATACAGATTTTAAGACGGTCAGTGTGGTATCGATCGGTATCATCTTTGTGATCATATTAATACTGTTCAAGTCCATTTCACTTCCAATCATTCTGGTTGGCGTGATTGAATTTGCTATCTTTGTAAATATGGGAATACCATATTATACAGGAACGAAGCTGCCATTCGTTGCATCGATTGTTATCGGCACGATCCAGCTTGGATCTACCGTAGATTATGCGATCCTTATGACGACAAGATATAAGAGAGAACGCAATCACGGAGCAGAAAAATATGATGCGATCACAACTGCACACTGCGCATCGGCACAGTCGATCATGGTAAGTGCACTGAGCTTCTTCGCAGCAACGATCGGTGTCGGATTGTATTCGAATATTGATATGATCAGCTCACTGTGTATCCTGATGGCGAGAGGTGCGATCATCAGTATGATCGTGGTTATCTTTGTACTGCCGTCGATGTTTATGGTATTTGATAAAGTGATCGTGAAGACGAGTAAGGGATTTTTGCCATAACTCTGGAACCACGGGGACGTGAAAAAATGGCTTTTTTACTGTCCCCGTTGGCATCCGGTAATTAAATATACAAAGCCAGAATGTAAAGGCCGGAAGGATAAATATATTGTCATGATTATGCAAACATGCTACAATATGACTTTGAACTGGTTCGCAAACCTCCCAGTATAAAAAACTAGGCAAAGTACATAACATGTATGATTACTTTTGTTTATGGGGGTTCTGTAAGCAAAAGTATTTTTTTGCCTTTTGAATTGCAGTGTATTCGTAAGGAGCTGCCAGTGGTAGGTCCTGTAGAAGATTGAGAAAGGAAAAGAAAAATGAAAAAAAGAAAAGTAATTATTGACTGTGATCCGGGTATCGATGACAGCCTGGCTATCATGCTGGCATTGCAGTCGGAAGAACTCGAGATAGTTGGAATCACCATTGTATGCGGGAACTGTCCGGTAGAGATGGGATTCGGAAATGCGAAAAAAGTGCTGAAGCATATGGGAAGGTTAGATGTTCCTGTCTATATAGGCGTAGAAAAACCGCTGCGCCGGGAGTATGTCAACGCACTTGACACGCATGGAGAAGATGGACTTGGTGAAAGCTTTTTACCAGAAGTAGAAGGATTCCGTCAGGAGATGGGAGCAGTGGAATTCCTTGCATCAAAGCTGAAAGAAGGACACATTTCCGTAATAGCACTTGGACCGATGACGAATCTTGCAACATTGCTCGAACAAGACAGAGTTGCGTTTGATCAGATCGAAGAATTCGTGTCTATGGGCGGAACGTTCAAAAGCCATGGAAATTGTTCGCCGGTAGCGGAATACAATTACTGGTGTGATCCGGATGCGGCAGCGAAAGTATATGATGCAATGTATCAGAATGGACGGAAGATCCATATGATCGGTCTGGATGTGACGAGAGAAATTGTTCTGACACCAACGATTCTTGAGTACATGTGCCGGATAAATGCAAAAAGAGGTGTATTTATTAAGAAGATCACAAAGTTTTATTTTGATTTTCACTGGCAGTGGGAACACATCGTCGGATGTGTGATCAATGATCCTCTTGCTGTAGCATATTTTATTGATCCTTCGATCTGTGAAGGATTTGAATCCTTTGTCCAGATTGAGACAGAAGGGATATCACTGGGGCAGTCGGTTGTCGATTCGATGAATTTTTACCGGAAAGAACCGAATGCAAAAGTACTGACACAGGTAGATACATATCGTTTTTTCGAAATGATGCTTTCGAGAGTACTGGAAGTAGAACCTGAGAGTCTGGATATTTTGGAAAATGTATTATAAGTGAGGAGAAGTAAGTCATGAAAAAAACATCAACATATAGAGTATCAACATATAAAATCTGCATCGTTGCATTTGCAATCTGCATTAATCTGGTCGGAGGACAGATTGCATTATTTCTGAAGCTTCCAATTTACCTGGACAGTATCGGAACCGTATTCATTGCATCCACATTAGGCCCGATTTATGGAATGCTTCCGAATGTGATCAGTGGTCTGTTCATGGGAATGACGGTTGACGTATATTCTTTATACTATGCACCTGTCGGTATCATTCTTGGTCTGGTGACAGGTCTGGTATATCAGAAATATAAGCCGAAAAAATGGTGGATATTTGTGGCAGCGCTGGTAATTACATTACCGTCAACCATTGTAAGTTCCTGCATTACGGCATTCTTATTTGGCGGGATTACATCATCAGGTTCTACGGTTCTGGTGCAGCTTCTTGCCAAAACCCCGATGGGAATGGTAGGAGCATGCTTTGTGGTTCAGTTCTTTACAGATTATATTGACCGTGTGATCTGTCTGTTCGTGGTAAGCGCGCTTACAAAGGCACTGCCAAGGAATATGATGGAGAGATTATAAGGTGACCTTATAAGGAAAATTTGTAGAGAAAAGTTCATAAAGGCGATTATATAGAGGAAAATTTATAGAGAAATTAAAAAGAGAACTTATAGAGGAGAAGGTAGAAAGTGAATGTATTGATAACAGGTACAAGTTCCGGAATTGGAAAAGGGTGTGCGAAATATTTTCTGAAAAACGGACATAAAGTTTATGGATTTGACCGGAAAGAATCTACAATAGAACATCCGGATTATAAGCATTATTGTCTGGACATCCGTGATAAAGAGATGTATCCAGAACTTCCGCCCATGCAGATCGTGATCAACAACGCAGGTGTACAAAATGAAGATGATATTGATATCAATCTGAAAGGAACCATTGCGGTCACAGAACATTACGCAGTACAGCCGGAGATCCGATCTGTGATCATGATTGGATCTGCAAGCGGCCATACCGGATCGGAATTCCCGGAATATGCGGCAAGTAAAGGTGGGGTCCTTTCATATACCAAAAATGTTGCGATGAGAATTGCTCCGTATCAGGCGACCTGCAACAGTCTGGATTTCGGCGGAGTGATGACAGAGTTAAATAAACCGGTGATGGAAGATGAAAAACTGTGGAATGCGATCATGGATCTGACTCCTTTAAAACGCTGGATGAGTGTGGAAGAAGCTGCAGAATGGATTTATTTTATGGCGGTGCAAAACAGATTCTGCACAGGCCAGAATATTCTGATCGATGGACTGGAAGCAGGAAACAGTAATTTTATATGGCCGGAGTAGAGATCAGATAAAACCATAGAGAACGGTGTAGAAAAGAGGTATAGAACATGGAGTTTAAATACTGTAAATTAGAAATATTTCTCCCGCCGACGCATCTGGAAGTTGTGCAGAAAGCACTGCAGGAGGTTGATGCGGGACATATCGGGAACTATGATTCGTGCATGTCGGTAAGTCCGGTAACGGGTTACTGGCGTCCGCTTGACGGATGTGATCCGTATATCGGAACCAACGGTGAGATCAGCTGCGAACCGGAGCTGAAAGTGGAAGTAACCGTGTATACAGAAAATGTTGATAAGACGATTGAAGCCGTGAAGAAAGTACATCCGTATGAAGAACCGGTGATCAATGTGATACCACTGTGGAGAACAAGCTTTTAAGTCTGGAGTATATAAGTAAAGCCGTTGATGCTAATTTTTGTGGTTACAGCACTTCAATGCGCCTTGGAAGGAGGAGAACGCATATGTCAGAAAGAAATCATGAAGTTATAAAAAGTCAGCAGCTTTTAGATGAATATGGCAATATTGCGGAGCCGGGCTGATCGAGAAAGCAGTTGCAGCAATATTCAAGAACACAGATCAAAGCACCAAAGTTCTGGATCAAAGAATGGGACTATTATCTTGTAGTGGGTGATGATTGTGCTGTGGCATTTACACTTTCAGATGACGGTTATGTGGGATTGCAGTCTGTGTCTCTGCTTGATTTTTCGGGAGAACCGTGGGAACATACGGAGACAATATTAGATGCATTTCCGATGGGAAAGCTTAGGATGCCGGAGAATTCGTCGGAGGGTGATATCATTTATGAGAAGAAGAATCTGAGACTAAAGTATGTGTTGGAAAATAGTGCGTCAGAATCAGCAGAAGAGGAACATAATGAGAAAATTACAAAGCCGGCTATAAGGATACGTCATATTACATGCCAGTTTGACAATTTTTACCAGGGCAAATCATTTTCCTGTGACATCCGGCTGCGCCAGCCGGATATGGATACCATGGTCATCGCAACACCATGGGATCGGAAAATGTGATTTTCTATGATGGGATAGCGCATAAGATCGATGATGTAGAATTCGTGATACCGGAAGATGATTACTGTAAACCATGGAAGTTTACGTCCAGTGACGGCAGATTCGAGATGGATTTTCTTCCAATATTAGACCGGTCGGCATGCCTGGATTATAAACTGATCGTGTCGGATCAACACCAGGTATTCGGACGGATGAGCGGAATGGCAGTGCTCGATGACGGGACAAAGATAGAGATAAAAGACGTGCTGTGCTTTGCGGAAAAAGTACATAACCGGTATTAGAATGTGCCTGAAAAATCAGTTCCACAATTTTCAGACATACTCTGAATCGGTAGAAAAACAGCCGGGAAAATAGCCGGGGAAACAGCAGGTTGCTTTCCGGTCATAAGCTTTTCTGCTAAGATATCGGTATATCGATAACGGAGGTAGATGCGATGGAAACAAAGGATGTTATATTAGAACTTCGTACGAAGAAAGGTTTATCTCAGGACGAACTGGCCGGCAAAGTCATGGTCACAAGACAGGCAGTATCCCGCTGGGAAAATGGGGAAACAGTTCCGAATACGGAGACGTTGAAGCTTTTGTCAAAGGAATTCGGGGTGTCGATCAATACGCTTCTTGGTGCACCTAGAAAGTTAATCTGTCAGTGCTGTGGAATGCCGCTTGAAGATGATGAAATCATAAGCCATGACAGTGACGGGACGCTGAACGAAGACTATTGTAAATGGTGTTATGCGGATGGCACTTATACTTACAGTAATATGGACGATCTGATTGATGTATGTGTTAAAAATATGATCAATGAGAATTTCACGGAGGAACAGGTGCGGGCTTATATGAAAGATCTGCTTCCAAAGTTAGATTACTGGAAACAATATGAGGAGCTTGGTGACAATGGAGAATTTGAAGCATTCAAGAAGCAGCTGATACAGGAAATCAATGATCTTCATATAGAAGGAATGCCGAAAGTTGAAAAGCTGAATGCGCTTGTCGGAAAGTATGTGAATCTGGAATATCCGCTGCCGAATGGCAAACGTGTGAAGTTACTGGATGACAAGACGACGTATCTGGGGAATCAGCTGGAGTGTGAGTTTGGCGGCGACAGGTGCTTTGGAGTGCTGGCGGGGATGGATTTTATTATGGTTTGTACGTATGAGGCGGGAGACGAAAATCCGGAGCTGGTGGTGTATAAGAAGAGGTGAGTGAATAGTAAATAAGCGAAACCATGGAAAAAGGTGTAGAAGAAAAAACACTTTTTTCTATGGTTTTTTTAGTAAGTTCTAGTATGGTATTAATATTGTCATTTAAGGTTTAATTTAGTCAAAAAACGATAGAATGACTAAATTGAATGAAT
>ERZ1106963.3485-NODE-3485-length-13259-cov-9.439412_pt1 | contig 13259 bp, 10 predicted proteins | sample MGYA00403681_ERZ1106963 | MGnify/ENA primary metagenome ERZ1106963 (study PRJEB35170, sample SAMEA104062407) | human gut metagenome | biome: human gut; feature: human-associated habitat; material: faeces | place: Denmark | collected 2012-05-03 ...
GAGCGTTCTGTGTAACACTCCGGCTTTTCAAGGTAATGCGGTTTGAATATAAAAAGCACCACACTCGAATTGAGTGCGGTGCCTGGAGCTGGTGGGGTGACTCGAACACCTGACCTGCTGATTACAAAGTGTATCCGAGCGCTGAGCCTGCCGCGGTACAGTGGCTGGCCGCGAAAGTAAAAGCGGCCCCATTGAAAAACGACCTCCGGCTCAAGCAGCCAGAGGTCGTTTGCAAGATTTCTAAAGATTTTTCTTAATATGACAGGAACGGCAGCCTTATCCGGCCGGTACGCCGGACGACATAGAACAGCACATACAATACCATGGGAAAACAGGCGCCCAGCCAGCTGTAATCGGATTGGATCAGCAGGTTGAACAGGGCGTGCATCGTTGCGGAAACGGTAAAGAGTCCGAAGATACCGGTGCAAAACAGCTTCCTTTGCTTTTTGACGTAGGGCAGTCCCGCGCCGATGATCATGGTGCACAGGCCATGCATCAGGCTGGCGGACAAGCCGCGCAGCGCTGCCCAGCCCAACGTTACCACTGTCAGGTTCTGCACGAGGATGGCGGTGTTCTCCAAAATAGAAAAGCCGATGCCGACGGACATGGCCGCGGGCAGAATGTCCTTGCGGTCATCGCTGAAAAAGACGGCAAACACCAGTACCGGCAAGGCCTTGAGGAGTTCCTCCGTCACCGGCGGGACGGTAAGGTAATGCGGTTTGAAAAGAGTATATGATCGCAAGGGATGCGAACCGATTGGGGTCAATACTCCCTAAAATCTCCAAAATTCGCCGGAAACGCTCGGTTCGCATCCATATAAATCTCTCCAAATAGTTGCAAAAAGCCGCGAAATCGTTTGATTTCACGGCTTTTTATGGTGGACCTGAAGGGATTCGAACCCACGACCTTACGGATGCGAACCGTACGCTCTCCCAACTGAGCTACAGGCCCAAATATTAACTTGGCTGAAAATATCGATCATCAAGTGGGCCCGCTTTATGTCGGGATCGCCCTCCCAACTGAGCTACAGGCCCATGAACTTTTCAGCTCGCACATCATACCACAGCTTTTCTCATTTGTGAAGTCCTTTTTTCACTTTTTTCAAAAAATTTTTGTTGCCTTTCCGAAAACCGTATCGTATAATATCTTTTGTTATCCGTCCTCCGCATACAGCTGCGGGATCGGTCTTGCGCAATGAATGCCCGCGAACCATGTCAGGCGGGGAACCGAGCAGCATTAAGCGGGACCAGTCATGTGCCGCAAGGGCGCCGGTCACGCAGCTGTATACGGAGGACCTTTTCTATCCTCACGAAAGGGGCAATGTGGTATGTATCAGGCGCTGTACCGCAAGTGGCGGCCCAAAACCTTCTCCGACGTGGTCGGGCAGGAGCACGTCACCGAAACGCTGCAGCGGCAGGTCGCGGAGGGACGGCTCTCGCACGCCTACCTTTTCACCGGCACGCGCGGCACGGGCAAAACCACCTGCGCAAAGATCCTCGCCAAGGCGGTGAACTGTGAGCACCCCGAGAACGGTAACCCCTGCAACAAATGCTCAAGCTGCCTCGGCATCGAGTCCGGCGGCTTTCTCGATGTGATGGAGCTCGACGCCGCCTCGAACAACGGCGTGGACCATGTCCGCGCGCTGCGGGACGAGGCCATCTACTCCCCTGCGCAGGTGAAAAAGCGCGTGTACATCATCGACGAGGTGCACATGCTCTCCATCGCGGCGTTCAACGCGCTGCTGAAAATTCTGGAGGAGCCGCCGGAGCACCTGATGTTCATTCTAGCGACGACCGAGCTGCACAAGGTGCCCGCGACCATTCTCTCGCGCTGCCAGCGCTTTGCGTTCCGCCGCATTCTGCCGCGCGAGATCGTGGGACGGCTGAACTACATCGCGGAGCAGGAGGGCATCGACCTCCGGCCGGACGGTGCGGAACTGCTCGCGCACATTGCCGACGGCGCGCTGCGCGACGCGCTGAGTCTTTTGGACCAGTGCGCGGCGGCGGGCGGGACCATCGACAGCGCGGCAGTGCTCGACGCGCTGGGACTGGCGGGCAACCTCCAGACCGCGCAGCTGATGGACTGCGTTCTGCGGCGCGACACGAAGGCCGCGCTGCTGCTGCTCCACCGGCTCTACGGCAGTGGCAAGGACGTGGGCGCGGTGCTCGGCGAGCTGTCCGCGCTCGCGCGCGACCTGCTCATTTCCAAAACGGCTCCCGAGGGCGGCGCGGCGCTGCTCACGGGTGGCTACGACGGCCAGACGATGGGCAGCCTTTTGCGGCAGGCCGACAGCGCGCGGCTTATCGCCATCTGCACCACGCTCCAGCGCGCGGCGGCGGACATGAACGTGAGCGTCAACCGCCGCACGGATGCGGAGCTGTGTCTCCTGAAGCTCTGCGACGAAACGCTCTCCGGCGACCTGAGCGCCATCAACGCTCGCCTCGCGCGGCTCGAACAGCAGATGACCGCAGGCGTGCGTTATGCTGCCGCGGAAAGCACGGCGCAGGTGGTGCCCGCGCCGGCGGAGAAGCCCGCTCCCGCAAGGGCTGCGGCGAAGCCGACAGCCGTGGAGGACGAGGCTCCTCCCCCGTGGGAGGACAGCGCGCCCGCGTCGGCGGACGGATCCTTTGACGACGCTCCCCCGCCCTACGGCGAGCCGGCAGAGCCGGAACGTCCGCAGAGCGCGATGACGGCTCCCGCGCCGCAGGCCGCAGAGCCGAAGGCGGAAGCGTCCGCACCGACCGGCGACGGCGATATCTGGCTCACGCTGATGGAGAGCTACAAAAACCGACTCACGCCCGACAAGCGCGCGTTCGTCGGTCAGGCGGACGGACGGCTCGCCAACGGCGTGCTGACGGTCTACTGTCCGACGGCGGTGACGAAGGCCATGCTCGATACCGAGGCGGTCGCCGCGGTGCTGCGTGAGGTGACGGGGCAGAGCGTCGGCCGGGCAGTCGCCGTGCGCTTTGTGGTCGGCGAGCCGGAGGACGGAAAAAAACGCGACAAATTTCAGGACCTGCTGCGTATGGGCAGCAAGTTCGATAACTTCAACATCAAGTAACATCAGGAGGAATACGGATATGGCAAAGGGTTACAGCGCGCGCCGCGGCTTCTCGAACGGCGCGGGACAGGCGGCGCAGCAGATGCAGATGCAGCAGAAGCTCATGCAGATGCAGCAGGAGATGGCGAAGGCTCAGCAGGAGGTCGAGGAGGCCACCTTCACAGCGAGCGTCGGCGGCGGTGCCGTCAGCGCTGCGGCAAACGGCAAGAAGGAGATCACCGCGCTCACCATCAAGCCCGAGGCGGTCGATCCCGAGGACGTCGAGATGCTGCAGGACCTCGTAATCTCTGCGGTCAACGAGGCACTGCGTCAGGCGGACGACGCGATGAGCAGCCGCATGAACAGCTTCACCAGCGGTCTGAACATCCCCGGTCTGGGGCTATAAGCGCAGAATACAGCAAGGAGACGCCACCCACCGGACGGCGTCTCCTTTTTTATTTTTGGCTCAGGCGTTCGCCGGCCGCGCGCAGCGTCCTGCGCAGGAAGATGGCCGAGAGCGTCAGGCTCACGAGCTCGGCGATGGGGAACGACCACCACACCAGCTCCAGCCGTCCGGTCAGGGAGAGCAGATACGCCACCGGCAGCAGCACGCAGATCTGGCGGCAGACCGAGACGATCAGACTGTAAAACGGCGTGCCGAGCGCCTGAAAGACGCTGCCCGAGACGATGCAGAAGCCCGCGAGCGGGAACGTCAGGCCGATGATGCGCAGCGCGGTCCTGCCGATGGTCAGCATCTCCTCCGAGGGGGAGAAGAGACCGAGCAGCGTACCGGGGATGATCTCGAAGAGCGCAAGACCCACGCACATGATGGCGATGGCTGTGACAGCCGAAAGGCGGATCGTCCTGCGGAAGCGCTCCGGCTTGCCCGCACCGTAGTTGTACGAAATGATAGGCACCATCGCGTTATTCAGGCCGAAGATGGGCATGAAAATGAAGCTCTGGAGCTTGAAGTACGCGCCGAACACCGCCGTCGCCGCCTCGGTAAAGGAGATGAGGATCTTGTTCATGCCGAACACCATCACCGAGCCGATGGACTGCATGATGATGGACGGCACGCCGACCGCGTAGATCTCCTTGATCGTCGCGGCGTGAGGACGGATCTCGCGGCGGCGCAGATGCACGTCGGGATTGCGCGTGAGGTTGAGATAGAAGCCGATGGACGCGCCGACGAGCTGACCGATAACGGTGGCGATCGCCGCACCGGCGACCTCCAGCCGCGGGAAGCCGAGCAGGCCGAAAATGAGGATGGGGTCGAGAACGATGTTGGTGGCCGCGCCGGCGATCTGCGTGATCATGGAGAGGTTCGTGCGTCCCGTCGATTGCAGCAGGCGCTCATTATACATCTGGAAGAACAGGCCAATCGAGCAGCCGATGCAGACGGTCACATAGTCGCGTCCGTAAGCGATGATCTGCGGGTTGTCCGTCTGAAAGCGGAAGAACGGTCCCGCAAGCGTCCAGCCAATGAGGGCGAAGAGCACAAAATTGCACAGCGTCAAAAACAGTCCCACATTCGCCGCGCGGTCCGCGCCCGCCTGATTCTTCTCGCCCAGCGAGCGGGAGAGCAGCGCGTTCATACCCACACCCGTGCCGCCGGAAAAGGCGATGCACAGCGTTTGGAGCGGGAACGCAAGTGATACGGCGTTCATCGCGTCCTGACTGAGCTTTGCCACAAAGATGCTGTCCACCACGTTGTAGAGCGCTTGAAACAGCATGGATACCATCATCGGCACCGCCATGCTGAAGAGCAGCCTGCCGACCGGCATGGTGCCCATTTTATTTTCCTGTAGGATCTCTTCTCTGATATTTTCGTCCATTTTCCGTATCTCCGTGCGTGAAAGGGTGCTCCGTCCGGCGGACAGAGCACCTTTTTCTTTATTTTTTCAGTTCGCCGTTCGCGGCCTTGGTGAGGTAGGCGTTGATGAAGCCGTCGAGGTCGCCGTCCATGACCGCCTGAATGTTGCCGGTCTCGTAGTCCGTGCGCGTATCCTTGACGAGCTGGTAGGGCATGAAGACATAGGAGCGGATCTGGCTGCCCCATTCGATCTTGAGCTGCACACCCTTGAGGTCGCTGATCTTCTCCGCGTGCTGCTGGATCTTCAGCTCCATGAGCTTGGATTTGAGCATCTGCATGGCGTAGTCGCGGTTCTGGAACTGGCTGCGCTGCGTCTGGCAGGCGGTGACGATGCCGGTGGGGATATGAATGAGACGCACCGCAGACGAGGTCTTATTGACGTGCTGGCCGCCCGCGCCGGAGGAGCGGTAGACCTGCATCTCAATGTCCTCGGGTCGAATGTCGACCTCGATGTCGTTGGGCAGCTCGGGCATGACCTCGAGCGCGGCGAAGCTCGTTTGGCGGCGGGCGTTCGCGTCAAAGGGGGAAACGCGCACCAGACGGTGGACGCCGTTCTCACTCTTGAGATAGCCGTAGGCGTTCTCGCCCTTGACCATGACCGTCGCGCTCTTGATGCCGGCCTCTTCGCCGTCGATATAGTCCATCATCTCGAACTCGAAGCCGTGCTTGTTCGCCCACTGCATATACATACGGTAGAGCATCTGCGTCCAGTCCTGCGCCTCGGTGCCGCCCGCGCCGGCGTGGAAGGTCAGAATGGCGTTGCAGTTATCGTACTCACCGGAGAGCAGCGTCGTGAGGCGGACCTCCTCGATCCGCTTCTCCAGATCGGCGAAGCCCTCCTCCAGCTCGGGCAGCAGGCTGGCGTCGTCCATCTCGTTGCCCATGTCGATGAGGGCGAGCAGGTCGTCGCGCGTGGAGACGAGCTTTTCAAAGCGGTGGACCTTATTTTGCAGCTGCTTGGTGCGCATCTGATTGGCCTGCGAGCGCTCGATGTCGTTCCAGAAGCCGTCCTCATGCGCCTCGGCCTCGAGCCGCGCGATCTCGTGCTTGGAGGATTCGATGTCAAGCGCCTTCTGAAGGTTTTCAAACGTGTCGCTCATGGCGAGCAGTTTCTGCTTATAGGAATCGTATTCGATAACAGCCATGGTGATCTCCTCTTCTCATACTGCATTAGCCGAAAAAGTATATCATACCGCCGTGCGAAAGGCAAGAAAAATCCGCCTCGGCGGCGGATTTTCCCAATTTTTTATCGGCAACGGTGCAAACTGCCCCATAAAAACAAAAAATCCACGCATCCCTGCGTGGTTCCGTTTTGGTCGCTCAGCGCTCGCTGACGATCTGCTCCGTCGTGCCGAAGATCATGTCATCGACGTCGAAGCCTTTGAAGTTTTCAAACATCATATTGGTTCTCACGCTCCTTTCTCTTTTTAATTTCAAGAGTATGATACCACTTCTCTGTCAAGCGCGCAAGTGTGATTTTCCACATATTTCACAAAAACATTTTCGCCGTTTTGTGCTTTGCGCTAATTCGTTTTGCTTGTTTCCGCTCAAAGCCCTGTGGTAAAATAATGTATCCAATTTTGTTCTTCGGGAGGCGAGAGGACGCCTATGTACGAATTTTTTGCCGGCGACTACGACGTCGCCGTCATCGGCGCGGGCCATGCCGGCATTGAAGCCGCGCTCGCAAGCGCGCGGTTGGGACGGAAAACGGTCTGCTTCACCATCAACCTTGACGCCGTGGGCAATATGCCCTGCAACCCTGCCATCGGCGGCACGGGCAAGGGCCATCTTGTGCGCGAGCTGGACGCGCTCGGCGGCGAGATGGCAAAGGCCGCCGACCGCGCCTGCATCCAGTATCGCCTTTTGAACCGCGGCAAGGGCCCCGCCGTGTGGTCTCTGCGCGCGCAGGCGGACCGCCGCCGCTATCAGCAGATCATGAAGCATACGCTCGAGCGGCAGGAAAACCTGACGCTCCGGCAGGCGGAGATCGTGGAGCTGCGCGTGGAAAACGGCGCAGTCTCCGCCGTCGTCACCGCGACGGGCGCGGTGTTCGGCGCAAAGGCCGTCATCCTCTGCTCGGGAACCTACCTCGACGGGCGCACCATCGTGGGCGAATGCATTCAGTCAAGCGGCCCCGATGGGATGCACGCAAGCCTGCCGCTCGCGGAGCAGCTGCGCGCGCTCGGACTTCCTCTGCGCCGCTTCAAGACCGGCACGCCCCCGCGCGTCAACGCCCGCAGCGTCGATTTCTCCAAAATGGAGCGGCAGGATGGCGACGCCGAGCCGCTGCCGTTCTCGTTCACGACCGAGCACGTTCCCTGCAATCAGGCGGTGTGCTACCTCACCTACACGAACGAGGAGACACACCGCATCATCCGCGAAAATCTCGACCGCAGCCCCATCTACTCCGGCGTGATCGAGGGCGTCGGGCCGCGCTACTGCCCGAGCATCGAGACGAAGATCGTCCGCTTCGCGGACAAGCCCCGCCACCAGCTCTTCATCGAGCCGATGGGGCTTGATACCGAGGAGCTGTACATTCAGGGCTTTTCCTCCTCGATGCCCGAGGACGTACAGGTGCGGATGGTCCATACCATTCCGGGGCTCGAGCACGCGGAGATCATGCGCCCCGCCTACGCCATTGAGTACGACTGCATCGACCCCACCGCGCTCAAGCCTACGCTGGAAACGAAAGCCATCGCGGGGCTGTACGGCGCGGGGCAGTTCAACGGCTCGTCCGGTTACGAGGAGGCCGCCGTACAGGGCTTTGTTGCCGGTGTGAACGCCGCGCGCAGGCTCGCGGGGCAGTCTCCCTTTGTCCTCTCCCGCTCGGAGAGCTACATCGGCACACTCATCGACGATCTTGTGACCAAGGGTACGAACGAGCCCTACCGCATCATGACGAGCCGCAGCGAGTACCGCCTGCTTCTGCGGCAGGACAACGCCGACCGGCGGCTCACAAAGCTCGGGCACGACATCGGCCTCATCTCCGACGAGCGTCTTGCCGCCGTGGAGGAAAAGTACGCCGCCGTCGCGCGGGAGATCAAACGGCTCGAGCACACCGGCCTTCCCGCGAGCGATGCGCTCAACGCGCTGCTGCGAGAGCGCGGCACGGCGGAGATCACGGACGGCAGCCCGCTCATCGCGCTGCTGCGCCGCCCGCAGCTGCGCTACGACGATCTGCGGGCCTTCGATGCCGGCTGCGCCGCCTGCCCGCAGGACATCGCCGAGCAGGTGGAGATCACCGTGAAGTACGAGGGCTACATCCGCCGCCAGATGGCCGAGGTCGAGGAGTTTACGCGGCTCGAGAGCCGCCTGCTGCCCGAGGAGCTTGACTATTCCGGCATCGACGGCCTGCGGCTCGAGGCGCGGGAAAAGCTCGCCGCCATCCGTCCCCGCTCGCTCGGACAGGCGGGGCGCATTTCGGGCGTGTCCCCCGCCGACCTCGCCGCCCTGATGATTTTTTTGGAAAAGGAGAAGCGCCATGAAAATTCTTGACCTGACCCACCTCATTGAAGAAGCCATGCCCGTCTATCCCGAGACCGAGCCGCCGAAGCTCACGCCCTCGAACACCTTTGAGCAGCACGGCTTCCGCGAAACGCTGCTGACGATGGGCTCCCACACCGGCACGCACATGGACGCCCCTGCGCATATGCTGCGCGACGGCAAGACGCTCGATCAATTTCCGGCGGACAAGTACGTCGGCACGGCCTATGTGCTCGACTGCTCCGACCTTGCGGGAAAGGAGATCCCCAAAGCGCGGCTCCAGCTCCATGCCTCGGAGATCGAGGCCGCAGACTTCCTGCTCTTCTACACCGGCTGGGAGAAATATTGGGGCAGCGAGCAATACTTCTCCCCCTTCCCCGTGCTCTCGCTTGAGGCGGCGGAGTACCTTGCCGCTTTTCCGCTCAAGGGCGTCGGCACCGACGCCATCTCCATCGACCCGATGGACACGGTGGACTATCCCGTGCACAAGATCCTGCTCGGCGCAGGCTTTGTGAACACGGAGAATCTCTGCAATCTCGCCTCCCTTGTGGGGAAAACCTTTCCCTACGCGACGCTCCCCCTGCGCTTCAAGAACGCTGACGGCTCGCCCGTGCGCGCCGTCGCCATGCCGGAGGATTGAACGAAAAGCCGTTCTGCCGTGGGCAGAGCGGCTTCCTTATATTATATAATGATGGAATGCGGCAAAGCCTCCGGTTTGCACCGGAGGCTTTGCCGTGAGTGAAGAAAAGATCGTCGCCCTTGAGCGAGTTGTTTCGATCAGACGTTGCCGATGGTGGCGACCATGACAGCCTTGATGGTGTGCATACGGTTCTCGGCCTCGTCGAACACCTTGGAGTTCGGGGAGAGGAACACCTCGTCGGTGACCTCGCGGATATCGTAGCCGAGCTCCATCTGGCTCTTGGCCATGGTGGTGTCGAAGTCGTGGAAGGAGGGCAGGCAGTGCAGGAAGATGCAGTCGCTGTTCTCGGTGGCCTTCATCACGTCGCCGGTGACCTTGTAGGGGGTGAGCTGCTTCACGCGCTCGGGGATCTTGTCCTCCTCGCCCATGGAAGCCCAGATATCGGTGTAGAGAGCGTCGGCGCCCTTGAGCAGAGCCTTGTCCTCGCCGTACTCGACGACGGCGCCGGTCTCCTTGGCGACCTCGCGGCAATACTCCACGACGTCAGTGGCGGGAGCGAGCTCCTTCGGGCCCCAGCCGACATAGTGCATACCGAGCTTGGCGCAGATGTACATCAGGCAGTAGGCCACGTTGTTGCGGGTATCGCCGCAGAAAACGAGCTTGCACTTGTTGAGGGGCTTCTTGGTGTTCTCCATCAGGGTGAGGATGTCGGCGAGCGCCTGGGTGGGATGATCGACGTCGGTCAGACCGTTCCACACGGGAACACCGGCGTTGGCGGCGAGACCCTCGACGACCTTCTGGTCGTAGCCGCGGTACTCGATGCCGTCGAAGAAGCGGCCGAGGACCTTCGCGGTGTCGACCATGGTCTCCTTCTTGCCCATCTGGGAGGACTTGGAATCGAGGAACGTGACGTGCGCGCCTTCGTCATAGGCGGCAACCTCAAACGCACAGCGGGTGCGGGTGGAGGTCTTCTCGAAGAGCAGAACGATGTTCTTGCCGGCGAGCAGGTTGCCGCGGATGCCGGCGCGCTTCTTCGCCTTCAGATCGGCGGCGAGGTTGAGCATATAGCGGATCTCATCGGGGGTGAAATCCTTCAGCGTGAGAAAAGAACGGCCTTTGAGATTAACGGGCATGGGATAGTCCTCCTTCAAGATAGTTCGCCCCCAATGGGGGAAATTGACTCATGTTCTGTACATAGCATACCAATTTTTGAAAAACGCGCTGGACATTTTCAGCTATTTTTCTTGTATTTAACGGCAAATTTGCGTGGCGCGCCCTTTGCCGCTCCGCTTCCCTGCGAGCTTTCCGGCACTTGCCAAATGGGTCGCCTCTGCGGTATACTATACACCGAAACAACGCATAAGGCAACCCCGCGCCGTCCGGCGCGGGCCGAATGAGGTGACCGATATGAAAGACCTTGCCGCGATGCAGTCCTTTGAACGCTCCCGTCTCGACCGGAGCAAGCTGTGCTCGTTCGACAACGAGACCATCGAGGCGCCGACCGCGCCGCTGATCCATCAGGAGGCCCGCTTCCTCTACATCTGCGAGGGGCACGGCGTCATCCGCATCCAAGGGCACGACGTGGAGCTGCGGCCGAATACGCTTCTCTCCATCCTGCCGTGGCAGATCACGGCGGTGACGGAGGTCGCCGAGCCGCTGCAATATCACCTCGTGATCTACAACCTCCACACGCTCAACCGCTACATCCGCGCCTTCTCCGACGAGCGCGGCGACGCGGTGGATTGGCTCGCGCATATTGAACGGCAGCCCGCGCTCTACTGCAACGAGGGACAGGCCCACCGGATGCAGCAATTTTTCCTCTCGCTGCGCGAGGAGGTGGGGCTGGAATCCATTCTCGGCGCGGCCCCGCCGAAGGTCCTCGGCTCGCTCGCCGTCGTCAACCGCCTCGTCGAGCTGGTGATCCTCATGGAGCGCTTCCGCGCCGAGCAGCCCGAGCCCGCCGCGGCCGACCGCGCCTCCGCCGCGCCGGACATGAGCGAGATCCTGCGCTATCTCTACTGCCACACCGGCGAAAAGCTGACGCTCAAGGGGCTCTCGCGCATCTTCTATGTCTCCGAGAGCAGCCTGAGCAGCTATATCAGCGGCATGACGGGACTCTCGTTCTTTGACCTTCTGAACGAAATGCGCATCGGCAAGACCGCGAATTATCTGCTCTATACCGACCTCACGCTCGAGGAGATCGCCGCGGCGCTCGGCTATGTGGACGCCTCGCATATCTCCAAGGTTTTTTCCGCGCGCGTGGGAATGCGCATCAACGACTACCGCAAGACCTACCGGCGCGTGGAGAGCATCTGCCGCATCGAGACCGACCGGCGCGTCTACGCGCTGGTGGAGTATATCTGCCGCAGCTACAACGAGCCGCTCTCCGCACGCGCGGTCGCCGAAAAATTCGGCTGCACCGCCGCCGAAATGAACCGCGCACTGATGCTGCAGGTGGAGAAGAATTTCGAGGAATTTCTCAACTACGTTCGCATCAACCGCGCCGCCGAGCTGCTGCTCACCACCGACCAGACCGTGACCTACATCGCCATGGAGGTCGGCTACGCCAACGTCAAGACCTTCAACCGCAATTTTCTGCGCTTCAAGGTGATGACACCCGGCGATTTCCGCAAAAAGGTCGCGCTTCAGGAAAGTCGCCTATAATCTCTTTTTCCCTTGCCGCTTCGGCTGTTTTTCCGCAGCCGAAGCGTTTTTTTCGCCGCTTTTCGAGCTTCGATTCGGTCATTTTTGTTATTTTGCACAAAAATCATACGCTTTGCAAGTATTTCATGATATGACTTGACAATAACTCGGCGAGGTGTTATTTTGGACATAAGCCCTTTGCAATTCATTTGCCGCTCTCTTGCGTCATACACATCAAGTATGGACGGCATTGATGCAGGGGCCGGCTCCGCACGGCGGACATCCATCCCTGCAAGCCCTGACCGTTCCAAGAAAGGAAAACGGTCACAACAAATTGAAGGAGGATCCAAACCATGCGCAAATCCATGAAGAAGCTCATTGCTCTCACCCTCGCCTGCCTGATGCTCGCGACACTGTTCGTTGGCTGCGGCAAGAAGGACGACGGAGGCAGCTCCGGCGGCGACACCATCAAGCTCGGCTGGATGGGCTCGCTCACCGGCGACCAGGCCGCCTACGGCACCTGCGAAAGCCAGACCCTCAAGATGCTGGTCGAAGACCTCAACGCCAACGGCGGACTGCTCGGCAAGCAGGTCGAGCTGATCTGCTACGACACCAAGGGCGACGCGCAGGAGGCGGTCAACGTCGCCAAGCGTCTGTGCGCGCAGGATCAGGTCTGCGCGATCATCGGCCCGAACGCCTCGGGTCAGTGCATCGCCATCCAGTCCGTCCTCGACCAGTACAAGATCTCCGATATGTCCACCGTGGCGACCAACGAGAAGGTCACCATGCAGGACGGTCAGCTCAAGGAATACAACTTCCGCGTCTGCTTCCTCGATCCCCAGCAGGGCAAGATCGCCGGTTCGTTCGTGTATGATAACCTCGGCTTCGACAAGGCCGCCATCCTCTACGACGTCAACGACGACTACGCGCTGGGTCTGAAGGACAACTTCGTCAAGGTCTTTGAGTCCAAGGGCGGCACCATCGTCGCCGAGGAGGGCTACACCGCCGGCGACACCGACTTCACCGCGCAGCTGACCAAGATCAAGGAAGCGCAGCCCCAGATCATCTTCACCCCCATCTTCTATCAGGATTTCATCATGATCCACAAGCAGGCCCGCACCCTCGGCATTGAGGTGCCGATGCTCGGCGGCGACGGCTGCGCGTCCGAGGTCCTCTTCGACGCCGCCGACGCGGTGGACGGCTCCTACGTCATCAACCACGTTTCCCTCGTCGATCCCGCGGGCGACGCCTTCCGCAAGGAGTATGCCGAGAAGTACAACGGCGCGAAGATGGAGCTCAACGGCTACATGGCGCACGACGCGTTCCTGCTCTGGTGCGCGGCGGTCGAGAAGGCCGGCAGCGATGACCCGCAGGCCATCGCCGACGCGTACTCTCAGGTCGAGGTCGAGGGTATGGCCGGTAAGATCAAGATCTCTGCCGAGGACCACAACCCCGTCGGCAAGTCCGGCTGCGTGGAGCGCATCGACGGCAAGAACAAGACCTACGTCTTTGAGACCTACATCGCCGCGGACTAAGCACATCCCCAAAACAGAAAAAGCAAGCACCCTTTCGACACTCGG
>ERZ1106963.3487-NODE-3487-length-13254-cov-5.817562_pt1 | contig 13254 bp, 5 predicted proteins | sample MGYA00403681_ERZ1106963 | MGnify/ENA primary metagenome ERZ1106963 (study PRJEB35170, sample SAMEA104062407) | human gut metagenome | biome: human gut; feature: human-associated habitat; material: faeces | place: Denmark | collected 2012-05-03 ...
CAAATCGCTTTCCCTCGTCGGGTTCTGCCAACTGATGTACTGTTGAATCGGATATTCTTTTTTCAAGAACAACAGAGGTAAATGTCCCTCTATTTAATCCGACAGAAATTCGCGTTTTGACCAGTCACTTTTTCAAAAATTTTTTAATTTTTTTCTTAGCCCACTGGATGGACTCCAATGCCGCGTTATATCCGCAGTTTTCAGCCTTCGCAATATCATGAATCGTCAGACCGGATTCAAGCAGTAAAAAGCGTCGGCGCTGCGTGGGTGTCAGCTTTGCTTGGGCAACTGCAGCTGTCAGGCATTTCGTCTGTTCGTCGCTTATGTACTGCTCGTCCAGCGTCTTCGAGGCCAGTTCCGGAGCATTGGCAGGTCTGGCCTCCAGCCGGAGCTTTTCCACATGGCGTTCATCGCGCTTCTCCTGTTTGAGATCCTCCAGCTTAAATTCCCGTGTCAGAACCGTAAACAGTCGGAAGTCCAAGCGGATCACGCGCCCGGCATCCGGAGATTCCGGGTAAATATCCTCGATATGTATAACCGCCGCTTCCGGCTTCTTTTTGATCAGTTCGCGGTGGGCCTTTTTTGTGAGCTGGAACCAGTCAGATTCGATTCCATTTTGGACAATTTTAATCAGCATGTCGCTGCCTCCATTTCTGAATTTCATTTGCGGGGATAAGCAAATGTCAGAAACGGAGGGGCGCGGACAGGCGGTAAGATGACTGCCCAGCATAGGTTCTGTCTGTATTTGGACGATCTTGTATTTTCCTGTTTGTGGGAAATTGACGCCTCTTGACAGGTGGGCTCACTTAAAATGGAAAATGCGCAGATTTTACAGTTTTCCGTGGAATTCTGTAAAATCTGCGCTCTTTCGACTACGAAAAAACCCGCAGAGGCTTGAGCCTCTGCGGGGCAGAATATTCGACACAATGATCGCGGGTGGGAAATCATCATTTCTCATACCGTTGCGGGGCAGCCAGCCAGCCGTGCGTGCCTGTCGGCTGCCTGTTCCTATTGCGTCCATGCAATAACCAGCGACCTGCTAGTGCTGGATTATATTGTTTCGCCTATTTTTCCTGACGAGCACCTCCAATTTTTTAAGTTTGAAACGTAAGCGGTACATCTTTTACTCCGCTAAGCCGTATTTAACCTTAATTCTGTCGAGCTTTTCGAGCATCGGTTCTGCACCGAGCCAGAGGAAGAAGAACGTGCCGATGGCGCGGACGAGATCGATAGGAACGCCGGTGAGGTAGTAGCTCTTGATGATGTTCCAGCTGATCGTGTGCGCCCACATGAGCGCCGACGCAGGATTCATTATGCCGCCGTAGACGACGGTGGACGCGATCACGCCGAAGATGCAGAGGCTGATACGGGAGCGTCGGAGGACGCCCTTGCGGTACAGTACCCCGGCAAGCCAACCGATAATGCCCATCGCAAACATCTGCCAAGGCGTCCAGGCACCTTGACCAAAGAACATATTCGACACCAGCATCGTCATGGCTCCGACCAGAAATCCGGTTTCGCCACCGAACGCAACGCCTGCTAAAATTGTCATGGTGACAACCGGCTTGAACTCCGGCAGCATGAAGAACACGGCGCGCCCCGCGACGTTCAACGCGACGAGAACAGCAATCAGAACAAGTTCACGCGCCTGCGGCTTTCTGCCCTCGAAAATGAGGAGGAACGGCAGCATACATTCCAGCAGGATGAGCAGCGAAATGAAGTAATACTTTCTGCCGCCGAAATAGTACGCGCCGATGAACAGCGTCAGCGGAATCAAAAGCAGGATGAGCAGCGTTGCAGCAACTGTGCGCTTCTGGAGCTTGCGCTTTTCGACCGGCGTCTGAATCAGATAGTCAGGACGCTTGGCTTTGTGACTTACGGACAGCGCGAAGACGAGCATGGAGACGAGCATCACGCCGTAGAGCTTCAGCTGGTCGCCAGCCAGCGCCGTCAGACCATCGGCGGTCACGAGCTTCGTAAGATCGGTGACTTTGAGCGTCTGAACGATTAAGACCAGCGATACGATTCCCGACACGGCGGCAAGAATTTTGCGCCAGACGGGCAGCTTCTTCGCGGCTGCTTTTTCGGTTTTTGGTTCGGGCAGCGTGCGTTCGTATTGTGGCAGCTCCGGTTCTGGTTCGACTGCACCGCCGCAGGCCACGATCACGTCCTCGGGCGTGACCGCATCTGGCAGCACGTCGCGGGCGATACGGTTTGAACTGGTAGTGTAGAAATTATTTCCAGAGAAAAACACACGCGGCTCGGCTTCGGTGACGATATTGCCATCGAAGAACAGCGCACACCGGTCTGCATACTTCGCGCAGAACTCGATGTCATGGCTCACCATTAAAATCGACACACCGGATGCTTGCAGCGTCCGCAAAATCTGCCCGAAGACTTGCTTGAACTCTGCATCCAAGCCTTTCGTCGGCTCGTCAAAGAGCAGAATATCCGGATTCAGAAGCAGAATTTTTGCCAGTGCCGCGCGCTGCTGTTCGCCGCCAGATAAGTCGTAGGGATGGCGGTCAAGCAGCTCCGTCAGCTTGCAAAGGGAAACAACTTGTGCCAGCCGGTCGGATTTGCGTTCCGCTTTCGGGAGGATTTCCAGAAGATCTTCCCGGACGGTATTTTTCACGAAAAGCGCCTGCGGATTCTGGGGCAGCATACCGACGCTGCCGGTGATGGTCAGCTCGCCGCGATAGGCTTTCCGCAAACCGGCAAGCAGCCGCATGGAGGTCGTTTTGCCCGTGCCGTTGCCGCCGAGCAGCGCAAGAAATTCGCCCTTGTGCAGCTCCAGCGACAAACCTTTCACGACATCCGGAGCGTCTTTGTCGTACTTGAACCATAATTCCTGCGCCGACACGACGGTTTCGCCATTTGGCGCGGGTTTTTGCGTTTCGGGGACAGCTTTCAAATCATGTGTTTTCGCGTAATCCAGCAGCCAGTTCCGTCCGTTGCAGATGGAGATGGGACAGGCGGTTTTGGAATCCGTCGCGCTCCAGATGCGCATGGCGGTGGGCATGGCAAGGAACATGGCGCTGCCGCGGTCTTTTAATTCCGCGCCCACCTCGGCGGGCGTGCCGGTGCAAAGGAGCTTGCCGCCGTCCATGACCGCGACGCGAGATGCAAAGCCGAACGCTTCTTCCAAGCGATGCTCCGTCAAAATGATCGTCGTGCCAAGCTCCCGGTTGATCTTGCCGAGAGTCGCCAAAAAATCCGACGCGGCAATGGGGTCAAGCTGGCTCGTCGGCTCGTCGAGAATCAGCACTTTTGGCTGCAAGACCATAACGGAAGCGAGATTCAAGAGCTGCTTTTGCCCACCGGACAGCTCTGTGACCGGCTTATAAAACCATTCCTGAATCCCGAAAAACGACGCCATTTCCGCAACGCGGCGGCGAATCGTCGGCGTATTGTAGCCAAGGGATTCCAGCCCGAATGCCAGCTCATGCCAGACCTTGTCTGTAACGATCTGATTTTCCGTGCTTTGCCGAACAACGCCTATTTTTTCTGCCTGTTCGCGCTGGTCAAGGGAATCAAGATTTCTGCCCTCAAACAGAATTTCTCCGGAACGTCTGCCGTGTGGCGCGAGAACGGTTTTGAGCTGCCGCAGCAGCGTACTTTTACCGCACCCGGAGGGGCCGCAGAGCACCAGAAACTCGCCTGGCTGGACGGACAGCGACAGGTCGGTGATTGCGTCCTTTTCCTGTTCCGGATATGCAAAATTCAGGTTTCGGATTGTAAAGATTTCCACTGTCTGTCCTCCTTTCGGTCGAGAATTACCGGTGTCAGCACCAGCGCGAGATAGATGCACATGAAGCTCACGGTCATAGGCGTCCATGCGGCGGTTTTAACAGTAGGGTAATACCTAAAATACATTCCGCCTGCCAACCAGCCCGAAAGAATGTACGCGCCGCAGAAGATCAGCCACGCGAGAACGTTTTTGTCTCTATCATCAAAACGATAGATGGAAAACGCCGTGCGCCCCGGCAGGCCGTAGCCGCGCGACCGCATGGAATCCGCCGTTTCAATCGCGTTCTCAAGTGACCACGTTACCATGATGGAGAAAATCTTGATTGCGTTAGAAACCCTACGAATCACGCTGCCGGTTTTTGTGTCGCGCCCGATGCAGCTCTGTGCTTCGGCAACAACGTCCATCTGCGATTTGAATTTTGGGATGAAGCGCAAGGCCATAGACAGCACCAATGACAGTGCGGGGATCATGCGTCCAAAGAGATAGACAAACTTGTCCGAAGACATGATTTCGTTGTAGCTGGAAAACCAGAGTACGACGCTTGCCAGCATGACGGCCGCAGCCACGCCGTAAAACATGGATTCCATTGTCAGCGGGTTACCGGAGGGCAGATAGGTCAAAATCGTCGCGCCCTCGTGGTTAAAGGCCGGATTGACAAGCGCGGCAAGCGCCGCCATGGGCAGAAGTCCCATGACGGCAAACCGCACCGCTTTCCGGCCTTTCAGGTAAATATCGTAGGTCAGCGCGCCGATCAGCGAAATCAGCAGATAGACCGGGTGCATTAAGCACATGGATAGCAAGAGAACCAGCGCGTAGTATAAAAAATTGATGATCGGATGATAACCCGAAAAAGCGTCTTTGTTCTTCATCAGCCGCCCACCGCAGAGCCGCCGCCCACGTCGCTGCCGAGGTCACAGGTGTATTTCCATTCCACAACATCGCCGTCCTGAAGCCGATAGCGGCTGCATCCGTAGTTCGGGAACCAGCCGTTGACGGAATACATCCAACCGGAGTGTTCGCCTACATCAAACTCATACAGATTGTTGATACCCTCAACGTAGGCACTGTGATAGGCAGGGGTATAAGAATGCTCCATATGAATCCCTTGTTCTTTCAACGTCCGCTGCAAAACATTGAATACGCTTTCACCCGCATAGAATGTGACGGTCATAGGCTCCAGAATCCAGCCATCTTCCGGAACCAGTTCCCGTTTTTCTGGGTCGCACAGCGCCATGTTATCCAGAATTGTGGCGCAGGAGACAGAGAGCGTACAGGTCCACTCTTCATCGCCAATTTCTACGTCCTCCGGCTCTACGGGCGCGGGCTTTCCTTCCGGGACGGGGTCGGTGAGATACTCGTCCTTACCCGTGCCGGTATCGATCATCATGCCGTTGACCTCTTCATACACGCCGGTCGCGCCAGCGCCCATTTCCTCCGGGGTCATAAACTCCGAGCGGTCAATGTCCACTTTTTCAGCTTCGTCCGCTGTTTGCTCGTTGGAGGGCGCAGGCACGTCCTCTGTGGCGGTTTCTGTATCCTCCGGAGTTGCCGTATCATCTGGTTCTTCGGGCATCTCATCGTCCTGAGTGGGCTGTGCCGGGGCAGAAACGGTTGCTTGTTCGGTCGGGTCCTTCTGTTCCGGGATATTCCGGTCGCCAAAGACGAACGCTGCGGCAAGCACCAGCACAATTAGAACCGGCGCAATGATTTTCCATTTGTTTTTTTGCCAAAATGTCATATCAGATCAACTCCGCAGCTGTCAGCATATTGCAAAGCATCTGCGCGATCTCGCAGCGCAGGATGGCTTTCGTCGGCTCAATTTTTAATGCACTCTGGTCAAGAATGTTCGTGTAATAGCAGAACGCGAGGGATTCCTTTGCCCAGCTTGCTACGCTTCTGTAATCGCCAAACTGCGCAAGCACATCCTTCGTCGCGCCTGCATCCATCTCGGTATCCAGACCGCAGCGCTTTGCCGCGCGTGCGACCATTGCCGCAGCTTCTTGCCGGGTGATGGTGCCTTCGGGGTTAAACTTGCCGTTTCCAACGCCGTTGACGATGCCGCTGCTGTTTGCCGTGCCGATATAGCCTGCGTACCACTTGGAGCTGGGAACGTCAGAAAATACTTTCGTGTCCTTGGCAGTCAGACCGAGGGCGCGGGTAACGATGGCGGCAAATTCGGCGCGTGTCATGGTCTTGTTGGGCATAAATGTGCCTTGCCCCATGCCGTTGATGATGCCGCGGGAGGCAAGCGCTTCAATGGCAGCTTTATTGGCGTGGTTTTTGACGTCCGAGAACGTTGTGCCAGGGGCCGTGACAGCGGGAACGCTGACGGACGCATCGGCGCTGCCTTTTTTAACGGTGGTGCTGGGCTTTGTGGTAGCCTTTATGACATCGCCCATGCGGTACAGGCTGTTCTTGCCGTTTTCCGCCCGGTTGATGGCAACGAGGGCATAGAAGCCCTGCTCGGCGGACATCTGGTTATTGCCGTCCGAACCGTCGAGGACGTGATAGAAGCCGCCGTTCGACTGCCGGAAGGACAGGAGGTTTTCTGTCAGCGTGTGGCCGTTTTTCACAAAGCGGGAATCGTCAAGGCTGATTCCCAGCTCGCACAGGGCAACAATGACCTGCGCGACGGATTCTACGTTCATTGTTCCCCATGACGCAAAGCCACCCTTGCTGTCCTGATTTTTGGAGAGCCAGGAGAGAGCGCTGTCCGTTGCGGACTTGACGGCTTTCTGATCCTGATATTTGGCGAGGGCCTGAAGCGCCATGGCGGTGATGTCTACATCGGAATCTCCGGTGCCGGTCAGACTCCAGCCGCCGTCCTTCATCTGATTCTTGATGATCTCATCGATGTAAAGCTGGCGCGTGGCCTGCGTCTTTGCGGCAGGATTTTTGGGAATCTCGTAATTGCCGGAATCCAGCGCGATCAATGCCCAAATGGGGCCGTTCAGACCCTGCCAGATGGTCTTTTCAAAATCGCCCAGCGGCGTTAAAAGGTTGTAGCCCAAGACGTTCGACGGGTCACGCCCGATAGCCGTCAGCGCGAGGACGACGCGGGAATATTCGGTATATTTTCTTTCATGCAGCACGCCGTCGCAGTTTTTCACATACTTTTCAACGCGCGTGTAATATTCGTCATAATAGTCTGCGGGAACGGAATACCCGGAACGGGCAAGACCAATAACTGCCCATTCGCCGCCGATGGAGCCGACTTCCGGAGACCTCACGGAAGAGAGCATAAAAGCGGCGCTTGACTGCACCTCACTCTGGACGCTGGACGCTGCAAATGTGGGAACAGCCAGCGAGAACAGGACGGAAAACGCCAGAATCAGCGCTGCAAATTTACGAATTTGCTTCATATTTTAATCCCCCTATAATGTGGCAAGCAGGGCTGCCCCCAAAAGGGGGCAGTCCTGTGCTGCAAAGTGATTATTTTGTGGTCTTAGCTACGTTTTCCGCGAACCGATGGAGAATCGCGGCGACCTGGGCTCTGCTGGCGTTGCCAGTCGGCATGAGTTTGCCGTTCGAGCCGTTGACCAGCTTTTCAGCAACGGACCATTGCAGAGACGCTACGGCATAACCGGAGACGCTTGTATGGTCGGAGAAGCTGTTCAAGCTGGAGCTTGCGGCGGTATTGTACTTCTTGTACTGCGCATAGCGGTACAGGATTGCTGCCATCTGCTCACGGGTGACATTTACGTTCGGGCTGAATGTGGATGTCGAAGTGCCGTTGACAATGCCGTTGTCGGCTGCCCACGTCACAGCGTCCTCATAGTAGCCGTTGTACTGGACATCCGAGAAGCCGCTGCGTCCATTGACTGCGGGCTGGCCTTCCAGACGGTAGAGGACAGTTACGAGCATCGCGCGGGTCATGCTAGTATTCGGGCTGAATGTCGTATCGCTTGTACCGGAGAACAGCCCGTTCTCGTAAGCGAATACAACGTCATCATAGAACCAGTCGCTTTCACGCACATCCGTGAACGGAAGCTTACCGTTTGTAAAGGTGACTTCAATGCGCGTCGAGACAGTCAACTTGTCCACGGTGTAGGTTGTAACCGCACCGACGGACTTGCCGTCCACCTTGACGTCCTTCACACGATAGCCCTTGTCTGGTTTGAATGTGAACGTGACCGATTTGCCGAGATGCGAAAGCGTAAGCTTCGGCTCGACTGTACCGTTCTTTCCGACCGTCAGAATCTTACCCAGCAATTCATCGACATACTGTTCCGGTGTAATGTCTCTTGCGCGGAGCCAGCTATTGTAGTAGCTGCCGTCGCCAAGAGACGGATACTGAGAATCGTTGAACCAGTCGGCAACTTCGCAGCTATAGTCATTGACATAGTGCCAAATGACTACATCGCCGTCGTTCAGTGTCCAATTCTTCAAGCCCTGATTCGGGTGCTTACCGTTGACGGTATACATCCAGCCAGATTTCTTGCCGTTGGTGAACTCGCTCAAGGCGTAGCTGCCGAGGCAGGACGGGGCGTAAATCGTGCTGACATAGTTGCTTTCCGCACCGATGTAGCGCAAGCCTGCATCGCTCATGGCTTCGGTAAAGAGGTCATAAACCGTAGCGTTCTCTTGCAACGCATACGTTTTGGTAGGAACCCACGTGACGTATTCGGGCAGATAGCTGTCCTTTGTCAGGTCAACATCCTGCGTTGCTTCGAGCGCGCCGATGAGACGGAACGTAACTTCAATGTCGCCGGGTTTGACAGCATCCAGATCGGACATGGCTTTTTGGAAGATTTCCTCCACCCGTTCGCAAGAAACTGCGGCGTTCATATCCCTCTGTGCGGTCTGAAGGACGGACAGGAGCTTCTTCTTCGCGGCAGTGCCATACTTTTTGGTCTTGTCGCTCAGAAGCTCGTCATAGTGCGCCTTGAGTTCCTTGTAACGTTCCGTCTGCTTTTCGCTGAGAATTGCCTTGTAAGCATCCTCGGCAGCAGTCAGAGTGTTGTAATTTGTGACCTTTGCCTTGTCGGCAGCAGAGAGCTTGTTGTAGGCATTGCGTGCTTCTGCAATGGCGTCATAGCTGTATTCATTGACCTCACCGATGCTATCGATCATGTCAATGACTTCCTGTGCGCTTGCGTCTTCACGCTTGACTACATCCGTCATATCATAGAGAGAATTTTTGTTCTTGACATAACGGTCATACGCAACGAGTGCGTAGGTGCCCTGTTCAGCCGACATCTGGTTATTGGCATTGCCGCTGCCATCTATGAGATGCCAGAAGCTGCCGTCCGCCTGTTCGTAGGTCAGGAGGTTTTCCAGTACAGAATGACCGTTTTTCACGAAACGGGAATCTGTGTTGGCATCCAGCCCAAGTGCGCTGAGTGCGACAACAACCTGCGCCGCAGACTCGCAATTCCGATAACCCATAGACGAGAAGCCGCCATCATCGTTCTGCATACCGGACAGAAGTTTGAGCGCTGTGCTGATCGCAGATTTGACAGTCGGATGCTCGTCGTCATTGTACGGTGCGAGTGCCTGAATTGCCATCGCGGTCATATCAGCGTCTGCGCCACCTTCACCATAGGTCCAGCCGCCGTCGTCGGTGCGATCAGCAAGGATTGCTTCAATCAGCTGCTCACGTTTGGTGTACTCGTAGTTTCCGCTGTCTACCGCAATGAGCGCCCAGATCGGGCCATTGCTGCCCTGCTTTTTCACATAGGTCAAATCGTTCAGCGCGGTCAAAAGGTTGCGACCGCCTACGCTGGTAGGATCTTCGCCAATGGCAGTCAGCGCAAGGACGATGCGGGAGTTCTCGGTCGATTTGTTAGAATCGAGCTGTCCTTTGGAATTGATGTTTGCTTTCACATAGGCTACAACACGGTCATAATAGCCGTCGTAGTAGCTGTTCGTGACGCTTGCGTTGCCGCGCGCCAAACCAAGGACTGCCCATTCGCCGTTGGTGGAACCAACCTGCGGCGTAGGTACTTTCTTTTTAATGTTGGCAAGCGCCTTTTTCAGATACTCGCTGTAGCCGGTGTCCTCACCAGAGCCGCCCTGTTCCAGCTTTTTAAGTGCCTCAACCGCCTGTTCCAGCTTCGTTGCGTCAATGCCGGTTTTGTCGGGCAGCGCGTCATACGCAGCCTTTGCGGCGTCAATCTGCTTCTTGTCGGCAAGGGTGACTTTGTCTTCGTCGGGCAGATCGTCAATCAACCGCTGCACATGGTATTTCTCCGTTCTAAGCATCCATGTGTAGCACTGATCGATGACAGAAATCGTTTCCGAGGTAAGATACTGTTTCTGATCCGCAGTCAGCGCATCGAGCGCTGCCTTTGCGGCATAAACAGTCTCTTTATCGCGGAGCGTCAGACTGTCTGGGTCGGGAAGTTTATTTGCGGCAGTTGTAACGGCATCTGCTGCGGTCATATCATCAATGACCTTTTCACACGCAACCAGCTTGTTATACTGGGCTTCGTGGTCTGTCTTGAAAGTTGCCTGAGCTGCTGCGTCTAGTGCGTCGAACAAGCTACGCGCCATGCGCACAGTTCTGGCATCATCCAGCGTCAGACGGCTTGCTGCGGGAAGATCATCAATGATTTCGGCAAGCTCTTTCGCATCGCCACTCTTGACAACCTGAATGGTGTACTTTGTGGCGGTGCCGCCGTTATTCATGCTGCCCCATGCACGCTCACCAACGCCGACGTAGATCACGTCGCCAGAGGTCACAGACAGCATATCTCCGCTCATGTAGCGACTGTTCTCATCCTTATAGGAATTGAGATACATCCGCGCCTGATAGTTTTTGTTTGCGGCGGTAAAGCGGACAGTCACACTGGTTGCTTCATTCAGAATCGTCAGCACATAGTTGGTTGTCGAACCGGAGAACACCGGGGACAGCTCTGCACCGGAAACAATCAGGCTTTGCAGCGAGGTATCGGTGCCGCTCCATGTGCCGCCGATGTCCGCACCGAGTTTCGTGGTATACATGAGATGGATTTCGTCGCCGTCTGCCAATCCGCCGTTTGTGTAACGGAAGTCGGAGAAGCTGGCGTTGACGAACCAGTCATTCTTTGTACCCATCCAGCCGGAGTTGGGACCGCCGGTGAACTCTGCAAGCGTGTACCCGTCTTTCTCGACCGATGCAAGATACGTTGTACCGTAGTCATAGCCGCCACGGTTCCATGTGTATCCAGCACCTTCGAGTGCCTTGAGGGCGACGGTCATCATGCTGTCATCCTTGGTCAGATCGTAATACCCTTCAACGATAGTGTTTTTCAAGCTGTCGGGCAGAGATTCGTCCAGATACGTCTTGTTCTCGACAATAACATGGACGCGCCCAACGACTTCGGAACCGCTGTACGGATAATGCTCACCAACCTTACCGGATTCAGAAGACGAACCGATTGTCGGCACCTTCTCCATCGCGGAGACGGCCTTCTTTCTGGCGGCGATGACATTGGCTTCGGTCGTTGCATTTTTGATTTCAGTCAAACCGTTTGTCAACGCTGCGTCAAGTTCGGCTCGATGTTCCGCGTTGTACTCGTTTGCGGCAACAAGAGCGTCGTACTTCGCGTTGACGACATTCTTTGCGGTTTCCTTGGCCTTGGTCAGCTTTTCGGTGTCACTTTCGACCGGTCCCCATGTGATCGTGACGGTCACATCGTTGTAGGGCATTGCGAAGCCGAGGTAGGCATCGGGAATGTCAACGTTGACTACATCAGAGGACTTGCCCTTGTAGGCAGAATCGTCATAGACGCGCTGCGTGCCGCTGATAACGTCGGAACGGCTGATACCCTCGTATGTAATGCTCTTGACTTCATACTCGGTATCACCGATCTTGACAGTCAGGTTGCCCTCCGTGCCATACTCGCCGGGGGTGCTGATTGTGCCTTCCAGCGTCAGAACAATGCTGAGGTCTTTATCGCTGATCGACCATGCGGCGCTGTCCGTCGTATATGTGCCTTTTGCATTGCGTGTCTGGAAATATGCCGCGTAGTCTACACCGGAATAAATCCGAACAGGTGTCAGTGGCTCAGCTTCACTGAACGTGTTAGAGAACAGCATGGTCGAGCCATCGTAGGTGCCAAAGGTGTACGGCGTTACAATATGGATTGCCTTTGTGTGGTCATATTTGCCACCCTCTGCGCGGTCCATCTTGGCAGGATTGCTGCGCAGATCGTCGATCATGGCGTTCAGTGCGGCGGTTGATTCTTCCGAATCGCCAACAACGTTAAGCGTCAGCTTATATGTTTCTGCTTTGGGAAGAGATGCCCCGTTTGCATCCATATAAGTCTTGATCTTATCGTACTTGGCTTTTTCCGTGCCGGTGATCTGCGAACGCTGATAGCTGTTCATGCTGGTATAGCACTGAATCAACGTCGTTGCCGCTTCTTGGACACTTGCGCTGGTGGTGATCTTGTTCACATCGTCCGGGAGCTTATTCAGATTTGTCCGGAACGTCTCAAGCGCTGTTTTATTTGCCTGAATCGTTTCGGTCTGCTTGCTCTGGATGGTGCGGATTGCTGCCTGCTGCGCAAGGTATGCTTCGCCGGTCGAAGCCGACGAATCGTTCAGCGTCGCAACGGCCGCCTTGTAAGCCTTTTCAATGTCGGCCCATGCGTCGTCGCCAAATATCTTCTTCGGATAGGCGTTGTAGACCTTATCCAGTGCTGCTTTCAGCTCGGCGCGCACAGCATCGGGCTGCGTGGCATCTCCGACGGTCAGCTCCAGATACGGAGCTGCGACAGTGCCGGAGTAGAAGAGCGCGGAATCCTCGTCGTTTGCGCGTGCGTCGTAGGCAGTAATAAGATACTTGCCCTCCTGATAGAGCTTGAAGCTCACGGAGCCGCTTGCATCCGACGTGGTTTCAGACAGAATCGGCGTGTCGGGGTAGCTGCCATCCGTGTTCTGCGGGCCATAGGCGGCAATCGTCGCGCCCTCGTAGGCGCTGTAACTGCCGGTATATGTCCAGAGATGCGCGGACGTGCGCTCGACGGTCAATGTTGTCTCTTCGCCAGCCGCGGCGTTTTGCGCGCCGGTTTCCTTAAAGCGCAGGACACTGAGCGCGTCCGTCATGTTTGCCCAGTTCACTTCATCACGATAGATGTAGTTGAACGTGTAGGACGGCCACTCCATATGCGCAAGGTGGATTTCATCGCCGTCTTTCAGCACATAGTTGGTGTCCGCAAAGTATTGATTAACACCGGGCGTTGCACCATAAAGCATTGTGTCATTGACGAACGTGTACCAGATGCTGTAGGCTGTTTTGCTGAGATAGCTGTTGCCCGGCTGGCAGCCGGTCTGTTTCCAGAGGTCGGCAAGTGTGGAGCCAGCGGGCAGCGTTATCGTCTTGATCTGCGGCGTATCTCCGTCCGGGTCTTTCATCAGCTTGACATAAGCGGGCGGAATGTTTGTGACGCGCAAATGCAGGTCATCTGTAAAGGAGAACGTAACTGTAATGTCACCAGAAACAGGCGTCAGACCATATGCCGCAGACAGGAACGCTCTTGTCCGCGAAGCGTACTGCTTGGTATCATCGCTGCTCA